>Ga0210040_10000455_pt1 | contig 68973 bp, 52 predicted proteins | sample CryGeyCG12114_NA_FD_185462 | JGI IMG/M metagenome (GOLD analysis project Ga0210040, IMG submission 185462) | Groundwater microbial communities from aquifer - Crystal Geyser CG19_WC_8/21/14_NA (SPAdes) (version 2) | ecosystem: Environmental > Aquatic > Deep subsurface > Groundwater | place: USA...
TCGAGTGGCTGTTCAAAGGTGTTGGCATAGACGCCGTAGGAGACTCCTTGGACGCATCGCAGTCCATGGCTTACGGTCTCGACGTTAAGTGGGACAACTTTGCAGAGTGGCTTAAGAGTGGTGAAGAGCTATACCTGATTGAAGGCAAGGCCGGATCAGGAAAGAGCACGCTCATGAAATTCATATACAACCACCAGAAGGTTCAAGAACTTTTGCCATGTCAGGATGGCTCCTCCGCCCTGGTGCTATGTCACTTCTTCTGGCTGGCTGGTGATGTGCTACAACGAGCCTACAAAGGCCTCCTCGCAACTCTCTCGTTCCAGGTCATCGAGCATATTGATGACTCAACAGTCGAACTTGCACTGGAGGGCAAAGTCGCCGCTAGCCAAAGGTCGCTCGCTGACTGGTCAGAGTCGGCACTAGAAGATCTCTTGTTCAGCCTGTTGTCCGTTCTGCAAACCTCCAGCCTTGTGTTAATTGACGGTTTGGATGAATTCGATCAGGACGATCGTCCCTCCCGTCTGGTCGCTTTACTCAAGAGACTCACCTCGTATCCAGGCGTCAAGCTTTGCATATCTTCAATACCGACACTATGGCTTGACTCACAACTGTCCTCGGCAAAGGGCCTGAAATTGCAGGATTTGACACGATCAGACATCTTGAAGTACGCCAAAGACGTCTTGCAGGAAGAGGTAGGCTTTTACGCTAGTGATCTTGAGAATGACCGAGTCCAGGGTCTTGTGTATGACATCCAGGACAAGGCAGAGGGCGTGTTTCTCTGGGTCAAGTACGCGCTACACTCAATTGCAGATGGCATTAGCGGCATGGACGACTTGCAAGCTTTGAAGACGCGGCTGTTGGAACTACCTAAGGGCATGCACGAGCTGTATGAACACACCTGGCGCCGACATAAGAACTACAACGACAGACATCGTGAGGAAGCAGCTCTATGTTTCTACTGCGCCCGTCTTTCACCACTGAGCTCTTTCGAGTTCGCTATAATGATGGACCCGGGCTTATTGCAACACTACCGAGACAATGCCACACCTATTGACGAGGACCTAGTAAAGAAGACGTGCGCACAGATGGAGAAAAGGCTGAAAATCAGAACGGCGGGCCTTCTTGTCTGTGAGCGCTCGAACCCCGCGGACAAATCCGGCCCTCGCATCTCGTATTTGCATCGCACTGTACACGACTTCCTCTACGAAACGCAACAGGGCCGTACAATTGTCGCTCTCTCAAATCAGACCATGCGGAACATGTTTCAATGCCGAATTTATGCACTTGTGGCATTGTTTGTGCAGGGTTATCTCCAAGTAAATTTCCAACACATGGAGCAAATGTGCAAATCCATCACCCACTGGGAACGGACAGCATGCCTCTCCACGGACTTTACGACACTGGACTGGATCGACCAGAAGATGGAAACTTTAGTCCAGAGCAGCTGCAAGGGCGTAATGCTAACATCATGGTTCTCCGTGCTGCAGGCAAGAGAATTTGGGGAGCTTCCGCGCTATCGGGAGGACTTTGCGTCTCTCCTCGTCGAGGCCGGGGCACATGAGGTCGCGCGGACATTCGTCGTCGGCAAAACTCCCAGCAACTCCGACTTGGGTCACCTTCTAGCGTGTACTGTGCCATACATGTTCACCGACGGTGCACACCAGGTAATACAATTTGCCAGATGGCTCATCGAACGTGGTGCAGATATGTTCGTGCAGTGCGGGCCGCTGCGTGAAGCGTCATCGGTCTCTCAAAGCGAGAGTAGGTTTCGAATGCTACGTACGCCTCTGAATGAACTTGTTGCCATGTTTTGCGAAGGCTATCTGTACCTTGAACCTTCACTGTCTAGGCAGTTTCCATATGTGCTTACAGTGGAATTTGTGCAGGTGGCTTTGCGGAAGGTTCCTGACGATACGACTCTGCAACTCTGTGTCCTAGATGACAATTATTATGCCCGCCGCTGGGATCCCACTGCGGAAATACAGCATGTGTTTTTCTCGATGAATGTCAATGCTAGCAAATTTTGTCAAAACTTGGAAGCTGCTATGCAAGCTGGCAAGCAGAATGTCATTGACCCTGAAAAGGAGACCTTGATGTAAGTCTGGCCTCAAGCATGTCAACACACTTCGGTATTGCCTTCAACCTGAATTCACTAACAAGATTGCTTAGGAAACAAATAGACATTGCATCAATTGCGGACACCCACAGCGTCGTGGTTCGCAACGGCAACAGCTGGTTGAACTTGGTAGTGAATGACAAAGTCAACAACTTCATTCTCACAAACCTTGTGCCCGATGGTAGCGGAAGCACACACATGGATCTAGTCAATGAATTATTGACCACATCCGAGATCCAAGAAGAAGTGGACATAGACGTTTACCTAGAGCAACTGGGAATGCCGTGGTACTAAGCGGGCGGCCATCGATCCTTATTGATGCGGTCATCGATCCTTCAGACAGTAGCTAGTTAGCAACACAGCTTCACAAGCCGCTCACCGCCAGGCTTCCCCGTGCTTCAGAAGCCTTTTGCCATCCATACAACTTTTGCTTTTCACGACCCAGGGCCTCCGAAGGCCACGCACGAGATATGAAATGGGTGAAAGAAGAGCGAGGTCCAGTCATACCGTACGTAGCCACCAACCAGCGACAACAAATGACATCCACTCAGTTACCCCTTTGGCACGAATCAGTCTTCCTGTTGACGTGTAGCGACGCCGCAAAAAGTGACGACTCGCCGCAGTCAGCCTACGTTATTCTCTTCACATTCAGAACAGCTTTGCCGTCGACCCTTCGAATCCTTCCAAGAATCGATCGGCCGGCTATACAGCGTCGACTTCATCCCGCTGACCCTGACCCTGACACCGACACCGCCTCAGCTCGACATCGAGTTCCCAGTAGCATGCGCATGCGTATCGCTTCCATGCTCTCACTTTGCGACTCAACGGATTCGGACCCCGAATTTGGGGCCTCGGAAGGCGCACGCCATGATTCCACCTTGGATGCTACCCGTGCTTCAGGATGGTACTGCCGCGTGGACCAGGCTTGCTATGTCCGCCAACTCCGAAAGCACGCCCTGCAGTGAAGCCGAGCCTTGAAGGTAGCAGTCTATGTTCCTGCTAGCTATGACGGACCTCTGGTCATGGAGTACAATTGCATCAGCCAGCCGGAACACGAACCACGTGTTGCGTCAAGTATGAGGTAGCTCTTGTTGCAGGCGTCTGCGCTTGGTTGTTGTTTTTGGGCAACAGGCTGCCCAAGGCGGAGCGGCACGAAAAACGTTGGGTGATGGTAGGGGAAGGACGGGTGGCAGGGCTTGGGCAACGGCGGCATCGTACATTTACACCTAAGATAGCGCCATGTACGTGCTACGTTCATCCTGGTCGACAGTCCTGACCTTCAATTGAGCGTGATCGATTGCTCACTTGTACTAGGATGAGTTTAGCGCGCTCAGACGGTCTGTCAGTAGCTTGAGCTTGTCTTGAATCGTCCGATCCCAGGTTCGTACCTCCGTCGCCTTCACAGCCCTTTCCACCACACGTCTCAGATGGCTCTTGTCTACGTCAGCTTTGACTGTTTCTGCAACCAACAAGCGCAATATTTCGAGTGACCTCTCCTGTGCAGCCTTGTCGAGTGCACATCTTCCATCGGACTCCTCGAGCAGGACATCTGCCCCACGTTCAAGCAGCAACTCGACCGCATTCTGATGGCCTTTAAAAACTGCCGCACTGAGTGCGCTGCCGCACTCTCCGCCTTGCAAGTTGACATCTCCACCACGAGCTAGGAGGAGAGTCATGACCTCGACATGGCCTCTTGCCGATGCGGCCTGTAGAGCCGTGCCATTATACCCCGCCTGTAGGTTTACTTCCGCACCTGCATCAAGCAACGCCTGAACGACGTTAAGATGGCCGGCTTTGCACGCTGCATGCAGTGCGCTGCCGTAACCTTCGTCCTGCTGGTTCACATCCACACCTGCTTCGATCAGTGTCTGGACGATTTGCTTGTCGCCTCCTGCAGCAGCAGCAATGATGAAACGACAACCATAGCTAGAGATCATCTGACCAACATCAGCAGAGGCGTCAAGCAACGTTCGGAAGACTGGCTCGTTGCCAATACTCGCCGCGGCATCCAGCAATGTGAGGAATTGCTCTGCACTGAGATCGACGACTTGCCCAGCTTCTAGGAACACTTCGGCCAGCATCATGTTACGCCTCATAGCCTTGAAAATGGTATAATCCAATCCTCCCTGAAGGGACGAGGGGGCACGAGCACCTGATTGCAACAGCAATTTCGCGCCAATGGCAGATTTGCGGTTAGCGACTATAGTCAGAGCCTTTCTGTGGTTCCACGTCTCCAGTTTTGCGCCCTTGTCTATGAGCAACTTAGCTATGGCGAAGTTCTTGCTAAACACTGCCGCAACCACGGCATGTTTGTGCTCTCCGCCATTAGCATTCACATCAGCACCGTTGCTGATCAAACATTCGACGATCTCCTTTTGGCCATGATGACAAGCAGCTTGAAGTGCATTGCCATATCGTCCGCCAGTCTTGTTCACATCTACAAGAAAACTTGCCATGACGTTGACCAGTCGTGATAGGTTTTGCTCTGCAGCAACATAGAGCAGTCCCACATGCATGTCATACCTGCGTACCTTGTACTTTTCGTAGCGGTTATGACAGCACAGATATTTACGCCAATGCACATCAGTGTGTACGAGCATTCGCAGACAAAAGTCAACCTGCGAGATGGCATTGGCTTGAGCGGCTTCGGCATGCTTCAGCAGACTTGCTGTCGAATAGGCAACTAATGGACAGCCGGCATTTGCCTTTTCTGGCAGCGTGGTGCTGCCTGTATCACCGGCATGCTCAGTCGTGCAGGAGATGCAGCGAAGACAGGAAATTTTCAATGCCTCGTGCGAAAGGCCTGGTTCCATGTAGGCAAGAAATTCTTCTAGGTGGCCCGTTCTGCTGGTGTGAAGTAAGAACTCGCGTACAGTTTCGTGTATAAACTGAACAATGGGTGGATTGCTTGCCGTGACCTCTACCAGACCTCTCGAGTGGTTGAGGATGTATTTGGATATTGTTCTTGCATCTCCAATCTTGATCTGTTCACAATTGTCACCAGGTGAGACAGCTTTGCCGTGTTGAACCGCCGAGTAAAGCTCGGATGGACTGAGCGGTTGTAAGCAATACAAGACCCACCGGAGGAGTGACATAGAAGTGCGGACATCCGCATTGCTCCTGCAAAGAATGTCTGTGAATACTCCTTCTAGGGTTTCTGGCAACTTGCATAAGCAGTCTGTCATCGCATTGAAGCCTTCGCCCCAGTCATAGACCTGGTTGAGTATTTCGACGACAAGGACAACCCAGAGGAAGATACCGGCTGACTTGGTATTCACAGCCTTACAGAGAGCAGACATGTGCTCCGGTTCTTACACCTTGAGCTTGGCCTCGATGTAAAGTGCGATATCTGCATTGTGCGCGCTCTGACGCTCGACCTCCAAGGACAGCCCATGCGTGATTGAGATGTGTGGATAATGGCGGCTAGACAGCCAAACCCGCAAAGTTGAATCAGATTGCCTTGCATAGCTCGCCAAATCCTCTAGGAAGCTGATCATCAGACGAATATCGGCTTCTTGTCCCTCGTCCAAGGCATCTACGAGAACGCACAGTGGACCTTGAATGTTCTGGACAGCATCGATGATAAAGTTCTGGAGCTCAGAAGAATCCCATGGCGAACTGATGTGGTTTTGTGCTTTTGATGCAAAGTGTTCGATGAAGAGCTGCATAGTAGTGGGAAACGCAATCAGAAGCTGATATGCTAAGGAACGGTATAGACCTAGACTTGACTTTTCGAGCTCGTCCTTCGCCCGAGCATTGAAAAAATATGATACTACCGTCCAGTCCTTTTTCCGATTCTTTTTGATCCACTCGACCGCATGTTTCATGATCGTGGACTTGCCACATCCAGGGTGACCCTTCATCCAAAGAAAGCCATGGTGTTGATCGAGCATGCGTGGATTGGTCCAACTCTTGAAGCGATCATGTTCGAAAAGCCAATCGCAGGTACAAGGTAATGGTTTGGTGACGTTGCGCATGCGATCTTCCCATCTGTCGAAAAGGAGTGAATCGCGCAGTTCCTTGAAAATATCCACATCGGTCTGTGAGTTCACATCACTGCCAGTGTGGCTGCAGTGATGGTGGTGAATATTTCCGAGGTGGACCGTCGCCTCTCCCTCAACGGTAGTGTTGCCATACTGGTTCTGTGAGACATGACCGGGCGGCTGGTCGTCACCCTCGGTGTCCAGCTTTCGTCTCTTCTTTTGTCGCTCTGCCATCACATAGTTTCATGCGGCGAACTCTGTATATCCTCACATGTGATCGAAGCCTTGCAAGAATATCAGTCAACGAGCTGCAGTACCAGTAAAGGCCAATGGAAGTCACTGCGGCACATGTGCACACGTGCGAGGAGGGAAAAACCTCAGTCTGCAGTCTCGATATCTTCAGCCGCAATTTGTCGTTCGTGGCTAGGCGCAGGCGCGAGGCAGAATCAGTCATGCGACCTACTGCAGGTGCGCTGCAGGGTCATGATAGCTCGAGGTAGGCCGACCAGCCCGCAGCTGGGAATTACCTACAGCTCTCCGTTGCACCTCATGCGGGTTGAAACAGGGCATCAAATCAACGAGCATCGACGTACCGAACAGAACGATGGGTTGCCATGGAGTGACCGACCGAACGCGCCGTCCCTCGCGTCGATCAGCAACTTCAAAAGTACCACCGAGGCTCCACCAAACTACTGAGTAAGCGACAACAGCGACCTCCTCCCTAAAGATCATGATGGCCGGCGAACTCATCAATATCCGTGCTTGTAGCGGCTGGCTCAAATTTCAAGAGGAGGGATGACACGTTCACGTCGCCCATCACGAATTCGTCTCAGTTTTAGGGCCGTGCGTGAATAGCACTTTTCCGATCTTTCAAGCTGCTCTCATTGCACAAATGGAGACGAAAGCGTGTCTTCTATAGAGACGTCTGACTCCGTGACCCACGACATCGTCCATGGTTGTAACAACAGGAATTGGAGCTGCTGAGTGCGTGACACTGGTGTCAAATTCTTATCACCGACCTGCGAGGACCTCAACATTACGGTGCGAAAGCTAGTATGCGCATCCAGCTCCTTTCCACGGTGCCATAACTCGCTCGTGGATTACGAAAATTATTACGATGACGGTTACAGAAAGGACATGACACCTCTTCGATGGCATTGTGAGGAGCCTGAGCATGGTATGTACTCGGCGGTCGTAGGTAGCTAGCTGTCGCAACGGCCTCACGGAAGTCACTGCTAGAAATCTATCTAGCCTCCGAAGGACCATGAGAAGGTCATCGTGACAGGATCAAGCAGTACTGAAAGAGCACAAGAAGGCCCGACCATATCAAGAGATACTCAGAACAGACATGCATCGAGTCGAATCATGTACCTGATATCCACACCAGGTATATCCGTGACACCACCAGCCAGATACGCGTCCACGAAAGTGACAGCACTGAGTACCAACGAGATCAGGCCAGCCCGCGTAAGCAACGAATCTTCTGCTTACACTTCTAGTCATCGCTCGGTCCAAAGCCATGCTCCCAATCTTATTTGGCTTTCCTGTCTATGAACTCTACTAGACACCCATCAAGTCCAGGATCACTGACAATACCCTGCCCACGAAGATGTCGGCAGTCTACCGTCCCAGCGAACGCGCTCCAAGCAGCCATGCAAGCTCACACAGATCCGAGCCGCCGCCACCCTACTCAACGCACCCCCCATCCCATGCATCTCATCCAAGATCCCGTGCCTCTTCTCACCACTCCTCCCCCTCTCACCCACCGCCATCCAACCGCTCCTCACCATCCACAACCCCCATCCGCGAAGGTCCCCCAACAACCCCCTGCCCCTGCTCAACCCCCATAAACGCCATCCACCCCACAACCCACGCCTCCACCCTCCACCTAGCCCAACACCTCGTCTCCATCAACCCCACAAACGCCCAAGCCACGCGCGACAAACTCCGCCTCATAAAGCACGTCCGCAGCCTCGGCGTCGACTGCACAGACTTCAACCTCCCGCACTGGGGCCCACTAAAGCCAAACCCAGACAGACACAAGATCCCCGACATGCAGAGCTGGACCGTCCGTGCCCAAATGAACTACTACCTCAACGACCTCGCCAACTTCTCCAACGACCTCACGAACGCTCAACCGCCTTCGTTCTGGCGCGAGGCGATCGACACATACAATGTTATGGCCCGCTGCTTCGAGACGATGGGGTGTATGTCCTGCCAGCACCACCTCAAACTCGGTGGAGGCGCGGCCGTCGAGGCGAACATCGCAGTTTTCGAGGATATGAAGGCATGTCATGATCGGCGGGCAGGACATCGTTATGCGGGCGGGTGTTGTGGCAATGGCGCCTACCTCGTTGATGGGGGCGGCATGGAGATGGTCGAGACAGCGGAGAGTACGCGGAGTGCGCCGCGGGAGAGATTCGTATTTCGAGATGGGTCTGGTGTTGGCGTAGGTGGAGGTGGAGCCGGATTGAGAAGTGCAAAGGGTGAAAGCCGTACAGCTGGAGATGGGAAGACAGTATATCTTCCTGGCTCGTATGTCCCCGAAAGCAGACATGGCAGTGCTCGGAGCGGTAGCCGCAAGGACAGTCAGGCCGGCAGCCATCGGAGTGGAAGGCGCAAGTACGACCGATCTGAGGCCAGCGGTTGGCTTAAGCCGACTGCTCGATCCGAGACGGGCGTTCCGGCTAGTGTGGCTGGCAGTGGGAGGTCAGAGGGGAACACGTCCTCGATCTTGCCTGGAGAGTCATCTCCGGGGTATGCTGAGCGGCAGGGTGATAGGCGGAGAAAGGGCATAGAGCGGCGATGAAGCACACAGGGGGGTGCAGCACGCATGAGAGTTTGAGTGGCCATCTACCTGGAGAACGGCTGGACCCAAGAGCTTAGCGATTTCCCTTCGAGCAGCGTGAACTGGGACGGAGAGGTGAACTTTTCGTCATTTAGCGAGTGAATCGCAGGGTATCTCAAAGTGCTTGCTGCTGTTCGGCTTGCAGTCATAGTATAGTCTGTACTATCAAGTCGAATACTTCACACCACCAATCTCGGCCACCTCGCCCACCTTGAGCTTATCGATAGCCGCCTGAAGTTCCTCAATACTGACTTTTGTGGCACTGGAATCCATCTGACCAGCGTTTCCCTTGGAACGCTCCTCGATTGCTGTCATTACTCGTTGCTCTGCCAGCGTCTTCCTCACTTCGCTTATCAGATCCTTCTGATCTATCATGACACCCTCCTTTCTCGGGTCACTGTCGGGCAGACCCATGACCTTGATCTTCACCTTGCCCTCTTTCATCTCGTCCTGCCCAAGGATGATGCCAATCGGCGCACCGCACTGTTCAGCCTTTTTGAATTGAGCCGGAAGCTTTGGCTTCTCCTTGTAGGTGAATTCTGCTGTGAAACCTGCATCCATCAATTGGTTCGCAATTGCCATGCGTTCGCGGAGAGCTCCATCGAACTCTTTGCCGCCGAACGCCATGACATATACGTCTGTCGCTTTCGAGGTGATGTAGCTGAATTTCTGGCCCTGTGCCAGTCTCTTCTTCGTTATGCTGAGTATGCGATCGACACCGAAAGACACGCCAACACAGGGTACTTCAGCTTTCTCACGGAAGCGGCCGACTAGGTTGTCGTATCTTCCTCCTGCCGCGACTGAGCCTACTCCAACAGTCGGGTCATCTGAGCGGTCCTCGTCTTCATCTGCGACTTTCTTGGCTTTCTTGTCTGTCTTTTTCTTCTCATCGGCAGCCTTGTCGCCGTCCGTCAACGTCGGCGGCCGTGAGCCTTCGGTAATGATCTCGTAGATGACACCGGTGTAGTAGTCGAGACCTCTTGCTAAGGACAGGTCGAAGGAGATGACATCGAGCGCACCCCACGACCTTAGATATCCCAGGAGCTTCTCAAATTGTGTGATTCCGTCTTTTGCCTTTGCGTTCGCCATCAACGCCTCGTCGCTCTTGAGCTTGTCCAACAACTGCTCTGCCGTCTGTGAGTCTCCCTTGCCGCCCTTCAACGTTACATACTTCTCTATCCGGTCTGCGACTTCACCATCCAAAGCTTTCTGCTCGACCATCTCTTTCCGAACTTCAGCCCATGGCATCTTGTCCAGCTTATCGACAGCACTCGAAATTGTTCTTATCTTGTCGGTTGGCACACCACATACTTCAAACAGCCCATCCAATATCCGTCGATCGTTGACCTTGATTGTAAATTGTCCCTTCCATTCCAGTCCCTCAAACACCTTGACGATGATCCCTAGCAGCTCACTATCCATAGCCATAGAGTCGCTCGGTCCGGCAAAGTCAATATCGCACTGCCAGAATTCCCTCATTCTGCCCTTGGCAATGGCCGGCTGATCTCTTCTGTACACTTTTGACAGGGCAAACCGCTTGTAGGTTTCTATATTCGGATTCATGGCTAGCCATCGTGCGAAAGGGACGGTTAAGTCGTACCGTAGAGAGAGTAGCTCACCACCTTGGTCTGCCACGTCGTAGATGAGCTTGCTGTCTTCGCCATACTTGCCCTTGAGCACCTCTTGCAGCTCAAAGACGGGGGTGTCGAGCTTCTTTGCTGCATGTTTCCGGAAGACTCGCTGTATCTGTGCTAGTATGTCGTCGAGCAGGTCAACATCTTCGCCATACCAGTCTCGCGTTCCTTTCGGATTCTTGAGCTGTTGCTTGTTGCCCTTGTCTTTAGGCATGTTTGTGGTTTGGAGGGAGGCACTGGTGCTGGAATATCGTGTGATTGAAACTGATGAGACGAGGTTCAGTCTTCGCGCAAATCTAATACTTTTCGTAGTCTGTCCAGCAGAGAACGTGGAAAAAGAGCGCAAGAAGAGACTCATCAATGAGGATAGTGGGCTGCAACTTTTTGTTCGTCAAGGACTATTTGTGAAATGCGATCAACGTCCCGCAGTTGGAGATCCCGAAGGAGCACGTGGTTTCGCGCCATGTTTTGGATGCCTGGGGCAGAACGGGAGCAGCTGTCTCACCCAGCACTGGGTAGGTACAACAGAGAGACTATGTAGAGAATGACTGTCATTTGGCCTATCTACCACGCATGTTCTTCCTCGCCACAACCTCACCAAGAGATAGCTGCCGCTACCAGCTACTGGTTCCATACATGTGTCCGGGACTATGAGAACCTCTCTGCGGGCTCCGAAGACCACTGCCAATAACCCCAGCCGTAGCAGGACTGTGGTTATTCTGGCCTCTGCTAGACCCACTATCCTTCCGACCATTTACAGCAAAGCCGCTCTCGAAGTCGATATTACTTGGCATTGGAGGGATGGGATCTGCATCATCGAAGTCACCGGACATGTTGCTTGTCCCACCTGCGGATTGATTGGTGCCAGAACGAGGTCGTCGGGCGCCGTCAGGCAGAGGCTTGGCCGAGTACTGGAATGGTGACGCGTTAGGATCTGGGACGAAGGTCGAAGGTTGCATATTGCCGTACACAAAGCTGCGAGGGCCACTGAAATTGGTACCAGGCAGTTCACCTTCGGGTGTCAAAGGTCCGTTCGCTCTTAACAATGCCTCGTCGATTTCGCGGAACCAGCCTTGCGTTTCGAGTCTCGCGCTGACGAGCTGAGCATGCAGTCCATCGATCCTGCGTCGCCAGTCGGCTGTTTGTCGTTGCTGATCTCGCTCACGTGCTGCTGACTCTACTGCTTTCCGTTCTTTCTCACTCAGGTTCTGGATATTGGCTTGGGTCAGACGATCTTGTTCAGCGACTAACTTCGCATTTCTGGCGCCCAACCTGTCCTTCCGAGTAATAGTCGCCGTGAGGTCGTTTTCGATGCACGACAGTTCGTTCTTTGTCTCCGACTTGACATTGGCGAGCGAGTCGTTGGCCTCCGTGAGATGCCGATTGCGCTCGTCGTACGCCGCCTTTTGCCTGCTATACTCGACCGTCTCATCCTCAGGAATCGTCTCGAGCTGGTCTAGCTGCGCACTCAGAGCACTAATTGCTTCCTCGTGTTGTCGGGCGTTGCGTTCGGCCTGGAGAAGTTTTTGTCGCTGCTTGTTGTCATCACTACCAGATTTGAGCTTATTTTGCAACGCTTCGATTTCACGATCTAGTTTGGCCAGTGCATTCCGATGATTACGGCGGACCTTGTTGCGTCGGTTAGTAGCATCTTCGCGCGTTCTCTCAGCTGTCTGAATTGAAGTCTTCAGAGTCGTGGTTGGAGAATTTGGTCTTGCAGACTGCCGAGCTGGTGTTGCGGCTGCTGCATTGGGTTGATCTCTGTCGACATGAGGTGGCGTTCTAACCATAATTGAGGCTATTTCTCGGTCACCTTCGCAGCGGCGGAACGAGCAGACGTAGTTGCAATCAGGCGCAAGACCTCCAATGCTGCCAGACCATTTCGTAGGGAAGTCATCCTCGCAGACATCCTCATCAACATAGTCCATGTCAACAGAGTGCCAGCGCGCGTTGTTGATACGGACGTAGAACGGTTTCAAGCTACCTGCCGATTTCGCGTCTTGACCACTATCCACCAAACCACAATGGCCAGCCTCGAATCTGATGGTAGAAGGCTCAACAGTTGTTATCCAAATACATTCGGCGGAATCTCCACGACCCGAGTTTTCTTGACTATTCGTCGTAGAGGCCTTGTCTTTGTTGTGCTCAACCTCTCTCAGAACATGTACTTTCGTGCTAGCAAGAGCAGCCCAAAAGGGCTGACGGCTTCGGACCTGATTTGCTTGACGACGTCGTTTCTTAGCATTTTGCGCTTTGTCTTTCGATTCCTTCACAGTGGGAGTAGGTGGCGGAATATGGTCGGACCCAGGCGAAGCGGCAGTATTGAACAGTGAGTCTTGAGCGCTGATGTCGAGCGTATTGTTCGTGCTGAGGGGAGCTTCAGAATCCATACGCTTCGTTTTGGTCGAGGTCGATGTACCCGCGACACGTCGCCGCACGAATGCCATCAGAGCTTGGCTAATAATGTGGACGGCAAAAAGACTTCTGATCTTGGAGGGAGCGCCGGGATTGTTGCCGAAGTTGGAATCGTTAGGAAGATACCTAGCAAACGCCGCAACACGAGGATGGCTCATGATGCTTGGGCCAAAGAGTTTGGTGTGGACAAGGTGTCTCAAGCCTGAGCTACGGGCAGAATGCAGCAATAGCACAAGTAAGAAACAGACCGTATTCACACTACCGCTCTTTCCAGAATTCCCGCTACCGAGCGTGATTGCGATTTGAATTTGAGCCAGGTCCAATGCGAAGTTCTGCGCCCAATTCCACAGACAAACCCACAATGCGAAACATATCACGTCCACCACAGCCATTGTACCGAGGGAAGGAGAACCTGCAGAACCTTGGAAGACGTCGAAGAGAGACAAGAATGAGACAGGCGAGACACCACCTGACGGAGGCATCAGGGTCAGCGATGCGAAGAGCGCTTGCACAATTGTCAAGACCATGGACGGCAATGCCAGCAGCACAATCAGTAGAGAGATGGTGTCGCCAGCAGGGTTGGAGGTAAGAATGGTCGAAGCGATCTGCATGGCGCTTACGTCGTGTAGACTCTTCGACTTCGTTCGTGCAAGATCTGGCCGCTTCGTCGAACTCGTCGAGATTGAGCCGTTCATATTGTCCCATTTCTGATCTTGACCATCACTGGAAGACTCGGAGCCTCTCTTCCTCCAGCGCAGCTCTTCGGCGCTCGCGGATGCGTCGGGGTTCGCCTCGAGGTCTACACCTGTCGACACGGACGCTGGCTCTCGCTCGACATATTGGGCATTAGAGGATGTCGAGAGGGGTTCATCGGCACTGGGAGAGGGCTTCGCGTTTCCATTGATTTGACCATTCGACTTCTGCCTTGACACGCGTTTCCCAGGGCCTACCAGGCCATTCTCGTGACGATTGTTGTGATGACCTTTCTTTATGGCGGGGTTTCGTGGCATGAAGTTGCGGTCGCAGTTTCAATGCCAATTTCCAGTCAGCTTGAGGACACTCGAGTCTTCAAGCAGACTGGAATAGGCTTAGTGATTGTTTCAGCGACCGCCGGAGAGGTAGCTCGGAAGATCGTTGAGTGTGTTGGTCGATGCGTGAGGTGGTGTATGACACGGACGGACGAGGCGTGGAAAACGCTGGTGGTAGTGTGAATTATTGGTACCACAATTGTTGCAGCCGGCCGATGCAGAGTCACGGGCGTCGATCACTCCTTAGCTCTTTTCGAAGTCGCTGCTTAGTGGGCATGAAGAGGGCGAGCACTAGTTCCTAATGGTGCTAGCTAGCGGCTACTTACAGGCTTCTACCGGTTTTTGTGACACCACGTCCAAAACTTTGATACCTCTCGACGCTCGCTGTTTATCAGCAGTAGTTGTTACGGAGAAGAGCATAGTCTACATTCATGGTCTGATGAAGAACGATTCCCACCTCCCTGCCACCAATGTCTCTGGCGATCTGATCTCCGAGTTAAGGATGCCGAAGAGGCATATAACAACGTTAGTATCTGCATTTTCTCAGACCGTGGCCATACCATTATTCTGCATACTTCGCCGCTCGCACGTTTATTCGTTAGGGCTGGTAAAGCTGGCCGCCTTTAAAAGCATGTGCTTCACAACAGCACTGTGCAGAGAGCACGGCCTCCCTCTTTGTGCTCTTCGTCGGGAAACGACTGCTGTGCAGCGAAATCTAGCCAATTATTGCTTTTCCTCGTGAAGCTTTTCCCACTGCTTGCTCCATTTTCCTCGTCGATCATCGAGTGGTCCACCAATCGCAGCATTTCCCCAGTCAGAAATTTCGAGCTGATCCAGGGCAGCATGAATCACAAACACGGAATTGTCGCCAGTATGCACGGGGCATCCCGTTCGCAGCATGAAGCTCTGCCGAATCAAATCCGGTTATCCGGTGGAGGACGCAGACTACGGGTATGGCGCAAAGTACGGTACCAATTCGTCAGGAGAAGTGCCAAGTTGAAACAGCCAGAGTATTGCTCAGAGATGGTGATCCGGAATTATGCATCGGCGACAATATCAGAATCAAGAAGACACGCAGTTGCTGTTGAAAGTCCTGCTGTTTCGTTTGATATGTACGGTGATAGGTAATATCTGAAGTATCATGCTATTTGCAGATCATTGAGGTGCATATTTCCGTGTGCTCGGCTGTCCGCGCACGGTCAACCCTCACTCCCCCACCTTGAGCTGTCCTGGCACTACTGGTGTGGCTGCCGCGGCAGGAAAATGGAGTAGGTGGCATACTCGCTCTTTGTCGATGGCCAACTTCCCCGCCACCAGCTACTGTCGCGTGACATGCTGCTTGGTTTGACTCATACTTGGTTAATGCTTCTTGTCTTGACTAGTCGACGTACCATGTACCGGGCTCGCTAAGGTAATGCTCATCCTTATTATTGATAGAAGTTCGATCCGCTGGACGCACACTTAAGTAGTGGCGCTTTGCAAACGGTCTTGCAAGGCGCGGAATCTATTGTTGATCAGCAAAGGCTAGCCACAAAGCGTCAGTACTTACCGACAAAGCTTCACCACCTAAGTGACGCCGACAATGATAAGAACAACTGTGAGGAGGACACCGAAGATGAAGTATGCGAGCGTGAGGAGTTTGAACATCGTATCCAACAGCATTTTGATCGCCTCGACTTTGCCTAGCAGTACTTGGAACTCCTTGAGCGTAGCCGCTTGTATATCCTCGACGATCGGCAGTAACGTGGCGATGTTGGAGTCTATAGTTTTGACTATGTCGACGAGGCTCGCATTGTCTCGGCCAATTGGTATAGACATGATCGGGGAAGAAGCTTTTGGGGTCTAGGAAAGACAGTAGGGACTCGAAATGGCAGAACGTGGTGTAAGTGTCTGAATGATGGTATCAGTTGGTAGTCGCACAGGAATCGAGAATGCTAACGCCAGCCCCGGGTCTTATTCTAATCCTTGCTTCGGCTTATGGTAGCTCAATTGCGGGCGTCGGATCGTTGGTCGCGGGGATTCGTACCAAGGTGTCAATGTATGCAGAGATCGAAATACGTGTATCATGTCGTGTGTCAGGAACTGCACTACTTGCCTGTAGCTGGGGCAGGCGCGAAACGCAGACCATATTGGGAAAGGGCCATCAACAACCAGCACTGACGATCGAGCAGCGACTTCCACTGCTTTAAACTTTTGCTTTCCCACGGCTAACCACACGCTGTGGGTACACCCCAGTGCCCATCTTATCGTAATCTATGGCATTGAGCACATGGACATAAAGATTGTGTCTGGCTTCTGCTGGAAGGCGCTACTGAAACACTGCTCGGGGATTGTGGGAGCACGCCGCGTCCCTGTGGCCTTTCCTCGTAAGGCGGTAGCTCTTCTTCTCCACAACGCTGGTTCTCATCAACGTGTTCTACCCACATCGACAGTTCAGCCGATGTTAAACTGGATTCAGAAGTTGTCCGTTGGATATTAGGTCTTCCACGTGCCTGGTGCACGGTAACACTGAAAGTCTGTTCTTGATATTGTGGGCTTGCGAGATCCTGAGCAACAACTGTCGAATAGCTTGGAGCATCTGATTGCATTCCTGAACGGTGCATGACTGAGCGCAATCTCGAAAACATCTTGGACGACATGCTTCTGGTGGCAGAGAAGAAAGTTGTGTAGAGTTCGTCGGCTCGGCAGAGAAACCTCAGACTTGGTAACACGATATCATGGACCAGGCTCGGCAGACCCTGACAAGGAGGGCGAATCGGTTATTATATAGAGTCCGCCAGTCTTAATGAGGGCTGTCATTTTACCGTGCAATTCTTAGTTGTCCGATTTGATTGCCGGCTATTCATCGCCAAGGTGAGACAAGAGATCGGTCCTGTCGCGAGGTACCGTCATAACCAGTCAATCACAAGGGATACCGCGAAGGTGTGGACAGCACGAGGTTACTTCGCAGAAGTAGCCCCAGAAAGGGAATCGCCCGTTGACCGTTCCAGGCCACGGTCCGATATAGCTTAGCCACAATTCGACGGGCTGTACCTGCCAAGGAGTGCCACATGACTTGCCAAGACTGTCTTTGGTGGGTAGCTGTAGCGCTTCGGACAGTTCTTCGATTGCATCTTCAAAGCCTTGAGGACATCTCTGGGTCAAGGGATGAACAGAGATAATCGTGTGGACCTTGAGTGCTGAATAGAAGCAGGATTGAGCGGCATACGCGTCCATCCCACCAAGTGACATATAGCAGAGCAGACATCCTCGTCGGCGTTTGTCGGCTATACTTTTTTCCAGGCACGGATCAGTGTTCTAGACCCTTTCCTCTGAGCGGGTTCTACAGCAGCATAAATGATCCAGCTGCACGCCGAGCACCTAAGTTATAAGCGCATACTTGGCAGTGGACACACAGCAAGTGTACCAAAGGACGAGCAGAACACCTTCGGTACTAAGTGTTGCTAGAAAGCTCGCTGGTGCAGAATAAGGCACCGCACTGTGGAATAAGACAGGACAATTGATGGTTGACAGCTAGTATGGAGGAAATGTCGTCAGACTAGCAGGACCGCAGCCCGCGTCGTTGCGAAGTCGGGTTGAATCAGCTCCGAGCGACAGCAAGTTTCCGATCATAGAGCGCTGAAACATTGGGCACATGCAACGTGTCCTGCCGCTATGCTGTCTTTCGGGGTTGGGTTGCAAAAGGCATCTGAGGCGTAGCAACGATTAATGCATTCACCGGCCGTGGTAATCATCACGTACATCTTCTCCCTTTAGGCTATCAGAATGAAAGCCGTCGACATTCTGGACGACCCCGGAACGGTGTATGCTAGCCTTGCACATAGGGCTGATTATGAGAACACAATAATGGTCTACATGAATCGTGACCAGTAGGTGATGGCTTGTACTTGTTTGTTATTATTGCCGCGATCTGGAGCTTTACACCTGATTGGTGCGTTGACAATCGAGAATCTGCAATAACGATCCTCCCGAGTCATCGTCCTCCACTCGTGAAATTGCGTGTCATCTTTCAGCACGGCCACCATCACCTTCGACTTGAAGCTGGCATCTGGACCCTTTTCAACGCATCTTCCAAGCTTGGTTGCATGGAGGGAAGGCTGTTATCGTGTCGCACATTGGCACCTATCAAATCAGGTTGCATCGTAGGTTGCAGGCTCTCCCAATTAAACAACCTCGATGACGAAACGACTTTATCTCGTGAAGGGATGTACCTTGTTTGCCCATCCGATTCCGATGCCAACACAGCGCGGCAAGATGATTAAAGGATATCATCACAGGAACATGGGACAGATCTCCGTATTTCTAAAGTCCATTGCTCGACGATGTCTACTCTACTAGAGAACCCCAGCCCACATTTCCCATGTGAATACCTTGAGCTCACAAGAGACTGGCAAAATTGAGGCTGATCACGAATAGAGGAACTTTGCGAGTCTCTGGCAGATGGCTACTGCCATGAGGTACAAAGCTTATCGTGCACGTGCATCGGGTGCTGAGATCGCTGTCGCGTGGTGCTAGCTCAGTCCATGGATCGCTTGCAGCACGAATTTTATCGACGCTACCATTAACGTAGAACAGGCTCCAAACATTCTCCGACAATCCCATAGTGGCTAGACGTCTTCGTCTGCAGCTGGAGGGAAGTTGGGATCAAGCTCATTTACCAGCGCTATCTGATTCTTCACCCGCAGATCACAAGCGCGCCGGACGATCCTTTATTCCGACAGCCTATTCCCGCTGTGTACTCAGTGGTTGGCGTTTACGGGAGATGCTGTCCGACACCCGTTGAGGTCAGCGAATCACATCTGTCTTCCTTCCATGATGTAGACCATGACAAGGATTAATTCGTACCACGATCTTGTGGAGCCGTCCCATCTGGAGGCGACGGATATGGCACCTACGTACCCTGTCGAGCATGCACTGTCCATAGGTAGCCGGAGTCCGTTGCAGAGACTATGCAAGGTTTGTCCAGCGGCTCAAGCCCGACACGACATTAACAGACTGTGGATCGATTAAAGCATGCAGATGTGGTCCATGAGGACCCTACCGGTAGAGCAAGAGAACATCCACCACCAGGGTTGGAGCAGATCTGTCGATGTTCGTAGAAAGTCGAGACGGAAGAGATTTGCTGAAGCATGCGTCCCGTCGGCTTGTCGACGCTATGCACCGATTTGTGCCGGTGTGCTTGTTGTGAGTGAGCATTCCTTACTAACTCAATCGATATCCTGCCATCAAGTTCGTATCCTCTGCGTCCAGCGTCTTGGCCTGACTTTGTCTCATACGCAACAGAGATGGCCACGCCTGCTGAGCCTGTCATCCGGCGTTGGAACGGCAAGCTGAGGGAAGCCACCATCTGGAAGCATCATACTCCGGACCCCGAGCTTTCAGCGCCAGACGGCAACTGCTTCATTTATACTTCAGCGTCCCAAGTCCAACGCGAGCAGCCTTCGTTCACCATACCTTTCGAGCGGCTAGTATGGTCTCAATGCCAACCTCTGATCAAGAAAGCTATAACGCACGAGCCACATTCTGGGCACTCGCCAGCTGGGCCAGAACCGCCACGGTCCACCAAAAGCCACCCATCCCCACCAATTTGCGTGCTTCTCTTGCAAGCACCGAAGGAATGCGGCAGCGACGAAGTCGTGCAATATGATATTACGACTCGCAACTTCTTCGCCTGGCTCATGGGGAAGCCCATCGTTGGCCCACACCCTACCTCCGCCCTTCTAGCCTTGAAGATCCGTATGGATGTCTGGCGCACTTCCTTCACCGATAATTTCGCGACTTTGGATCAGTACGCTAAGACGCAAGGATATGGTGACCTTGGTGACGTGCAAACTTTCCTAAGAAACCACTTAGAAGGACTGACTGCGGCACCTACTGGATACAAACTGCTCGCCAGTGAAGAGCATACCCGCGCAATGACATTAGGGAGCCGATCAAGCAGTTTCAAGGACTCAATACTGGAATCCGCGTGGTGGACACAACTGCGAAGATCTCGCCCAAACTCAAACCCTGATCCCACTCTCTCACCCCGGAATGGGTCGCTTTCTGACAGCTCCGAGGATGGTGCCGACGCTGATTCACAAGAGATGGTAATGTCTGGAGCCATACCACCAGCAAAGGATATCGACGACTATTCGACCACCCCGTACTTGCCAACGAGTGCGGAAGAGCAAAGCGTCTCCACTTTGCCAAGAGCAGGGGAGAGTCGGGAAATCGCTCAGATTTATCCGTCGTTGAAACAGCTTGAATCACCGGGAGAAGAACTCTCACGTCCAAGATACCAGTCGCGGACCTGGTCACTCCCAAATCTGCACGAAGCGGTTGGTGACGAAGTGCCGCGGCCGCTCTACAGACAGTCGTCCTGGTTGTCCAATGTCTGCCAAGAGCATATACAGCTCTCTGCCACCCGACGAAACTCAGTATTGACCCAACGCGCGGCTGCGCCCGCCATTTCAAACAACGCGCTACGCTCGTCGCGAAGGCAGTCACTGAGTGTCCCTAGGCATGGAAGATCAATAAGCCACGCAAGGCAACCGTCGCCCATACTAGAGGAAGATTGGATGTCTGCCATACGAAGAAGACCGTCGGCATCGCCAGCCAGTAGTCTACACGAGGTGAACAACGAGACGAGTGTGGTTGACCATCCGAGTGGGATTGCGGAGGTAGATGGTACGGGCATTGCCATGGATATGACACCAGTCATGCCAGGCTCAGCTTCGTCTATATCAGCTCGTGCCGCTCCGAAGTCGTCATCTACAACAACTACAGGCCAATGTCCGCATGGAGTAGTACTACCATCTCACTCAATTCTCGTTTGCAAGACATGCCAGAAGCCGAAGCCGCCCCGTCGCTACGGCAATCAGCTGCGACAGCAACTGACATCAGGTCGAGGTAGCTCAACCAAGTCATTATCGATGCCGGCTTCAAGAACGTCGATCAACCTCCATGACACTGCCTCCCCAGCAGCGGTATATCCACTTGATCTATATTTGAGCGATAACCTAGCTGGAAGCGATACAGCCATCTCACGCTTCCCGAGCCTTCGGGGACGGGACCAGAGTACCGAGACGCTCGATACGCAATTGTTACAGGCTCCTACAAGAGGCAGTGAAGATCATGGCGAATCACGACATGATTCGATCGCAAGTGATATGTCAGTGCAACATAGTCCACGAGTCGAAAAGCCTAGCGGCATCTTTGGTGGTCGATCGTTCGTAGAAGCGCCTAATACGGCGTCATCAACCAGAAAACAAGACGGTGGGAATGGTCAACCACCAAAGACTGCAACTCTGGCAGAGGCACATGGAGCCCCAACTGATGTCCGCATGCCTGCCTCATCAAGAATATCGACGTTATCGGCCCAGCCTCAACACAGTCTCCGCATTAGCTGTGATCTAACCGAAATTGAACCGTGTGAACCACCCCTAGCTCGCCCTTGGTCCGAACTGAAGGATCGACCAAAGACATGGCCTGAGAAAACGGCATCCGTCCGAGCCCACCGGCTCCCCATTAATGAACAATCTCCCGGTGCAGGCAGTACGAAGACCATGGACACCATGCTCCAGGAAGTGATTGCATGGGAAGGAGACATACCTGTGCCGCAGTCACCACAATATATCATTGCACCGGGGGGCCCTCAGATAATGATTGAGAGGCGCTCGGGGCAGATATCACAAACGCCGAGGCAAGGGCCACAGCAGACGAAGAAGCTAACGAAGAAGCGTACAAAAGGCAGCTCGCAGTTGAGTAACAGCTTGAAGATGTGGAGCAGCAAAAGGTTACAGAAAGAAGCACCGTCAACCGTCGAGTATCAGGGACTTGTGCTTTGCATGGATCGCCATGGGTACTTTTCCACCTTGCCGTCGCCGGCGGAGAGCTTCCTCGACCTCAGCGACATGCGAGACTTATCTTACAACAACAACAGGTCTCGAACGCCTCTTTGTGAGCTTAGTTAGACCACGACAGCGAAAGTTTGGGCTTGAAGCATGACGATTCCCTTCACATTACAATCTCCCTAATTTATTTTTGATGTGATAAACAGTTATTTCAGCGGGCGCAGGCAGCGAGATTTAGCATTGTAATGATGAGACGAATTAGCGATGACTGATGAAGATTTTCCCTCACTGCTTCAACTCGGTACTTTTTGACTTGTAACATCTCGTAGAAGATAGAAATCAGCCAACATGTGAATTCATGCACCAAGGCCAACATGGGTTAGCTTCAATCTCGGATGAATTGACTTACTCCGTCACACAAGTCAAATAAGGCAAACAGTGCAAACTCAGAAGCATACAGCCCAGATCTTGGTGCGCGCTGCTCAAGCAAGTACTGTCGCAATAGATCAGCAAAGTGTAGTACAACGTTCTGGTCCTTTGCAGCTGCCCTAGGGCCATCGCGAACCAATAGTCAAATTGGATAGACATTTGAACATGGCATACTCGCCGTCACCCACGTCCCCTCTAGCAGGGCGACGATCACCTACTCCCCCGGCGCAACCACTTTCGAAGCGAGACAAGAGAAGAAACCAGCATGTAGCTCTGCAGCAAGACTACCAAGCAGAGTTCGACAACGACCGCGAAGGCCACTACCGACGACAATTGATAGCTCTGCAACAAGACATGAACCTCGTCACACAGGCAGACCCCTACAAACCAGAACCACTGGAAGATGCGCCCGAGGACATCGTGCAGCTAGTCGCGAAGCAAGCATCGGGAACACCCTACCAGTCAGAGATGTCGTCTCTGGCAGGGAAATGGTACACGGAATTTGTGCACGAGGTCAACGATGCGAAGGAAGCTAAAGAGCTGGCCTTGATAGAGCTACACGTGAGTTAGCATGACCCATACACATACTTGGACCCTGACAGGATCGCAGCGCCAGCACGAAGCAAGACTTCAACGCCTGAAGTATGAGTGCGACTACCGCCTCCATCTGGCTGCGAAAGAGGCAGAGCACATGAAGAATACCCTGCGAGATCGCCTTGTTCAGACTCTTACCACCAAGAGGCAGAAACTCATGAAAGAGAAAGAGCAGCTGGACATTGCTGACACAAATGCCCTATTACTCCACCCCAGCCAATTCAGCATCACGAACCCCGCGAGCCCTAGTGGTAACCATACCCGATGGAAGACACGTCTGATGAGGCATCGAGGCGACCCCGACGAGATGACGAATGGCTATTCCGAGGTCAGCAGTAAAAGAAAAAGGAAATTCGGGGGCGACGATGATTATGGCTCTCCCTCAAGGAACGGCCATGCGACACCAGCCGAACGAGCACGATCTGGCAACGTGCCAGCGCAACTGGACAAGGCCTACTCAGTAAATCAGCTGTTCACCGAGAAAGAGCTCAACCTGCAATCACATCAAGCACAAATTGCAACGCGCCATTTCTTCTCAGCGTCGCAGAAGGAGAACGAGGCGAATGGCAAAGCAAAAGACGACGAAGACAACGAGGAAGACTCGGATGCCGAAGATAATGACGAGCCTGAAGGCGCGGGCATGGAGCGCTCAGCGAGCCAGAATGTTCACATTACAAGGTCAACACGCAACATTGGCGGGATGGCTGGCTTGAGTATATTAGGAGATCTGGCAGAGAAACAGCCTCGAAGACCGACGCTACCATATGCTACTCTACATTCAGCGCAGGGCAAGAACGGCACGTTTCTGCCACCAGTCAGCCGACTTATGGACGAAGAAGTGGCAGAGGATATGCTCAAGCTTGCGGACGCTAAGAACCGGAGTCAGGGCGAGGTCGACAGAGCTACGATTGAAGAGGCGTTGAAGCCTGTGACTGGTGCTAGAAGCAATCTGGCGCCGGATTGGCCCGTGTATCTTGATGTGCATTTGGTCAATATTGACCCTAGGCAGAGATAGACAGCAATGTTGAGCTCTTCAACTTCTGGAAGAATGTCAAGATGTCTCAGCCTAATCTGACGCCGGCATGTATGCGTTGTGACACGCCATCAAGACAAACTATCTCGAAGTGCTGTACCTGCATGACAGTCTTTACTCGTCGTTGTCAATCCCGTCCGCCGCCAGATGCACCGAAACGCATCTAGTGCAGCTTGTTGACATCATTTAGTAACAGCTCCCCCGCCCCTCCGGAGAGCAAGATCCCTGTCGACTCAAGCTTTCACCCCAGATCTGCAGCGTGCCTTAGAGCTCCCCATATTCTCAAGCTTCCTGCCACGCTTTTTCACTCGTGCTCCGCACGCGGGTCATACTGTACTAGTAGTGCAGCAGCACAATTATTCGGGTAACCTCATTTAGGCCTCAGATTGGTAGTGACGAGCATGTACCTGCAGTACGCCGATGCTACCTTCCAGTCAACCACCGGCCTCAAATAAGCGTAGTGCTGATCGAAGCTACTTCCGAAGGTTACATATGAAGTGACTGTAAGCTCAAGTTCCATGGTCTTTTCGCCCTCTGCCAAAGCACAAAGAGCGTTGTTTTGTCTGCTACTCTGTACCTTGGTACTCTACTACACTCTCTTCACGATGAAGACCTCTTACTTGAGTTCAATAACAGTCCTGGCAAGCTCTGTGCTTGCCCAGAATGCCACATCCACCTCGTCGTCGCCCACGACTGAGTACACCATACAAGCAGACAACATCACTGCCGTCTTCATTCCTTACGGAGCACGACTCACCTCCTGCGTGGTACCAGACCGAAATGGAGACATGCAAGACGTGGCAGTAGGTTACGACAATGGCACACAGTATCCTGAGGACACTGCCACGAATCACACCTACTTCGGTGCAGTCGTTGGCAGATATGCGAACAGAATCAAGAATGCCACATTCACAATAGACGGCAACACATACCAGGTACCTGCCAACGAGAATGACGGGCTAAATACGCTGCATGGAGGCAATGTTGGCTACGATCAGCGCAATTGGACGGTGGTGGCGTCCAACGACAGTGCCATCTCCATGACTCTGCTCGACACCAGCTTTGAGAACTTCCCAGGCACAGTCCTGACTACAGCAACATACTCGGTTTCGTCCTATCCTAGCGGTCCGCAAGGACAAATGCGGCCTCGGCTCCAAACTCAGCTTGTCTCAATTGCTCTTGACACTGTTACACCGATCATGCTGTCAAACCACATCTACTGGAATTTGAACGCTTTCCAGGACCAGAACATCCTCAACGACACTTATATCTGGATGCCGTACTCAGACCGCTACATTCAGACAGATGGTATTCTCATTCCGAACGGCACTCTTGGCTTGACTAGTGACCACCCTGGTCTTGACTTCCAGTCACCCAAACTGCTTGGCACAGCCGTCGATGAGACCGCAGGACAAGACTACTGCGGTACCAACTGTACCGGTATCGATAACGCCTTCATTGTCGATCGACCAGCAGACGTTGGAACGACATCAGTCGTGCCGGTATTTCACGTCTGGTCTCAGACGACTGGTATCCAAATGACGATGTCAACCAACCAGATCGGCATTCAAATCTACACCTGTAACTCAATGGACGGCACGATCCCGGTCAAACAGAGCCAGCAACAGAGAAACCAAGGCGTTCAAGGGGCTGCAGATTATATCAATCACTATGGGTGCTTTGCACTCGAGCCGCAGGTATATATTGACGGGATCAACAACCCGCAATGGGGGGTGAATGACTATGAGATCTTCTCGCCGATGACTGGACCAAGTGTCAATCGTGCTACTTATGACTTCTCGACTATCTAGGGGATGGAGAGATGTCGACTTGATAGGTTTGGCTGGCACTGTCCCGTTCATGTTGAAGAAGATCGAGAGTGAGCTTAAATGCTGTAAGGAAGAGAAGATGAGACCCCTTTAGATACCTCTACCAAAACGGCGCATGCAAACTGTATGCCAAAGTAGATGAATATGATGACTCTAAATCGAGCCTGCGGGCATCGCAAGCAAAGACGCGCAGGCACTTGCCGGATCTTGCCCAGGCACTAAAATTAAGCTTGTTGCCGACGTTGCTCCGTGGCTGGGTGGAACCATTGTTTACATCCAAACATTGGCGTCACCCTGTTGTCGTTGACTCCAGGAAGAACCTGAAGTACTAAGAGTACTACGAAGTTCCAGCGATGCGTATCAATCATGTTGAGATGAATCCTATGCCGTGAGCGAGACCCGACCCCGATTTCCTCGGTTACTTGACCTCGAAAGCGAGCACTTGGACCACCGCGCAAGGACCATAACAACAACCTAAACCCAACATGGCTGCGCACGAGCGCCAATCCTCTCCAATTCGCGCGGGATATTATGACTTTAGCTCTCCTGATCCATTGGGTGACTCGTCTGGTGAAGAGGTCGCAGCAGCAGCGATGAACCGGAGAACAAGCGCAGCAGCAATGAAAAGAAGACCGTCTGGCGCAGTACATCGCAGAATGAACAGCGATATCGAGGTAGCCATGTCGCCATCCAAGGTGATCGCTGAGCAGAGCTTAAGTCCATGGCGCATAAAGGTTACTGTCGAAGCAGAGCCTGAGGAAGAAGGTATGGAGGATACACCGAGCGGTAGAACACGAACGACTACCAGGACGATGAAGATACCATTGCGCGATGATAGCTCACCAACGAAGGCCTCGAAAGCAAGATCCAACGTGAGACGTGGTGGCTCAAGAAAGAGTACATCACCAGTACGGACGACACGAAGCCGGAGACAGAGTGTCACTGATCTCGGGATTGTGGTGTTAGGGGACGATGCTGAGGAGGACGAATGGAGCACGAAGCCGAGGTCGCCGCGAAAGGGCCGAGGCAGCAAGAGCGAAGTTACAAAAAAAGCTATATCTGCGTCCAGGAAATCAGGGTCTGGCACCTTCGAAATTAGGGAGGACGAAGAGAGTGCCAACGTTGCCGCGGATGAAGCGAGACAGAGTGTTGAGGATGGATTTCCTGAGCTCAGAGACATCGATCTGAACCGGATGGCGACGAAAGCAAGGTCGAACTCTACAAAGCAGAAAGATCCAGACACGATGCCCAAGGACAGGCCAAACAATATCAGGACGGTGTCGGTGAACAGCGCAATGAGCTATCCGACCCCGTCGCCAACGGCCTCTGAACACGGTAATTCAGATGATCATGATCCACGGCAAGAAGACCATGCTGTCCAGCACGATGCGGGATTGGATACTGTGATGGAGAGTGAAGGGTTCACCATGATCGACCTTGACTCTCTGCCTTCCGTAAAGCAAATGCGAAATACTCCAGATCATCCCACCATACACGAAGAGACGGAAGACAGCGAGCATACCATATCTGGTGACACTTCACACGAGGTCGGCCATGTCACTGCAGATGCACCCTCGATCGCCGTCACAGATGACGGTCCTGCAGACTCAAGCGACCTGCACTCTTCGCCTCCAAACAGCTCAAGTGGCGCGAAAAAGAAAGTGTATTCAATAGCTCATCTGCAGCTTCCGTCGAGTACCAATGTCCAGCGTCACCGTCTGGTTACACCCATGCCAGTCGACCACAATCCTTACTCATCTCCAAAGCTACCCTCACCTCCAAGACCTTCAGCTCCAATCACTAAAAAGCGGTCCCCTGTTCATTCAGATCAAGCAGTGCAAGCAGGATCCGCATTACAAGATGCTGTAACACCAGAGCAGAGCATGCTGGAAGAGCAGGTGGAACCAGAACCAGGGATGGGCAAAGAGGAGGAAACACTCTTTGGCGGCTTTTCGAGCAGCACAAGACGTGAGCTACGCGCTGAGCTGAGGTTTGGTGAGGAGCTGGGCAAGAAGCAATCACACAAGCAGCACCAGGCTCCAGAGTCCGTAGCGTCGAACCAACCGCAGGTGTGGCGTGGTGAGACAACGGTGCAGCATACGCCACAGGTAGTGGGTCCACAGGGCCAAGTCGCCGACCACCAAAAGCCCGTATCGACTGGAAACGAAAACGCCTTCGCACTCGGTCAGACACGTTTGCAACAGAGGATGCAGGATGAGCGCCAGCAAGTCGTGGAGCAAGCCAAGTACAATGACGCTATCTCTGTCGAGAGCGATGACGGGGAGCAAGAGGAGGATGAGGACGTCGATGAGACACTAGGAGATATATGGCTTGCTGAAGCCAAGCAGACCACTTCTAGTCCAAGAGTATCTGAACAGCAGCAAGAAACCTCGAAAGATGCATCGTCGGAACGGCCAAGAAGAAAGCTGATACCCAGCCCTTGGAAGCGTGGTCAGCAGGTCGATGTGTCCGCTTTGACGGCAGATGAGAGCTTTAGTGGCTTGTTCTGGAAACAGAAAAGTTCGGATGCGTCTGGTGCACGGTTCGGCGATGCTATTGTTGCTCATCCGGAACGTGTCAACAGGGGTGTGCAGCAACTCGACCGCCGCAGAAGCGGAGAGTCCGATGTGGAGACTATCACCTCCAAGCCGAAACGACCGCTGAGTCCTAGACCGGAGGTTGACGACGATGATCAAGATATCGAAGATGAGAATTTCGACACTGCGAGAGCAGGCCTGCAGTGGCGCAGTGCTGAGGCCGTAATCGAGGAAGAGACGAGCGCATTAGAAGCCGATCACAACCAGGATGGTTTGGCAATGGAGCAGGAAGAACACGAGGCCGGCGCGACTCGATTGTACGAGACGAATCTTGAGGACGTACCCGAGCAGGACCTTTCATCGTCGCCACACATCCAGCACAAACGCAAAGAGCAAGCACACGACATCGAACATGACTCCACCTACTCCTCGATCACAGACAGCAGCTCAATTGAGGTATATCGACAACGCACGTCATTATCACCTTCGAAGGAACGACCACATACACCGAGATCAGCTTTCAAAGGAGGAAGGATCAGTTTTGGTATGGCCCTGAAGTATGAAAACAGCGACGAGGCAAATGCCAGGAGAGTCGTGTGGGCAAAGAGATCGAGCTGTGTGAATGAGCTATGGGAAGAAAGTACAAGAAGTGTTAGGTCGACGCAGGAATCATCGCTTGAGGAGACACCAACTCCTGCCAAGCAAGGCTCACAAGGAATTGAAGCCTCGTTCGAGGTACAGCCACAGGCTCCACTTCAAGAACAGTCAAAGGGCTGGTTCGGGTGGTTCAAGAAAGATGATACCATTCCGAAAAGCATGAGCGAAGGACAAGCCAAGCTGCAAGCGCGACCGGTCCATAGTCTGGATGGCTCACTCGATGGCTTCATCAAACCAGATGATTACGGACACTCGGACTCGAGTTACGCGCCTACTTCTCGACATGACTCAGTTGAAGCACAGCCGGTCGAGATGCGCCACCGATCCCAACCAATAACAACTCGAACGCAGCAAATGCCCGTCAACAACCACGACGGCAACCTCTCCCGCACATCTTCTTCACCACAGGAGCAGCAGCCACCAACCCATTCTAAGTTAACATTAGGGATACCATCGTACCTCCAGCCCCCTTCCTACCCCTCCGATACAACCCGCGACCCTTTGATACCTCTAAGTACATCCGGCCCCTTCACAAACACCCACTTCCGTACTCTAAACATCATCTACCGCAAATCGCAAAAAGCTCGGTTCCACGGTCCGTCCTACCCTGACCAGATCAGGCAACCCATTCTAGCTCTTGTCGAGACGAATTGGAACCTCGAAATCGATGAGAGCGCTAGCATGGGCGAGGATGGAATGTTTTCATTTACGATTGGAGGAACCGAGGCGAGGGTGTTGGAGCGGTTCATGCGGGAGGTTGAGCTGGGGTATCGGGGGCGCGGTATGGACGTTAGATGGGGTTGGACCGTGGAGGAGTTGGCCGAGAAGTTGGGGAGGATTGCGGTCGGGGAGAGAGTTAGGGAGGAGGAGAGGGCCGTGGAGGGGATTTTGAGGAGTGCGAGGAAGGTACGGTGATGCGCAGAGTATATGGGGTGGTGGACCTGGATACTGAAAGTAGTTGGCATCCGCACCACGACTTTTCTGGGATTTGTAGGTGGGCGGGGTGGCAATGCAATGGGAGGGGAAGGGCCAATGAAGTTGTTTGAGCTCCGAGAGGGTTCATTCTGGCGAAGACACATCCTGCAATGCCCACCCTTTTCCAGAAGTCACGGAGTTATGGCTCTTGCCAGACTCTTCGGCGCAATATACAGCCGTCATGACACGTGTACATGTTCATAGCAAGCTGGGTGTAATCCATCTCCCCTACTTGACCGTTGATGAGCATGGCGCTTTCAAGCCCGCGCTAGTTCAATGCGATTGACTCACCATGTCGGGCGTCGTCTGGCCAGCCATTTGCTGACCGGAGTTGGTCCCTGGTGCGCGACTTGCCAAGCGTCCTTCTCGTCTTCATCCGAGTCATCCCCGAGTAAGGATTCATCTTCGCTAGGCAGGACACCCTTTGGCAGCTTGGGACATTCAACGTGAAAAACACCCCTGGCAGCTTCGTCGTCTCGCTCGGAGAGCGTGCAGATGAATTCGGTGCTGTTGGGGATTGGCCAATAGGCTCCGAATGCAAGGAAACCGGTTGTTTTCAAGGGGGGCGGCGCACCGGAGTAGATGTGCAGATGTGAGAGTATGGAGGGCTGCTTGGGTGATCGAGACCGAAGGTACGTGTATAGGGTGTCTGCAGCGGCGAATGTGACATATGGTTTGACTGGGTCATCCTCGCAATGCAAACCGAGCTCGAAGCAGAGAGTCAAATGTCTGAGGCGTGGGAAGCTGGCGAGGACGTCTAGGATATCCCAGGGCCAGTCACCGTTTCGAGGGACGTCCACGAAGAGTTGTTCGATCAATGGACAGCCATCTCGGATGCTGCGCAGTGATGCGGCATCGAGCGCTTTCTCGGCCCACTTCCCATCACGACTCTCACAGGTGTGCAAATGAAGCTTGCGTAGAGATCTGCCGTATCTCAGCAGGCCATCAAGTGTTACGCTCTGAAGACTCTCGGCGGCGATAGTCTCGAGAGCCGCCGGACACTGCTGGTAGAAGCGGAGGATAGCGTGATCTGATCTGCTCCCGGAGAAATTAACCTCCTTCAAGGAAGTCAACTTCGGCATGATTCTTAGCACGAAAGCGACATAGGTGGTCTCAAGGCGTTTGAGCCGTGACCAGTCGAAGTTCTCTGCCCAATAATCCATCTCCAACCCCTTGCCAGGATAGCCAGTCTGTTGCAGGCTTCCCGAGACGGGACTTGGCATTACGCCCGACTCATCTCCCCATGGGTACTCAGAGACCACTAGCTCCTCTAGAGGTGGCAATTTTTCATCCCCCTCGAAGCCAAAGCCGTAATACTCGAACTTGATTTCGTGTGGATTTCGTCGACTGATGTTGAGGCTAACCGAACGAATATTAGGCGCTGACAGCAGTATGCGCTTGAGTCGCCGGGTGGCTTTCAGGCAGTCTGTGGCATACGGGCAGTCGATGTCAGCTTTGAGGCTACTGAGGTTGGTATTGTTTTGAAGCTTGTCAAAATTCTTTTCTTGCCCGTAGTGTCCGGTGTAGTCGAGGCTGAATGAAGTGGCCACCATGGCGTGAAGTCGCACCCTGTGGTGAAAGCGAAGCGCTTCAAGCACGGTAATTGGTATGCTTACAGCACCAGCACGGTAGGGCAAGAAGTTCCAGCATACATCCTTCAGACCTGTCATGCGGGGTATCAAAGTGCTGATGGAATCTATGCACTCGGAATGCTGATCAATGTTCTTGCACTCGCGATACTTGAAAAGAAACTCGCCGGGATCGCTGACGTCTAGGGAGCGAACCGCAGCTAGGAGCTCTTGCTTCTCGAGATGGTGGAGGCGGTTGAGGGAGGCTTCTATTGTGGATGGCTCGAGATTAAGCGTCAGGTGTCTATGTCGACTGTGTTCTGCTAAATGATAGAACTCGGTGCTCACGGAAGCTACGGCTTGAAGTGATGCCGCACTGGTCTCCTGAAGAAGGTTAAATACCATGATCAGAATGTCGCGGCCGAGTTTGATCAGAGACGGTTGCATGTTGTCTCGTGCGGCAGAAGACTTCAACTGGATAGCTTTTGGCTGCTTGTGGCTGGGTAGCTGCCCGCCAGACGACGACGTGGTTCTCTCCATCATTCTGGCGAAAGGAACACTACGCTGTCAATTCAATCGGACCAATTTGGAAATAGGATCGAGAACTGCACGTCGTCGATCGTAAGTAGGCTGAGGTTAACCAGGCAGCAGAGCAAACCATGGAGCACGTGACATGCTGTAAGGAGAGTTCAGGAAAGCACAGCCACAGACTTACCGCCATCTCAAAGGCGCGGAAGATGCGTGAGACCTTTTGGCTCCCAGCGAACTTATACGTGTCACTACGCAGTGTTCACTCGGCCGTTCCTTGACGAAGTGCTGCGATCACTAAGGATGCAGGAAAAGCAGCTGTGCCATGGTCGCGGTGCTCAATCCCGGCAGACTTGCTTCTGGTAGAAGCAGCTGGAAACATGTGACTGTCTCCTTACCCTAGCCGAACTGGGGCAAGTGCCAGAACGATTGCTTCGCAACGGCAACCGGACACCGCGCGACACCAAACTGTCGTTCTGTCTTCTCGTTTCATCGACTATCGCTTTGAGCAGCTCAAATTCCCACTCCCAAGTTTTCCACCCGTGGTCATAATAGCTCTTGCAAAGGACAGTACCCAGCTCGTAGCAGTACCAAATACACGAGCATTCAGGTAACGAATTTTCGAGGTCGCCGTCCGCTCTCATCAGCATGTCAGGCTTCTCGAAGGTAATCCTGCCGAGACTTCGTTTTCTGACTAAACCGTCTGCCATGGCTTACAGAGTCACGCTTTCATGGAAGGTTTGTCACATTGCTTCTGTCACCGCACATAAGTCGTCAACAAACGAAAGGTCTTGCTCTCTTCCGTCACATTTTCGTCTATCCAAACCCGACTGTTACCACGACGTATGAATGTACTGAGCCTGATCAGAGTAATAAGAAGCATGGCACTTAACTGGGAGATGGCACTGGCTTCGTTATGTTCCGCGGGAATGTCTCGTGAACATACTCGCAGATACTGGGGCAAAACAGGTTCCTGGTTGGCGAAGGTTAGCAAAGAAGGAGTCAAACAGCACACCATGCTTTACGCAAACTAACGTCCGTACAAAACATCTCGTCCACTGACCTCCCACACCTTTTACCTTTCCTTCCTTTGTTCACCATGTTTAGCCGAGCCTATTCAACACAATCAAAGACCATGTTTGTGAGCTTCACTCATTCATCGATGTTCCTTGCACACCCTTGGACATACTGCTCTGGACGGAGTTGAATGGTTAGCTTCCAGGCTGTGCCGTTGACAGCCAGGTCGCTGTCGTCGAGTTGACGCGACTATATACGGTAGCATGTTGCAAGCAGGATACATGCGCTTTACATTACTGCTTCAAGCTCGGCTAGTTTGGACGAGATGCTTCGTGCCAGTGACTGTACCGCTGGTGACAGTTTCATCTGTTCAGACAGCGAAGGTTCGACGACCATATAAGGGTCACGGTCCCTCCCCTTTGGAAAATGCTGTCCCACAGAAGTACAGTACACAACCACAGTACAAACCTCAACCACATACAACTGCTCTTTACACTTTAGAACCTTCAACTACATCCTCCAACTCATCTCTCGTCTACCCAGAAAAGCTCTACTGCAACGATCCGTCAACTCAACTCTCCACATCTATATCAAATCGATATTCTTACCCAACAAAGAATGCAAGGCTCAACCATGCTTGCAATAATCTTCAGCCTGAGCTCCTTGCTCATCTTCAACACGGCCAATGCAGCCTCGGCACACGTCTACGCCAATTGCCCATACGAGGTCTCGTGTGCATTGGTCGATGGCACTCCTCCAGGAACCGCCCATCCACCTCGTCCAGACAGTCCGAGCTTCCGGCCAGTCGGTGCTGGATTTCATGTTGACAACCTTCGAGAGAACGTCGGACAAGGGATCCACTGTGTGAGGTCCACAGACACCGCCAACGAAGCACTGCTCGAATGGATGTATGACACCGCTGGAGCCGTGCCCACGATCTGGTGGGATGGATCACTCGTTGATGGTGATCCATTTCACAACGAGGGATTTCATGTCTCGACTAATAGGCAACAACCACCTCCAGGACCTTCTCCTTTCGACCGGTGTTGGGATATCCACTGCCCGGCTGATGGATGTGCGGAGGCGCAGGTTTATCACCTGCCAGAAGACGATCGGAACCCGTCCGATAACAACCCGATGAGAGCCTGTCCGCAAGATGTCAGCCTCATCTGGAGTATCTGCCTAGGTTGAAGCAACCACGGCACAGTGTCAGGCTTTCGGTCGGGCCAACAAGATACCATATTCCCTATTGAGCTGAGATTCACGAACGATTTACGAGTCCACGAGATTACGAGCTTACGACTTCACGAAGTGATGACAGAACCCCTTGATCGTCTGCTGCAAACAACAACCAACGGGCTTCACGAGCTGAAAGCGCTCATAATCAAATAAGGTCCGAAAGAGGCTTGGCTGTCAGGGTTCCGAAGAAGAGCTGCGACACATACTTTCTGTTTTTCAATTTCACTAGAAGAGCTCCCCCAGATGGATGGACTAGACTAGATGGACTAGAAATAGATCTAGACCATTACCAATCAATGAACTCTACAAGATGATTCTCGCACAACCAACTTCTGTTCGTGCCAATCGTCCTTGCTGCTACTAACCATAAAACCTTCATGCTACCACTGACGAAGCATACTGTAGTCGGTCATAGCTTGCCATGTAGGGCTCGATCTGGTCATCGTAAGATCATGAGGTTTCTACTACGACGCGACTTTTTTCTGCACTCTTCGATAATCGCCCCTTCCTCCCTTGGATGCCTGGCCATGATTCACTCGCACGCTGGACGCGGCTTGCTAACTCGTGTGTCGGATCGTGACTGCATCATGCACTGGGAAAGTGGCGCATTCGAGAAGTACCACGTTCTCTCTAGGAGGAGAGAGTCTGGGTTAGCTTGCTCTTCGGCGAGCCTTTTAGATGTCGTGGTACGATGTCAACACGTTGTATAAAATGCAAGGCTGACCTGCTGGTTGAGAAAGCCTTTCGCTGCACGAGAACTATGCATCCAGAGCAGCAACAGGTCGTGGACGTCCGAATCTCCTACATTGTTCAATTGCATCTCCCAATCCTATGTATTCTGATCATGACTGTCTGTGGCGTGGCTTGTTTAGTGCTTTCTGGATGCACACCAACGGCTAGGACATGTCTCGAACTATACGCACGCGAGTCCTCCTTCGCAAATGCGCCTTGCAGTCCCGTGTGTTTGTCTTTACGGTCCAAGTATGTATTGCAGATCTATCCAATGATGAGTCCACCTCTCTTTCTGAACGCTTCAGCCTCACCTGCCTTGTCCAACTCATCGAACCAGGATTTCGACATAGGGTCCAAAATCATCAGCGTTCTCTTCGTGGAAGGCGCTTTGGAGCCGTAGAACGCCTCTATATGCTGTGATGATGCTCGGTTAGAAGAATTGCATTGTGCTTGAAGTCTACGCAGACTTACATCAGCAAACAACTTCCTTCCGTTCATATCCAAGTATATCGTGCCATCGTGGAAGGTGGCCTTGTATCTCGCACTTCTCTGTGCAAGAAGTTTGCTGAGAGAACCTGGACTGAAGAGACCGATTGTCTGGGCTGGCATCTGATCGTCGGCCAAGATCCTTCTCATGTCACCCTGCGCCACATCTTTGCTTGGAGTAGGCGAGAAAGAACCGGCGCATTGTGCATCTGCGATTCTGAAAGGCATCGTGCGCCGGCCACCAGTGGTCCACACGTCGACTTCTTGTAATTGAGCGCATCGTGCTATCAGCGGCTTCCAATCCACTCGACCAAAGCATGGTGAGCGGGTCTCCTTGAACTGCAGTTTCTGAATATGGTTACGGACCCAGGAATACCTGGGGTCGTCCACAAACAGGGCGAAACCTTCATTGTGGAGGATGTGTACGTCAGACACAACCAAAATATCATCAGTCATTTGGGAGCGTGCCTTTGTAGCCTCGCTGTGGGCGTAATGGGAAACGAGCTCTAGGTTAAGGCTTGGAATGCCCTTGAATTTGAGCTTGCCCGACGCCGGGTCGTAAGTCGTAAGGATGAGTTTTGTACCTTCGAAGTACTTCTGGTAGATCTTGGCCTGCAATTCATCTGGAAGGTCTCGAAGTCGAAAGTGCTTAGGCTCGGTCTTGCGTTCGGTCTCGGTCATAGCAGTCATATCAGCCATTGTGACAAGGCTTAGCCGATCGAAGAACGACGGTTAGAATTCTCAAGAGACAAGGAGTAGCAGCACAGGGAGATACAAGTTGAAAGAGGTTAACAGGTGCGAAGGAAGAGTGACAGACAACAGCGGCAAGAAACCTTCACTTTCTCCACTCATCCGGGATCACTTGCAGTGTGATCACAGATCCACTCATCTTAGCTGCGATAGCTTGCTTTTGGGATCATTATATTGCCGCAGCCTCCCAAAAGCCTTGTACGGTTTGTTGCGAATGGTTTGACCTCGTCTTCTGATGCGTCTGGCGCGATCATAACTCAGAAGAGCAAGTTTGGGGTTAGCTCTTTGCTTCATTCATGCGCTTGCTGGGCAGAGAATTGCAGGCTCGGATCCAGCACGCATGATGCCCTACCGTGGCCATCTCTTCAGTTCCGCAGAAAAGGTGTGATTAGCGTCGGCGACCGTCTCTTGGGACTCGAGACTGATGTTTCAGACGGCAATGTGATGCTCAACCTAATTTGCAGGCTTCTCATTCCGGATAAACCATTCTCCTTGTGACGCCGCCGTCGACCTTGATTTCCTGTCCAGTCACAAAGCCACCGCCGCCGACGAGGTACTCAACAGCCTTGAGTACATCGTCTACCTTGCCAACTCGGCCTGTCCAGTGCCATCTGTGGTCTTCCTTGCCCAAATTGTGGCCCCAAGCCTGACCCTTCTCATCGGCTTCCTTACGTTCGTTCTCAACGTTAATCCAGCCAGGGAGAATAGTGTTGACAGAAACAGCATGATACTCGTCGTTCGCAGCCAGTGAGCAGGACAACGCCTGTGTTAGGCCAATGAGTCCGGCTTTCGTGACCGCGTAGCCTTCTGAGTTGGGCTCTGACTGGTATGCTCGCGTGCTTGACATGTTGATGACAGAGGTGTAGATGTCATCGTTGCCATCAGAAGAGCTGCGCTTGCGCCGCAGGAGTGGGAGGCATGCCTGTGTCATCAGCATCGTGCCTGTGAGGTTGGTTTGGATAATCCTCGTCCATTCCTCCAAGCTCAATTCGGCGAAAGGCGTGACGCCAACAGGCCCCGAGAAGGCATTATTGATCAGCACGTCGAGCTTTCCGTCGAAGAAGGCTGACGCGTCCGATGCGGCCTGAGTGATGTCAGATGGTTTGGTGAGGTCGCCTTGCATGATCTGCCATTTCGTCTTGTCGACGCCCGGGCAGAGCTTGGGAAGATTGGTTCGTAAGTGATCGAGTTCGGACTGGTTATTGTCGAAGAGAAAGACGCGGTGGCCTTTGGAGAGTAGCAGACGAGACAGCCCTCGACCGATGCCCCTCGCAGCACCCGTGATCAGAAAATTCTTACCCATCTCGTACGCTATCTACGGTCGTGAAGCACCGATAGCAACGGACTGTATACGCTGAAGTCAAGCAAGCTCGGAAAGATCAGACGGGTTACGGGTGAGACATTGTGTCAGCGTTATGGTGATGTAATGTTTGCAAGTGCGGAAAGTTCGCCATCGTAGTTACCTCTGACACTAACTTACGCTGTGATTATGTCTGGCAGACCAGGAAAGCTCTACTAAGCCGCGCGAGACGAGCTCTGCGGTTTGAAAGCAGGGCACGAGTACAAAAGGTTCTACGAGCTGCACGACCATGCTTACGCCGTCTCGGTAAGCACATTACGCGTGATAAGCTCATTTCAGGATTGACAGTAGAAAAAAGAAAACGGAGTTGTGCCTTCTGCTATACGAGCAAGAGGAAACGCGTCGCGACCTTGACGCAGTACAAGGTCAATTGGATGAACGAGAGCAACTCTTTCTGGAGACAGCAAGACCTATTCTACAGTTGCAGGAACGACAGTGTATTTTGTAAGTGGCTGTGAGTCCTCATAATAGGCCTGAAAATTGGGTGAGACAGCTAGCTCTACAAGAAGTAGCTGCCCTCAAAACCACCACTAGCTGACGACGGTCCTCGCCGTCGACCAGCAGCAAAAGTCAAGAGTCTGCGAAATACATCGTTTCTCGTCAAAAGATATGTCTAAAGAATGTAAATTTCGACCGGCGAAGTGTAGTCTTGTGTAGAAGTTTCGTCATTCGTCAATTTCGATGTAAGTAGGTCGTCAAGGAAGGAGTGTACAACCCTCCTGAGGCATAGCAGAGGGTGACCATGCTCAGCTTCAAGCCTTTGGTGTAGCACTTCCGATCTCCTTGTTGAACGCCGACGAGAATTTTGACGAGAAGTCATTGTCACCGCTCACTGGTGGTGTCTTTACCTCAGCTTCACTGACCATGCCGTCAAAGTTCTTGGGGTTGGGTAGCACAACCGAAGTCGGTCTCTTCAGATCGTCTAGTGGACTTCCTTGTCGCTCTGCGTCTGGATTGTAGATAACGGCTTGTGCAGAGGGAGTAGGTGTATACATCCCAAGCGCTTTGTAGAGCACAGGAAGAGCCGCCGTGATGATCGAAGCATTCATAACGAAGGACTTCAACACGGTCGGGTTCGGCATCGCCCTGGGCTGATTGATGTCCCTGAGAGCAGGGGCCAGAAGAGCAAGCTGCGCAACTGTGAGGATGCAAGTGAGAAACCTGGTGCCAAAAAACCCGAGGATGATTTGTCGCTGCTTTTGCCCAATTTGCATCTCCGGCACCGTTGACCATGCGCAGACAGCCAGCCATGCATCTGTCAGAATGCTGAAGATGAGGGTCGGGTACCAGAGCGCTCCTTCGCCCACGCATCGGTCTGGTAAGTAAAGCCAGAGATGTGGCATGCCGCACTGGAAGGCGATAGCTGGAATAGAAAAGGCACCCCAAAGGCCGACACAAACTTGTAGAACCATGAGCTTGCCTTTCGAGATGGCGGCTCGGGATGCAGATCGGTAGACGAGGCGGACGACAGCTAGCTTAGCCAGAAGCATCGCAATAAGAAAGAAGAGGTCGGAAGCATAAACAAGCTAACATCTGTCAGTATTTGTGCAAAGCGTTATGCCACTCCTTGCTCACCTCCGACAGTCGCTGAAGCGTCGCAGAATTGCCGGGACGAATGAATGTGCCCAAGCCTCTGCGGACAGCCTTCTCTGTCAAGATACTCTCGATGATACCAGCCACCAAGGCCAGATACAAGAGCATGTCGTCAAGACCAATCTTCCTCCTCCATTTGGCAGAAAGCGCAGCGCGAGCGACTAGCACTATGATCGTGACTGCCATGCATGTGTAATTTGAGACAACGACTCTGGTCGTCTCTGCTGTCGCCGTGATCGGGTCTACTGCCCGAGCCTCCATTGTTGCGATTTCGCTTCTCGTAAGGTTATCTTTCCGTACTTCAACGAAAACGGATGTGGGTCTGTTGTGTGAGTGGTAAAGCGAGCGTGGATTGGGTCAATAGAATGATGCTAGCAGTGAGCGCAAAGACGTCAAGCCTTTCAAATGAATGTGGTGTGCTAGAGGAGCAGAAAGAGAGAATAGCACAAGAGAGCTGAAGCAACGAGACCAAGAGTCATGCAACCATATCGCTGGGAGCAAGCAGTCTGGGACACAAAAGGCGAGTCCACTCAGACGGGAAGATGAGGCATCCTTGGAAGGGGTGGGATAGGGCCGCAGCATGGGCTGGAATTGGATGCATGATCGTCAGCAGATTTCAGGTACACCAATCGTTGTGCAGACCGGTGACATCGTGGTTGCCATCTCAGGAGCAGTCTGGACCAAAAGGGCCTGGTCAACTGTGTCAAAAAGGTGACGATTGGCTTCAAGGCGACAACACAATTGGCCTGTTTGATTAAAGACGCAAGCTTCCGGGTCACCAGTGGATCCAGCAGGGCATTTTCTTCTGACCCACTCGCTTGTTTGTCGCAGACAGAGACGGCCGTTCGCTACGTCGCGGATCCAGGAACATCAGTTTCTTCGTCGTCATCGAGGCATTGCCGGACCGTCTAATCTCCTGAAGACATGTCGAATACTTCGCCCGGCAACGCGAGGTGGTCCATGCCACGCGAAGCAGCAAAAGTTCAATGTTTTGAACGGCCCGCATGTCGGATCGATGTCTGCCGCGAAGGTATGTAGCCAACCTCTTTTCGCGCGCGTCTTGACTGCATGTCTTTTGTGACTCCTGCCCCTAGAACATGATAGCGTGAAAGGATCGTGAGTATCTGTCGATGCAACGAGGAATGGTAGAGATGCCGTCTGCGCTGAGAACTGCAAGTCTTCGTCCAGAGTCGCTATCAAGTATGGATAACTGCAGTTCTGGCTTTGGGCCACGCATGGAACGTGGACTCCTTTCTGTTCATTTCACAGCTAGTCCGAACTAAGTTTAAGGTCTCGGAAGACTCGTCGATCAATGAGGCATGTGAGAAGGAAGATCTCGAAGCAATGATTGGCACACTAAATTGGATGAAGCAAGATACGGATCTGTTGTACAGTGACGTCGCCATGGCTGCATAGCAAGGACTCTCCCACGTGGTTGATAGTGACCACGATGGCTCTCCTGCTCCTCGTGTTGCTGCCTCTTTCCGTCCGACGTATTGCAAAGCTCCAGAAGCACAATGGTGAGCACGTGCAACGCTGTTCATTCCAATCGATCCCCCAGCGCTGGAATGTCGGCGTCCGCATCAGAAGATGGGTAGTGCGGACATATCGAGCCCAGCTTGCCCAGCTTCAGCAGCATACATGTACCTGATTGGTTCTCCATTTTCCGTGCGACCGACAGTACCGTGATACAGCGCGTACTTGCCGTCGTCTGTCATGTCTGCTCCTCCGGGCCCGAAGACGCCTATACTTTGTGTTGTCATCAATGGGTACTTGCTCTTCACAAATTCTGTGTCCAGGCAAGTTGAATATGCGAAGCCGATGTCATAAAGGTCTGTTGAATAGCAATTGCTGCTGAATGTGAGAAAGTACAAACTAAACTCGTTGTTGTAAAATAAGCTCGGTGCTTCGACGAGTGGTCCATCTGCATCAGCTCTATCAAGGATTTGTATCGGGTCGCCGATTTTGCTGATGCCATCTGCTTTGCTGACTCGCTGCAGCATGATCGGCGTTGGGTGCAGGTAGCCATCCGGCCCTGGATTGCCATTGCATGGTCCTCCGCCTGCATTCAAGGTATTGCCGTCAATCTTGTACACGACGTACAGATTGCCTGACTTCGGGTCGAGAAAGCCTGCAGCGTCAATCGCTCCCCCTTCCTCGAGAGGGCACGCAAGAGGTTCATCGCTCGGAGAGTAAGGTCCGACGATGCTAGTCGAGGTTGCAGCACCAACACAGTGCTTCGAGGAATCATTGAGAGCAGGGGCAGCATAATACATGACCCATCTACCGTCTTCCTACGATCGAAGTCAGCTTTGAAGTACGGTTCATATCACCAAGTTCACCTACCGTTTGGATCACATCAGGTGCCCAGACCCTCTGATCGTTGATCGCCCAGCGACCTGGGTCCGGCAAGACGTCGGTCTCATTCATAAGCCGCCATTCGTGGTTGGTGAAACCTGGTGATACTGCGACTTGGATGTTGTGCCCGTTGCCCGATGTTGCGAAAGCGAACCAATTTCCGTTCACCTCAATTATCGATGGATCTGCAAAGTCCACTGATAGAACCGGCTGTATAGTGCCATAGGTTGTGTTATACTGTGCTTGTGATGAGCTAATCCAGACGTTGAAGGCTAAGACCGTTGGTAGTAGAGTAATGGAATGCATGCTTGCGGTATTAGCCACAGCTCCATCTGAGCTCGACGCCGTCACGTCCTGTATTTGAGCTTCTTCATCTGATAGTGAACTGAGCACCAAAATAGGATGAAGAGATGTTCGCTCATGAACACGGCATGGTCGTCTATCGTGTGCAACCCTCTCATCCAAGCAATTATCAAGGAGGTCCATGGTCGTTTGTCGCCGTCATGTTTTCAGCGCTTAGCGCATGAATTGTGCCCTTGAGCACGACCACATAATGATGGGCGTTCGGCACAGCTTGCTTTGACTTGAGGACACGGTCTGGCGGTGTACATCTAGGCATGTGCCTGGGAAAGGCAAAGAAACAGCCGAAGAAGCATCGTGCATCGACGAGACACCAACAAGGACGCCATGGCTGTGGTAGACAGGTTGCTGACGTTGATAGCTCATTGCACCTTTAGCCTGGACGGTTCCGAAGAGTACCTGAGGATGGGATCGAATTTTCTGACAGCTGTTCTGGATGACTTCCGAAATTCGAAGCTCACGCCGCAGCATGTCCACGTAATCTTCATGAAGCTCTCATGACACATGTATCATGGGCATCGCACGAGGCTTTGGGATGACATGGGCCCAGAAAGCAGCAATCGACGTCTGAGTGCTTAAGTCTCCGCATCGGGCATTTTTATGTTGTGACATCTGTCACAACATCCTGCGATGATTGAGCCAGATTCGGAAGATTACGTCAAATAAGAAAATGCTCGAGGTGCATACCAGGACTTGTTCACGTCGTCTCGCGATTGAAAGCTAGCACCATGTCGAATAGAGTGGAAAAGCTGCCGCGCATGACAGCTGGCTTCGGTGTCTGAGTTCAGTGAAAAGGGGTGTGCCTCTCCTTCGACCGATCAACGTCCATTCTCTCGTCTTGATCGAGGCATTAACATACCGTGCTGCCTCCAGTCAGTGAGAACCAGACAGAAGTCAGACACCGTGGTACAATCTCGGCCACGGCGCCTTGTGAGGGCTTGTGTCTTGACTGATACCGATTGGCCACCATTCCCCATCGTGGTCAATCGTCGTTGGGTCGGAATAGCGGCGGCAGGAAGAAGCCGCCGCAATGCGACACGACTGAGAAAGAACGAACAGGTGTTAGCGCGCAGCCCATACGACACAGCTCTTCTTGTGCGCCGCGCACAGAGATCAGAGCTTCGGCAAGCAGATCAATGTTATGCACGGTACGTTGTGGTATGTGCTTTCGAACGCTGCCATTGACAGCACAGCGGTGTTGCCACTAGTACGCGGTTCAAGCGAGGGTCAAGGTCCGTTATAGAAACAGCTGGAGCTGTATGGTATGGCGGACGCATATTGAAGAACATTGTGGTGAGCAGCATAGTGCGGGTCAATTACCTTTGAATCTGTTGTTTGGCCGGCCTGGAGATGGCCGCCTTGTGTCGTGACTTGTAAGACCTGGTGCGGTTTCTGGTTTGACACAGTTGGAGCACAAGACCGCCCTTTGCAGACGTTGTTTTTTTTCACCCTGTCACGAGTTGCATTGAGTGATGCAAGCGGTAGGTCCGGGTACATGTTGCTTGATTGTAGAGCTTCCTGCTTGAGTTTGCTTCGACTGACTGACTAGGAGGGCACCATACCGCAATAACATCATTCCACTGCTCAAGTCTTCGCCGCTGGCGGTCTGTACCTGACAAGCGCACCAACATCCCAGGTACGGCTTTTACATCGGCACAAAACGTTCGCATTGTTCGGATAGTGGGTTGTTGTAGGATGAAGTGATTTGTGAAGTTCATAGCCGACTGCATTGGAAGAACAGGAATAAACGTGGCAGAGCGGGGAAAACAGCGAAAACGGCCCAGTTGACAGTTTACATCTTGCTGTACCCTACAATGCTCACACTTACTAGAAGGCTAAAGTCGCAGGATAGTGATGTGTCACAATCACTGTGTTTGGCTACTTCTAAGCTAGATGCTGCGCAAGCAGGTCCTTCTCCATCTGCTCGAAACCTTTGAGTGCTTTCCCATACTTCTCATACTTGTCCGCCTGATAACCGTCTGTGATCTTCTCAATGAAATCTGCCTCAGTCCATCTACCTCCAATCAAATCTTCGAATGATTGTCCTTCTGATCGCTCTATTGCCCATACTGCCTTATACGCTGCACCTAATGCACACGCATTCTCGCCCAGATCAAGCTTGTAGACACCCTCGCTGCCGCCCAGCACCTCTCCAGCAACCTGTGCGATTGCTTTGTTGCGGGAGCCGCCGCCTACCAAGTAGACTCTTCGTGGTTGCGGTGGTAGGTTGTTACCCGGAGACTTAACTACTCCTCGCGAGCGTAGACGCATAGAGAGAAGCTGCGATTCAACGATGATCCTTGCATCTTCGTAGGGGTAGTGCGGAGTCTTTGCCGTTTGTGTAAGCATGTCGCTTGCGAGATCGTACTGGAAATGCCATTGGCCGGCAGGTAGATTCGGCACAATCTCTGGTCGTGGGAAGTAGATACCCATTTGGACTGGTTTGCTATCATCTTCTTGCGCGAGTGGCTTGGTCTCGAGGAGATACTTGTCAAACTCGGCCCAAGACGTCGAATTGACATCGGCTGGATGTAAAGCCGCGTTGATCAGGTCTCGGACTTCTTCGCGAGCAAGACCACCATTTTTGTAGCAGAGCATAAACATGTAAAGGCCTGCAGTAGTCGGGTGATTGAAGAAGTGGACGGCTGGATCGGGAAGGTACTCTGGGGTCGACATTAAAAAGGTTGAACTTGTACCTAGGGAGACAATTGCATCGTTGGGTCGAAGAGGGAGTGCGAGGATCGTGGAAGGATTGTCACCCGTCGAGGCCACGACTTGGCAGTCAGGGGAGAAGCCAAAACGCTTGACGAAATAGTCAGAGATGTTTCCTAAATGGGAGCCTCCGTCCTCTGGTACACCGCCAAGTTTCTGCTTGAGTGATTCCTTGCCAAACGTGCCTGATGTGAGTTGTAGGGTTTCCTCACACCATGTACCCTTTGGCACGTCCCACAGATTCATGCCGCAAACATCCGAGATGTCGAATGGTGCAAACTTGCCTAGGAATATTGTAGCGAGCCACGATGACACGAGGTTGATTCTCACCGACTTCTCATACTTCTCAGGATACTTTCTCTGGAATTTCAGGATTTGTGGCCCGGTAAATCTATGATGGGCTTTGCTGCCAGTCACGTTCGCAAGCTGCGCCTCACCCCCCAAAACTTGATCAAACTCATCACATTCTTTCTGTGTGCTTGCGTCTTGCCAATTTGGGCTAAACGGATGTGCAAGGGCGCCCTCGAGTTGTGTCTCGAGCGATTTCGCAGGATCCAACAACGAGAGTAGTGACTCAGCATTGGCGTTCCAAAAGACACTACCGTGCTGCATGCCAGAGCCACAAATACCTTTCACACGACTGAGATCTAGGCCGTTATCCTTGAGCCTCGTCAGAACCGTATCAAGGGCTTGTAGCCACATCGCGACTGGCGCGAAAACTTCCTTCTCGGCGTCATTTGTAAGAACCCCTTTCTTGACATCAAAGCCTTTGGCATCTTTATCGAAGTCGAATATTGCCTGTGCCACGGACTTGAGGTCTGATGCTACAGCCAGTCCTTTTAACTGCTGTGTTGATAGGTCGAAACCTAAATAGACTGGTCCAGACATAGTGCAGAGCGTGATCAATTGTGAGCGTCCCCGATCTTGAGGTGGACTCTGCTGTGCCTGGCAATACTCAACGCGTGATGCGGAAGAAGTCGCCTCAAGCGTTGAGGCTTGACTGTTCAAGTGACCAGGCTTTTCGGTGTGGTCTGTAATATGATTGCTTTGCAGTCCATTGCATCTCTTGAGCTGTTCCGCGAGGTGGAGAAGTTAAGGTTTCTGTACTAGTAAGCTGCTGAGAAAAATCATTTCTCCACTTATGATATCAGCCTGAAATCACAGCGGTGGGATATCCCGAAGGCGTGCACCCTCCGGACAAACAAAGTGCCCGCTGCTGCACGCTTATTTTGGGCTACAAGTAGCGACCGGCCGTGTTGTGTGTCCGGATGGTGGGCGTGCTGAACAACAGAAGTTCCCCACCCGTGACTAAGCGGAAGCCATATCCGGTAGCATTTGCAATGGTACTGGTTTTCATCATGTGTGAACTGGATGCAGCCAGTAATCAGATATGCTTCTTGCCATTGGGTATCTGAGAATGGCCATTGGCATGACTGTGATGGCTGTGGTCGTGCTCATGCTCGTCTTCTGGTTCTGGACTGCTTCGAGGACTCACATCAGCCGCAATGAACTCACTGTCATGATCTTGGCTGCCTTCGATAGCAGTAAACTTGACACGAACTTTGCGGACGCCTCGGACCTTAGCACCCGCTCGTTCTCGGACCGCTTGCTCAATTGGGATAGTTTCTGCCAGTGTGAAGGACGAGGGTACCGCTAGCTCAACATCCATAAGGTAGTTCTGTCCTGATTTGATGCCCTGAATGTCCCTGATCTCGGCTTGCTCACCGTGCGTGACTCCTGATAGTCCTTTTGCGGCATCGCCGGTAAGTGCTTTAGTGACTGCCCTCCTGACGGATTGCTTGATGTCGCTGTCCACAGTCACGTCGCCTAGTTCGAGCAGAGACGCGCCAGTGTTCTGCCATCCGGCTCTTATGACCATCCCTGAGATGATCAGACCGCCAATAGGATCCAGCCAGGAGGCATCCGATATAACGTGGGCGCCTCCTATCGTCAACAGAGCCACAATACTCGTCAATGAATCGATTCGGTGGTGGATCGCATTGGAGGCAAGAACGGACGATTTTCGTTCCTTTGCTATTTTCATGGCTAGAAAAGTGTTAACTGGTGGTGCTCAAGCGGGGGAGTACAAAACTCACTTGCTCTGTAAAGCCATTCCTTGACGGCAATCGACCCTGCCGCAAGCCATGCCGCGTTGACATTGGGTAGGTCAGTACTATGACTGTGGCTATGACCGAAACCGAAAAGACCGTGCGCGTGATCCCCGTGGCCAGCATGATCATGGGCATGATCGATGAAGAACTGCAAATATAGTGAATCCAGGCTGTTCATGGCCATACCCACACCGCCGAACAGCAATATCCCGCTGACACCTAGAGCACCCAAACTCTCGATCTTTCCGTAGCCATTGGGGAACCGCTCGGTCGGTGGTTTGAGAGACCAGGATATTGTTGCCAAGGTCATAACATCTGAGACCAGATCTGTCAATGCATGGAAGGCATCGGCGATTAGGGCTTGTGAATGAAAGACATAGCCCCCAATTCCCTTCCCAATAGCCATAGCCAAGTTGACCAAGAGGCCAATCCTTGTGATTCTGACGCCAGCATCATTCTTGTTGCTAGATACCAGGTAGGTATTATCATGGTGATGATGGCCATGAGAGTGACCAGCATGGTCGCGTGTCTGCTTGGTCGTAGTCATGTTCGATACAGGCGGGAAGGAAGATCTAGAAGACAGCCTGCAGGAGGCATTCAGTCCATGAGTATGCTGCGAGGGACATATAGACTTCAGGTATGTCGGAGAGGTAATGTTGTGGTACAGTCGTGGTTTCGGAAGGGCATTCAAGGGTAAGCCACGGACATCCAGACATCTGGCCACAGGAGCCCGCGCATCCTGACCCAGTAACCGCGCAATGCTGATGCACCTGCCACGCGACAGCATCTCAGCTTTGCTCACCGAGGCCACGTGCACCTCTGTGTAGTGTGTTAAGCAGGGCTCAGAACTCGCATTTCACAGTGCTCGCCAAGTTACCAGACACACGTCAGCTGCGTGTGCAACAACGTTGCTATTCAAAATTATTTCGCAAGCTGCTTGTTCCGGAGAGCCAGCATTTACCGGCGCAGTTGTGCCAGGAACAGCCGCCGGATTGGCTCGAGAATTAAGCTTCGTAGGGGTCAAAGTCGATGACATAGTGAGCGCCACAGATTGTCTGGCTGCGGTTACAATTCTGCCAGTGCTTCATCTTTGATAGAACGTGATTAGTGTGCATATACCATGTGGTGTTCATGTCCAAACCGCTTATGCGCATACCCTACACAGGGCCACTTCCACCGCCGTTGATCATACCTGCAACCGCCAACACACTCACAGGCGCAGCTAAGGCGCTCGTCGAATTTCTTACACATCAGCGAACCTTGAACGACGGTAATGGCAACAATAAGACCGTCCTGCTTACCGGCGCTGGCATCTCGGTAGCATCAGGCCTTGCAGACTACCGTGGTCCAAATGGTACATACACCAGAAACAAGACATACAGGCCGATTTACTTTCACGAATTTGTGTCTTCTCATGAAGCTCGAAAGAGATATTGGGCCAGATCCTTCTTGGGCTGGACCAGCTTGCACAAGTCTCATCCAAATCCCGCTCACTATGCTGTGAGGGATCTGAACAAGCATGCTCTGTTCAGTTCCGTTATCACTCAGAATGTAGACTCATTCCACAATCGAGCGCACCCGAATCTACCAGTCATCGAGCTACATGGCTTCTTGCGCAGTCTTGTCTGCTTGAGCTGTAGAAGACTGATGCCGAGAGACGAGTTTCAGCGATGGCTCGCGAAGCTGAATCCGACCTGGGACACCTTCCTCAAAGAATTGCTGGAAACAGGCGCGCTTGACACGGAAGACCCCGAAGAGCGGAGGAAGAAGGGCTACAGGACCAACCCTGACGGTGATGCGGATGTGCCAGGCGCTCCATATCATACTTTCAGGTATCCTGCATGTCCAGCATGTCTACATCGTCCGCCCATAATGAAGGATGGGAGCAAAGGCAGAGTGGAGGTCGATTCTGATGGTGCCTGGTCGGAGAAGTCTGACTCGGGCGTTCTCAAGCCGAATGTCATTATGTTTGGTGAGAGTATACCGACCGAGGTCAAGAGTCAAGCCGAGGCAGCACTTGACGCGGCCGGTGGACTGATGGTGGTTGGCAGTAGCTTGGCTACATATTCTGCTTGGAGGTTGGTAAAGAAGGCATTCGATCAGAAGATGCCGATTGGAATCCTCAACATGGGAGGTGTGCGCAAGGAAGCCGAATTCTTCCCCAATCACGAAAGTATAGTTGATGGTAAGAATGCCTTCCGAGCCAGTCTCGCCGCTGAGGAGGTCTTGCCTGAAGTTGTTAGAATTCTTGGAGCTGGACATGCTCATATATAGTCCAATTCGACAGCATCGTCCTTTCTTGCTTAAAGGTTACTGGAGGAGTCCAGGGATTGAAGCTATCTAACCAATCAGATATGGCGCATCATCGCTCCACAACCTCAAAGAGGCAACCGCCCTTCCCTCGTCCAATGTTGCTCGCTCTTCTTGCCCACTACGTGTGGTTTCAAAACAACGGCAGCTTACAAGATGACATACGTTCTGTAATAAGAGAATTGCTGTTCTTGCAATATGTTCGTAGGGTCATAATGTATTGAACCGACCGTTTCTGTCAGCCGGCTGAGATGAGGCGTGCTTCAATGTGGACTAGCTTCTAGGGCCGCTCCGGCTGCAGAACGATTGGCGGAGACGGACGGAAAGTTCTTCTTGCCAGCAAGGTGCTTGGCAGTACAGGTATTTGCTCCTAAGCATGGATATCAGAGCCTTCGTTTAATAAACGCTAGCTGCACTTTGGCCATTATCACTTCCCATCCATGGAGGCTGAGACTGGCATGCGACCTTCGGGGTCGAATGTGCTCGACAGCACCTATTATGGACCAGGATGTGGGTCTTTGCTATACAGTACCCTCCCCTTGGGACCATGGCCGTCCAGCCAGTGGTCAAACAGCCCAGGCAAACCAGCACAAGTCAACACTAAGACAACGAGTCACGGTTTGGAAGATATGCCGTTTTGGTACAGCATTTTAAAATGCATATCACCACCTAGACGTCAGCATCAAACACCCCTTCCACACAATCTAGCTCATCGCATCACTGCTTGGAAATCTGCCAGGCTTGAGCAAACACGGCGAAACAGACGCACGCTGAGGCACCAAATGCGTAGTCCTTGCGGAGATGATCTACAGTGAGTGTCTGCAACCTTTGCATCGGGGATAGCTCTTGCTTGTCGCTCTGTCACTAGCATTGCGTAGGAGCTACCCAGTATCCGTATTCGGCTTCAGGCTTCAATCGGCTAATCGTCCTTACTTCTAGAGTCTCGACTGTTGTGCCCACCGCTGTTGCTCGGTCCCAGCGACTCGATGCAGCAAATATGCCTGAGCAGCTGACTGAAGCTTCCAACCACATTACCAACATGCAACCTCAATCACTTCATACGCCAACAGGACGAGATGACTTCCATCACCAGAATTCTGTGGGTCAATCATCACAGGATTCGTCAGCCTCGTCATCCCTGACTTCGGCACCATCGACAGTCGGTTCTACGCCCGAAGGTCTCTCAGACCGATCCGAAACACAGCCTCGGGAACAGTCCGGAGCTACCAGAGCTGGAAGTCCAACTCGCCGACCGAAACATGATCGTAAAGCTACCCAACGTCACATTGAGCACGGTAGCGATAGATCTGCCAGTTCTGGCGCAAAGCGACGCAAGGTCGGTTTGTGCTCCACGAAGGGTTCTCCCGGCACCTTGACAGCAGTGTCTTTAGCGGAGACGCCACAATCGAAGGATACTTTGACGCCCGCCAGTAGTAACGGTTCTCGCATCCTTCGAGGTACCACTCTGCCGACTGCTTCGCCAGCACGTTGTCAAGCAGGTCAGAATAGCTCTAGTAATTCCCGCGAGCCACAAATCGTCATCCGAGAGTCCAATAGCCGATCTCAACATTTGCAACCAAAGCTTGCTAAGAGTGCTGCACCCAAGTATGCTAGGATAAAGGACGACGAAGCTCTTGAGGCGGACATTGCGAGTGCGTTTCTGGCAAAGACACAACATCGTACCTTTGAACCACGACAGGGACAAGACCAGATCGATCAATACCTACGTCGATTTCCCGCCAGCACAGCTCCACCAGGCGGCCTTGACCACGAGGGATGGAAATGCGATGAGATGTATCCTGGCTTCGATCGAAGGAACCCTACATACTACCATGCCGACGGCATTACGAAGACTGCATCTTCAAACACAGGTCAGCCGGGAAGCAACCGCGATTCAGAAGCTCCGTCCCCGTCCGCAAAAGGTGGTAAAGGCTCCAATCTCGGTAAAGGTGGAAAAAGTCATGGTAAAAATGGGAAGCCTAACAAAGGTCGTATCGGTGGTGCTGGAGGTGGCCGTGATCGTGACTCTCCGGAGCCGCCAAACAAAACACCAATGACTCAAGAAGACAAAAGGCTGCTTGCACACATTAGAGCCCGTCAGGCAGAACTCAGGAGGTTCTACGCTACAGTCGTGGTTCAACAGAGAGATGCTCTGGAGATGACGACTTCGAGAGACCTCACAAGGTTGCTCAAGAAACAGAATGCACACACTAAGGTGCAAGAATTTCAAGAAGTCGTTGCACAGCTTCAACAGAAAGAGCAATATACGACAGACGTTATCAACAAGGAGTACGAATTCCAAGTTGCTCTTGCCGAGGAGTGGAAGAAAGCACAGGAGGATATCATTGAGAGTCAGATGCAAAGACGTGTGCTGATCTCCCAGGAAGAGCACGCGAAAGGTGCACAAGGCGATCTTATCATATTCCATAAAGCGCACAGAGCTGCTGGTGATGAAACGAAGACAGACAACGGGTCGGACCTCGAAGATTATCTCCCGCGCTATCATGAAATGCCGGAGCCTGACACTGGACCTAGGGGCTACGACTCTTCGCGCATCATTGACGAGAAGTCCTTCAAAGAGCACTTGGCAAGTTATGATGACCAGGCACAACGGGAAGTGATTGAAGATGATATTGTCGGTCCAGTCCAGCAATCAGTTGCTGAGCACAACGCGCGACAAGCAGCTGAAGAAGAGAGAAAAGTGAGGTTCGAAAGTCTTGTGTCCGTTGCGAAAGGCGAGCTTGAGGAGAAGGGAGGATATCTAATACCTCGACCGCTCCGGCCCAGCGAAAACCCTCAGTTCGCCTTGTCACGGCTAGCCGATTGTGCAGAGTACATATCTCGAGCACATCCAACTCAGGCCTACGTCTTCATGCCTGTCGCACCAAGAGACATGGCAAGCTTTCCTCGACATCATCTCGAACGAGTGCCTCCTCCAAATCACCCAGAGAAGGTCCCGCCTACACCAACCTTTCAACCAAAGTCGTCTACTCCACGAAGGACGATAGCACGAAGGAACAAGTCGCTTTCTGTACCTGTCAAGCGTCATCCAAGAGATGAAGAACCACAGAGCCAATCTTCGTCGGATACCTCAACACCGCTGCCAGCCATCGCTCCTGCTCCATCTCGAATGCCGCCACCTCCGATGGCTTCACAACACCACCATCACTATTCGCTCTCGCAACAAATGCCTCCCGCGACAGTGAGCGCTTTACCGCCAGCGCCACCCTCCCATCCTGCTCCACTAGCTTCAACTTCAAGGCCACCAAGCCTAACTCCATTGATTCCTTCAAGGCAGTCGCTGTCGCACACATCCCCACCTGCAACTCCAACAACTGGCCACTTACCGATAATGCCAATACACGGGGTCCCACCGCAGCCACCACAACCTGGACCATTCCGACCAGGGCCTATGTTAGCACAATATGGGCCACCACTGCTACAGCTCGGACAATATCCGCCTCTGGGGGCATACCAGCCACGCAATTCATTTCCTCCGCCAATCCAACAAACCCCACGAGTCGAAAGACCACCACTTCAATCGCCCGTCGAGTCGACGACCCCTGTGGACCAGCCACAACATCGCTTCTCGATAAGCAGCAGTACTCAAGGTCCACCGAAGCCACGTCTTGGCGGTCCTCGAAGGGCACCGGGAGAAATCACGTTCACAAACGTACAGACACCAGATTCGGAGCGATTCAGGAGTCCTAGCCAACCTCCACCGAATCAGCCTGGGCAAGCTGTACTGCGACCGGGCACTGCCCCGAATACACCGAATGGACTAGGGACAGGCAAGATAGCCAATACATTTGTGAATGCCGCGCCTGATGCAAACAGTCGGTCTCAACAAGCTGCAGATGCGGCAAGACAGAACGCAACGATCAATGCGGTGCAAGGCGCTGGACCGAAAGGCGGAAGGAGGGTGTTGTTGCCGAAAGGGCATAGTCGCTACTAGAAGTAGACGTAGGGCCGAGGAAGATGTTTCAAATATACGTCCAATAAGCATGGAAGCGCAAGACACCACTCTACCAAGGCATATAGCACGATTAGCCCATCGTTCCCCAACAGTCACTGAAAGCAATGGGGGCGATACTTTTGTCGCACAACCTCAGAGACTGATCCAGTTTTACAATACTCCGAAGTACTAGTCGATGCTACTGACGCCGCATCTTCCCACCGTGCACATAGCCGCATACTGAAATTTTTGCATCCCGCAACTATTTACACGTTTGCCCGTCGTCTTCTGTTCCGCCGCTACAGCTTACTGAGTCCAGCACGTACTGGTGCCACCGTGACCCTGGCTCACCTCATGCCGCCCGGCCCACGACCAGCATATTGAATCATCATAGCGTGTTCCGGATACCTGGAAACTGCCGAAAGAACAAAGCCTGCATGTCGCAAGATGTAGTGGCTAGATCAAGGGGACTCTGACATCGCCCACAGAGAAAAGGTCGGTTCGACACAGATCAGGGTGGTAATTATGAGCATACAGTATGGTGCCCTTTCCTCTGTGCATTTGGAGCTCGCTCCACTCAGCTGAGTGAGGTTCTTTAACCTCGGTAGATGAAGAATTATCTAAACCTGGTTCCGGAAGTGGGTTCAGCACAACGAATATGTCCGTAATGTTCCAATTTCAGTCCGGAAATGTCGCACATCCTCATCACGACTCATATTCATGACGGCCAACTGGCCCAATGGCAAGGCGCTTGACTACGAATCAAGAGATTGCAGGTTCGATCCCTGCGGTACGTTCAGACTCGTCCATACACCGTTGACTTTGTACTGATAATCATTCCAGTTGGTCATTGTGTAACAACACAATCTTTTTGCAGTCCCGAAGGGGCTGCTCTGAAATTGGCAGCTATCGACAGGCGATGTTTGCGAAGAGAGGTTCATGGAAAAAGCATGCACGAGAAGCATGACTAAGGGTCGTTTTTGGATCAGCAGAATACAGGGGCTGTTTGCAGTCCGTTAAGCATGAACCTCGGGCAGTCGCGTGACGTGTTCCTGCAGCCACTTTCGCAATGTTTACCTTACATTTCGACCACGACCCAGACTCTTGGTGCAGATGGCTGCTTATCTGCCCCGATGGAAGCTTGAAAGACACATTGACAGCGGCATTGACCTGGGTTCTATGAACAAGCACTATGTCTTAAGCATATTTGTCGTCGGTCCTCTTGCAGCAAGACGTTGTCAGCATTCGGTCGAAGTGAACAATGGCAACAAATCGAGTATCAGCCTCACCTTCGCCGCCTCCTTCAGCGCCCACAGTTGATTCTGCCGCGATAACTTCCCATCGGTATGCAGCGCTGCGCAAAGTCTACACATCTGCCCTGCGCGCAACCCTCACCACGAACTCCTACCCGAACTTCGCTTCCTGCTTCCCCACTCCAGCAACATATTGTCCGCGCGCTCTCGAAGGGGTTTGGAAACAACTGAATACACGACTAGAGGAAGAATGCCTCAAGGACTTCGAGAAGCTTTGTCAAGAAAGGAACGTGGACCATGGTCTTGGGCTGTGGGAACAGCTCATTGAAGATGCGAAGGGGCGCAAGTCACAGCACGAAGAGACGCACGCGGACAATACAACCAAGGCGGATGGTGTGACCCCATCAACGACCCATCACAAGCCTATGCACCTGCTGTCGGCGCAAGAGCTCCACGCGGCACATCTGACACCGACACTGATCAGAGCAGAAAATGAACTACACGGCAAGCTCGATAGCGTACAACAGGGCAACAAGGACATGATGGCGAAGGTCGAAGAGCAGAGGGCAGAAATGCGAAGGCTAGTCCAGCAGCTAGAGCAGATGGTTGAGGATGTCGAAGGGGCTGCACAGGCGGTTGAGAACGATGTTATGAGGGACGACCTGAGGAAGGGCATGGGAGGCTTCGATGCGGCTGGCGAGGATGTCAAGATGGGTGGATGAAGTCAATCAGTCAAAGGATTACGCATACCAAATCCCTCAATTTTCCTTGATGCAGTTCGAGAACAACCGACCAGCCATCACGCAGACATGCCATCAGATCTGCAGTTTGGTCCAGCAGCGCGGTTGACGGAAGTTGTATTATCATAAACAAATCGCAGACTGCGGGAATGTTCGGTACTAGTCACGCAAAAGAGATCACGTCTTCCGCAGTGCACAGATCCTGCTATGCGCTGTCAGAAGAGGATCTACGTCTACTCACCAACGAAGCGGACACACATGAATAAAGAAGGCGTCTAGAGAATGATTGGAGAGACGCAACACGACTTGGAAGCGCTCAAAAGAATGCAGATGGCCTGGCTTTGGCAGTGCCTTAGCACGCCTGCTGTTTCGAAGACCGGGATCAGCTCGCCGAGTGTGTGAAGCATGCACAGCTGCGACGTATTTGGAAGCAGCTGTATGACCTTTTAAGTGTCGAGAAGCTCCGTGGACCACTGATAATGTCCTTCTGTTCCACAGCATGGAAGACCGTCTGAGGTTTGGATGGATGATCATTGGCTCCTCCGTTCAGGTCATTCAAGGGTCGCAGCATGACGCGATTTGTCAATGCCGTGTTACATACCGACATTGAGGCTCTGATCCACCTGAACGGTTACTGACAGCGCTTGTTCAAACGTCAATGATACATAATCAGCAACGGCGGATTGCACGTAGCCAACATGCATATCCCGTATCCCTGTTGTGCAATTAATCTTGCATGCTGGTAGGATTAGCATTGGAGTATACGACCGAGATGAGGAGCTTACCTCGATCATAATAAGATGAGCGTGAGACAGCTGAGCAATCAAAACAACGAGATCTAAACCAATCCCGTGGAGCCGGGCATCCTTTCGCCGACTGGTTGCAAGGTCCAGCCTGCTGGAAACGAGATTTGGCGAGGGTTGGCGAGATTCCGTGCATGCGAAAAGCTCCGGAAAACGCAATTGTGGCCAGAACATCCACGTTCAAGGCTGAGTTATGGCTGCCTTGTTGCCCGACGCTGCTGATTTCGTTGCGCAATCAAACCTTATTCCCACTCTTCTCTTCATCTACCGCCAGGCGAAATTGCCGTTCCACACAAAGCCACAACAAGCGTACTCAATGACTGTCACCTCGCATCGCATTGCCTAGACTTTCACGACTTGCTGTCAGATGTCATGCTGTGCTTGGTCAACGCAATCTAGGAAACTTTGGCCCTGCTCTCCGAAATATCGTTCGCTAAACAAAGCCTGTCAACAACCACGATAATGACACGCCAGCGCCCGCCTTCGTCCTCCCCTGCACCTGGCAATGTTGCTGCAGATTCACTCTGCCATACGTATGACGCGCCTATCGCTGCAAGTCCTCCTAGGTAAGGTGAAGCGGTTGGCTGTGAGGCCGTTGCCTCACGACACGCTGGCTTCCATTCCTTATTTCCGCATCAGAGCTCGATGAATAGCAATCCCGACCGTTGAGTAATTCTCCGATGCTCAAATATTAACATCATGCTCTTGTGGACAAACAAGCGCGAACGTTTTTCTGTCTGTTGTTAACGTTGCCCCACGCCCAATGCGATCATCGGTCTTCGGCGAGGCAACCTGCTCCATGAAATCCATGCATATCAATCTTAACTCCACATTTGGTGGCTTCTGACCAGGGTGGTAAAATCGCGGCTTTTGGCACGAACTCTGCCCCTCTCCAGTACAATTCATATGATTTACGGCATAAGCGCAACGGCTGTGGCTTGAAAGCGCTGATTATTGCGAACTGTTGCAAAAGAGATATCCGGGAAGCGGTCTTAACCCTGCGAAAAATAGAGTACGACCAGGGACGCGCTTCTCGACAACACTCGACTCTCGGCAGCTCTTGAATTCGTCTTTTGCAAGACGCGTCTCAAGAACAACATACCATCTCATACGGTTGAGCTCATTCTCTCCTTCAACAATCTTCACCTGTTGCATATCCTGCGACGTCCACTCGTTTTGGTCAACATCGACACGACTTACATTCATGTCACGGCATTCAGGTTGCAACCAACTTGACAGCTTTGCGGAGGACCTGACCACCCCACCAAACTCGACATCAACATACTAAGCCTCGGATACGTTGTCAGACATGAGAGACGAACTCGCTATATGGATCATAGCAAGTGCTACTGCTATCTCGACGATTGCAAGCTCGGTGATTGAAGTGCTTCTGGCAGTGGAAGTTTCTGATGTACATGACCTTGCGCCCCTGCAGGCGCTTCTCTTTGTAGCCTTTGCCTTGCAGATTATTGCTTTGGGCTGTGTGGCATACCTCTGTTTCATTTTCACCCGAAGACGGAGGTCGTTTTCAAAGCAGATCGCTTGGTTAGAGCCAAGTGCCGGAGCTGGATTCAATGCCGCTGCGCTTGCTGTTGCAGGTGCGGCCTTGATTTGGCTTGTAATCAGGCAAGACGACCTGCCGAAGGGGCAGGGTCTTCGAACGGCAGGACTTGTGGTGTGGGCTGTTGTGATCGTCCTCCACGGAACTTTCTTCATGTTATTGGCGATACATGCGCGAAAGGTGCTAGAGAAGTCGTTACCCCCAATGCAGGTCACAACCTTCGGCATCACTTTACCATCGGCCAAAGATCTGGCACAGGGTACCAGACCATCTTTCTGCTCCAGAGATACTACGTTGGCATCGCGACCGGTAACGCCAAGAGCGAGATCGAGAAAGAATTCCTTGCAATCTTCAGCCACCAAGGTAGCTTCCTCTGTCCGCAGCAAGGTTGCACGAACCTCCGCAAAGTCTTCCATGGATTTGCCAGCTTTCCCAGCCGGCGAGGCTACGGCTATCGGAAGCGCCTTCGACCGCTACGACATATCGAATGTCGACATGGAAACACGTAATACGGTTCTTCTCAGCTCTTCACCCACTCTGACACGTTTCGGTCCTGGTTTAGAACCCATACCAGGCTCGAGACCCGGATCCCCAGACGATGGACCACCGCTGCCATCGTCACCTACACCACCCACGCTTCGACAACGAGCCCTCGGCTCACCAATACGCGTCAGAAAAAGGCCGAACACCTCTGACTCCGTACCTTCTTCGCCACCATCAAGTCCGCCGAACTTCTCTCGTCCGACCACAGCCCCGCATCGACCAACAGTGTGGGAACAATGGCAGAACCCGCATCGACCGACCATGTCGGAACAGCTGTTCAACCCTCGATTCTCGACATCAATGACAGATCTAATTCACCCCCTTTTCCGACCTGACAGCCCCAACCCACCACAAATCATGACGAGCGGGACGATGGTAACTGCCTCGCCACTCGCAAATCAACCAATAACGCCAAAAACGCTCTCGAGGCTACGCAGTGCGTCAGATCTTCAGACGAAGATTTACAAGACCACATCCGGAGGCCCCTTATCGTTATCACCGAAAGGCAAACGGCGTGTGATGCCGCCAGCTGAACCGCTCCCGCCAACACCATCACGGAGCCGCGCAAAGTCTTCCTCCTCCCTCAAGCGGCCAAATACTGCAGGCTCAGACTCAGCAGCAAGCTTGAAGTCGAGCAGGGCCACTACCACGGGCAGCCCCGGACCCAGCATCATTGAAGAGGACGAATTGCCGCCGATCCTGCCGGGTTTTGTTCTGAGCGCGGGGTCAAGGAGTAGTTTGGTGGACTTTCAGCGGAGGAAGAGTGTGAAGAGGGATAGCGCGCATCTCGCGTGATGCTGAACATGGCTTACGGCGGCATATCATATTGTGGATGATGCTGACGAGGCTCACGTGTGATGAGGACGGAACCAACCATATTAGCGCTGGCGTTGGCGGCAGTCTGATATTTCTGCATATGATCTGTATATTTATCTTCGCGGAAATATAATCGTGATCGGTCTTCTGTCTCAAGGGTATCGTGATCTTTCTTTCCCCCTTCTATCGATCAAGGCCTATGCCACAGCTTCATTTCCAGCGTGCGCTACCCTCCAGACCATGATTCAACACCGCCCCTCCCTCGTTCACAAGTTCCCCTGCATCTCTCTCCACCTCTTCCTCGCCTCTTCCTCCCTCCTCCTTTTCTCCTCCTCATCCTCCAACTCGATAACCTGCCCCGCTCTCACGCCAGCATCATACTCCTTAAGCCCCCTCCAAACAGCCATCGCAATCAGAAAGTGCACCGTATACCCCACAAACGTAATGAACTGGAACGCCACCATGGCAGCCCACACCCCTCTGTGCCCTCCACTCGGACATTCCGTGCGCTGATAAGCCGAGATCTGCACGTCCGTGTGATTCAGCGCGGAGGCCGACACGGGCGCGTTCTTCCCCGTGCAAGGCGGGAGGAACACGACCGCACTGCCCAGGAACAGAGCGGCGAGGAAGCCCGAGAACACCATCGCGAGCACCGGGTTGTTCGACCGCGCCAACACGTGCAGGTGCAGACTTGGGATCGTGTTGAAGAAGGCCATGGCGGGGACGATGAGCGGTTGGATGACCTGGGGGAAGGTCAGGCTGCCCCAGCCGTTGCCGAGGGATTCGATGCTGGTTATCCAGACGATGCCGATGACGACTTCGAGGATGGAGAGGATGGCGAGGGTGAGGACGACGGGGGGGGCGAAGCGGCCGAAGGTGGGGGAGCCGCGGGTCCATTTTGGGTCGCCGTGGATGGAGGCGTCGCGGAAGTCGAAGAGCGCGGAGCTGGGCATTGTGGGGTGTGTGAAGGTGGTTCAAATTGGGAGGATAAGTTGGTGGGTGGGTTTGCGGCTCTCTTGTGGATCGTCCTTGACTTGGGCGCTGTGAGGACTGTGAGTTGATGCGGTGTGGTTATATCGGTGGCTTGTCGTAGGCAGGTCGCGTGCTTTCCCAGTCTTGCTGTCTCGCTGTCCTCGCAGTGTGTTGTCGTGGTTCTGACGCCGGTCGTGGCTTGTTGCTCCCACGGGCATTTACTGCTCAACGCAAGACAGGCTATGTCGTGTTTATGGTCGTATCGCGCACTTTGATATAAGAGGTCTTAGAGTCGTCCGCAACAAGACCAGTGTTGATAGCCACGAGACGAATGGAAGTCAAGATCATGTTGTCGCATGACGGGTGAGCATGATCTGAGGCTCATCAATTCATGGTTGCATTGGCTGCGGATCGAACGGACATGATCGATGAGCCTCATCTACTACATGAGATCCTTCTCGCACAAGCTGGAGAGGTTGATTGGCTTCTGGCAGAAGCTTGGGAAGATGCAGTTTAGCCTGCTCGCGTTGTTGTCCTTAAGCTTCTTAAGGCGTACTGCTAAGGGAATCTTCGTACCCCGCAGCATGGGGTTAAGCATCGGGCACGGGAAGCTTCGATCTTGAGCTTGATGATGCTTGGTGTGGTTCGATCAATTGACCGGTGTCGTTCAGAGAGTCGAGGCGTATTCGTAGTAATGCTAAATACAAGACGAGTATGAGACAAGAGGATCGTGGCGTTGATCTTGCTGTCTACAAGTTCGCGGGTCGGCATTTCATTGCCGTATGTGGTTTTGCCAGTTTGAAGTATCTCGTGATTTTATTCGGTACGTGGAACAAGACTTCGGCGGACGATGCCGGCGAGCACGCAGCATTGTTATATGAAGAAATCAACGGTGAAGATGTGATGCAGACCATCAACGAGTGCCATTACACTCATCTACCAAGAAATGTCCGTCAGATCTCCGTTCCTAGAACGAGCGATGCTCATGTTCCTCCGTCAGCCACTGTTGGCATACTTCGCCATGATACCAAGGTAAGCATTATGTTGAATATAAGTCGACTCCTGCTCTCGCTAAATGTTACTCAATGCTTTTTCTGTTCACTTGTCCAAAACCAGAATGTTGTACAAGAAGTCGTGATTCTAGGGTGACATACTCGTCGTGCCATCATAAGCTAGCCCTGCATATAACCTGGGCTCCTGTGGGGCTGTTGCTGTTTCTAAGTTTCCATCCCTTCCTCCTAGCCTTCAACTCTCGCTTGGGATCATTTGCAACGGCCGTCTTATAAATCTTGCTTGCCGCATGCATCCTTCGAGCTGTTTGCCTACCATGCAAAGCCGACTAGACTTGTTGTATGAAGGCGTCTGCTGGTACCATTCCATTCTGCATCGCAGTGTTGAGGTCGCTCAAAGCTTTGTCGTAATCGAAGTTGTTCGCTTTCAAGCATTCCTCCACCCAGCTCATCTTCAACCCCGTCTCGTAACTGAACTTCAGGCCCAGTTGTTCCATCATAAGCAAATCCTCCGGCTTCCCTGGTGTGGGTAAGCCGAATGTAGAGCCTTGGGGGAACTCTGGGTGGTTGATCGTATCCAGCAATTGGCCGTTCGGCCCTGCACCTGGCGCTGGAGATGATGTCGGTACTGGTGGGACCGCTTCCAGTTGAGGTTGCAACGAGCCCACGAATGGAGCATCGAGTGGCTGCAAGTTGTATGTTTTCAATTTGCGGTACCACTTCTTCACCTCTTCTCTAGTCTGCGGTGAGTCGACCGGATTACCAGCCAGTATTATCTGTTCGAGGCCAGGGAATCGGGATTTCCACCAAGTTAAATCTGTGATTTTCTTGAAGTTATTGTCCGATAGGTCGAGATTCTTGACACTGTAGAATGTGGTGCCGGCGCCTATTATCTCCTTCACTGTATTCAGCGAGTTGTTCTTGAAAGACACAGACTCGATCATCTCTGCTCGCTTCTCTCTTGTTTCGAAGACACTCTTCTCCAGAGTAATGAAAAGCGCCGAGAACACTTTCTCAGCAGAAGAAGATTGCAGTTGTGCTCCCTGTATCAACGGATCCATGGCCAAGGCGGACAAGTCGAGAAGTTTGGCATTAGGATCGTATCGTTGGCGGATAACTTGCTCCAGTATTGTCGAAAGACCAGGATCTTGGGCTGGCTGGCTGTTGATTGGACTCTGGCCGCCAAACGGATTGTTGGAAGTCTGACCATTGGGCTGGCGATTTTGCTGAAAGCCACCACCTCTAGGCCCTGAGGGCGGATTGCCGACCAATTCTCTTGGCTGGTTCCGATTTTGGTTATTGAAGCCGTTGGCAGGACGTTCTGTTATTCTCGAGCTCAGGCTGCCATTGCGCTGTCCACCGCCGAATCCACCTCCCCTTGGTCCTGATGGCGCCGGCTGGTTCCGTGGTGCTGAAGGAGCAGAGTCTAGTTGGCCTTCGTGAATTCCAATGTCGACACCCGCCCAACGCCAGCCGTCACAATGAAGGAAGCTCCTTTTATCTTTTGCCAGAACCTGTATTTGGAGGACGTCGCCTTGGCGCTGAGAGGCTTGGATTGGTCGTTTGGCTTTATTGCTGAGCCAGCCCTCGAGAGATGACACCCCGCCATCAGGGTTGTTCGAGGCTTTTGAGTTTGTCCAGTTGGTAATGGACAGTATTGTGGTGGTGTCCTGATCCATGCGCTGAGGACGCGCCATAGTGGTAAGGTGGCCTCAAGACGAAGTGGTTCTCCTCGAGTCTGGAGATTTTTTGATATTTCTAATTACCGTCGCAATGATTGAATGGCAACGAGGATGAGTTGTCGCAAAGAGCGGTGAATGCGCAGTACTGATCAAGAAGTGTCGAGATCGAGAGTCAAAGATTGTTCAAAGATAGCACAATGAGATGTTGTTTGAAGGTCGAAACCGTATAAGCGGGCCAGGCAGTCGAGTGGAGGAAGACGACAAAGACTGGCGGGACGAGAAGTCCAAGATTGCATAAGCCATATTAATGCCTGAGGCAGCTCTCAGCCACCGCCTCACAAGACGAATGTCCAGGCCACATGGCATTTCGAGGTTGTGGACACAGGAACCCACCCGGACATGGACTCTCTACCTTCTACCCAGCGCAGGCAGCCTGAGGTCTATTTCATACATTGTTAGGGGTAGTGATCGCTGTGTGACATTCAACATGCCTGTCAAGTCTCGATTCACGCGACTGGACGCATTCACCAAGACTGTCGAGGACGCCAGGATCCGGACAACATCTGGAGGCATTGTGACAATCGCTTCGCTGCTGGTGATCTTGTACTTGGTATGGGGGGAATGGAGCGACTACAGGAAGGTTCTGGTTCAGCCAGAACTCATTGTAGACAAGGGAAGAGGTATGTTTGTCAAGCTGCGTGATTTGAGTCTCCCTTGCTGACGGCAGGACAGGTGAGAAGATGGAGATACATTTGAATGTCACCTTCCCTAGGATACCCTGCGAGCTGTTGACACTCGATGTCATGGATGTCTCGGGAGAACAGCAGACGGGCGTTGTGCACGGTGTCAACAAGGTCAGGCTGTCGAACTGGAAGGAGGGTTCCAGGATGATAGACACTCAATCTTTACAATTACACGCCGACGAAGCGGCTAAACACCTCGATCCAGACTATTGCGGCTCCTGCTACTCTGCTCCTGCCCCTCCGACTGCGATCAAGCCAGGCTGCTGCAACACTTGCGACGAGGTTCGGGAGGCATACGCGACCAACAGCTGGGCTTTCGGCAGAGGTGAAGGGGTAGAACAATGCGAAAGAGAAGGATATGGAGAGAAACTTGACGAGCAACGAGGGGAAGGATGCCGCATAGAGGGCAACATCAGGGTCAACAAAGTGGTTGGAAACTTCCATATTGCTCCTGGCCGGAGTTTCAGCAACGGCAATATGCACGTGCACGACCTGGAGAACTTCTTGCAATCTCCCATCGAGGGCGGGCACACCTTCTCGCATAAGATTCATGCTCTGCGCTTTGGACCAGAGCTGACGGACATGGCATCGAAGTGGAGCGACCATCACCACTCAAACCCGCTGGATGGCCATCTCGAGACGACTGATCAGCCGGCCTTCAACTACATGTACTTCGTCAAGGTCGTGTCGACGTCCTATCTGCCACTCGGCTGGAATGAGGAACGATCGAGCAAGGAGCATTCGTCTGTCAGCGATTACATTCCTCTGGGCTGGCATGGAAAGTCGATGGGTGATCAAGGGTCAATCGAGACGCATCAGTATTCGGTGACCTCGCACAAGAGATCGTTGACTGGCGGCACTGATGCCGCTGAAGGTCACAAAGAACGACTGCACGCATATGGGGGCATTCCCGGCGTGTTCTTCTCCTACGACATTAGTCCTATGAAAGTCATCAACAGGGAGGCGAGGCCGAAAACGTTTTCGAACTTCTTGACAGGTGTCTGCGCAGTGATCGGAGGTACTCTGACCGTGGCTGCGGCCATAGATCGTGGGCTGTATGAGGGCAATATGAGGTTGAAGAAGTTACATCAAGGATGAAAAAGCATGGTCTGTACCACCAGATAGAATTGACATTTTGGCATTGATTCATGGTCTGCTGGTCGAAATGTTCTACGCTATGCGCTGGTTAGCGAGTGTCCCCCAACGTGACAAGTAGCGAAGTATTGGGAAGTAATCCATGTCAGCAGAACCAGTCTAAGCATAGACAACAGCGGTCCTTCAAGCATATGACGATGCTCAGAAGGCTTCCCTGCATCCTTTTCCGGCTCTTCCTAAAGCAAAAGGTTTCTGGAAATTCATCATGTAAAATTGGAAATTCGTGATTGGAAAAAGGTGAGTAGCTGACTTACATGGGACTACGACACGGATTGACAGGGTTCTCAGCGCTACAGGCGTGTCGAACACTGATTGCGTGCCTTCAGGAGTGTGCTTGTCGATACGAGATGAGACTGTACATCTTGATGGTAGTTGATGTTCATGCTTGCAAGACGTCGACTGTTGATCAATGATTGAAATATTGCTCAGCCTTGTTTAACGGGCACTGAACAGCTCACAGCCTTGTCGTCTGGGGTACTCCTCGACGGCGATGAACCTCTCAGGCAAGCGAGGCATGTAAGCGATCTACAACGCCTCGCGACTGCCCTCCAGAAGTCCATACTCATGCCCTGAGCATGCGGCGCGTGGCGACTCAACATAGACTCGTGCCTCCCACTTGGTCTCTATGTCTGTGAATGGATTGAGCGAAGAACTGGATCTGTTGGATGCTGGTCAGCATGATCCTACACCATCCTGCCTGCATACACGCACTAACCAGTGGCAGATGACTACGACCCCATAGACCACCTCAACGAGATATTCACCCACTCATCAACCCTACTGTCCGTTGGCCAGACACAGGCAGTCCTCTCCTCCTACCAAGATGACCTCGACGATGAGATTGACCTCCTCGAAGAGGAACAAGAGAGGGCAAATGCAGAATGCCTTGCTCGAATGGAGGCCTCAAAGGCAGAGTTGGCCGAGCTCTTCGACCGAATTGACAGCGTGCGCGAACGAGCATTGCAGACCGAGAAGAATATCACGGAGATGACGGCCGATATCAAGCAGCTCGACAATACCAAGAAGAACCTGACCCTGTCCATGACAGCCTTGAAACGACTGCAAATGCTTACCACTGCCTACGAACAGTTGCGCGCCCTCATCAAAACTAAGCAATATCGAGAATGCGCCCAACTGCTGCAGGCTGTGATACAGCTCATGGCATACTTCAAGTCCTACAGAGCCATCGACCAGATTGCAGCCTTGAACAGGAATGTCTTGGAACTGCAAAGAGAGCTTCTGGAGCAGGTCTGCGAGGACTTCGAGATCACTTTCGCAAAAGAGGAGGTCCTCCATAAGCAGGGCATGCTCCATGAAGCATGTTTCGTGGTCGATGCTTTGGGAGACGCCGCTCGTAATCGTCTTGTAACCTGGTACTGCAACACCGAGCTACGCCAGTACAGGACCATCTTCAAAGGTGATCAGGAAGCTGGTTCATTGGACAACATCGACCGAAGATATGCTTGGTTTAGGAAGACCATGAAGATATACGATGAAGAGCATGCTGCCATCTTTCCACAGCATTGGGAGGTCGCCAAGGTGCTGGCTCATGTTTTTGCCGAGGGCACGAAAGAGGACTACAAAGGCATTTTGTCCAGATCTACAAGAGGCGGTCAGACTCTCGATGTGAGCTTACTGTTGTCCTGTCTACAACAGACGCTCGATTTTGAGCATGGTCTGGAGAAGAAGTTGGGTGGTACTTCGCGAGCATCGGTCGATACAGTCACCTCCTCCACCGAACAGCAGAGTCAGCTCGTTTCCATCTCGGAAGCATTTGAGCCCTACCTCGGCCTATGGGTTGACCAGCAAGACAAGGAGCTAGCGAGACTAATATCAGAGTACCGCTCGCGACCGACGAGATCACCAGAAGAGGATTTCAACCCTGAGCATGTCATACCCTCTTCTACTGAGCTGATCAAATTCTACCAGTTATCCCTGAACAAATGTGCCAAACTCTCGACAGCACAGCCTCTTCTTGAATTGTCCAAGGTGTTTGGCAAGTACCTCGAACAGTACTCTCAGCATATATTGCTGTTTTACATCTCCGAGAAGCCCACCGGCCACACCCCCTCAAGAGCACCCACAGTCGAGGATGTTATCATGACCCTCAATACTGCCGATTATTGCTACAATACCTCCAACCAGCTCGAGGAAAAGATAAAGAGCAGGATAGATGAACAATACCGAGACCAGGTCGACTTGCAGAGCCAAGCAGACGCGTTCATGGGCATCGCAAGTGCTGCAGTCCGTGCACTCGTACGCCGCGTTGAAGTCGACCTAGAGCCTAGTTGGCGAGAGATGAAGAACACTCCCTACAGCAAGATCGAGATCTGCGAAAACCACAGCTCTTTTATCCCCAGTCTGCAGAACAGAATCAAAGAACGGACATCCTCGATTATGCAATCACTCCACAAGCAGCAGTACGCTCGAGCTTTCGCAGACAATCTCGTGGAGCTGCTCTCCGGTACATACCTAACAAATATTGGACAATGCAAACCAATATCTGAGGCTGGTGCAGAGCAGATGCTACTCGATACACACGAGATCAAGAAGACTTTATTACAAGTTCTGCCAGGCAATCCTCCGCCAGCTGCTTTCTTGAAACGAGTGAACGCCGCGATGGGCAAGATCGAGCCACTTTTGAAAACGATTCAGATCAATCCATCACCACCCGAAGCGCTTGTCCAGGCTTACCTTGTCCACATTGCTGATCTGTCTGACAACAATTTCAAGAAAGTGCTTGAGCTCAAGGGCATCAGAGGCAGAGAACAGTCACAGCTGCTTGAGCTCTATCAGATGCATAAGCTAAGTCCCAGGTACCAAGGCAGTCTCGTGGAGAAGTCGTCCGTGCTCACTCCTCTCAACGCTGGCCTGAACGCAAACCCAACGGTCGGAGGCAACACACCAAGTGTTGGGCCTGGAACACTGCAGAACCTGTCAGCGCTTGGTAGCTCTGCTGCCGCGTCTCTGAGTACAGCAAACCTGCCTGGCAATATTAACATGAAATTCACTGATGGACTTGGAACTGCCTTGATGGATCGCTTCTCCTCGTCCTCAACACCCGCTTTGGGAGGTGCCACTTCGGCACGAGATGGCGCCCAGAGCCCTCCACCTTCGTCGATGAATATACCAAACTTGACTGTGACGCCAGCTGGCATTGTCCACGGTGATGGCGACGGCGATACCGGCACAAAGCTCAATGAGAATCTGAAAAACATCGGCAAGTTCTTCAAGAGAGATTTGGGCAGTTTTGGTGGTATTGGACGTTTCGCTGGTAGCAAGAGTGCTAGTCCTGCGCCTGAAGATCGTTCTTGACCATAGCTAGCCCAAACTTCCAGTTCTTAGCAACGCGGTCAAGCCCAAGCTCTTGAATGAGTCGCATCTTCTGTGCTTCCTATGCACAAAGGCAACTACGGAGCTCGCCTCATCATCTGCTCATCTCTTTCCATGAGACCATTTCTTTCCGCTCGTTTCTTGCTAGCCCACAACATCGTGATGCGAAGCATGAGTATTTGACGAAACCGAACTTATCCTGCGGAATATGCTATACTCCAGCTGCTGCGACAGCGACGAAGCAGCGGCTGCAATGCAGTTGCTTCCCTTTGAAGATCCATCACACATGTTCGCTAGGGGCCATAATTTAGAGCACATGTTGCTTACAAAGCATCCGCCCCTTTTTATTGCTTAACGACCCACACTCAACATCATGGTCCTGCATACCATTACTGAAATGCAATATGTCGTGCTGATCTGTGCACCATTAACATTGGCCGCCTAGTATCATTATGAACGAGAAGAGAAAGAAGTAAGCCCGGCTGCAGCAATAAAGACACGCTTGAGCAGCACGACTATTCGACTAAGCCGCTGTCGGCAGCACAATAGCTACTCTACCATGCCTGTTGGCGCTCACCACCCACAAGTAATAACCTGGCACCATTGAACGCTCCCTATTTCCACAGTTCCGCGACCTCCCCTACGCCTGCAACAATCTCTCCGAGATCTGCGAAAAATCATTCGTCCGACCACGGCCGATGCTGCGCAATCTGGAAACTACATAGCCCGGCATGCCTGTTTATCACGTCGGTCGCGATGTCTTCATCGACGCCATGGCGGAAATGCTTCTCATGAAACCGCTCACGACATGTACACATCACGCTGCGCAGGGTGAAGCATTCGGGTGCTGAGATTATTGCATCGTTCTCGCCTCGCTGCTTGGCGCCTTCTTCGCCGCCCACTCGTCCAGGATAATGTGGCCAGCTGGTAGGAACACCATGGATTTGTTTCTTTTTACGAGCGCGAGGACCCTCATCAGCATGAGGTAGACACAGAAGCCCCCCGACGTGATAAAGTGGATCTGAGGTTCCTTCCGTTCGTGATCAAGACTGCTGTGACAGCGCGGGCACGTCAAGCTTGGTAGGGAAGGATACGCGAGCCGCTCGGTCTCAGGCAGGTTATGCTATTGGTCAGGGTAATAACGAACATGTGTTCGTCCCGATTGACTTTGCTCTAGCACGAGTTCAGCTCGTATCCCAGCCACCTGCATTAAGGAGCGGAGGGTAGGGTGACTTGCTTATGCCCACCGGGCGTGACTTTCTTTTTAGCTTTTGAGCTAGCGGAACCACGATCATGCGACTATCTATGTTGCACCGAACACTACTCTGCGTTTTGATGGATCATTGCTAATGAGAGCTAAACCATTGAAT
>Ga0210040_10000456_pt1 | contig 68901 bp, 44 predicted proteins | sample CryGeyCG12114_NA_FD_185462 | JGI IMG/M metagenome (GOLD analysis project Ga0210040, IMG submission 185462) | Groundwater microbial communities from aquifer - Crystal Geyser CG19_WC_8/21/14_NA (SPAdes) (version 2) | ecosystem: Environmental > Aquatic > Deep subsurface > Groundwater | place: USA...
CTAATAAAATACGAATATCAAGAGCTGAAGAATGCGATCAATTCCACATTTTAAAAGTTAAAACATCCTGTAATCCTGTTTAACATGAAAACTAGGATTCTAGAGAGCAGAAGACGGGAAAAGGGGCGACCAATGCTTGCTGTTGGAAATTTAACAAGAGTCAAGTGCTTTTGTAATCCGATAGGTGATGCTAGGCTTAGCGTTCTACATTTTTTCCCAGCGTTTCTCTGCACACATGAAATGAAACTCATTAACTAAATGCGACACTATCTTGTCTTCACTATTGCCAAAAAAGCTCTGAATTTCAATTGGCCCGTGCCTAAACTTTCAACATGATAAAAAAGTCCATCTTTTTTTCGTATCTGAAGTTTATAGCTAACAAGGTGGATACAGTTAGCCAAATTCCCAGGCAAATTTATTAATCCTTCTTCACGGTTGACTAGAGAAAAAAGTGCAGACAACTTTTTTACGAGTCATTGCATTTTATGTATACCTTTTCTCCTATTTTCACTGAATCATGGGATATAATAGCGATAGAAATTTAATGTCTGACTGAGCACACAAATACCTTATCGTCGTCGTTATCGTCATACACCTTATTTTAGTAACAATTTAATTCAATGACGAATTTCTCTAGCAACATTGCATTTTTTTGCCCAAAATATCTAACTGCACGCTAAAATCTTTGTGCGCAAAAAACTCATAATAGATTCTATTAGAAAATGTCCTACCAAATTTCACGCTTTTTCATACACCAAAAGGGTCCTAATTATTTGATACAGTTTAGCAAGTGTGCCATCCAACCTCTGTAAATTGAAAAATCCAATCAAGCCAGCTAAAGTTACCTCCAATACATTCCCACTAAAAAAACAAGTAAGAAAATCTAATCCGCATGATTTCCAACCAGTTTGCGTAATTTGGTCACATAAACTAGTAGTGGTAGTTCACTGAGGCATAACAAAAGAGCAAATGCTACATAAAAATATGCAACCATGTCCTTTCTTGTGTCACACATTTGAAACGGATTCCTTGTGTACCATCTATCTACACATTTTTTATTATTGACACCATTTCGTTCAAGTCCATTTGACTTTGCAGCCACTAACTAACTAGCTGTGCGAGTTTTACCAATTTATGACTTTTCTCACTCACTCAGTTGCACTAGATTCTGAAAAGCGTAAGAAATATTGCTAACTAACATCAATTAAATTGTTTACTACTGTGCCATGTGACAACTCAGGCTCTCTGAGCATTCGAAACGAAATAAACCTGTCAAAATGAAATCACCATTTATAGCTCTACAGTAAAATGTATCAAGAAACGTCACATTCGATTCATACAATATAATGCATGCGTGCATATAGTTTTCGTACCGGTAGTCTATAACAATGTGAGAAGCCACCACCCATATTTCCTATATCTAAAATGTTGTTGCATATACTAACAAAAGAGTAAACTATACAATGCACAAGTTAACTAATTGCATATGTAGTAAAGTTGGTCGGTTTACTTATTTAAGATTAGTAAATTAAATGGGCTCAACAATAGATATGCCAGTTTTATTCACTGAACCTTATTATTGGCTAGTCGGCATTCAACAATAGCAGGGGATAGTGAAAATAGTAGACTAATTCTGTGGGAGACAGACGTAGCTATAAGAATATGAATAAACCATGGACACACGGAAAAGATAATTTTTTGGAAACAAGGTTTTTCTTGTCCCTGTGTAACGGAAACTGTGAAGATATTCACCACAAGAATTGACACAGCGATTATCTTTATTATACTGCTCCCTTCCTTCCTTGGTTTAAAATGAATTTTCTTGTTGCAGAAGCAGAACTGACTTCCTCTGTGGAGAACTAATAATTCATTTTCATTGTTGATTCAACAGGCCATAAAAGCTGTGTATTAGTAGTAGTTGAATGCTGGGAGTGCAGGCATTCAGCCCCTAATATACCTTTTATTATTATTATTTTTTGAAGATAAAAAGGACTTACTAACTGCTCCCATGCAAGCATAATGGCTCACAAAGTTGCAAAAATTACAACCAATGTACAATACTGCAAATGTATATATTCAGTATAAGAACTAACTGACTGAAATGAGTGAGTGAGCTTCCTAATTTTTTCATTTCATTTCCGCTCATCATGATTATAATAAACTATTGCACAATCTGTGGTTATGTAGTTTAAACACATTATATGAAGAGGTGTGCACTTCTAACTAACTAACTAAACCATTGAACAAATAATCACGCAATTTTATAGTATTGATGACCATAATAAAGTGTTCAGCCTTTGTTCTCTTTCAACGCTCCGTAAATATATATTGTGCAGCACCCATAGACTGTACACTTGGCATGGTCATCGAATGCGTGAAAATATTTGGGAACACACCTTAAAGTAGTTAGTTAGTTAGTTACAATAAATTTTATGCATTCAATAATTCATTTGAGTGAGAACATAAGGAAGACCAAAGCTATTAGCTAATTAACCTACCAAGTAACTATAAATGCTGTACTAATTTTTGGCACTCCCCAGCCAGAGTCATTTACATTGTTGTCTACACGACCAACAAAAAAAATTAGTCCCTTTTTCGTGCAAAATTAAAATTCATAAATAGCCTCCTTGGTATCCTAAGTGGCACAGTTTAAGCCATTGGCACAACTCACTAAATGGTTTATGAGGAGCCATAACTATGGCCACACATGGTGCAGATAATTTGATGGGGATCATTGACCCACAAAATTGTATACGGTGATAACAACATTTATATAGTTATACTGCTATTAATAAGACTAACTTACTCACTTACTTGCTATACTAATACTGTGACAATTTAACTAAAAAATAGGAATTCCAAAGTCACATAGATGGACAAAAAAGTAGCAACTCAAATTGTCTATGCTATGGTGTTACGTAATGTGGTTCAGTTTTTATTAATCTAATGACAATTTTCATACAAAAAAAAAAAGAATATCCCAGTAAAAGGAACATTATATTTGCTGTATCGCTTTTTCAACTAATGGTCCATATAGTAAGTAGCATTAACTAACTAACACTCGTCATAAGCTGATGAGCAATTAATCTAAATGGATATGGAATGAATACTACACGGTTATAGCTTCCCACTCGTGGCCTAACCTACTTCCTACATAAGGTGGCCGCCTTACGGTATCATCTGTAGTCATAATAAAACACATAGGGCATATAGTTTGCCAAAGAACAATATTATTATTATCACCATGGAATGATGATAATACAAAGGTTATAGTTTCTCATGGGTAGGTTACGTTCACTATAGTTGGGCGATGGGAGTCCACTCAATAAATTCACAAATGCGTGGACTAAAATTCAGATTTCCTTCTCCAAACATTACCATATTTTACATACGCAAAGCCCCAAACAGATCTACAGTTTAAGTGAAGCTCGAAATAAATATTGCTGAATAAATTTCGAGCGTCGTACAAAATATACAAAACTAGACATGTATTCTTCCTTTTTTACAGTCTAAAGTGAAAAACATTCGGCATGGAGACTAAGACCAGAGACATTGTTAAAACATTTTACGGTAATAAAAACTGCAATTGCACCAATGTACACGAAGTTGTTGTTCCCCTGTGCACTTTAGTTGAAATACAAGTTAGCAATGTAGCGGCATGTGGTGATAAAGAGACCAAAAAGACTGAAGGGAAAAAAATTACAGATACAGCTATACTGCATACAAGACTCCTACTTAAAAAAACTTGTTGCAAGGACAACTTTTAGAGTTTACACTAGCCCTATGTTGCGAAAATCCTGCAGCGTTTTGCACTATTAGCTTTCGTGTGTCAGCTCTTTGTAAAGAAAAAAAAATTGAGAAAGGATTCTTTCAAATCTTATAAAAAATGGGATGAAGATTATTTGTAACTAACTGACTAACTACCCAACAACTATGTACAACATTTTTTTCATCTTCAGTTAGTTAGTTGGTTGTTTATAGTTACTTATTCTTGCACCATGCATAGGTAAATAGCTGACTGAAAATGAATAATTATTTCGCCTGCGCTTGTTTAACATTGAAATGTGACAATTTGCAGACAAGATGAAGCATCTAAAAATTCACTTTTCCTATAGTTGTTGGTCAAAAAGTGTGTTGACAATTCTTACCACGTCACAAAAATAATTGAATATGCAATCCGATGTTGGTGAGCCCAGCATGCCACACCATTCGTTTTGGTCCTCTGTAGATTACGTATATGTAATAATGATGTGCAACAAAGAGGCAACAATGGTTTACCCATATTGAGTGGGAAATTCTACTGCCATTTCTTATACTTGTAGCTATTTGTTTGGGTTCAGTTCATGCATCCCATGTATACAAGTATTCCACTATGTGCAATCATTCCCCACGAGCACAATAATAACACTATAACCTGCACTTAATACAACATTATAGATAGATATAAATACATTGTATGTAATGACTCGTTTGCCATCATTACATAATCATGTGCCATTAAAAGTTTGTCTACAGAAATCTAATTTTTTAACAATACGTGCTCGTAGCTTGCTCTTTGTGTGTATAGTTTGTTTGCAATGCTCAGGGAGTGATTGTGATATTCGTAATTTTTTGAGGGGATTTCCCATATTTTGCAAACACACAGATTCCACATGACTTTATTTTGGGAAGTGCATTTTGTGGAAATTTTTTTTGCGTCTATAGTATTCTTGTTTACGTCTGGGGGAACGAAAAAAGCGTAAGTAAGTTAGACAGAATGAGTAATCATACAAGGCTCAAGTGAGACTGAAATAAACATAATATGAGAGTTGGTCTAGTTTAGGTGTTGTTACGCTACTTTTAGACTTTTTAACCCGTACACACACTTACACACACATTTATGTAAATGGGCATGCTGTTTAGTTTCATTTTTTTACGTTATTTGTGCCCCTTTTACACACATCTCTGTTTTAGTTGGCGACCAGTTGTGCAGTGTGTGAAGTGCGCCGTTTTTTTATAATCTGGGTTAGTCATTCATACCGAAAGGAATTGGATTTATTTGGAATGCTTAAAAATGGAGGTAAGTAATTAATTCGTCATACTTGATTTATTTGGAATGCTTAAAAATGGAGGTAAGTAATTAATTCGTCATACTTGATTTATTTGGACCAATTAACTTTTTTTACCTGTGTGTGTAATTAGCAACTAGTTTTAATGTGTGTGCTATACTGAGAGAATTTTTCTAACCTAACCTAACATTACTATCACATGCAATGTAGAGTGAAAATTGAACAAATTTTGACAGTCGATAAATTGTGAAAAATCTGTAATAATCTTGTGCTATGCTTTTTGAACCTATTAGAGTCCAAGATAAAAGTTTTGTCACGAAGACGATCATTTCCTTTGTCTTATGATTCATTGAATTAGTCCTGTTCACTTTTTTCTGACTTTCGCATCATGGAGTGATGGGTCGCAAAAAAAAAAAGACAACAACAACACTTTAAACTCATCTGAAACTGCAGTTTCATTATAATCATTCACTTTCTCGAACATTTCGCACTGATCTGGCTTTGTTGTGTACCGACTAACGTCACGGTGTTTCATGAAACGAATTATTATGGCCCTCGCTCCCTTGCATATGTATGTCACACCTTTTTTAAGAGCTCAAAAAAAGTCTCTATACTTTTCCTATGATCATCATTACTCACTTACTATCCTTTTATGATCATCGTGTCATGACAATTCTCCTACGCACTTTGAACAACTGTGTAGGATATTGTTTTGCTATTTACGTTTAGTTATAGTTTGGCTTGCTGCAATCCTAACCTATGGTGCATTGTTCGCATTCTGTACAAACTAACCAGTGTTTAGCATTGCACCAGATCATGAGCAAAAATAAAGCACACATTAGGACTCGTGTAGTTAAAAATAATGTGACAATAAAAATTATAATTAGTTTCCTAGTTTTCTGACTCAGTCACCACTTTCTCGCATCGCTAATTATTAGTACGGCACCAGGCTAATTAAACTGTGTGCTTTATGCTTGTTGCCTCAAGATTTTATGGGCTTGAAATTGTCGTACAAGTCAGTCCCTATTTCGTTTATGTGGTGTTTAGTCTGTATCCTGTATGCGCCATTTCATTTGGAGCACGTGGAGTTGTTTTCTACATGTTAAGATAGTGGGTAGTCCGATAGTGAAGAGTGTTTGGCAAATCCTTGACTTTTGACAATAATTTTTGAGCTGGATACACATGTAAATACTAATTAGTCAGATATAGATTGTCATTACTAATGATTTCAGTAAAATAGTCTATCGAATTGCTTGAATTAAATATTTATGCGCGCTATCTAACTATAACTACAGTATGCTAGAATAACTGTCACATAATGCAAAAAGAAACCATATACCTCTTCCAATGTGGATGATTTATTAACGGCAATAATAAAGACTCGGGACGAGAGCCTTGAAATTATAAAAGAGCATGTGAACTTAAATGGAAAATGAGTCTATTTAAAATTTTCCTCCTCATCCATCCTATTCATGTACACATATAATGCCATTCCCAGTCAATTAATCATTTGGCACTCGTTTCATTGAAAATGCTTAATGAGAGAGACTGCATTAGAATGCTAACCAACTTTAATGAACATAATATGAAACATACTTTTGTGCAATCATTCATACGGATTAAACAAAGGGAATGGAGACATCACTGACCAATATATATCGGCCTATGCAACTCATCTGCATGCTGCAACACATGGTACAAACAATTTCTCCCCTATTCACCGTTAGTTTTCTTTTAGGCAGTTGGCAATAGCTTTTTGAGTACCCAATCAGTTGTTTGTTAATACAGTACTCACTCACATTAGCAAATGGACGAGCAAAATGAGCACAAATTGTAAAACCAATGTCCACGTGTGGATTTGTTTGCATTCTATCTGCCCGTTGATTGATAAGGAAAGGATAGGGGCTCAATGTAATCAACTTGATAATGAATTTATCTTAACGTAAAGAGATAGCCAGCGGTTTAGTTATCTGATAAGTTCAAGATTTTAAGAAATTTTCTACTTGTTGTTGTTTGCAACATTAATATTGATATTGTGGGCTCAAATGGAGAACACATTTTGTGGAATTCAACCGCTGTTGGGCAAAATGTAATAAAATATGCATGCTAAGAACTTGTGCTGCAAACGGCTCTGTTGAGCTTGCAACATTGTCAATTTTGATAATAATATGATTAAATGATTTGGTGAAGAGTGGAACATTTCTTGCGGGTAAAAATTGCTTCTTTAGACATTACTCTACGGGAAAGGGGATATCATATAGGATAATGCTTATAAAATGGCAAATTGTCTTGTATACTTGACTCTAACTAACTAATGCTATAGGATCAGCACATAATGTTCTACTTGTATACCCTGGGAACTGAATTCCCATCAGGTTATATAGTTATTCAATTTTTTATCTCGTCTTTTGCCCTAACTAACCAAGGTGAACTCAATCTTTTCACGAGTCATCAACTTCGCATGCATGCATTATTAGATGCGATGTGGTCTCAGAGAGGATGATAAGCACACATAAAATGTTACACATTGGCCATTTTTGTGGTGTCTTCTGCCTATCTGTTTCCCTTGCTTAATAAATAATAAAGGTCGTCAGCACGCAAACAATTGACTAATAGAGTGTAGTTCCTTTTAGTATTAAGATTAGATATGTATGTATGAAGTAGTGACACGCGATTTTTTTCATTCCATATACTCACTCACTCACTATAAGTTATGAACTACAGGATTTGAAAAACGTATGTTTAGCTGACAAAAGGAAATGCACTCCTAGAGGTGAGAAATGTGTTCACAGGGGTGGAAGGAATGGCCAAAAGCTGAACTGAACGTTTTTGAAGCACATATAGGAAACTTGCCTAGATTAACCTTGGCTATAAGTCATGGACACCCTCAGGTCATCCTCCTCCAAATGAGACTCATTTATGAGCATTGTGCATGCTCCACATAACTGTAAACAAATGATGCGAGGCGAATTTCGTATAGAGAATGGTTTGCTTTCTATACATAATAGAATGTGGGAACAAAGGTGAGGAAAATGCTCCAGTCCGGTACACTATTTGCGTGTGGCAAACAAAATGTACCTAATTCAAATTGGACAGAACGTGTATATAAGAATCAGCAGAATAAGTACAGTTAAATAGTTCTATTTGAGAGGAAATCATTTTTTAAGGGAGTTTTTAATGTGCCATGCACAAAAATGTTCGTAAAGTTAGCTAGTTACTTTAAGTTGCTTGGCCATTTTTATGCGTGCAAGCAATGCATTTGCTCCATGACTGTGTGAAATTGACAAAGATGTCACGTTTTAATAGTAACGTAACAAAAGGAAACCTACTGTTAAAAGTCATAAAACAGAAAAGAAAATTTCCTTAAATGTGTATATAGTAGGAATGAAGCCACTGACAGTAAGTTAGTTTAACTAACCAGCACATGTTAGTTAGTTAGTTTAGTTAGTGTTATGTAGCAAGAAACTAGAGTTTTTTTGGAGTTGTAAAAAGCATGTACAGTAGAATGCAGAGCAACCTATGTGTATCAATATTTAAATAGATCTTTTAGTGTTGCACTATAGACAGCGAGCATTAAAACGTAATTAAATAATCAACTCATTGAGTGAATGTAGCAATGATCATTGCGACATCATGTAAGTTTTTTTTACTGTCAGTTGCTATCATTATTTAAGTATTGCGACTTGTGAGTATTATTATTGTGAGTGTAACTTTTTAATGCACAATTTATGAGCCGCCTGAACACAAAAACAGCATTGCACGATGCTATTGTTGTTATTTTGCGGTATTGTTGGTGAAAAAAGGAATTCATGAACAGTTTACATCCTGGTTTAAGTATAAACTTAATAATGTGTTCAGTGAAGCGTTCATTTTTTGCTGGATAAAAAATCAGTTCAATTAGCTAACTAAGGCCCACATTTATAGTTCAAGTGGACAAAAAATGTACTTTGCATGTATAGTTAGTAGGAACAAATCTCGATTAAGGTAGTTAATAAAAAGCCGTATGTCTTTATGCAGTTAAAGTTAAGTTAGTAACATTTGACGAGGTATACGCTGTTATACGCCTTTTCTGCTGTTCGTGTCTTGTGGGAATACTTTTTTCCTTGAGACTAGATTGCACGACAAATCCCTAAATTCCCTTTGTACAGAGTCAAATTTTCAAAATGCATCAGATAGTGGATTTAAAACTAAAGTTCTTTGCAAATATTCTTTTTCCACACTTTTTTCCTTGTATTTTTTTAAGTTTCATGTATTTACAACTTTAAGCACGGCTTCACCAAGTGACATTTTGTTAACAATCTTTGCTATGAATAATATGCTTAACATCAGGAACCATTTAAAAAAAATAGGCCCATTAGCAATTTTTTCTTATAGATCTATAACTGCTTTAAGCCAAAAATGTATTTTTTAATGTTTCTATGCACTCACAGTGATCCCAAGATACTCGAAATGGCCCATAAGAAAACCCTGTATGTTTCACCCTGTACTTGTCTGTAATTTAGCACGGATACAGTATGGGTTGCTCCTAGCTTTATTGTTAGCCAGCAGTGTGAGTGCGAGCCCCAAAATGTGAATGTATGTGCATAATCCTATTGCTGCAAACGTATACTAACTACTTGCCTCTATGTTTATACAAGGCAGTCTTGTATTTTGCTACCAAAAACAGCATCCATATTCATACTGTTAACAACTAACAGCAGTCAGATGCTTTTTGTAGTAGCAAATAGTAGTATATACGATTCTGTTTAACATTTTTGAACAATCTGTTTTAGAAGCTAGGGTATAAGCTTAAGGATTGAGTGACAGTGAGACTCTAAAAACTGTTGTTTGTGTATTATTATTATTATTTATTCTGATTATTATTGTGTTCAGTCTGTGACTTGACTGTGTTCTGCGAATATTCGTCTCTTGAACGGGAATACAAATATTATAAGAAATTGTGCTAATTTTTTTGTATGTGATTTCCTTTCCACATTTAAAAGCAATGCTCAGTTCGTTTATCAATTCTAAACACACAGAGTTTCAAAGTCGCCTAAAGTGAGTTCTCAAATCCCGTTAAATACTTCTGTAAACTAAAAATTTGTTTCATTGTTGAGAATGGCTAAATAATGGGTCGAAAAGTTGGAGTTAAAATGATTTAAATTGTTGTTGTACTGTTTGGGATCTTATGACAGTAAAAACTGTGAATGTTACAGTTTGTTGGAGACAGCAATAAATTCTAATATTCGTAATGCGATGCAACCATCCTTGATCAATTAATCATTCATTTTTGTACAATATTGGTCGTACAGAAATATTATGCGTGCAAAATGCAAAGCAAATTTCTCCCCGAAGGTCGACAATTTAATTTACGAATTACAAATTCTTGTAATTTTGCAGCACTTTGTTATTGTTTGCATAACACAACCTTTTAGTCCTTGAATCCAACTGAAGCGATGTACTTTAGCTATCTTATCCCTTCCCTATCTGATAACTGAAAGGCGAAAGGTTTAATTTGAAAATTAAAATAATCAGTTTGGGATTAAATGTTTTAACGTCAGCTAATTTAGTTATTTTTGACTGAAGAATTAGTAATTGGTCAATTTTAATTGTGAATACTATAGACGTTAAAAGAATTCAGCAGAACTAAGAATTGTACGTATATTAACTTAACGTGAATTTTTTTCTTCTTGTAGGATTGAAAACAACAGCTAAATAACGAGAAGGTAGTGCTCATCCGATCGAACGCTTGCTCCGAGAAAATTTGTTCAAGTTAAAACCATAGTGATTTGTGACGTGATTCCAATTTTTGTAATCAACACAACGAAGATTTATTGCAGCGTTCAAAAGATGCAATCTACAGTGCTCAGTATGAATCACCCTCGTTGACGAAAATATGGCATTTGACTTTAAAAGAAGAAGCAGAAGTGCTAGTTGTGACTACGCCAATCTGTTTCTAAATGGGCTTTTGCCATCCTTGAAAACAGTAGATTACATTATTTGTTAGTTGCGAGTTTTGCAACAAATTCAGTTCACAGACCAACTTCAAAAAATTCATTTCTTGTGATCGCTTTATTCGAATGGAAGCTGTCATGAGGAGCGATTGTTTGGTACGGAAAATACAAATTTTATTAATTCTATTCCGCAATTTTTTTTGGGTGTTAAAACTATTATTCTATTTATCTGTACAGAGTGGCCCCGTGTCTGTCTCGTTTCCATCGTCATATTCGACCTCTTGTGTGGAGCAACCAGTATCAATTAATGATGACAGTCTTGTCTCCATTAATCGACGGTATTGATTAACCAAGAGCTAACTAGAAATATTTACAAAGTATTAAATTTTATTCAATAGCAATATTTGTATTTCCAGAGAGTCGGAAACCTATGTGGCCGTCAAAGGTCAATCGCTCATTGTCACCAAAAAGGAGGGTCAAAAACGCGGACTATGTAGAAGACCGTCTGCTGTGGCCCTTAGTGGCTCCCTACCTATAAAAGAGACCACTTCGAACCCAGAATTAAAAATGTTAGATCATCCTATGGACAACTCTTCAGAAGGGTAAAAACAAAACCGACTGCGATTTGTATTTAATCATTGTATGTGTTATTTGAAAAAGTATCCTCTCTCTATGTAGGTTTTCAGATTCAGAGCCCAATAATATGTCCGAAATCGAGCGTCATTTACATCAGATGACCCAAATTCTTCGACCAGAGGATTCAATCAAACTGGTAGTCAAGTTAGAAAGTGGGATTGAATCGTACGTTCGATACTTGGCTGTAGTTTCATGCATGGAACACGAGCTGGAAGAATTTTGTTTGCTTGGCATCGATTGTCAAAAGATGATTTCTCTGGGTCTTGTGTTACCTATTCTCTCTCATTCCACAATTCGACTGGACGGAGACGGGTAAGTTCTAAATTATTTTGTGAAATATCTGCTTCTTTTTCTGTCCCTATTTATTTCGGATCTGACAATTTTCGTGTCTGTTTTCAACCCGTTAGACTGAACAACAGTATTGTATTGTATTACCAATAAAATGCCTGCCGTACCTTAACAAGATATTCGGCCCTTAAAGGAGGGTATCGGAATTACATTGCCGAAAAAAAAATTGAGTTGAAATAATTATTTTGTAGCGCTTAAAATTCTACATCAAATAGCTATTTCAGTTTTTGAAAAAAATTCAAAAAAATTCCGTGAGGCGGGAAAATTAAAAATTCAATACATTGGGGAGATAGGGAATTGACAAATTTTCAAATGAAATTTTCGGGATATGTGCCATCGAATTGCAAACTGAAACTAGTACCAATGAAAAGAGAAAACTCCAGAGAATATTTTAAAAGTAATTTAAAAGTGTTTCACCCCCCATTCGGGAAAGTTATGGGGTTTAATAAACGTTAGTTAAGTTAGTTAAAAAGTTAAGTTAAAAATTAAAGTTAATAAACTGAAATAGCTATTCGATATAGAATTTTAAGCGCTACAAAATAATTATTTCAACTCAATTTTTTTTTCGGCAATGTAATTCCGATACCCTCTTTTTCCATGATCCCCTACATTGAAACTTTGTTGTGCTACTAGTGTAGTTTTATAACAGGATTAAAAAATAGCTTAAGCTCCAGTGCCTTTTTTTTGCGCCCATGCGTAACAAATGAAAAAACTATGACATTGACTTTCATTCAGAACAGACGCTTGCTTCATGGAATCCACCAAGCAATTAGCAAGTCCATCCTTTCATGACAAATAAAATGTGCTCTGTGATGCAAGAGTGTATTTTTGTAATTACCTTTGTAGCATGAAATGAGCAACACAGAATATAGTTTCAATCCTTAATTATATGACAGCAGCAGGATTAAACAATTGAATTAATTCACTATTTTTTTCCCAACAAATTGAATCATGTGTTTGTCTCGCAATCTAGCGAGAGATTGTTTTTTACGCATGCATTATTGCGATTTTTTATGCTGCTTCAGTCTCTAATTTCCATAAACAGCATGTATAGATTTTGACAACCTATTGAATAAATAGAGGTGTTCATTGTTTTACCCAATGGCCTTGAAATTTTGCTTTATCATCATAGTATTATGATCGTGTCATAATGGCACGTTCCAGGATTGAATAATTAATCATTATAAATTTTTTTTATGTTTCTAGTGGTTTCTGTGTCACATATGCGGATGCTCTTCGAAGTCATATTTTCAAGCCTGTCTCTGTTCAAACTATGTGGTCAGCATTGCAATCTCTATACCAGGCTAGTGAGTGTGCCAAGAAAAGTAACAGTTACCAAGTTAGTGCTGTGAAACATTACGAAGGTTTGCTTCAAACCATGAAGTCCGATCAAAATTGTCTCAATGAATGGAATACCTTACCGGGCGTGGAAAGCAAAAGGCCTTCCAGGCTAATGGTGTAAGCATAATTTTTTAGTACCACTATGGGAACTTTAAATCTAACTTGTTTTATTGTTTTAGTTATGCTTTATGAGCAAGGCTGTAAGTTCAATGCATTTTTTTTCAGTTCCTCTGACGAGTTATCCTTTCAAGAGAAGATCTCAAGCACTCTGAGAGAAATTTTAGTTTCTGAAAAAGATCTGGATGAAGTTACCTCTAAAGAAATCCGTACAAAATTGGAGCACAAGTTAAAGACAGATTTGTCAAAGTGAGTCAAGTTTCAGTGACTTAAACTACATTCTTTGTGTTAGTACTTTCAACCAAGTGTTAATAATGATGTTTTTCAAATGTTTTTAGCTATCGATCTTTTATTGATGAAGAAATGCTTAAAATCCTTGGCCAGATGGAAGCTCCTGCAAAGATCTGCAAACACTTGTTCTTAGGCACAGAGTGGAATGCTTCTCACGAGCAGGAGCTTTTTGAAAAAGAGTGAGTATTTTAATATAAATCTTCTAAAGGGAAATCCAGCTTTTTGAGGTGTCTTAATTATCTACGATGCATGTGTTTTTCCACAGGATTGGCTATATACTCAATGTAACTACAGAAATAGACAACTTTTTTCCTGACACGTTCCAATACATGAACATCCCGGTACGTGACAATGAAGAGACTGACTTATTACGCTATTTCAATGAATCCAATCGGTTCATAAATGCTGCCAAGGATGAGGGCAAGAATGTGCTGGTTCATTGTAAGATGGGCATTAGTCGGTCTGCCACCATCGTGACTGCTTATGTGATGAAAACTAGTGAATGGGGTCTTCGGCGCTCCATGGAACATGTCAAGAAGAAAAGAAACTGCGTTAAGCCCAATCCTAATTTTATGAAGCAGCTTGAAGTCTACGAGGTACGCCTATCTGCATTTGTATCTAAATTAAGAAAAGCGCCAACGAATTATTAAGACTAATGGCTAAAAATTTCACATTTCCAGGGAATTTTAAAAGCCAAGAAGAACAAGAGCACATTGGAAAAACGTTCCAAATCGGAATCCAACTTGAAACGCAACAATTCCTTATGTGTACCTAAAAGTAAAATTAAACTTTCCGCATCCAATGACTCTGTTAGTAACGACACTCCAGTTAAAAAGTCACCTCGTAAATACTACAATACTGCTCCCGCGCGACTGAAACCAGAGAAAGGTCAAAAAGGTTTCCTCAAACCGAAAAGTAGCTCTCTTGTTGCAATCTCAAATCCTAACAAAAATGGGAGCAGTATTAATGCAGATACTGTTGCATCTTCTCATGTCATAGTTCCTCAAGATGTCATAGACTCATTTCAAAGCGCTGTTGATAGTCTCGAACTCTCTTCTGTGTCGTCGAGTCAACCTCCTGAATCCATTTTTGAAGGTAGTATAAAATGTCATGCAAGTAAAAAGTTGTTTTAGCTTGTGGATGATTGATTTAAAATTTGTTTCAAATTTTTTGTAATGCAGGTGACCAGAAGATGTGCTCCATGCCAGTTCCTGTCCCCAGCGCATCCCCATTACCTCCCCCATATCAGAGCGAACCTATGTCATTTTCGTTCCCTGAACGATCCGAGGCCTCACGACCTAACTCCATTCCTTTATTTGGCGGCTCACATTCCATGTTCCTATCTCCAGCTCAAGAGCAAGATGAGCTTCAATTACAATCCGCACCGCATGAAGAAGAGCAATCAATAGCTCCATCAGAACCACACGTTCCAGCTCTAGATCCCTCCATAAAATTATGGGAAGACGGGTCCTTACAACCTTCTGGAAGTACTCAGTCAACGGTTGAGGCACAAACACCTCTGATGGAGAAAACTACTAAAAAAGTCAATATAAAATGTTTGGGGCATCCATTCAACGGGCATACATTTAGTGTCTCACCTAATCAAGTTGTGAACATTTCTGCGGGCAAATTCAGTGTCCGTCACCTAGTGAATGAATTTGAGTTGCACAGTAGTCGATCCAGTATGAGCAGTCTGGGTGGGGGCGCATCTGAAAGCAACAATAACAATAATAGTAGTAATCCTAGTGCCATAATATTCGAAGGAGAGCAAATGAAATTCGACTCGAAATCATGGTCGAAGCGGGAGTCCGAAAGTAGTGGAAGTGAGAACAACATGTTGAATGATGGAGCTGCTAGTAATAACAGTAGCAATTGTAATAGTGACAGTAATCAAAGTGATGGGGAAAAAGATGAAATCACTGTAAATGAAGTTACCACTACAACTGTTGAATGTACTGAAGACCAAGTAGAGTCTCAAGAACCCCCAAATTTGGTACCAGTTGTGGAAAAAGTTGTGTCTGAGCAACGAAAAAAACCTGAGAAGTTCGCTTGGGCGCCATTTTTTCGAAGAAATTCTTCCTCCACTACTAAAGAAATCCATATACCTAGTAATGGCAGTAGTAGCGGTACAGTCAGTGCCCCAAGTGGAACAAAATCTTCTATAGGGAATTTATTCACGGGATGGCATTCGAATAAGAAAGTTGGCGAAGCTCCGAATGAAGCTAAAGGTAAAGGAAAAGGGAAGAAACATGCTGAGATTTCTTCAAGAGCGGAAATCGCTGCTAAGGATGAGGTTGCTGCTCAAAATTCAAAAGTGTTGGAATCTTTCCGATGTAGTGGAGCCACTACTGAAGACTCGGGTGCAATTGAAAATCCAATACCTACTGCTGCTAAAGTAGACGAAGATGCAGAAAATGATTGTACATTACCTACAGGGAATATACACTCAGCCGCGTATCAATCTACTGGAGTAGTGAAGCAGCGATTGGAAGCTTTCGAGGCGAAAAAAGTTCCTTCATCTGATCCAGTAGTTGTTCCATCCATTCCTTGTAGCTCGGGATTACAACCCTCAACAAAAAGTCACATTCGGTCTCACAGCGCTGTTTTGTCATCGGCAATGCAACCCATAATTGTTCCCTGTAATGCAAACGTAGCAGGGACAACAAGTACTGCGAGTGATGGGGAAGAATGTTCAATGTCTTCGACTCATGGTCATCAACGCAAGTCTTCAATGCCCGTTCTCAGCTGTAGTAATCCGGATAGTGGCAGTGTGTCCGAAATAGAGTCGAATGCTACTTCAGCTCCCAGTTTTAACACTGCTATTGCTGTACCTAATATCGGCGGACCACATCTTAGATTGCCATCGACATTTTTGACTCCCAGGAAAGGATCTTTGGATTCAAACACGCTGTTCAAAACTCTACCGAAAACTAGGAATTTCACTGTCAGAGGATTTCAACCACCTGGGAGCTATAGTGGCAGTAGTAGTTTGGTTTCTTCTGGGCCTAAATCATTATTCAGCAGTGGCACTGTCAAGGTTGTTCGGCCGCCGACAAGTGGAACTTCCGGTTCCAGTGATACCAGTAGTAGTGGCAGTAGTAGCAGTTCTAATTGTGTAGATAATGTCAGTTGCGAGTCATCTCCACCTGTGACTTTTGCCATAAGGCAAGAGCATGGGAGTACACATCCTTTGAAATTCTTACCAAAGACTTCAAAATGTACGTAAAATGCTATATGCTGAATAGTAAGGATGATTGCATTGTGTGTAGAGAAACTTAGAGTTTGAAACTAGAATCTCTGAAATATTTTTTCTCACAAACTTTGTGGTTTTCGTTGCGGGTGAGACGAGTTTTTTTTAGCAACGTAGATATCTCTTTAGATGTTTTTGAGATTCATGTAGTGGAAAAATTGTTTTGGAATGAACATTGGACTGGACTTATATTTTTAGGTATCTAGATCACCATACTTATAGGAGAAATTGTTTGTGATACCGTGAAAGTATTACTTACTTGGGGAATTATATATTTGAACAAGAACTGTTTTGAACGGGATAGGAAAGTTCATAAGCATTAGTGTTCGTACCTTGAGTTGATGATTTTTGAGAGGATAACACGCATTATGCTCTTGTGTTGGTTTTGGATTGACTTCTTGTCTTTTTATAACTATTGAGATTCAAGAACGGTTTATGCATGTAATCAGCAGTAGACAAGTTGATAGAATGTTTTGTTACGACATCACATTTTGTTTGTATTTTAAATGACGCAAAACTTTTGTTTTTAGCTGAGAGTCTCATTTATTTACGTTCGTATGGAGAAGAATAACGGACGAGTGGCTGAACTTATACTTGTATTTTGCCAATGAAGATGATTTTTAAACACGATGTTTCGTAAAATAATTAATTGTGTGCGTACAGGGAGATTAGAAGGAAAGATTAGTTCGTTAAAGTATACTTTTTTCAATTTTGTTTTATAACTTATTCAGTATGATTTGGTTTCTTAAATGTCCTTTTTTACAATTGCTTAAAATCTGTATCTCAATCATATTTCCTGTTTTCATTTTTTTGCTTCATTATGAATTATTTATATTCATGCTTATCTAGACTTGATGTTGACAAGAGTTTTTAGGAAGTTTCATGCACAACTTTCTCCCATATGCAATATCTAGTATAGATTGAATATACTTGCACAAATGAGAAAATACTCAAAAGCTACAATCGACTCTAAAAGTTAAAATGACTGTAGCGATGTAAGAAATTAATAGAAAAAGAATTGCTAAAATTATCGATTCATAACTCACTATTACTTACTTAATTGTTGTATTTTATATTCTTTCATGTATGAATTCCACTCTTTTACTTACTTACTGCACTCTAATGAACTAACTATAGGTTTCTGACTATTGCTCTAGTGGAGAAAATGTCCCGCAATTGTTCATGTATACGAAGAATTCTTTACTCATTCAAGAGACATGATTTAGTACTATCATGAGAGAACCACCGATATTTATTACTGCATGCAAAAACTTGTAAGAATTGTAATTGACCTTTGATGGAAACCTGTTCATGTCTGCCTTATCCATCCACATTTACATAGGGCTTGTGTATCTAAAAAAAGCTTACCTGAATAACTTTCGTGTGAAAAGGTATGTGTATGTAGGGAAAAATTGTGCAGAATCTTGAGAATGAATGGAAAGTAATACATTTGTCTTGTCTGTTTCCCTGTATGTAATATTTCTGGAACTAACGTCATCATAGAAAGTAATGAGTTAATGCGAATCTATAAATGTAAAATATTTGCCGCATGCCGCATGTAGTATGCCGCATGGCAGATTTACCCAAGAGAGTGTAAAAAACGCTATCAATAGTCATCGTCATAGACTTTTTCCTCTTTGTATTTGTAGTTTATTGTGAATGTCTCGTAGACCAAAATAAGTATCCACATCTGATATTTATATATATATACATATATATATTATATTTACGTCAAAGAAAAATGCATAACATAATCTGCGTACAGTAAACTTAACTAGGGTAATGAGCGTCTATACATTATTTGAGTAAGTGAATATAATGAGAATAAAGCGTAACACGTACGGAATGAATCAATGAATGAAAAGCAACCAAAGCACTTTTTATCGTCAATTTGCTTTTCTTACAAATTAATTTACATTATAATTAGTATTATTATCATCTACTATCATACTAATTTGAGATTGGATTGAATATATTAGATCCGCTTCATAATTGTTCAGACAAAATCATGCATACGTCGGTTATCTGGATGAATTAATGAATGTATAGCTAAATGATAAATGAGTACATGGTACTATACTATGTGGTATTATTAATATAGCACAGCAGTGAAAATCATAACCCGCCATGATAAGCGTACAAAGATGCATCTCTGGAAGGATCGAAACTAGTGAATTGTTTTTGGGTATTTTGGTACTGGAATAAATAATTCACTCGTTTTTGTTAGTCACCTTCAATTATGATTCATAGAAAACTTGAGAAGTTGAAAAAGACTACTACAATCTATTAGATATGTAGTTTGAAGTTGTTGTTAGCGTACACGCTGAAGGAGGGATGATCACTTTTTGAGGATACGAGTCATGTCTTTATTTTGCTGCTCAATTCGAAAGTCTACATTCTCAGTTTTCCCAGTGATTCGTTCCAGCATGGAATTTTGCTGCTCTAGTTCAGAATGGAGATTCAGTCCCAACCCTTTAAGACGGGATAAGGCAGACCCAATGTGTTCCAAATGGCCGTCCAAGACTTCATCAGCACTGGAAGTAGCAGGGATGGTTTCAGAAGTTTGCCATGAAGCAGCTGCAGAATCATCTCGCACATTGTTGACATCTTCTTTGACGGATTGTAAAACTTGAGAGAGTTCGCTTTTAGATTTAGGGACTTTTTGACTATCGCTTTCACGGGCTTCAGGAACCATTTTCAGTTGGTCTTTCGACCCTGAGAAGTAGTTTCGTATGCTGCCGAATACACTCTAAATAAAAGAGGTTATAAATTATATTAATGAATCAAACTATTCTTGAACACAGTTTGTCAATAGCATACTTTAATTCCTTGTATATGACGTTGACTAGCTCGCAAGGAACTATTGATTTCATCTAATTTTTGTTCTGTGTTCTCCAACTTCTCGCGTTGCTGAGCAAGTTCCTGAAATAATGCGACATAAAAAATAAATTCCAGATCTCAATCATGTATGTAACTCTTTTCAATTCAACTTACTTGAGCAGTAGCATTTCCAATTTCCTCCGACTGATGTAATAACCCTAAAGAGCGTTTGGATGATTGGATCGTTCTCTCCTCAATTCTTTTCTTTTCCTCCAACAGCTGTTGACGTCGCTCATCCAGACTGGAAGATTGGTATCCTGTACTCCCCTTAAGAAAGGTGGCGTCGTCAACATCGTCTGAATCCCCAGCTGAAAAGAATGGGGTAGATTTATTGTGGGTGTAGCTTGATCCTGCCATTTCTATAATCAATTGGTCAGAAAACAATATCAATAAAACATTGTCTTTCTCGTATCACTAGTCAAACCCAGTATTGCAACTGACTGCTACTTCTAGATCATACCTTAGTTTTCTAATCAATTGGTCAACACTTGTTCGAGAAGATTGAGATTCGGTGACAATTAATTAATAACGTCTTCTTAAAATAATTATCAATATGGTGGAAATTTTATTACAGCTTTGTAGCCTTTAACTGCTGCCTTGATTATTCTTCTCTCCGAGGGTAAAATTGTATGAATACCGTGTACCGAAAGTCAATTTGGACGTCAAATTGCTTCAATTTCCGTTGTAATAATGATAATAAATATTAATTATTTTCGCTAAACCTCCCATAAGTTAAATAGGTGATGATTCACCACCCCTTCCCAGAACAATAACTCGATGTCTGAATGCACTCTATGGTCCCTTGTTTCATTTCTGTTTCTAGCAATTTCACTGAAACCGCTTTTGATATTTATATTGACCATGCGAGGAATAAAATGTTTTTGATTGACTGTTAGAACAGTATAACAAAAATTATTTGAATACACTTGCATGAATTTTAACGTGATTGTCATATTTTAATCCACTTGACCGGAAATCAAAAGTATGAGCGATCTGAAATTCTTTTCATGAGGGACTAGATGCATGCCAATCAATTATGAAAACTAGAAGTCATGCTGGTAAAAAACGTCGAAATTGAATTTATTTCACAGTGCAGTTGACAGTTAAAGTGTACATAATAATAATAGTAGTAATAATGTATATCATGTATATATGACTATGAGCAGAGTTGTTGTATTCTATACATGTACATCATAAGTATAAGGTAATCGCATTTCTGGAGCATATCTCTCCAACATCTCATCTCTTGATTCAACAGAAAAACAAATAAGGGCAACAATACTTTACTAATGAATGGAGCTCTATTAACAAGTGATGAAAATAAAAATCATTGGTATATATAGTGATCAACAAAATCATCATCACTATCATAATTCACCTCCTACCCATAGTGAGTACAACATACACAACTTGTGAACTTGTCACCACACATAATAACACTGCATGTAGTACAAGAGCAAATATTATTATACATAATTTAATTCTTTTAATATATAATGAATGAGATAAAGTTATCATCCATCTGAAATACGTATCCGTTTTTCACAATACATCCGTATGAGTATGTGTGTGTATACAATCCATGTTCAACAAACATTAGATTCACTATATACATATTATTTACAGTTCATAGTAAGTTGTATTGTTAAAACCTAGCGAACTTTATTAATAATAGCTGTAATGGTAAGCATAATCATAATCGTCTATAGCTAATATATTTAAAGGCAAGAAATTAACAGTAACGTGAAAGAAATGCTATCATGAAATGTTCAACGGGTAAATATCAAACGCTCCAAACCAAGGACTCACATATATAATAATCACAAAAATCTACCAGAATATAACAACAGTGCTGGAACGCCTATGCAAATTGTGAAGACAAAAAAATCTCTAGGTTGCAATCAAATCTCTTTACAGGTATACATATGAGAGAGTGACTTTGTTTTCCACAATATTTTATTCATCCACTTTCAAAATATTTTACTCCATGACTTAAAGTCATGAAAAAATCCAATGGTGTTGCTACTACGTCTACAGACAAATCTCATTCTGGTAGTTCCACAGCTCCGTCAATAATAGATATCATTATTGGCCGTGTTTTTATGGGATCTAGTTAGTTAAATAGTTATGTTTAGCTGTAGTATACAATACTTACTAATGATTGACCAAAAGTACAAATACCATGTGATGATGATGCTTATATTTTTGGGGTCTTATAGTGCCATGATTAACAGGTTACAATTAGTACGAGTCACAAATATACACAGGACTACCAAAACAACAGGCTTACTATATGGAAGTTTTTTCATCATGATATTATTATTACCATACAGAGATAAAGTGTAAGTACATAGCATGTCTGTACACTGCAAGTTTCTTATACTGGCCTTCATTGTCATCATCAACATGAGTTGCTACAGTTACAAAACAATGTGCGCACTAATGCGCAATACAAATACTTGAAAAGGTGTTTTACTTTTTCTCGTTTCTCAAAACACAACACAGAGTCAAGAGAGAGACTGAGAAAAGGAGATTTTTTTGGAGGGAAAGAAGTGAATAATATGCGAACACCATGTGTGGGAACTATAGTACATGTTAATTCTAAAAAGTGATTAACGCTATAACTGTACGCATCCTTATCATTTAAATATATATTTTATACACATTCCAACTCTTACATAGACAAGGACAAGGATGCTGTAACTGGGTAACTCACATGTTGTATACAATCGTTTCCTCAGAGTAGTATTTTAATATTTTATGGATAACTTCTGGAGTACATAATGGTAAACTTGTCTCATGACATTTTTGCCCTCAGATTTATTTGCCCCTCTATTATACCATCTAACTAACTAACTAACTAACTAACTAAGCTTAAAAACCATGCATTATATTTTACACAATAATGAGTTAACTACCAATCGTTTCTTATATAGTTGGTATGTAAAGCGACCTTAACTTCTAATGATACCTCGTGTGAATCATGTTATACATATGTAACAGAAACCATGTAATAACAATACTACCAATAAAAACAAATGCCTGTCTAACATAGTATGCCTGTGTGAAAGCAGTGCTAAAGCTTTGAGTTTATGAATTCGTATGCACCATTCTGAAGGTGTCATATTCTTCCCTTTGATTATAAGTATGCAACTTTTTTGATTCGCTCATCATTTTTGGTACTTGTGTCTGCTCTACATGTTTCCGTGTACTACGCTAACTAAGCTCTAACCTAGAACTGGGTCAAGTCATCAATATCACAAAATCAGATTCTTTAGCATTGTCAAAAGTACGAATATTATTATTGGAAGCCAGAGAAAAAAAGAGATTCCCAATTCACGTGTGTGTGTGTGTGTGTATGCACTGAATCCTATCTAAAATGCGTGTGTATTTGTTTACATGCTAATTCCAGCATACATGATTGGCTTTTTCCCACTTCTAAATCAATTCTACCTATAAAAGCTACTACTCCGCAAAACAATCATAGATTTGTCATTTGTCTTTGTGCACAGTTTTATATCGCAACAGACTAATAATACAATTGAAATAAATACTTTGAATATATACTGCATTCCACAACATAAATATTGAGTAAACAAACGAGAGAGAAAAAAGGTGTGAAGGTGGAATCTAGCTATATAACAATAATGACCACCTTGCCTACTACATACTATTGTATGTAGTATATCCCTCAACGTGAAATAAAATTAAAAACAACACAGAGTGTATTATAAAAAAACTAAAAGTGCCTGTCTATAGTTCGTTGGTGTGTTATTAAAGCATATGGTTGGTTATTTGTAAATAATAATAATAGCAATAAGATCGCTTTTGTATACAATTCTTATTAGCACAAAAATATGTGGAAATCGTACAACATAATAATACATCTATAGTTGATAGACTGCATTTTTCCTGTTTTTGCAGTCCAAAAATCACTTGCTGAAGAAGAAACGCAAACCATGTGAAATACCTGCCACACAGTGCTTCAAAAAGTATTATGCATCTGTATATCTTCATAATTACTCAACGGACTGCGTTTCTAGTGAGATTCACTGGTATATTCCAACACTAATAATAATAAATATGAACTTTTGTGTGACCACAATGCTCCCAAAATAACTTATACAACTGCAAACCTTGCATGATTGCACTTGATCAGTGTTTGTGTAATAACAACAATACTCGTATAATGAAAGAATAATGATAACAAGAAATTAATAAGCTGCCATTTGTTTGAGAGGAGCATGTTTTCAGGGTAGTTAGTTAGTGTAAATGCATATTAATGGTACATAAAAACTAGCTATACCCAGCTTAAAAATAACTCTAATTTTTCGCCATATGTGTTCATCTCATTACCTACGACACAGAAAACCCATATGTCCATCATTTTCACGTCACACATCTCAAAGTCATCATACACGGCAGAGAAAAAACAGTCTTCATTTGTTTTCATGTGTATTATATTGATAATGATGTTTTATGGTTTGGTTTCCTAACTACTAACTAACTAGGCTAACTTACTAACCTATATATTCCCTAGCATTATATTCCGTATATCTACTTTTCCGTATGTCTAGCTACTCAACTTTGATAATGACGAAAAGAATTGCTTCTCCCTGGTTCAATCCGTGTTCTCTTGATCACTGTTGGAATCTTGAGGACCAGTAGTCACAGAATTACCTCTGACAAGATCTTCACTCTCTGCGGTCAACTTTTTTGTCAAATTATGAGCACCTTTTCCGCTCTCCTGGCTTTCCCCATCCTCATCATTTCCGTCGTCCTCCATTTTATCACTCTTTGATTTGCGACTGTTGCTTGTCAATTCCATTCCTATGGAAGGGTCATTCTCCTTGGCGGACAAGGATTTCTCCTCTTCCTCTTCTTCTTCTTCTAGGTCAGTACTTTTGGACTTGTGATGAGCCTTGGAGGAATTGTTTAACCCATCACTACCTGGAGATGATTCCCGAGCGCGGTCTTTTACTACAGTGGGACTGGCCGCTGGTGTCGTCCCTTTGAAGCCCAGAGGATTTTGCATCACGCAGACACCGTTGATTAGAACTTCTTCATCATCAGAGTCATCATGCCATGACGGGTTAAACCATTGAGGGGCCACAGGCTTTCTACGTGAAGACCCGGAACTTGCATTTCCTGATCCTATTTAAAAGATTAGTATTCATAAATGAAATACAACCATTTCAACAACCAGCAGTAATACATTGTACAGTAGAGTTACAATTAACATACCATGGGTTGGGGGTCGATGAGCGGCTGGGGAAGGGACAAATTTGGATACATTCTTTCGTTTTCGGGAGCGAACTTCTTTACTACCACCAGACGCACTGGATCCTTCACTACCAATGCTTCCCTGTGATTATCAATTAATATTAGTATTAGTTAAACACCCATAAAGAAATTCTTTTCAGAATACTTAAAATTTTCACACACCTCATTGTCTTCATCATCTTCATCTCCTTCCTCGAAAAAGTCATCATCATTGTCAGATTGAGCACGAGATGCATTGCTACTCACAGTGAGGTCCAAACCCTCTTCTGTTCCATGGGCTTGATGACCCAAAAAGGGGAGCATTGAGAACTTGTCTTTGTGTAGTTCTAACATTCGCTGGTGCAGCAAAAGTCGGAATTGTACTGGATCGAATGGTTGAGATGAAAGTGAAGTATCTGTAAAGAAAACAAAGAGATAAACGTCATGTTCAAAACTGCACCGAGCATTCAGTGCAATAATCAAAGATGACAGTATAAATTCACAAACCTTGGATCAAGGGAGAGGAAGTTTGCTGCTTAAGTCTCATCCGATGATTGTGAAACCAATTAGTGATTGTTCGTGAAGATAAGCCTAATTCTCGGGCCAAAAACTCGATCGCAGATACATTGGGATAGGGGTCCAAAGCAAATGCTAGTTTTAGTGCCTCCTTTTGTTCATCAGAAAATAGTACCTATCGGGATCATAACAAATTATCATTTCATTCATCTTGTTAGTTAGCATGTAATAATATTGAAGACCAGAGATATAAACTTAAAATTGTCTATTTTTTTCGATCAACGTACCCTTACCCTTTGTTTCTTATTCGGGGGAGCAGTCACCGAAGAGCCGCCAGGACTATACGAGTCATTTGGGGAATCATTGGAGTTGTCCGAAGAGCCTTGAGTTGCTGAAGAGTAGGGATCTAAGGGAGACGTCGTGTGAGACATGCCACGCCTCCTCTTGTTAGCCTCGCGTCGCTCATTCTTCAACAGTTGAAGTCTTTCGATATTCAACGGATCAGAGAGCCAGAGTTGCATGCGAATGAACGGCTCTCGTCCTTTGATGGACAACATATGCCAAGGTTTTGGTTTGGACAGAAGCTCACTCACTGAGCCCTGAGATAATCCTAGCACTGCTTCTCCAAAGATCTAAATATGATTAAAGAAATCAAAAATTGCACATTTTGATTTTGATGAAGTCTCTTTACAGAAACAGATTTACATGAAACAGATTCTTAACAGAAAAATTTATAAAAACCCGAATTAAGCCTACAACATTAGAAAAGTTAAAAGTTCAGCAAACTGAAAAATAATAACCGTCCAGTCATCAAACAAAAACTATCTGCTCTCTAGAATTATAGCTAAGTTTCCAGGCAAGAACAATATTAGATTACAGCATCCAATTTCCAATATTAATTCTCATCTACGGCGTAGTACTCTCCCAAATTCTAGCAAGTACAAAGTCTACGTGTTTGAACGAACAACGTCGAATTACCAGAATAAAAATTGCAATAATTAAAATTACAGTGTAGAATAAAAAGCACATACCTTTTGACCAATATTATTGGCCAAAAGAGCCTCCTTAATTTTGGTGGTGATAAGCTGAGTATCCAAATCCTGAGTGAGGGCTGCCATTTCATACACACTCGGCTGCTGGGGCAACGCGCAAGGTGTGGACCCATGTTTGGACAATAATCCTTGATGATGATGATGATGACTTCGATCCCCACTGCTACTACTAGTGGTGCTCTGACCCTGCGAGGACTTTTTACTCGAGACCAGATCTATTCCCAAGCTGTTGAGATTCGGTTGAGGTAGAGATACAATTGGTGGCGGAGGAGGTGGCAATGGTGAACTTTCCACGCTTTTTGGTAACTCCACCATTTTGGGTGGACCCTTAGGATTGGGCACTTGACCTGGGTAGATGACTTAATGTTAGTGAAGAAAAAAAGAAACTCTATGTTCAATCCCTGACACAATTTTAACCTCATATGGAAATATATTCTTTGGTACTGGTACAGGTATAATACTTACTTGGTGTGCCAGCATAGCCCCCAGTGCGCATCAGTTTCTCCGGGGCAATCTTGTACTGTGAAGCGACCAATTTGTGAACAGCATTATCATCCTCTAGAAACATTTTCATGCGAATGAAAGGCTCTCGTCCTTTCTGAGTAAGCATGTGCCATGGTTTAGGTCGAGCTAGGAGATCACTAACAGATCCTTGAGAAAGTCCGAGGACAGATTCTCCGAAAAGTCGTTGCGAGATCGAGTACTGACTCAGCTGTTCTTTTACCTGCACAGGTAGCAATATTCCAAATATATTAGTTTTTGTAACGCTCTCAACACGTATTTCAACTCAAACTTGAGTTCAAAAAAAGCTATGTAATCATTGTATAGTGGTTACCATACGGACCTTACGAACGATTTCCTCTGTATTCAGATTATTGTACTGGTCGAATTGTTGTTGTGTGATTGGAGGAAGCACAGCTTTCAAAGGTCGTTGATTTGGAGATGCGACGGAAGGAGTTGAAGGCTATGTAATTTAAAAATCATTACAAAAATTGGATTTGAAATTAAACCTTACATTGGCTCATATAATTTTTTGTACTCACTTGAGATATCAATGAATTGGTGATTGAAGCCATTCTTTGCAAGGGCGAAGCATTTGTAGAGTCCTCAGACCCTGTAGGTGGTAAAATTGAATCCAATGGAGATGCAGCTCCAGAACTACCTTCTCCTTTTGGTCGCACCAAGGAAAATGCACTGCCAGAATGGCGCATCACATCTGAGGACGAATCGTCTTTGTCGGACTAAAATAAAATTAAAATATCCCTAGTGAACAACCATAGCCTGTTATTGTGAAAAAACTTTGGCCTCATCCTTGGGCCTCATATGCAGTATCCATGCTATGTATAGGGTCGTAAGAAGAAACCCTTGGGCCTCAACCTACCATCTTTACTAACATGCGAAATCTACAAAGAAATGTATGTTTCCACTATTTACCTTTTCATCCAAATCTTTCTCCTTTTTAATGTCCAAGGGTGAAAGTCTTTTGGGCATGGAAAAATCCTGAGCACCGCCTAACCCGTTGAGCAATGGGCCTCCGGGATGAAACATTGGTGGGGGAAATTGAGACGGACTTCCTCCAGCCGTTGAAGCCGTCAATTTGGCAAGCTCTCGATGGTAAGCGTCCAGTGCCATACGTATGTCATCTCGTTCCAACAATGAGCTCCCAAAAAGATGTGGGAATAGCAAGCTAAAAAACATAGTGTCACAGTCAATAATAAAGAAAAACGGATCATACTATAACAAACTAACGCAATTCCTAATTGTAAGTTACACGAGTAATTTTGACTAACAAGTTGACACGATTTAAACTCCACATTTTCTTCTAATTTGACCCTTGCTAACAGAATATTAACGAATATAAACTTGCTTCCACTTCTGCTCACTGAAAGCCAATAAATGTCATTCTGGAAAAACATATGCACTCATGTTCAACTCACACACTGGTATTCCTACATGTTATTTGAGCAGTGCTCGTGAAAATTAATGACACTCATTCGGCAATTCTATATGCACTCAAATAATAACCACCATGTCCTACCAACTAACTATCATCCTTGGCATCTTTCCAAAGTGGCAAAGAAAAACCGATTTGCCACACGGATGCATATTTAATAACTGATTCCCTGCAACAAACTCTCCATCTCTTCCAAAAAACTTTCAACCCAACCTCTTGTAATCATATTCCTGTCCCATCATCTCTCTCCTGCACTAATTGTATATCACAAATACCAAATATTCTTGACTCTCCCTACAGTCTCATTCTAAAAAAACCTCCTACTCCCAGGCCATTATTAAACCCTCAAAGGTATCAATCAATTGATTCGTCATGCCTAGACGATAAATGAGCTCCCTTCAACGCAAAACAACACATTCCCAATAAACCCATTATTATATGACGCAGTTGAACCAAAAGTCCAAAGAGAGTGATCAAACTGACTAACTAACCATAACAGACTAACTATAGATAATAATATATCACATCATACTAAAAAAATCCTTCTTCATATTCAACTCACCTCTGAAAATGCTCTCGAGGCATCCTTGGGTCATCCGTGCCAGGGGGCAATCGAAGACCCACCAATTTGGCCAACTCTTCGTGGTAAATACGATTGACCTGCTCCTGAGGAATATCATCATTCTCATACTTGCGGAATCTTCGCTCCCCCCTCATCGAAGACGGAGGCGATGGACATTGCGCATTGTTGTTGCACCCATTGTTGCTCCCATTGTTATTATTACTACTACTATTGTTATTGTTACTATTACTACTACTGGTATTCATATTGTTGCAACTGCTGTGGTTACTATTCCCCGGAGACTTGCTCCCAGCCCTGTTCTCGTCATTGAGGGACTCATTGTTGTTATTATTAGCACTATTATGATGATTACTACTATTACTCCGGGCATGTTGAAGGGCCTGGTTTGCCTCTGACAAGATGTGGGCGATTCGGTCATCCGAACCGGATTCGTATGACGATGGAACGTTTCCACCCGTCCCTTCTTTCCCTGTGGGCACACACAAAAAAGAGGATAAAATTAGACAAGGGAACTTTACATGGCTGTCAATTAAAAATCCTGTACTTGTCTTCCAGTCATTTCACTAACTAACTATTTAAAATGACAAGTCAGTTAGTCAGTCAGTCAATGGTCTAAAGGATATGGCAGCACTATTAATAATATCGGTATCGGTTTCTTCTTGTGGCCACCTGTCCATCTAATTAGTTGAGTCAAGTGGTTCATTTCCGTTTTTTTTATCTATACTACAGAGTACCTGTACATTTGGATTAGATATTAGACTGACTGGGAATAAGGTCTGCTGGAAATGAAGTGTGCCTAATTGGCAAAAGCTTTGTACGTACTCAGAGAGATAGTGGAGCTAACACACCTGAGGGAGAAAAATGTTAAAGCACATAAGATTGGTGCATGAGAGTCACGTCTTAAATAATATTATTGATGTTGTGGGTGAATTCTGATGCTCGCCCCAAAGAACAATGCGATGAGAGGATGGATTTATTATTGCACGCGGGGTAGAAAATATACAGCAACTTAATATTATTGTGTCTTGGGTGCTCCTGTTTATCAAAGCGTTCAATAGCATTGGACCATGAAAGGGTTGGTGAGCTCATCGTGTGGCTTTGTACTCCAACTAACCAAGTTAGCTAATAAGATGCCAACAAAGGAAGTCAATCGTCAATCGTTCCCTACAATAAAGGAACATATACGTGGTGCCCAAATAAATTATCATTATGAACTGCATGAGAAATGTACGATTAGTGTGAGTAAGTGGTTGCACTATTTTTTATTATAGTTGGTCCCCATATTGTAAACTAATAAATTGTTTGTGCATGGGAATAATGTGCACACAATCTGAAAACACGTACTATGCAATAATGGACTTTTAGTTAGAGTTGGTAAATAACTTGTCGGGTAAAAACGAAACGGTCACACAAGAAGAAGTTTCCAACTGGCTAATACTGGCTACGAACTAACTAAACGAAACTATGGCTAGAAAACTATTGTTGCAAAAGATTGATAATAACTTTAGGGCTCGCTAATAGATCCATGGATAGATAGTGGTAGGTATTATCATATAGTATTTTTGTTATTTATGTGTAATTTTTAGGTGCATGAGCCAACCGTTCAGAAAATGGTGTGCCCACCTTGCCTATGTGAGGGAATCTACAGGTAAATGGTATTATTGTTTGGTAGGAGCAGTCAGTCAGGCAGTGGCTACTACTTGATTATTAATATACATACTACTAACTAACTACGGGTATGGGTCGCTATAGAGTGCACAGGATTTCCGTTCTTGAGCTATAAAGTCAATTCACTCAAGTGAAGCAAACGAAACCGATTCACCTAATCAAGATCCATCCAGGAGATAATAATTCAACGTAGGGAGAGGGAAAAAAACTGATTTGCAGCTTTAAAAGAGGAAATGAAGCTAAAAAAAATTCTTTTGCACCAACGAACAACAATGTTGTTGAGTGTGCACCTTTTTTTCGTAATTTTTTTTGATAGATTATATTATTGTAGAGTGCATTAGTTAAACCAGGGAGTTTGTACAGCAGATAACTATAACTTGCATTCGTTCTATGATTGGTTTGGTCCAAGAACCATTATGATTATTAGTTTATAGTGTATGTGCTGTGTTTCTAGAAAAGATGATAAAAATTCCTTTGTAGACATGCTTTGGCTCATTCTTTATCATCACTCAACCATATATGAACCTTGCCACAATTTTTATTAACCTTTTATATACTATATTTATTCTTATTATTTCCACCTGATGAGCGCCCACTATTATTACACTGGTGAATTTAACCCATGGAATCCATAATACAATGGGTATGCATGTGTACACAACTTATCAGAAGACACGCAATTCATTGCAGAGAAATATTTTATGCCTTTTTAAGAAAATAGACACGTAGCCTTTCTTGTGTACCAATCTGCACTGTGTGGTATGTGCAAAAATTTAACTCTACTCCATTGCACTGTATGCTTACATACTAACTAACTAAAACTCACTATTTTTGATTAATTATGAGCTAAACTAGTGACTCAGCAAGCTAATGAATTATCATTAAGTTGAGTAAATATTCCACCTAAAAGTACCAACTAAACTAAACTTTTTTTTTTCTCCTGCCAATCCCACAACACATTGAATGCAAGTTTTTTACAAACCAATGCAAATTCTTGTGCCCTCTGAACTCTGACAGACAATAATCATTTTGTTCAATGTCTTCTGTTAATTTAGTCACTTGTTCTATTATGGGCAAAAAAGTTACACAAAGCCTGTTGCTCCTCATGCAATCATAATCATAATGGTAATAGCCCACTGACAAACTGCCGCCATGTACAAACATGGACAACTTTTGTGTACAAAAATGCACATGGTGAACTTAATGGGCCACCAAACCAGGGTTCCCTACAGTTAGTAGTTCCAATAATCATAATACTCATTCTATGCCATTCAAAATTGCAAAAAATGTCCAATGAAGGAGACAATTACTATACAACATATGGGCACCGAGTCTTTGCAATGGCCAGTCAGCAATAATAATAATCATAATATTACCTGATGCATAACATTTATTCAAAATCAAAGAGATATTCCAGAATTAGCTGGTATTTCAAATCCTACACAGTTTATCATATGGCCTCGAACGAACTCAACTAACAATAACTAATCGACTCGTAATAATAGGTAATGGGAATACTACTAACTGCTTCTAATAATCATTAGATGTGGTCCCAACCATTTTCCAGTCTATAGAATCCTTGAGTGCACTAAATGCAAAGTCTCCTTTTATGTGTACATAGAAGTGAGCCCATGATGATTATGAGGGTGATAAAAAAGTGATGCGACAATAACCAAGAATTTAGAAATAACTGATCCTAAGATATATGACCATTTCCATTACCTATTCATCTATCAGACTGACTGAATAATCCCATGATGATAATATACAATGCAAACTAACTACAGAGGTAGGGATAAAAAAATTCTAACAAAATAACTAACTAACTAACTAACTTAACAACCTTTGGCCAAAAAGTTAAACTGGTCATCCCAAAAGGGAAAAAAAGTGTCGGTTCACCTCTTCCATGTAAGAAGGTAACTTATGATGCCCATAATGTCAAATCTTATTGCTTTCATATGAATATGATTATATGGGAATGAGACAATACTAGCCAACCACCTAACCACATATAGGCAGGAAAAATCTTCTTCAAATCCAATCGTTTTTTCTATTTCTTTAGCCATTAGTTAGTTACTTACTAACTGCTCACAATAACTATAGTCATAGATATGGCTTCATGTACTTTTATTGGACATGCTACGTACAAGGGATGAAAAACTGCTCATTCATATTAGATACACATAATAATCATATTATTATTATGGTCAAGCCTTCAAGGATGAGTCTTGTAAATGTAAACCTATCTTCTACCGATCGTGTATTGAGTCCCTTCCTCCTTTTTTTTACATACACAAAGACACCACACCTCGAGAAAAACGTAAGCAATAACCATTGTTCACCAGGCGAGAAAAGAATGATATTATCCATAGGCAGAGAGATACACTCACTAACAAACTAACTATTGTGCTTCTTATTTTCTCTCTGCAAACTCAGGTCAGTCAGTAGGTGTATAATCTGTCTTGCTGTATGCATAATGAGATGACCAGTTCATTCACAATAATTAAGATGAACATTAGTAGCCTGTTTTTTTGGCCAATTTCCACCATAAATAATACAGTCAAACTTGTCTTGGCATCCTCGTCATACCAATGACAATAGCAATCAATGCTACCAACTACCAGGTCTGGTCACTGCTCACTCACTGACTGAGTTGTACAATTTATATATATAACTTGGCGAGCAAAAAAAAAAACTAATCATTACAGCAACTAACTACCATTAAGATGAGGACTACCTACCACCATTTCGAATAAAACCACACCATAATTCCATGCATAGTAGTTTGTTAGTTACTCTCAGGCAAACATTATGGCATAGTAGAAGCTAACTAAACTATCAAGTTGCTATAGTGGTCCATAAGTTGTAGTGGTTGTAACAACAATAATAATAATAAAAATAATAATAACTAATGATTTACCCCAGAGGAGCTGTATGTCTGTAGCAGTAGGAGCCAACTACTGATCTATAGGAAAATACATTTTGGGTAAGGAAATTTACATTCAAAAAGGGTTTGTCAAGTTGCTCAACTGTGCACACATGGATTTATCATCTCAATATGTACATTGTGGTATACAACACTGTGAAGAGTAGTAGGTAGCACCATGATCATAACTCTAACTCACTCATTCAAAAAGCAAACCACAAGCCTATAAAATGTATAAGAGAGAGAGAAGAGGATTGCCGCAGCTCCAAAGGAACATTTCAATAAATAACGATTATCCCATTACAATCCTTCATGGAAATGACTTTTGATTGTTGCTCTCAGATGAAAATGACGGTCGTTTATAACAGTGAGGAATACTAAATACTGTAAAACGGAGGGGAGAGTTTACAAATTCTTATCCATGCATATTTCAGTCACACTAACTAATCTTTGATTCCCACCATCATGAGCCAATAAATATACTAACCCACCAACTATAGCTAACTAACTATGGTTCCCATTCTTAGTTAGTTAGTTAGTTAGTTAGTTAGTCAGTTTCTCCTGAATATGGCCAAGGAAACGACCGGTACTTACTTTAAAAGCAGTTTTGTTCCTTCATTTCTATATCCATGACTCCTTAAAGGTAGCGAGCTATTTAATGAGCCGACTTACACCGTCTAATTTCAATGGGCTCATCTTTCCAACTAACTAACTAACTAAATTGTGCACATTACGACATATGCACACAAGTCAAGTTCCTAATTTTACAAACTTTGTGCTACAGACTATATAGCTAACAAACTGAATGGCAAAATTCCTCCAGTGCGTCACAAAATGAGTGTCAATTACTCATCAAACCAAATGTCTCAACATTCCCCGTCAAAAAAACAAACTATTTTCTCAAAACATGACATGATACACCCATATGGTACAAATCCTTCAGCAGTCTACTCCTGGGTTTATCAAAATGAACAAGGGATGCAAAAATTGTTGCCAAATCGGTCCCTCTCTATGTATGCTGACACATGTGTATGTGACATGATGGGATGAAGGAGTGAAGGAATGAATGAAAAGCACATACAAACTGACTGTGAGAATGAGTCAGCGGCTTTCTATCTTATAATGACTGCTCAACATTTCGTCTCACCCTCTCCCCGTCCGTATTACAGTACAGGGGGAGCTGAGCAAGAAATTACGATGCGTTCAGTCCACAAGATTGAGCAGTCAGCTTTCTTGTTACGTGCAGTTAGTTCCCCTCTTCCAGGGAAACAAATAATCCCGTAAATACTCACCCTGGCACACTTTTTTCTACAGACCCTAAAAAAATGGAAGGGAGTGACCCATTTTTGTATACCTGGCTACTGCAAATTCTGTTCACTACAAATTGGGTCACAAGATTGGGAAAAACATTGTCTGGTTGTTAGATACTAGTGCTCCAGGAATGATTTTCGCATGCATTAGATATACAGTATCGACTGTTTGGAACTCGTAAATTGCTACTGTGTACATAGTTAGCAAGCAATAGAATAAGACTCTAGATTGTATTTGTGCAATCAATTGTCAGAAAATTGAATAATGGCTCATGGAAACCAAGTGGGAATCAAACTTCACACACACTACATGAGTTAGTATGAATGTTCACATGCTTACAAACATAGAAGAAGAAAAAAATTTCCTCCATTATTTTTTCCTTTGGTGTGAATGACTGCAGTAGTAAAAAGTTAAAGTGACTCAAGTTAGTTAGTTTTACTACAGCATGCATAATATACACACAATTTAGCTCTTGTGTATGCATCCTTTTCTGACACTCACAAGAACTCCAGTGGGATGAAAATCTCATAACATTTGTTTATCAATTTAGCATATCCTCTCCCCCATCGGGACATTGGGGGGTTCTCGTTGCACACACAAAGAGCATTCGATTCCATTCTTTATAGATGTACAGAAATAATAGTAAAAAAGAGTTACTTTTACTCACTTCACTCACACTAGTTAGTTAGTGAGTCGCTAACCACGTTACTCCCTGAAAAAACATGCATATGGGTTGTAATCTATATTATTATTTAAAATGATAATGTTAACAAACTGACTGACTAACTAACTAACCAACTATCCAAGATATCCGTATGAGCGAGCTCACCATTCACACATAACTAAACCAACTTTGGCAGTACAAATGGTATCTGACGGGAAATTCATTGCATGCACCGAATGGAAAGAATGTGTCTCTTGCGAACTAAATTGATTAGTTTTTTTTCCTCTCGGTGCATTCATTACAAAATATATGCATATACACATTGTGTGAAACAAGAGCGTTTGTTTGCATAGAGGGACAGAATGGAGAATCATCAGCATTGATTTATGTGGGTTATAAAATGACGGGAGGACGACTGTTCCATGATGATTCCATACAATCAGTTCACATAAAGTGTACAAGGGTTGCTCATCTTTTTCCACTGCTCGCGTGATTACTAACTGCTACTATATGGGGAGATTATTAATAAGCTGTAGTATGATTATTAATATTGCCTTTGGAATCATCATATAGATTGGGAATTGTCTCTCTCTCTCTCTCCCCTCGCAATAGGACCCAACTAACTACTATGTATTGGGGATGGATGCATATAAAGTAAAATTCGTCAAAGAAATGAAGTGAAATGAGTGCGATGAGAGACAGATTTGAAAAAAGAGCCCGCTTGTAGCAGTAGTAATTCATTTTTGCACAACTCTGCTCACACAGTAGTGCACACACATAATAATATACAGATAGTGAAAGATGGAACAAGAATGTTGTTCAGTTGGTCCATTCGTTTTGTGAGTGCCACAGGAGTCAAAAAATTGTTTCCAATCTATAAATACATATCCATGTCGACATCAAAATATAAGGTAGTCAACTAATGGGAAAAGATAGTAAAGTGATTCAAGAGATTGGGAACATCTGGATGGAGGAATCGAGAACTGAAGGATAATAATTGTAGAGTGCCGACATAGAGCAGTACATATAGATATTATATTAGTTAGTCATGATGAGACTATGTACACATTACACACTCACTCACTATCATTATACTACTTACTCCCGTAGTTGTAAAAGTTGGTACAAAAAGAGTTTTTACATCTGTGTGACTCTATCCTCGCTCACACATAATCAGATGCATGCATATATATTACACACACACATATATAAATGCTCTCTGTGTCGGTTCCCACTTAATTGGCATACCAGGCTGCAAGTCTACAGCTTCCTTTAATATAACTAACCCTTTGAGATCCCATCTTTTTCCCTCCCTGTTACATACGTGTCAATCGACTGTAAATTTTGGCGACTGTCTCCACTAATTTGTTCCACACCAAAAATATCCAACACCAATCACCCTATATCTTGTGCTAAACTTCTTGGAACGACACCAGCTCATCAAACATATATAAATATGCAAACTCACTGAATTCCTCGTATCGTCTCCCCTTCCCAATCCCATCTAATATATCATCAGGCGCTCTTAAAAAAACGGCCAATTCCAATACACGTTTCATTAGCAATGCATCTCGGTAAATCTCATTTCCCTTCAAACGCTCCGGCCCCAAAAACAATAACATTGTCATCATATTTAGCTTCATACCATCTATCCAACGCTTCTTTTCATCTACCCACTAACTAACTAACTAACAAACAAACTAACAAACTAACTAACTATAGGTAAGTAAGTAACTAGAAATACAAACACTTTGATCTCTCTGGCGACAATTTATGTATTGATCACTTACTCACTAACTATACTATTTACCAGGTCTTGTCATTTTTTCTCAATGATTCATTTGTCAGTAGGACGCTAAAAAGATGTTTTAACATGTGCACAAGATTGGCAACTTTGAAAAAGTGGAGCCCACAGGCCAGAGAATGATGGGATGAGTTGTAGCCAGTAGAATGTACTATAGCAATCATGTTGATCATCATGATCATATTGCTTTCAATTCATGACTGCACTCTTCGCTCACAAGATATAAAAGTCACTTTGATTCGCCACTAATGTGCGCATTACGTTGTGTACAACATCTTGTTCAGACGGAGATCAAAGTAACTTTTAAATAGCTCATCGTCGCATGCATCATGTAGTGCAGGACTGTGAGTGAGTAACAAACAGAGAGTTTATAGTTTACTGAGGAGAAGCCAGTTTGGTTTATAGATAGAGACGAATGCAAATCATGCATGATCAGAGCCACATGTCTCTTTCCATCACTTCATCTGTGAGTTGCTACTTTTTCTAGCTTTTCTCTCAGCAACGTGTACATGAATACTCATCAGTTGTATGTTTCGGGTACACGGGCATTTCTTACGTGCTTGTTCCATCATTCCTAAATCTTTGTCGGTTTCATTTCGGAATGGAATTCAAAACTGATTTCTAATGCATACGAGCAGCGAGTTGTCAATCTAATGAGTCAGTTTCGTGTACAATGTTTGCTAGGTTCTCACGTCCTTTGACTTTTTTTGTACACATATTTCAATCTTTGCACGTAAGTTAAACTAGATGGAGAATTTGAGGATATTATGATGAGGATATATTGTAAGTTTGACGACGGATCCCATTTAAAGCTTGAATGAAGCTTCTTTAAAATTGTCATTTTCATGTACATGCGATTTAGGAGTTTTTTAATGATAGCAATCAAATTGTTATATTTTTTGCGTTATTGGAGTGAATTCAACAAGTCAAATCTCAATACATAAGACAAACCATATCAGTAGGTTCCCGAGTACAAACTAACTTATTAGAAATCTTATGTGCCACACATTCACAAAGATAATGAAGGAACCCTATGTTGTGCTAATGCCGCAAACTAATGTACGGACACAAACACGAAAGACCGTGAAAGGGCCAAAAACTCCTAACCTATCCTACGTAAACATATGGAAAAAATGGTCATTCACACTCTCCTGGCATCTATCTGTGCATTCCATATAATCTGTGAGGTGAGTGAGTGTGCACTCATCCAAGTCATTCAGACTGAAAAGAGCGTCCAAAAGGGCCATTTTCCCTTTCTTCTATCCATGGATGGCTACCTACAGGCACTCACTAACTAAAAAAGGTAACACTAACACCAATAATATGGATACTTGTGAAGGACTCAAGGGTGATTACCAAAGGGTTGAGAATACAGCTATATCGGGGAATAATAATAATAGTAATGCACGTGTATGTAAAAAACGTATAGTAAATAGGACGGATAGGGAGAGACAAGTTTTATATCTCTTGACGTAATTTCCGTTTGGCATTAGGAGTCATAAATTTTTCAAGGGCGACTGATTTTCTCCAGCAGTCTATCTGGAATCAACATATCAGTCTGAATCTATCCACAGGCCACACAATCACACAAGACCATGATGTGTACTCACTCACTCAACAGATATTAGGGAGAGGACCACTATTTTTTGGAGCCATCAAACACATGAAAAGACTAATTGAAGGGTTCCTAAATCCATGCACACATTCCAAATGCCCTATTCACGGACAAACATATACTCACTCGCTGTACAGCACAGTGGATCATCTTCTGTGTGATAATAAAAAAAGAACCCTCCCACCCAATAATCAGACTTTTCCCTAACATTTATCCACATAACGCACTAACTTAACTAACGAACTAATAAAAAATCAACTCAACAATAGTAGTGGATTCTAGAAGTGACGCTCCATCCTTCGTTTCATATGTCTAATTCTCCCAACTCTTTTTTCCGATAGGGTTGAAAAATCACATTTTCACCATTCATGATAAAAGATTCCCTTAACACTTGCATATCTATGAATATTATGATGGCAAACTATATTTTTATACTCCACATGCGGGCTAAATTTTTGGTAGGATAAATGTTTTTTCTCCTCTTTTCAATCCCGTCTACCCAAGCATGAAAATAAAGTGTAATAATAAATAACTTTATGGTCGATATGAGCAACAAGAATCTATCATTTATGAAGGAAACGGAAACTTTTGCTTCAATGGTGACTGCCCACTTGGAATTAGAGTGGTAATGATGATGATCCTCATCATCATTTTTTTCTCCGTTCCAAACTCTGTGGACTCCATGAATACGACAAGGGCTACAAACGGATGAGGAGAAGATGTGTAGTAGACGCCGTCAAAAATCATCATAAACAACCGTCCTGCCATTAATGTATTTTTGATGAGGTATAAAAGAAGAAATGATCATCTTGTACAAACTTTTGGTCACGGACAAAAGTAAAACATAAAAAACTTTTTTGTTACGCTTACACTAATTCCATTTTTCTTGCTCGCTCTCTCTCTCTCAGGGAAATCATAAGAATAGCAACTATAGTTTTCTCACTCAATCAGTCAAAATGTTTCCAAAGGAAATCCATCTTTTTTTTGCTCCAATTTCCCTTAGAACTTTCTGGACATGCTCTCTTATCATGGTCAAAAGTTTGTATATTAGTTACCATGTTGTGTTTACAACATTACTCTGTTTAGCGCCCCTAATAAGTCAGTTGGTTTGTTCGAAATATTAGTAACAAACTATAACTACTGGATATATTTTGTGCCTATGTAATCTTGAATCGAATCAATCTACTAATGTCTGTTGAACACTCAATGTTATGGAAAAGACCCCCTCGTTCTACTTTTGACGTTTGACATCTGCTCAGTGTATTTTCTCGACCGAAATAATATTTAAATTGTGATGCCACACTTTAGTTTCTTGTATTTTCTTCGTTCATCTCCCTTATTGTAACTAACTAACTAACTAACCAGTGAGCGAATTGACAATTTGTGCTACAGTAAAATGTAATAGCTTGCATGTTTTTTGCCACCCAAAAGAATTAGTAAATCAATGACTATCGTAAACATTATGGACAAACAACAAGTTGCAAAGTCTGAAAAAAAATGAGACAAAACCAGTTGGTTAGTTACTCACTTTTGTTAATTACATTACAAGGTAGTAACTAGCTAACTCAAGTGACGGGTTAAACACCATACCTAATAATGTCCTTTTAGTTATACCAGATTGACTTTATATTTTTTTCCTGTCCGCAAAAATTATAATGACTCAAATGGAATGCAAGAACATGACATGCGTATGTTACTGCATTTATTCCAGCACGTTCACCATAATAAACTACTATAGTGAATGTTTCCCATGCAGGCAAAAAGTTGTGGTTCTCACTCTATCCAAGGAGCATTAGCAGGTTATCTGCACATCTCATAATGGAATAAACTAGCCAAATGACCATGTGAGCACGAGCATATTCACATTTCCAATCCACCATTTAAACTCACAAAATTAGTTATGAGCCCACATCATTCCACTGCTGACTGTAGTCACTAACTAACTATACTACTAACCCCTTGTTTTCCACTCGCTTAATACAAAGTCACAACTATACATAATCTCACCCTAAATCCGTTCACATTTCACTGCGTAATACTTGCCCTTGCAAAATTATAGTAACTGTTAGCCAATTAACTAAATATCATTAAGCGAAAATTGGCTACCTGATGATTTATCCATCATCATCACATAATCAACCAGTAGAAGCAAAAAAAAACTAAAAACTCAAGACACATAAATAACCAACTGATATACTAATAAACAAAGTAACGGATATGAAATAAATTTGATTCTCCTGCTGTTTTATGCATGAAAGGAAATGTAGTCCAACAAACTACTAACTAACAAACGCAGTCAAACTGCTGCTAGCTATACTAACTAACTAACTAACTAACTAACTAACTGCTACAATAATGCAATCAATAATGACCATATAAAGAGCTGAAAAATATTGTCGGCAACCAACTAACTAACCAAGGCACGTTTATAATAGCTCACATCCTTGCTCTCTGTGTATACGGAACCAAGTCATAATCATTATTATTGAAAAGCACTTATGATTAGTTAGGTGACCATCGATGCATGAACGGAAGTCAAGTTGCTTTGACTGGGCTCTTTTATTGCCCCTTTATCTCCCACTCGAATCAATCTACAGACTGCGTGCTCCACACCAAATGTACAGTATACACGGCTAAAAGTCATCTACAGGTAGGCAGACTCTAGTAGTAATTCCCAATCCTGAAGGAAACGAACTAACTAACAAACTGACTAACCAACCCTCATACATTGAACCATATCAATAGGAACGAAGTATCTAATCCAGCCACCGATCCCACACAACAGAACAGCATATGCAAGGTGCATAGTGTATGTGTGTAATTAATGACACAATAATTCATTCCATTTCCTGTCCGTAGTCAGTCAGTGTAGGGCCGTCGTCATTACAATCCAAATGAACTAGCTACTAATAGTATATGGTACCTACTAATAGAGGGTATGTAAAAAATGCTATGTCTTACCTTTCTTTGGAATGAGTGACTTGAGGAGCAATACAGATGCTTCATCACATGCCCAAGCATGCATTTTGCGGTACGAGTCTCTCCCTTTCTCTGTTAACTTATCCCAGGGCTTGGGTTTAGACAGCAGTTCGCTCACTGTCCCTTGAGACAATCCCAGAATGTACTTGGCAAAGAGCCGTTGTCCAATGTTATGGATGGACAGCAGTTCACGCACACGACGAGCAATTTGCAACGTGTCTAGACACTGGGAGCTGTATTTTTCCATGTTGTAGCGGAGCATTTCTTGGAGGCGCGCCTCCATCGGGTCGCTTTTGGGGATGAGCGAATCTTCGAAACGGAATGGAAGTCGGTCCTGGAGGGATCCTGGTCCGCTTCCGTTTAGTAAGGAGAGTCCACACGTTTCGTTGTGCATGCTGTTCAACTCGTTTGTATTCGCGCCTGAGGTGGACTCATTGGGCGAGGAGTCACGTGGTGTGGGCGACCGCGACTGTTCTTGATGATTCAAAAGGAGGGCAGAGGAGACCAATGCTTGCTGTGAGGGTGGCTGCTGGTGATGATGGGGGTGGCCATGTGAATGATGATGCGAGAGCGCGTGATGTTGCGCTTGGGACGTGGGAGGGGAAGACGCGAGTAGGGAACGTTCCAGCGAACGCTTCCAATTGGCCACAAATCCTTCTCCTAAGAGGGAGCTGAAAGCTTCCATTGGTAGTCCACCGGGTCCCAACAAATGATGTGGGGGTATGCCCAGGGGAGGTGATAAGCCTATGAGGAAAATTACAATTTTAAAGAAATGGCGGGAAAATGAAGTTTGAATTTTTTAATAATATTGAAATAGAACTGGTTAGTTAGTTTTACCGATGAATAAAAGACTAATAAGTTGCAATATATGGTTTTAAGTGCCTGGTTAATGTTAGAATGGATTAAAGCTGCTCATGTAGATTGTTTTGAAAAAATATATCAAACTAAACGTATGTTTGATAGATACAGGTAAGTTTACATAGAAAAGCATGAATTGTTCGTATACGGAAATTTAAAAGGAAAAGAACGCTTATCCCACAAAAATTGAAAACTGGTCTCCCATTTTTATCACACGATCGTGAAAAGCACATAGCAAACAAACGCCTGTTGTTACGGTGACAGCGATAATGTCTGCAGATAAATGCTTTATATATAGCGGAATAGGGTTTGCAACTGGAATACTAATTTTTTGCCATTCCACCTCTTATAAGTTGACCAGTCCTAATCCTGATTACTGAGCAAGAAGTATGTACAATAATAATTATTTTTTGAGTGGTGCACAATGATCGATCCCACTTTGTTTGCCCGGTTTGAACGCAACAAATAACCCAAGCTGTGGTTCCATGCTTAATCACATTATTGCATGATCAATTGGTGGGAAATTATGAGCACCACAAACTCGATGAAGTTATACTTCTTATAAAACTTTACAACTCATTCCCTATTTAGAATCAATAACATATACAGCTCTATATATAATTTATGCATTGAGTGTAAAAAATTCCTCCCCACATTTGTGCACTCATTTTTAGTACAAGCCAGGAAAGGAGAACTGGACGGAAAGCTCAAAAATGTTACTCACTATTTCTCTTCTCTTTGGCGTCTTTAGCATCAAGTCCATTCATGCAAGTGTCCACACTTGGATTGCTACTAATGTTATTGTTACTAGTGGTAGTATTATTATTGTTATTATTGAGATTGGCGGAAGACCCTTTGAGATGAAGAAGTTCTCTTCGGAGCTCCTCATAATCTCGCTGAGCATCCAGACGTGCTTCCAGTCTAGAAATTTGCTCATGTTTTGAGTCCAACTGCTCCTGCAACAGTCGAACCTGAGTGGCACTGTTTTCACGGATTTCACGCAATGAACTCTGCAATTCTTGAATATTGCCCGCTAGGCAAGAAATCTGGAAATCACATATCAAATATTCATGTCATTACACTGCTTGCACACTAGCCAAAAGTTACCAGCTAACGTGTACTAACTAACTAACTAACTAACTAACTAAGCCAATTAGAATTTACTAACTTTCTTCCTCTATCCATTTACGGCACGTGTGCAAAATGCATATCGATATCCTGTTCTAGTATAAATGCCGAACGTTCCGAGTTAGTAAATAAGTAAATTCAAAACTTTACACCCCGCATACTTTCCCCAATGGACTGACTGAATAAATTAATTCTTGCTTAGGAATATAGGGGGGACGCGAGAGCGTGAGAACGAGGGAGCTTGGTAAAGATCAGATTAAGTAATTCGATTATTGAGAGGAGAACGCTAATTAGTGGCTAAGGACGCAAGGATCATTCATTGTCTTCAATTTTAGTCACTCTCACTCACTGCACACTTTAAGCCCAGACGAAATACGTAGTTAGTTACTTATAGTTAGAGGCTAAACAATGTATTCTGTATGCGTAAGCTCATAAAATATTGAATGCCGCTATATATAACCGGAGGAGCCAACTTCACACTAACTAACTCACTAACTACATAGCTAGTACGTAATCGTAATACTGCCAGAGAGACAGAGCAGTAAACTGACAATTTACAACTCTGTCGTTCCCAAACCCATTTGATTGCATTATTTAAATAAAAAAGGTATTAAAACATGTCATAGTACACAGATGACGAAAAGTATACATTGCATAATAATAATAATGCAACTATAACTAACTCTTTTTGGCCACAATGGACGTATAAGAAAGACAATGTAAACTTTTCATCCCTATAGTATTATACTATAGACAACTTAAAAAGGTTTGATTGACACCACTGAACAAACTGAACATGCTAATTGGCTTTTAAAATATGTGAGGCTGACTCAATCCAAATAGTCATTTTAATGTGCCAACGAAGGACACATAAATACGGCTCTTTTTATGAGCTTTCTTCAAGTTCGTATTGATTAAAAATACAGCACAACAAATATACACACTAACTAACTAACTATAGGAAATTCTAAACCTTTGTATGTACGTGCTAGCCGATAACTTTGTAAGTATATCACATAAAGTGAAGGTATAAGAAAGTTGGAAAAGATTGTCGTAAAAAAGGAATTCACTCCTACTCAAACAATAATGGAAAAAAGGATGGGTAGAAAAAAAATGTCCTGCATGGACGTATAGTTTTGTATTCAAGAAGATAAGACGAGAGATAGATTTCCCTACGCTATCACAGATGAGCATAATGAGTTTTCTATGTAACCAATGAAGCATTCCAATACCCAAAAATTGTACACAACACACATGTGTTTTTGGTGTCTTTGTGCATTTTTTTGTACACGAAGCAAGCGAGTGAGTGAGTCAGTCAGGCTGGGTAATTTATTGAAGTGGATAGGGATGATATGGACAGAAAAGTGGATGAAAAAACATAGTGTCAAGATTATTGTGGTGGTAGTAGTTTAGTTACCAGAAGATTGGAACAAACTTTTTTCTAATTATTTAGGTGTACAAGAGGAAATTATGTACAAGGTTTTTCAGTTTAGTTCAGGTAGATGTGGATAAGACAGTGAGCAAGGGAATACAGGCTAAGGGAAGGCGGACAACAGATGCATGGAAATGGCCAATTATGACAGCAGGGGGGCCCTGTAACCCCCTCACTTATTTTCCATGAGGTCAGCCTGTCAGGTCAACCAGAACCACACTTTTTTCCATTCCGGTCCAATTTATGCACAATCCAATCTATGTTCATGTACAGCCGAGTAATAATATTATTAGTTAGTTGAGACCAGTCCTTATACATAATGTGATTATGCAACTAGTAACAATAATAATGGTAAGAATAATCTCTTCTTAGCAGATAATAAAATCTTGTAGATGTGGTAACTAACAATGTTAAAAGTATTGGGTATCAACATGTTCCTGCAGTGAGTGAGTATCACATATAGGTAGATGAGTTCCAGGCTTTTTTTTTATCTAAAACTTCTTTTTCAGAAACCATCAATCCCAGCGTGAAATTATTAACTCTCTTTTTCTATCCGATAGCTTTTCTCATGATATTAAATCAATGTCGAGTTCCTACGTCTCATAATTCAAGTATGCTCAATGTGCTGTGATAGGAAAAAATGAAGGCAACAGTTGTGCACACAAACAAAGGATTATAAATGGCCTCCGTAATTTGAGACAGAGTCTTTTTTTTCTCATTTGATTTGAGAAATTGAAAATACTGAAATTCCTTACGCATTTTTCCTCATATCAAAGTTTTCCCTTCAATTCAATCCTGTTGTCAATGAATCACTCTTTTTTTTAGAACTTCCTGTGAATTTCAATACAGATACTTGACTGATTGCGATCATGGGAACCATTTGGACTGCCCTTTTCCTCGTATTCAAAAAAGCTACTGCAACTACCTCAATAGATTTCAATAGCTAGCCAACAAGCCAACTAAACTTGCTAATAAAGATTCCGACTGATTCCTATGTACATTTATTTACCTGATAAATTACTCACTGCATAGTAAGTGAGTATTCAAAAGTCCGTATGGCGTATGCAATAATTTTATTACTTACATCCTTAGGTAAAACTTTTGATAACTCAAAGACAAGAACTAGTAAAAATTATTCGACAAAAAAGTTTTATCCTCTCTTAATTGGCTAAGTGAAACGGTCCAGTGTTCATGATCCCTCATGTGTGCAATACGAAAATCCAACGACCATATAGTCATAGTTAAATATCGTTCTAGACAGTCAATCGAATCTGGCGCATATTAAAAAATTCCCATACGTAACGTAATAAATAAAGTTAGTTTGCTACCACCGCCACCTAACTAACTAACAATGCGCGATAACACATGAAAATACAATGCACATTAGATGGGAACAAAGCAATCTATAAGCAAGCAAAAATTAGACTTCACATGTGCGTTCCAAGAAATATCACTGACTGACTGCCTATCATCATTAGGGTGGCCAGAACTCTCTATTTATATAGAAAATGCAGACCATTTTTTTACAATGTGAAAAATTAAGATATTTATCTCCCATGTGTATCTCTATAGGAGGAAACCGTTTTGCGAAAATAATGGAAACTAAATTTATGAACTTTTATTACAGCCACAGGGTCAGGTAATCAATCCATCTCGCGCCTATTATGGTCTCATCGCAACACAATGTATGCATAAGCCATTAGAATATTAAGGAAACAGGCTATTACATTTATAACACGTTAGGTTGACAGGACAAGTTACAAGACAAATGTGACTAAATGGCCTTTCATCATTTTCGAGTCAGAAGGCTACAATCTGACTCGAAAAATATTCTTCCACCATAAATACATAATATGCAAACTAGCAAACTAAACTAACTAACCTATTGCCGTAAAAGATTAATTTGTTGACACCATATCATTTCAATGAATCAATCGAGGCTATAGCTCACCATAAACTTGACAATTTTGAAAAAAAATCTAACATGGGAGATCAAAAAACCAATTGCGTAGTCGTCTTGTATCACCATAATTTGTGGTGAGTACATTCAACTTGATCAAAAAAATATACCGCACCACTCATCAATGTATTAAACTCACCTCTTTGTCTTTGGCAGCCAGTTCATAATCTACATTCTTATGATGTGAGGAGGAAATGAGTGAATCTTCTCGTTCGGGCGGTGGGGGCGCCATGGCAACAACACCTGAAGACGAACAAGAAGTGGAGGACGAGCAGCCGCCACTGTTATTGTGATTCACTAATTGCTCCTTCAGGGACGTCACCTCTTTCTCAGCCAAACTTGCTCTCTGAAACAGAAGAGAATTCCACAAAACTGAATTATTATGTAAGCAACCAGTCATCGTAAATTTCCTATTACTAACTCTATAAAGCTTGCGGCTACCATGAGAATCTGTATGGCGATCATGATTTTTGCCCCAATATATGGACAAGTTTAGGTTATCACCATTTTATTGATTCGTCTAGCTGACTAACTGACTGGACTTGTTTCTTTCATAGTAGTTAGATAGATATTAGATTCACATGCTAACTAACTAACTGACTAACCAGCCAGCAAACAGACCAACGATGTACTATACATTATGAAGATGTGGCTGACGGACTCACTACACGATTAGATCCATTCATTGACGTCAATAATAATAATGAGTAACCAGTGAGTTGTCACTAGTACTGTTAATTTGCGCAGACCTTCACAAAATAGTCTAATCAGTATGTAAGTAGTTAGTTAGTGAGTTGGTTACTATGTACTATGGGCCAAATTAATTCTATGCACATAGGAACAACGAGCCAACATGTCGTTCTTTGTTCCATTATTGTTATTACTATGGATGGACAGTTGACAAAAAATGGTATGCACGAAATGAAGAATTGAAGAAAGACATGCCCTATATATATATACACGCTGTGTTCATTACAGAGTGAACTGAAACTCAATAAATTAGCAATGAACGAGTACTACTTGACTTGGTGATGATGATCACATGTTTTGAAAAAAGGAAAACTTTCCAATTGCCTCTCAAATGCATGACAAGATACGTGTCTATATCTGTACTAGATTCATCATGCTGCTATAATTCATAAGAATTTTGAGCTCGCAGTCTCGTAATTCATCCCATTTAATGACAAATGGAGACAGGTCACATATCCCATTTATTAAGAGGCTATTCATTGATTAGCACTGATTGTTATTTCATTTTTGCCATCATCTATTCGTTGTGGGAATAAGGAGCAGAGAAAAGAGCCACTCAATTCCTACTGTAACTAATCAGCCAGGAGAATTGACAACCACTCTTTAGAAATTTTTCTTCGGCAAGTTATACAGTCAACATAATTAGTGTCATTAATGGAGCATACTGACTGAAGCCTTGATGGAGAATTAGCATGCATGACCAGATGAAAAAAGAACCGGAGGATTCTCTATTCAAAACGAACAGACGCACTAGTATATATTAATAATAATAATAAAATCTACTCGACTCGTAGCCAACAAACTAACAAACTAACTAACTATAGCATGTCTTTACCATTTTCTGTGCTTGTATACTCACGCACTCACTACTTATTACGTTTACGATCCCGTCTGTCATTCCTAATGTGAAGTCCATATGGTTATTATTGGTCACTTTTTTGAGCAACTAAATGCTCTACATACATGTTAGTTAGTTAGTTAGTTAGTTAGCTATGGTCGGATCCCAGTATCTGTCTTATTATCCCTGTTACTTTTAATGCAGTCAGTGGTACTGACTGGCTCAAGAAAAAAACATGAAAAGGGATTTGGAAGGAGCCGCACATGGAAAAAAATAAGAGCTCAAACTCACTTGAGTGGAATGATGGTACTCGGAAAACCAATAAAGATGACCTGAGATTTCCCTCATCTACCATTTTTACGACTCAATAAAAATTTATGCCTTTTCGATAGAGATACTGTAGCAGCAAAGTCTCTAATAACTAACTAACCGTCGGGGTGGTGAAAAACTCATTCACACAGGGGGGAATACATTTTTACGGGGGGAAGGTGTGTCAACCAATATATACACCTTGAGTTAAACTTAGTTAGTCGGTTACTTACTCACTATCTATGATCAATCCCCTTTAAGACGTATTAACCAAACCACCAGTCAATAATAATTTTACATCTCGACAAGTTGACTCCAACAACATTCATCCCCTATTCCAGCTTACATAACTGGCACCATGAACGCACTAAAAAATCATTGTACATGCAAAACAAATGATGGCTTACCCACTTGGTTGGTTGGCTTGCCGCCTTATGGAAACTTTCTCGTAAAATTTTATGAAAAAAGGGTGGAGAACTCAAGTAACTGCATACTCACAAACTCCGAGTATGAATAAAATTGAACATGCATACTAAAATTCAACAGGCCTTTTACCTATGGAAAAAAATCCTCTTATGCAACCATTTCTCACAGCATGGCGATCATCAATGATCAATTGATCACTATTTACTAACTATAACTAGAGGTCAACCCATTGCGTCACATAAGAGCATTCATTCCACATGAAATCGAAATTAACTCTCTTTTTTTCTCGTCAGTGTCGATAAGTCTTGTTTGTTGGCAATACTGGTTTACATACTATCTCTATCATTGATTGAGCCCATGGAACAAAAATCATAGGCAAAGATAGATAGTCATAGCTGGCTGCTTACTTAATAATCATCATTATTGCTTTTCGCTTCAAACGAATGCCATCTGACATGAACCAGCATAAAAAATGTGATCTGACAGTCTGACTCTATATCGATACTCATCGGATCATGTCACTCACACTCACTCACTAATATAAGGGCTATTATGATTTTCTTCTTACTTGCTACAACGAGCGTTCCCCATTTATTGCCCATGTAGACTTACACACGGTTCTTAAAATTCTTTCATCATAGAGTTTCACTCACAATAATTACACTTGGGCCCGTAAAATAAGGGATGATTATTACATTGGCCTCTCTCCGTAATCATTACTGTGATGATGATCGTAATTGACAAGTGGCGACAAAGGTACAAAAGGATGGAAAAAGCCCACATGATTCTAGCCAACAACTATGAAAGAATAATTCACCACCCAAAACAAGCATAAGGACGATGCGGGTTCATTCTTTCTATGCATCATGCCCAGTCAGTCAGTGAGTAAGTCAGGTCAATTGATTGGAAAAATGATAGTGTGCAAAAGCATAGACGGCACATTAGAACGTGTGCATTGGCCAGTCCACACACGAAACATTTTTTCATTCCTGTACCCATAACTTGTATCGTACTAATATCTACTTGTATGATGCACACACATGGATTTTGTACTGACTGAAGAGTGCTAATAAATCTTGGTGAAAGATGTTATGCCTACAAACTAACTAACTAACTAACTAACTAAATAAGATTCTCCACTGTACATAATATGCGCAATGAAACGGAATGCTCAATCATGAATTCAGACCGTAAATGGGCAAATAAGAATACCCTATTGGGATTCCAATAATCCATGCTGGACAGTCAATCCTCGTGTATCCCACATCCCACAACTTATGATGCGGATCTGAACCTTTTATCTCCATGACTACGGCGTATCCAATGAATGCCAAGGTAAATCCTTTTGGACATTTATGGACAAGTTGTGCTACAACTTGCTTTCGTCAATAATGGGACACAAAGGTTCAGGTGGGTTACACATATGGATACAACCAGTGGATGAGTCGTGCTCCTAGATATATCCAGCTTATCTTACTAACTTACTCACTATAGGGAAACCGGCCAACCTTTCCTTTGAAAAAATGATTAGAGCATACAGATAATAACAATAATAATCCAAGTTGTCCCTATCTTTCCTCTCGAGCCGATAAATAAATACCTGAGTAAAAAAAACCTACATCCATGATCAATGAGCAGTTCATGCGCCGCTTCATCAGTATACAAATGACTTGTCTTTTAACCACACCAAGTCAAGTCAGTAGGCAAAAATATTGGCAAGTCCTTTAGTTTGGACAGCAATAAAGAAACACGTTCTTTTATACATTCATGTTGTTTTGGCAGCACAAAAAAACATCACATCATCCGTCTCCTGTCATTGTTTCTCTCACCCTGATTGAAAAGGCTGTGTGCCCAGCCGAATAGGAAAAAAAAGGTGGGTCCACTCACTATATACCTACCTGGTGGATCCATTTCCAAATCTGATGATGACCTGTCATGGCAAGTCTAATCTTGTCTTATAAAACCTATCAACATGCAAATGTCTAATTGCTCAATAACCGTCAGTTTAGTTTCTACATGCTAACTCTAACTAACTCCAAAACGAAATCCACCATCCAATGGAATCTCACACTGGCCATAATACTAGAACCCATTTGTCTTTGTATACAAGAACTAGTAATGCTCACTTTATCTTAATGGACGGCCCAATGGTGACTGACTAACTAACAAACAAACTAACGAACCACTAGATAGGCAAATAATGCATGTAAATTGCTCCACGTAAGCAAGTGAGTGCACACGACCAGCTTTTAGTAGTGTACAATACGCCCATGGCCCGTGCAGAGACCATCAAAACCGTTTGGGGGTAAATAGAGCAAAAAATTTAGATTTTGATAATATTACTACCATTATTAACAAGTGTGCATTATATTTTCTACCTAGGGTCAATCTCACATATGAAATCACCACCCACAAAGTGACCCCCTGGAGATCCTCAAGGCGGAGCTCAGTGATTGACATGTGACTATGGATGCCCAAAGAGAGTTGAAAAAAAAGATTCAAAAGAATGCAATCCTACCTAATAATAATAATAATAATAATGAAATTTGGGGAACTGTAAAGAAAAAACGAGTTATAGGGTGAGAAAGTAACAATACAACTAACTCACTAAAACTAAAAGTAAGCAACTAACTAACTATGAATTAGAAATGAACAAATGCAGCAAACCCATAGGAAGTGGATAACTCACTATATATTGCATCCAGCAATTGAATCTAGCCAAATAGTAAATACAGCATGGCCTTTACAATATTTACGTAGTTAGTGGATCACTGTTTGCACTAAAAAGGTAAAGGTCACACTTCCTCATCCATTCAAACATATATCATCATTTAAGGCTGGTACACCCAATCTTAATAATAAATAGCCACTGTGTAATGGCTGTAACAATGACACCGTGTACCATCTTTGCCCTTGGTTTCCCAATTAACTTTTTAGTAAGTGCATATGATTTCTGCTGATAGAAGCTAGCTAACTAACTATAAATGCATTGTTGTTTCTATCAATGCACAAAGATAAAATTAATTCTCCAAGGACAACAGTAAACATAGAACACAACACACATGCAATGTAATTAGGAAAACAATAGAGTCTCTTGTTTACGTAAGGTAATACCAAAATAGGCAGTAATACAAGCACGCTAAATACATTTTTTGAGCTCAATCCGTCAAGAGAAAAAAATCAAGGGATGATCCATTCCTATACATTCACTGCACATTTTCGCTAGCAAATCTCACTTTCCCCCAAAAAGTAAAAGTACAATCCACATATCATCAAAGCTAGCTGTTCTGTTAGTTGTAACCAACAAACTCACAGCACATGGCGTACAAAACTGCACATGTAACATGTTAATCGTAAATGCTGACACACCAGCCCTGCACAAAAAAAATACTCGGTTCACATTCTTCATATGTTATGCAATCCTCGGCCGACAAACTAACAACACATTGTTGACCACTTTTAATCCGCACGGAACATGTTGTGAGCTTAAATGTACAGGAACGATGTGAATACCAAAACTAGGCTTTCTCTTCAAATGGTCTCCTCAACCTTTGCATAATGCAAAAGATTATCCCAAAACAAATGCCACTTGCTACTGCTACTAAATACTATAAATAGCCATTCAGGCCATACATACTCGATGGAATGTAAGTAAACACATGCGGATGTGTGATAAAACCGTATGTAAGCTATAGTTAGTTAGTTTGTGAGCAAAAACATTGCAAATTTCCATCTTTTGCATACACTGACTGACTGACTAACTAACTAACTACACGGGTAGAGACAAAAATGTTGTTTAGTATTCGGGTACACTCACTCAGTCAGGAATACGGGGTATAGTCAGTCCCATTCATTCATCCCATTTGGTACATGGACAGAGTGCTAAAACTAGCCACCAACCATGCACTCTCATTTTAGGGTTTTGACCTACATTATCTGTGTACATGCTCGTGTCAGAATGGCAATAAGCTTTCGGGGATCAAAGCAAGTAAGTATGTAAACTGAGTTACCGGCTCTGACTACATAGAGCATACGCACATTATATAAAGTCGCCCATAGGGAGTCACATACTAACTAACTGACGAATGATCTAACTAACTATATGCGGAGTGCAACGTATTCACACCAAGCTCAAGGAGCTGTCACTTTAATTACGCAATGTGGTGGTGAAATCCTAACGTTTGGCATATCACCCTAACGAATGAACGCAAACTTTTACTATGCTCCTGCCTGCCTCCTCCAACTACAAACTAACTTACTTGGCAAACTAACCAAAGGGGAGAAAACAAGTTCAATGCTACAATTGGAGTACATAGACTGCACGACTGTATGATGAAACAAACTTTTGAGACAAAACGTGTTGTGGTGCATTTCCCGACAATAATGGAAATGGCAATGCATTGAAATCGACATTTTTGGGGGTAATGTGCAACGCACTTTTTGCGTCCGTCTCAAGTCATACGGACAACAAAAGTATTGGGAAATCCATCTCCCCTACATGGAGTCATTGGAATGGAAAAGGGAGCGGTGTGCATGCATGTTTGTGAGAACAGTTCGTTTTGTGGAAAGGAACAAAACGGAAAAAGGTGTGAGAGGAGGGAACAATGGTAACTTGATGATAATAGGGAAACCACAGTGTGTTTTATAAGGTGCAAGGTTTTCATTCGATTTATAGATTCCGACTTGTTGCTAAAAAGTAGGAAAAGAGCATCGACAGGTGGTACTAACTAACTAACTAACTGACTGACTGAGTGAGCGAGCAGTGAGTGTTAATAATCCCAAAGACTGGTGCACACTCAATAATTATCCACAGATGGTAGCTTATTGCTCTTACTTAAACGTAACTATAAAGGGCAAAGTTATAGAATCCAAATGGTATTTAGTTAGTTGGTTTGGTTATCTATCTGTTCATGTTTGGGCCCGGGTTGCTTAATCTATGAGAAATCCCATCAATCAAAACGACTTTTAGTACTTTCATATGACTTTCAACGATTTCCAATCCATGCTCCACTCCTTTATCGAATGTCAATAAGCCATCACTGATTGACAATTTGCATGATAACTACATGTGGAGCCAATATTAAGATTGGTTCGCATATTCATCAAAAATTAATCGATGAATGAATTAGGGTGCCGATAAAAATGACAGTTTTGAATAAATGTTCTACTCCTGTTTATTATTGAATGTTGATTAAGTTGTCATCACTGGTTGAAAATTTACGTGCCGACTGAATTAAGAGTCAATATAATCAATATCGGTTTCATTTACTCATCAAACTTGAATGAATTGGGACTTCAATTGATCAATATCTCTTTGTAAACTGCATATGCACTGGAAATAATTTATCACTCCATGAATTTTTTTTGTGAAAATAGTTTCTAAATGTAAATATATGTATATGCACAGGCACATATTACATCTGTTTCTAATAAAGGAGATAAAAAATGAGCTCTAATTCCAATGTGTCTTTGAATTATCAAACTGACGCTAAATATAGATTGGCAAGTAAAAACTGGCTTGTGTACTTACTAATTGTGTACAACATGGAAATCTATTGTACAACATGCATATGGGAAATGTGTGAGAAAAATGTATCAACTCACTTGGTACAAACTTTGTCTCAAATCCATCAGAATGGATGAGTTTGGACACTCCTTCAAACTTTTCGGGTTCATAAACATCTCCGCACAACAGTCAGTGAGACTATAAATTTAATATAGAAATGCGGACATGATGTACAAACTGGAAAAAGAATCCATAATAAAATGGCCACTAGTATATATTTAGTTGCAAAGCACATATGGTGCCAATAACTTCACTTTTCTGTCTAACTAACTTGAATCACCAAACTCTAAATATAAACTTGAGTTAAAGGGTGAACGCGTCAATCAATACTAACACTCCCAATATATTTTTCCAGCCAAAGTAACTTTTTTTTGATAATGAGACAGAAAAATCATTGACGATACATCGTGCCAATACATAAGGCATTATCAAAAGAAATGGGATTAGTACAGTTTCCATATCTCTGACGCAACCAATGGATCTGATATATCGCTGTTATACATGATCAATGGAATCCTAATCTGCTGATTTCCATTCAATATACTATTATTATCCCCCATCTGTCAAATATGAGGATTTCAAATCATTCACCATGACTTCGAACCCAAACTTTGCATGTACAGAATGCCAATGAAGCACAACTTAATACTAACAAATAATTCTCACCCGTGCAAATCCCTGGAGATAACTAAATATAGGTCCCACACTCGGTCCCATCAAACTTGCACGAAAATCCAAATGGACACAACAATGCAATAACTGTATCGATTTGCATAGATGAGATAAATGGAATGCCAACAGGGATTAGTGTTGGACATGAATTTATTGAAAACTGTGTTTGAATACTATGGAATCAATTGTATATAATACTCAAATCACAAGTTAGTTCGTATATATAAATGTCTAATGGAATTCAAAAGTGTGAGGGGAAAAAATTCTTGAAAACCATTTTCAGTCCATTTTATCTCAAAATTAATCCATACTTTTATCAATACCAAGACGAGCAAACCAAATGAGAATCTGAGACTAACTAACTGACCAACTAGAAACTGGATACATGGAATGCTGTCCATCTTATCTATCCGGTGGTACACAAACATCACACACACATATGCATTTAAGAATTGGAATATTTTCTATCTGCTGCTAACTAAACTATTGAGCTGATTCCATCATCACTTAAGGACGAGATTACAACCACACACTGTCTGCCTCAATTGATATTAACAAGAGGATTTTGTCTGCTGATTGATCACTCGTTCCACTCATTTAAAAATGCATTTTCCATACCAGTTAGTAAGTTTGTCCCTCGGAAAATTGACTGACTATACACCATAATAATCTCAAGGACAACTTGATCAAAGAATAATATTCTCTCAGTTTGGTAGCCACCATAGTCATTCTCGTCCACATAATAAACACACAAAACACACTGGTACCAAAATGTACACAAAAATTGGCTAAAATTATTTTACACCCTACGAGTTTTTTGTGCCTCCTCTCTTTTCACAATAAAATGAACCAGTTGAAACATAGTAATATCATGTCTATATCTATTGTGTGCGAAAGGAAATAAAACCTGAATTGCAATAAAATCAATTATATGGAATCACCATTATTCACATATTACGGCAACAAATTCCCCCCTCCCCCCTTTATACATAAGTTCTGTGCTTCCCTTGCCACGTCGCATCCATATATGCGGTCACTTTTCATAACAATGCTTGTTCCGCCCAATAATGGTTAAAACCAAAAACCAAGCAAATTACTATCTCAAGTGCACACACTAAAAAATTTACTACCAAAATCCTGTTAGCTGCTCTCAAAGTTTTTCGTACATGGGACAATGGAATAATTGTAATAATCATAATCATATCCTGTCCCTTGACCTTTCACACAACACAACATTTAGCTAGGCTACGGAAAGCTACTGACTCAGAATTTGAAGGGAAAAAAAAGTAACAGCAGTTTGTGCATCCTATAACATTTTTTTCCTCCTCTCATGAAAACATTTGTCAACCCGTTTTGTCAACACTTTATCCCTACCTATTGTTATTGTTTCACTCCTAACTCTGTGATCACGACCACTAATAATGATAACAAACGCTCAAAAAATAAATATCAGTACATCGTGATCCCACTTTCTACCTGGTGATCACAACAATGCACTTTCCATTCAATCATGATGACAACCAATGAAAGCCAAACTTTATGTATCCCAACGTTCATTCACAAGAAAAGGAAATGAGACTCGAATGCTAACAAACACAAACACTTGTGAGGGCCAAAATCCTACAAGATTGATGGGAGCTTTGAACGGGGCAATCAGATCTTATTGACTTTGCATTTTGGGTGAAACACGTCATTCATCCCTCTCTGTCCTATTGTAATATAGTTACTGAATCACTTGCTTCCTCCGCGAATATATTTCCCTGGCTAACTAACTGACTATAACCAACTAACTAACTAACTGTAGTTAGTTGATGACATTCTTATCAATACAAAATATAGGGAACAACCATTACTTTATAAATCCCGGATGGAGAACTCTTCACATTCCATTCCGATTTTCAGAAACGTACACATGAAGCTTTACACACTTTTATCACTCCACTGGAATAGGGAACAGACAACCAAGAACTAACTATCTCTCACTGTGTGCTCACATTGCACAGTGGCAGTTTGGCACCCTCGATATTTGGGGTATCTTGATTTTCTACTGTGTGAAAGCACAAGCACTCACACAGCCTGGAATCTGACAAAATCCAAATGGCATGCAAACAAACTGACTAATTAACTAACTAACTATGAACAACATTCACTGTTGGATCCTGACTCCTCATGGACAATTACATGAGAGAACTGGAATTGTCCACAAATACAGTGTTTCACAATCCCCGTTTTGAGGTAAAAAACCAATGTTTGTCCAAACACGAGCAACGGAATGATTCTGATTTGCAGTAATTGTTCCGTAGACAACTTTGAAACACTTGTGCACAAAAAGAGACACAAACTACTGACAGTAGTGGACACAGAGACAAGTAGTAGCAGTGATGGTTTGTATACAATGGTCTGTAGTGTGTGTCTGGTTAGTTAGTAGCAGAGGAGTAGACGACTGAACGCTGATGATTTTTGGATGAGAGCAAGTAAAGTTAAGAGCAGAACATGATTCCAGTGCAAAGGGAGCCACAGAACTGACGAGTAAGGGAATTGGGGCTGTCGATAGGGCATGCAGAGTAGACTAGCAGTTTGTACGAGTGCGGAGGATATTGTGTGCACCCACGACCCCCAAGCCCCCTCCTCAATAGCTGAATGATCTTGAGACTTGTGAAGGGGGCCGATCATTGGATTCGATCAGGAATTGTCTATAGGAAATACGAAGCGGGCGCATGTGTTGAGTCCGGATTGATTCCCGGATTGGAGAATCGGTCCGACCCAAAGGGTGGAGGATTGAAAACCAAACCCAGATGGCAACCAGACTTTTTGTATGTGTGTATGTATGTTCGTGTGTGTATGTGTGTGTGTTAGTTATATAGGATGGATGCATGTGTGTATGATGACTAGTAGTAAGTAGAAGGTTTACGCTCTAACTACACACACAGTTCTTTGCTCGCTCAGGCTACCTAGTCAGTTAGTTAGTTCGAGTTGGAAAAAGATGCTTTTGCCAACCAAGTTACCATGTACTGCTCCAAGAACTGTATATGGGACTCACCATAATGTGAGCTTCACAAGTTAGTTAGTTTTGTACTCGTGGTGACTGACTGTGTGAGATGAGAAGCATCTTAGGGAGCCAAACAACCATCTCATGTCATGCAATCATAAAAATATCTAATAAGATAGAGAGCACACGTTTCTAAAACTTTGCATTTCTTTCCCTTCCGTTTCTATAGTTAGTTTACTTTTCTTCCTTTCTTATAGTATAGGTTAGTTAGCATTGTCTTCTTTTTTTAGTCCAATATTTTTTTTCCAGTTTTTACTTACTCAGTGGATAGTCTCGCTAAAATTGTGTGTGGTTACCGAAGAATCCGATGGAATGAAATTCAAGAAATCGATCCGACTCCAAGCCACACTATTTTTTTTCTCGTTTGGTACAGACAAGATCTATATCGGTGAAAAACCCGTATGACTCCGATACATTTAATTTGGTCGTATACCACTACCCACCCATGATAGGACAATAACCATAACATAACTATAACACGCTCTATGACAATAGCTTCAGATCAAACAACTAAAGCACACACACTATAGTATATACTTGAGGGCTATAAAAGTGTACTATGTACTTTTCACTACTTGAACTGCATGCATAGAATGATGACTCTGCAGCTTACATATTATGCATGGAGCTTCCTTCCGCGAATCTCTATTACCAACCAAACGAAACCACAGGGGCAGATAGGGAAAACTTCTAGAGATGCAACCAACTTACAAAAGCACTAGCACCTATCCTGGACTATGTTATACACTTTAGCCCCAAGCTACTCCTCTTTTTTTGTTCTCTTGGCAAATCCACTCTATCTATTGGCATCGATCATCAGAGTCTATAACTATTGACTAAAACCCGTTCACAATGAGGACTACAGGAATTGCTATAGAATTGGGCGAGCCATCCAATCACCTGCTACTCACTAACTACTCCTACTATCCACCGTATATAGATACCGAGTTAGTCGTATGGTCAATACTCAATAATAAATTATGAGAGCCAACCCCTTTGAAAAATTTACTATTTTACATATATTCCTGTGCATATCATTTGTACTTGCCTAACTATAACTGCTTTCACAATCAAATGCATCCTATATACACTTGTTTCACTCTGAGCACACGCTGCCAGAAGATTTTTCTAGCTACAAACTGGTTCTTGCCACTCGCCCTTTTGGAAAAACTAGTACACATTTTTAGAATAGTTGCACCCTTTGGACAAGTGTACTATGTGCTATAGTTAGCTCATTGGTCCGCATTTCATTCATCTCAACTTTATAAACAAAGATCCTGTAACATATTTCAAGTGTGTGAGCTACATACTATATGTGGGGTTTCACTGGCCCTGTGCTACTATTATTATGCATGCATGCACTTTGCACTATGCAATCCAGCCAAATGCTTTTTATATTACGTGCAGTGCAGTCAGTTAGTAAGTGAGAGCTCATTAAGTTTGCACAGGAATGAAACTTGACTTTTCTGACCATTGCAATGAAAATTGCAGTGCGAGCTTTTATCAACATGCGTATATACGTTGCTAAAAGTGTATGCAGTTAGTGTACAAGTTATACTATGGACTGTAGCTCTATAGCTATAAGTTGAGGCCAAAAACGAGTTGTGTCTTTCAACAATGTTCAGCGTGTGTGTGTGTACGTACTGTGTGTACGTCATTTGATGTATCCAAATTGAGGAATAGAACAAGACCGTGTTTATATTTGCAGGGTGCGATTCTTAATTCAACCCTGGGAGTGAGAAAATAGTCAAGAAAATGTTTTTATGCTTAATATATGAGTTTGCTGTACGTCTTTATGCTTAATTGTAATTAAACTTTGTCTGGGAGGATTCTGGATATTTCGAGGAAACTTATCGGCAAAATATATTAAGATTTTGTTCTGATTAAGATATTTTATGTGAATAGACAAGAATTAGGTTTTAGTAACTAATTACAAGCTCCTGCTTCCTCATTTGTGTATTTCTTCCTTTGCATGGTAGATTTGCACGCTATTCTAAATTTCCAATATAAATAATAAAAAGCTAAGTTTTTGTACCGTTCAAGATAGTGGTTCATTAGTGCTTACCTAGCTTAGAATTGTTTTATCCTCCTCATCCCTAAAATTTCTTGCACTCCTAACCTGTACGAAATGAAATAATGAGAGCCCATGTATACTGAACTGATACATGCACAACTCTGGAGGGCATGGCACTCTTGATGAAAACGTAATTGGAAATTTGGGAATGAGAAATTTTCATTCCACAGCTCCAGCAATTAAGATTAAGACAGAGTTTTAGGAGTTGCTCATGGAACAAATCATTGGTGTGGGATTGAGCACCAAGCAATCCACTAACTAAAACTTATACAACCCGTCTCTTGTATATATATTTATATGCACTAACTAACTAAACTATCCCCGTGCTCCAAGGAACAAGAAGGAATTCAACCATGGATTAAATGGTTCGCATCATATGCTCCTTATACTGACTGACTGACTAGCACACAGTGTAAGTTGTGTAAGTTAGTTAGCTATGGGACTGGAAAATGAGATCCAGTGAAGATGCTCCTTATATCTAACTACTGTATACAGCTAAAACTTGCTTACTTACTTACTTACTTACTTACTAGTTACTACTGTGCACCGAATTTCCAAAAAGTAAGGAACTATTATAACTATAGTATATCTCGTATATACATTAATGCAACACCCTTTCACACTTTACGATGGACTGTATAAAGTTTATACACTGTGTGTGTCTGTGCATTATTCGTATGGACTCATCAACTTATGCTAAAACTAACCCTACCATACCCTATCTGGGGCCTATTCTTTTATTGGGATTAATTGGGAGGTTAAATTTTAATTAGCAGCGGAGAGCACAAGGAATGAGCTAGAATTAAGGAGTAAAAGCAAGGACTTTGAGCCAATCCATCCGTGACTGACATGATCGCATGGCAAGTTTATTATTATTACCAACTGTTGTAGTCTCCTTGTATACTCCCAATCCTACTAACTAACTAACTAACTAACAAACTAACTAACTTAGCTAAACCCCGTGTGTGCTTGGCCCGTATAAATTATAGAGTACGGCAAAAAGGAAGACGAGAAAAAAATAGAACAACAGGGTTATAGTTTCATTCACTGTGCATGTTATTTTTTTCTGCACAGCTTCTAATATGCTGGACTGGCTCATTTTTTTCCTTTACTTCACATCTTTGTCATTTATATATTTGTTTATAGTAGTGAGTAACTAACTAGCAAGCCAGTGAGCAACTAACTAACTAACTATACTATATTATATGGGAAGGAGTCATGAGCGAGCAAATAAATGGATGGATGAGCTTCAGTGATTGTCAAGCTAAAGTAAGTACGGAATAACAACAACATAACGATTATATAGCATGTAGATTGGGTAAGAAAAATGGAAGTACCACAGACCAGGGAATCCATCAACCATTGTTTTGTGCAGCAAAAAAATCTAACATAGCCAGAACACACAATTTCCTTTGGACGTGCATGTCTGTCTTGTTAGACAGTGGAAGAACCAAAAGTTTTCGACTTTTACAATCTATCCATGCAAATCACCCAAAAGTCACTCATAATTTTCTTTGCATGTGGTGTGGCTAACTAAATAGTAATCATAATCGTTGTGTACATTGTACAGTTTTTCATTCTAAACACAGGTATCTCAAAATATTTAGTCAGCAAGTATCTATGTACAACTAACCAAGGCTTCAAGTTAGTTAACGTACAAGTAAGTAGCTAACTAACTAACTAACTAACTAACTAAGAGTGAGCCAAATCTTGACTATGCAACTAATACATGTGAGTGAGATGATTGAGATTGCCCACCTATCGCAATTCTCATTTCCACCCTCTCCGCACATTGTCACATGGGAGAAGGACCAATGGTGATGCAATCTCATCAACGAGTACACTGAACTTGTCTTCGTTCTCATTTTCGCGAATAAATCATTCACCACGACCACAAACTTTGGAGCATTCTTCCTCCTCACTATTTAGTTCGTTTAGTTAGTTAGATATGATGATCATCTTTGGATCCTCCTAGAGCCAGTCATACCTATGGATAAAAGTGTCATTTTGCTAGCGACCAACCAACTAATAGTAGTCACCACCATTTGGTATGTTCACTCTCTCTCAGTCAGTAGTTATGCCATCATTTATTATTTGCCAGCCATCTCTACACACCATGGACTGTCAGTCAAAGGAAAAATACAACAGACTTTTTTCTCCATTATATAGCATACTAGCTAGTTAGTTAGTTAGTGAAAAAAGAAGTCATCATGACATATTATTATGATGATGGTGATACGGACGTTACTTAAATGACGGGACCGAAACAACAAGTGAAAAAGTGTACAAAAATGTTGCCCATTTTTCTGCCCATATATCTTTTCTGGGCTCACAAAAGAATCTTATTGTAGGTATATGTACTAGGTAGGTAGTAGTTTGATGATGGTGGCAAATCCGACGATTTATCGTGTCTTCACATATATATACATAAATATCAGATCCATGGATCCGCCATTTTTATCATTTATGATGATGCCATTATGCATACAATAGAGGGAAACCATGGCCATCTATTATTCTCAAGTCAGTCAGTCACATTGGTCTTGTTAAGTACACAAGCTGTAGGAATCCACTGAACCCTTGACTTATGACTACTGTGAGTCTATCTTATGGACTTTTTTTTTCGTTTGAATTTATCTCTTTTTATTAGCATTTGCTTACTAGGGTATAGAAGTGTTGTAGCAAGCATTGGATTCTTTTTTTTACACATTTATGTCCGTTAGTTAGTTGGTTCATTTTGTTAAGTAGATTAGGTGCTTTTGCTATTTTTTTATTGTACTGCTATATTTCCTTATGCAACGAACTACTGGGACTGTCCAATGTGGATACGAATAAATCATACCATCAAAATGGATTATCTTCCATGCATTATCAAGTGGCCTGACTGACGGAGTGAGCTAGCTTATAGTCTTAACAGTAAATGTGAGACTTTTTCTATCCGATTTGACCTTTAGTTATAGAAACTAACTAACTAACTAACTTGTAGTCAGTTTGTTCAACGCACGGTACTGCCGACTTCACGGTATTCACCGACTCATCGAGAAAATCAATGATGCAAATTCGCATAGATTCCGTTGGCTGACCGTGCAAATTAAAATTCAGGAAAAAGTTACAACTCACAGTGTCAATCAGATTAAGTTGAGCGTGAAATATTGGTCGGCTAAGTAAATGAGGTAAGCTCGGTACAAGTTTGTTGCAGTCAGTTAGTAGCTTACTACTTGAGTAGCAAAAAGGTGAGTCCGAATGACAAGTAAAGTCAAAGCAGCCAGTGATTAATGTGCGGTTGAGTGATAAATAAATGAATTGCTCATTAGGTCTGCCAGTAACTAAGATTTTCGCACCAACGGACTGTCTTATATGACCTTTCATTCGTAAATGATATTGGCTATAGTTTCCCCCGTTGGTAGTAATGAGAAGAAAAAATATATACGAGACAGTTACGTTACACTATTGTTTCATTACCAAGGGACAAGAAAATCTGCACGGATTACATTTTGAACATCCTGGTCAATAATACATGTAGTAAGGAAATGTACCTGAGCCACACACATATTATTGCAATGGTAACACACGCAGTACAGGGAGGGATAATATTATGATTGTATTGTGTACCACCACTCTGGTTTTTTTGGAGTGTGCTGCAGATAACAAGAAAACAAGTTGGCTCGTGGCCCGGTCTGCCGGAATCCTAATTGCAAGGTGTACAGCTCTAATGAAAGGAAAGAAGAACAGACCAGTTTGTTTGCTGGTTAGTTAGTTAGAACTCACAAACAACTAACTTCATTCCATGTAGTAGTAATATACAGATCATTTAGGTAAAAAAATAGCTTGACCATAGCGCAATCTGATGAAAAGGTTTACTTGCTCCTCCAATCACACATGTATGCATATGGATGAACCATTTGATGAAATCAGGGTTGTGTAATAATATAATACACGGGGGTTGACGACGGTCAATACTCACACAAAAGAGCAATCAACAATGAAATGAGTCAGGATAATATACAACAAGAGAACAGCATATGGAAAAAGAGATCACAATGAAAATGAATGCATGTCATTATGCAATTCATCAGTGAATTCCTTTCCAGCTCGGTTCCCTGTTTATTCAAAGGCCCATATGCTGTGATAATGGTTTGTAGGCGACGGTCGGATTTTTTTCATACTCTATAACAAACTTTTCAACTGCACATGGCATAATGGAAACTCAAGTCTGTATTCAGATATTAATCATCCTCATTCCTGATTATAGAAAAAACATGAACCTAGACGATAATATTTAGTCGCATATTTTGACTCTTACAATGAATAGAATTTCACTTTGAACCCAGAATCCCACTTGACTCCATAACTAGACTCTATGATCATCGGCCTAATGTATATGCATACCAAGCAGCGATTAATATTTCTATATAGTTTGGAACAACCAACAAACCAAGAGCCCGGAGGATTGTGCAAACTGTTGGGCACAATAACAAATAAATGCATGCTAGATTTCCTCTCTTCCCTTGTTTCATTTCATGTTTGCATAGGGTGAGGTGAGCACCAATTGGTATAACACACAGCCAACACAAACTAACTAACTAAATACAAATCCTGTGTACCGTGAACTCTTGCACAGATAAATACATGATGATGACTGCTCATCTCTAACTCTTCAATAATAACAATACTCTCGCTTCTGAATTATTCACTCTCTATAGATACAGGCATATACTAGTCAGTCCTCATATTACACATGGCTCATTACTACTAACTACAAATCTTGAACAAACTAGTATACTAAATATGTATAGCACGCACTATTAGGTTCCAAAATCATTGACTTTAGTCATCAAATCAAATCAAAGGTTTACAAGCCCTATAAGTGGCTCTTGTAACCCACTCTTGTGCTAAATTCTAAATCATAACACTTGAAATTGTCAAACGTATCTGTGTGCATGTAACGTTTGACATTTGCCCATAAAGAAATTAATGTGCACTGAACTCATGGTTCAGTGCATATAGGGATTTTTCTTGGACAATGAAATGAAACAGTGTACACAGATTTTACACACATGTATGGCCTTTTTAACACGGCCTCTTGATGACGGTTTTTCTTTCGCTCCCCTCCACTGCCTGTGTATTAGTATGTATGTATACCATGTACTAACTCTAACTGACTGACTGTGGGAACTGGATTTTAGAGAGGGTGTGATCTTACAATAAATACATGGGGACTGGTGCTCATAAAAATTGCAAAACTTGAGCTCAATCACAAAAGATGTGAATGGGAATCGGCAGTAGGATTGCGAAATGCTCAAAGTCCATTCGGTCACTAACTAACTGGAGGCAAAACGTTGTGCATGTAAATCTTTTGTGAGATTCAATGGAGCCGTGTGTATGCTCTTTTCAAATTGGCAAGTCAATGCTTTTTTTTAATCTCTTTCATGTATTGGAATTACGCATTTAAATGGAATGAGTGTTGTTAGCAACTTACTAACTAACTGTATAAGCCAAGTTTTAATCTTGTGACATGTGTTCCATACCATGGGGCATTGTAGAAATCTCAACTACAGTTTAGTTAATAGATATAGCTTGTTTTGGTAGTGAAAAAATGTATGTGTGCTTCTATAGGGTGATGCGGAAAGAAAGGAGAATAGGAACATTAATAGCCTTTTTGGCAAATCCAAAGCATTTTTTCTTATAGGGACCAAGGCAAGTGAATGGAATGCTGTGTTGTTATTATCTTAATATGTTCGTAGAGGGAGAAATGAAAAGGAGACCGAGTGCTGGAATGAATCTGAAGAGGAGAAATGATCCATAGCGGAGAGAAAAGTGAAATGTCATAAATTCATAATAAAGGTAAAAGAGTGTATTATGTATGCAGAACAATATGCAAAGTGATATAGCCCAAAAAATAAGGGAAATTCCATTTTGCGTGTGTGTATGACAGGAAATAATCATACAAGATCGTTTTGGGACGATTGGGATTTTTTTCTTCTTTTGACGGAACTAAATTTTGTTTGCAAAAAAAAACCCGCCGCATGTCAGTCAACTATACAAATAACTATGCGTGCATGAGAAGAGAAATGTTTCCATTACGTCACATTATGTAAGTAAAGAGAAAAAATCGAAGAAGCAGTCTATATACAACTTTTGCCATCATTGTTGTTTCAAAGAAGAAAACTTGCCCCCGCAAACAAACATATAGTGCACACATAAAGGTAAGAGAGAAAAATTGGAAAGCTTCAGCGCACTAATGAAATGATACATAATTCACAAAGTTGGATTCCTTTTTTCCCCTGGATTGCATGTTCTCTTTTTGAGCCCTTTTCCTCTGCAGTGAAAAGCGATCTTGTCTCTACATCATCATAATAATAAGTTGGCACAACTTTTCCTATTACGTACAATGGCTGACTTCATCTCAAATCTTGATCCCATGCAGTAGTATTACTTACTGCACACAACCCTTGCGTACTATACTATATCTTGTTACCAACGAGCTACACTGCCTCCATTTTTTATGTGATTGGATATTATGAACAAAAAAAAATTCAAACCCCGTATCCAAACTAACGAAACAATGGGAAAAGTGCCAAGAAATATACAAGAGTCACATATTTTGTGACACATGAACACATCTACCATGATGATTTCTATCAAATATTTTTATAAATCCGTCCATCATTTGTGTACGCAACTAAAGATACAGATCGACAGTTAAATTCGCGTCCGCCTGCATGCCAAACTCATTCACTGTTTTGAGCATTCATTTGACAAGATAAGAACCATCAGATTAGTTAGTTAGTTAGTTAGTACACGCATTGTAAGTAACCACAACTTTTCTACTACTCACAAAAGAGTAGAAAGAAAAAAAGTTGAAAATTTCAGAACAAAAGGGAAACTAATAATGACTTTTTGAAACCACGAGAAGAAATGACCCTGATGATTTTATCAAAAAGTAAAATTCACCCATTTTTTAGTGCGAACTCCTTATCTACTCATAAAGATGATTAGTGGGCACAAAAATCTTTGGAGGAATGAAATGAGGCCCCTGATGGTGACACAAAAGGGACTTGGAAAAAACTTTTTGTGTTCAAATGAAACAAGTTTATGAGCAATAGGAACTTGGTAATGGGAAAAGATAGGCAATAATGTTACGTACGAACGCAAATGCACAGCCTCTAATCTTATAAGCTATACCTTGATAAAAAGGAAATTTTCTCAACCCATTGTTTACAAACTAACTAAAAGTAACCATAGCTATTAAAACTACTCATATCTATAGTATCTACAATTCTTTTCGCTTCAACTGCTGAATATGCGTAAGATAAGCATGCAGCTATAGTATATTTTGACTAGATTCCGAAACTGACTAAAAAATTTTCAAAAATTTAAAGTCTATCCTATAGATGGTGAAAGACAATTCAATATACACTCTGTCCGAAAAAAAAGTTTACACCTAGATTTTTGGGATATACAAATAACTAGGAGGGCAGAGATAGTAATTTTCATGTATTCTGTTACTACTAACAAGCAATGCATACATGTGAAGTTTCATCCCGATCGGATCAAGGGTTGGCGAGAAATTCTCAAAAAACTATTTTTTGGTGTCCGAAAAAAAAGTTTACACGTGTTAATTCCCATAAGGGGCGAAGTGAGAATCAGCGGTTTTTTCG
>Ga0210040_10000457_pt1 | contig 68749 bp, 55 predicted proteins | sample CryGeyCG12114_NA_FD_185462 | JGI IMG/M metagenome (GOLD analysis project Ga0210040, IMG submission 185462) | Groundwater microbial communities from aquifer - Crystal Geyser CG19_WC_8/21/14_NA (SPAdes) (version 2) | ecosystem: Environmental > Aquatic > Deep subsurface > Groundwater | place: USA...
AGTGGTGGTGCGCCCCCACAAAAACAACCCCGACGACTACCGCAAGTTTGAGGAGTTATTTGTGGGTTCGACCACCTTTTCGCAGCAGTGCCGCATCCGCAACCCCGACGATGTGCTGGTGGACTACGACCCGCAGGCCAACGAGCTGACCGCCGCCAGCCGGGACTTTGTGCTGGTAGAAAACCGAGCGCTGGGCTACCGCGTGAAATACTATGGCCTGCATTTCTCGGTCGATTTCAAGCGGCAGTTTGTGCAGTTCTACGGCTCGCCGGTGTTTGAGGAAATGCGCGCCCGCAACGCCCGGCAGCAGCGGCGCTGGGCCGAAAATCGCCAGCGGGCCTACCACGGCTCCCAGATTCATTTCTTGCGCAGCGTGTACGAAAACCGGGTGGAAGACCAGGGCTTTCGGGTGCAGAAGCTGCGCATTGTGGACAACCCACGCCGCGCCCGCGCCGATAGCATCGTGCAGCGCCTACTGGCTACCCTACCTCCCGGCCAGCCGCTGGTACTCCCCGACTTGGTGCAGCGCCAGCGCCAGGAGCCGCGCAGCTACGGCTACCTCTACACCCGCCCCCTACCCATCGACAGCCTGCGCCAGCTGGTAGCCGATACCTGCCAGTTGCGCTTCCACGATCTGCTGCAAATCACCTACCTCCCCGAAAAGCCCGACCCGCTCTACCGGCCGGTGGCGCCGGGCCAGGTGCAAGCCGGCCCCGCGCCCACCGAGGAAGTATCGACGCTGTACCTGCAAGTGCCGGCCGTGCAGATTTTCCCCAACGGCCGCTTGGCGCATCCATTGGCCATTTACAACGACGGGTATTGGGGCTTCGAAAAAATGGGCGAGATGCTGCCCTATGATTATCTTCCGCCGTCGAAGTAGTAGCATTGATTACTCGTTCCGGCCACTTAGGCCGCCGCAGTGGCTACGTTGCGGCTCTATGCTTTTACCAGTTCTATCGTTACGCTATACAGCCTTTGGAATGCGCTATGTACGTCAGCTTGGCCTTTTGATTCTGTTTGCACTGGTGAGTGCAGCCGCAGTCGCGCAGGGTAGCCTACATGGTGAAGTCCTGGACTCGCAGACGAAAAAGCCGCTGGAAATGGCCAACGTTTTTTTTGCCAATACCACTGTGGGCACTCCCACCAATGCGCAAGGACAATTTGCCTTTCCTACCCTGCAACCGGGCACCTACACGCTGGTGGTTTCCTATCTCGGCTATCAGCTTCACAAGCAGGCCATTGTGGTAGCCGATAAACCCCAGACGTTCATCATTCAGCTGGCTCCTACCACCAACCAGTTGGGCGAAGTGGTGGTGCGCCCCCACCGCAACCGCGCCGCCGACTACACCCGATTCACGCAGCGCTTCCTGGGCAGCTCGTCTTTCTCGAAGCAGTGCAAAATCCGTAATCCGGATGGCGTGGTGGTGGAGTACGACGCGCAGAAAGACCTACTCACGGCGTACACGCCCTACCAGCTCCAGGTGGATAATCAAGCCCTGGGCTACCGCATAACGTTTTACGATCTGGATTTTCGGGTGGATTATGGGCAGCAAACCACCTACACCGATAGCCAAGTAAGCTTTCAGGACCTGACGCCGCGCAATGAGCGGCAGCGGCGGCAATGGGCCGAAAACCGCCAGCGTGCCTACCGGGGCTCGTTTATGCACTTCTTGCGCAGCGTATATCAGGATGAAATAGCGGAGGCCGGCTTCCGGGTGCAGCGTTTGCGGCGCGAGGTGAACCAGCGCCGCGCTTGGGCCGATACGTTTATGCTGACGCACAGCACCTTGGGCGTCCGCGGCCGTGGCCTACCCATGGCCGTGGTGCACGCCCTGCGCGAGCCACCCATCACGTCCGTACTCAGCCCCGCTGCATTGCCCATCGACAGCCTGCGACGGTGGCAGGCGCCCCAGGCGTGGCTGCGGTTTCGGGGGTTGCTGGCCGTGACCTACGAGGGCGAAGAGAAGGATGCTCTGTACCAACGGCTTTTCCCTGGCAACAAGGCCGACAGCCGAACGCAGCGCTCTGTGGTGCACCTGCGCGCTACGGAAGCCGAAGTGGCCTCTGCCGGCGTTGTACGCACCCTTGGCGCAGTCGTCACGGAGGGCTATTGGGGCTTCGAGAAGGTAGGCGAACTGCTGCCCCAGGACTACCAGCCGCCTGCACCGGAGTTGCGTATGAAACGTTAACTTTCAGGCCCACCCACGTATCCACCCTATGATCAACAAAGTAGTACCCAACGCCCAGGCGGCGCTGGCTGGCCTCACCGATGGCATGACCCTCATGCTCGGCGGCTTCGGCCTGTGCGGCATCCCCGAAAACTCGATTCAGGAAATTCTGCGCTTAGGCGTGGGGGAGCTGACGTGCATTAGCAACAACGCGGGCGTCGATGATTTTGGGATTGGCCTGCTGCTGCAAACCAAGCAGGTGCGCAAGATGATTTCCAGCTACGTGGGCGAGAATGCCGAATTTGAGCGCCAGTTGCTGAGCGGTGAGCTAGAGGTAGAACTGCTGCCGCAGGGCACGCTGGCCGAGCGCGTGCGGGCGGGCGGCGCGGGCATTCCGGCGTTCTATACCCCGGCTGGCTACGGCACGGAGGTAGGCGAAGGCAAGGAAAGCCGCGAGTTCAACGGCAAGATGTACCTGCTGGAAACTGCCCTGCACGCCGATTTTGCCCTGGTGAAAGCCTGGCGCGGCGACACGGCCGGCAACCTCATCTACAAAGGCACGGCCCGCAATTTCAACCCCATGATGGCCACGGCCGGCAAAATCACGGTAGCAGAGGTGGAAGAGCTAGTACCCGCCGGCGAGCTAGACCCCAACGAGGTGCATACGCCCGGCATCTTTGTGCAGCGCATCTATCAGGGTAGGGATTATGAGAAGCGCATCGAGCAACGCACAGTACAGAATTAATTTCTCGCGGAGGTCCGCCGAGGCTTTCGCAGAGGTTCGCGGAGGTCGTCTACTGCGGACCTCTGCGCACACCTCAGCGAACCTCTGCGAGAAAATATTATGCTTACAAAAAACCAGATTGCCCAACGCATTGCGCAGGAACTGCGCGACGGCTACTACGTCAACCTCGGCATTGGCATCCCTACCTTGGTGGCCAACTACATCCCGGCGGGTATCAATGTAGAATTGCAATCCGAAAACGGGCTGCTGGGCATGGGGCCGTTTCCGACGGAAGCCGAGGTAGACCCCGACCTCATCAATGCCGGCAAGCAAACCGTGACGACCCTACCCGGCTCCAGCCTGTTCTCGTCGGCCGATTCGTTTGCCATGATTCGGGGCGAGCACGTGGACCTGACGATTCTGGGCGCTATGGAAGTATCTGAAACCGGCGACATTGCCAATTGGAAGATACCCGGCAAGATGGTGAAGGGCATGGGCGGCGCCATGGACCTGGTGGCTTCGGCCCGCAACATTATTGTGGCCATGCAGCACACGGCCCGCGACGGCAGCAGCAAATTGCTACCCGCCTGCACCCTACCCCTCACGGGCGTGCGCTGCGTGAAGAAGATCGTGACGGAGCTGGCCGTGCTCGATGTAACACCCGACGGCTTTGTACTGCGCGAGCGGGCGCCGGGCGTATCGGTGGAGCAGATTCAAGCCGCCACGGCGGGCCGGCTGGTGGTACCGGCGGGTGAGGTGCCGGAAATGCAGCTGTGAGTTGGGTGTCGTTTCTGCTCGCTTAGTTGGAACAGCAGATAGCCAGAACGTCATTCCTCGACAAGCTCGGAATGACGTTCTGGCTATCTGCTGTTCGTTAAACCAGCTTTCTACTCCTTATGCAGGCTATCAGCCGAGTTAGTCACGACGGTGTTGGGGGCCGTGTACTCGGTGGAGGGTACGGCCGCGGGCATGGTAGGCACGGTGTCGCGCTGGGTGGAATCTTGGCGCACTACCACATCGGCGTTGGCAGCGGAAGAATCAGTGGGGGTGGAGTTGCAGGCGCTCAGGCTGGCCGTAGCGGCCAGCAGCAGGAGAAACGTGAGGCGTGAGGTTGACATTGGGAGCAAGGATTAGGAATGAGGAGTATGCTTGTCGAAACGAATCTGGAGGGTAGGAGGTTATACGGTACTGTATGCCTACGCTCCATGAGCGAGTAATTTCTGCCCAGAAACACGTGTGGGGTAGCATCAACTGCCCTTGTTTCTACGTAGGCGTACCCAAACGGCCAGTATTCACACTGCGCTATATTTTTGTAAATCAATTCTCTACATATGCCTGCAACGAGTTCCAACACTAAAACCAGTGGCGGCCACGCCAAAAAGCAAACCCTACCCGGCATGCCCGCCGCAACCGAGCTACAGCCCCACGATGCCACACCTGCCCACAGACTAGTAATGCGCACCCTGAAGCGCGGCGACTTTAAGACTGTGAAGGAAATCATGGACAAGGTGTACTCCAATATGGAAGGCGCCTGGGCTCAGGATGAGTACAACAACCTACTAAAGAAATTTCCCGAAGGCCAGATCTGCATTGAAGATAATGGCAAGGTGGTAGCCGCGGCGCTGGCTATCATTGTGGAATACAGCAAGTACGGCGACAAACACACCTACGCCAAAATTACGGGCAACGGCAAGTTTGACACCCACGATGCCAACGGCGACACCCTCTACGGCGTGGACGTATTTGTGGACCCTGAGTACCGCTCCCTGCGCCTGGGCCGCCGTCTCTACGATGCCCGCAAGGAGCTTTGCGAAAACCTGAACCTGCGCGCCATGGTAGCCGGCGGCCGGATTCCCGGCTATGCGGCCTACGCCAACGAAATGACGCCCGCCAAGTACGTGGAGATGGTGCGCAATAAGGAGCTCACCGACCCCATCCTCACCTTCCAGCTGGCCAACGACTTCTACGTGCGCAAGCTCATCCGGGGCTACCTACCCTACGACTCCGAGTCGAAAGCCTATGCTACGCTGCTGGAGTGGATTAATGTGTACTACGACGAGGAAACCGACAAACTGATCGGTAACCAGAAGTCGAACGTGCGCATTGGCATTGTGCAGTGGCAGATGCGGGCCACCCAAAACCTGGAGGATTTTTTCCAGCAGATGGAGTTTTTCGTGGACACGGTATCGGGCTACAAGGCCGACTGCGTGCTGTTCCCGGAGTTCTTCAACGCCCCCATGATGGCCCTCACCAACGAGGAGTCGCCGTCGGTGGCTATCCGCTCGATGTCGGCTTTCACCGAGCCCATCAAAACCAAGATGATGGAGCTGGCCGTGAGCTACAACATCAACGTCATTGCCGGCTCTATGCCGCTATACGAAGATGGCAAGCTATACAACGTCAGCTACTTATGCCGGCGCGACGGCACCGTTGACGAGCAGTACAAGCTGCACGTGACGCCCGACGAGGCCAGCTACTGGGGTATGCGCGGCGGCGACAAGCTGAAATGCTTTGATACGGATTTCGGTAAAATCGGAATCCTGATTTGCTACGACGCGGAGTTTCCGGAACTGGCCCGCATGCTGAGCGATGAAGGCATGAAAATCCTGTTTGTGCCCTTCTGGACGGATACCAAGAACGCCTACCAGCGCGTACGGCTCTGCGCCCAGGCCCGTGCCATCGAAAACGAGTGCTACGTGGCCATTACCGGCTCGGTGGGCAACCTGCCGCGCGTCGAGAACATGGACATTCAGTACTCGCAGAGTGCCGTGTTCAGTCCCTCCGACTTTGCTTTCCCCCACGACGCCATTGTGGCCGAGGCAACGCCCAACACCGAAATGACCCTGATTGCCGACCTGGACCTGGACCTGTTGAAGGACCTGAACACCAGCGGCGCCGTGCGTAACCTGCGCGACCGGCGCAAGGACCTCTATTCGGTGAGCTGGGTAGGCAAAAACGAGCGCGCCGACGAGCTGTTGGAAATGGGCGCCGAGCGTGCGCCCAAAACCGGCCGCCGCAAAGCCACCACCGAGTAGGCCGGTTCTCACTTTATGGCCTCAGTAAAACCATTTTAGCGGGATATTCCGTATCTCTTACTGTGTGCACTATACTAAACAGCCGCCCGGACTTTCCGGGCGGCTGTTTTTGTTAGGAGAGGATAGGTAGGGTAGGCCATGTGTCATCCTGAATATGCAAAGGAACCTTCGCACGCTGGAACGACTGCCATACCAACAACTTCTCGCGGCGCACCTATGCACTCGCTCGGCTGTGCCGAGTGAGCACTACGCTTGAGAGGCTATGCCCCGATCGCGCCGTTTGCACAACGTTAACCCAACGCAATGCAGACGCGCGCAGCAGAGCTGCTGGGGCGTAATGCTCACTCGGCACAGCCGAGCGAGTGCGCAGGTACGCCGCACAAGATGTCGTTGGTACGTCTGCCGTTCTCGCGTCATAAGATCCTTCGCTACGCTCAGGATGACACACTTCCTACCCTCTTACCCTTATACAACACCCCTACTCCCTACCCTACCGCACTCACCAAATGCGTGTGGTCGCGCAGGATGGTTTGCAGGAACGTTTCGTCGGGGAGGTCGGTGCGGATAGTAGTGAGGGTTTTTACTTTGTTGGCTACTTCGTTCAGCAGCATATAATTACTACGTCGAACGCCCTGCTGTAGCAGCCGCCGAATTAGGGCTACATCGTGGTCGGTGAGCTGGGCGGCTTGCGGGAATACCACCTGATAGTCGAGGCTGGGCAGGTAGGCGGCGGGCGTGGCATGCTGGGCGCGCGGGCGCAGGCTCACCACGGTGGTACCAGCGGCAAGGTCGCCGAGGCGCTGGCCGCGGCCGTTGATGAGGATGGTGAGCACCGCTAATGTCCCCGAGAAACCCACAATCTCAATAGGTCGCAGCAGCCACCGCAGCAGGTAGTCGCCGAGGCCGGCGGGCGTACCATCCAGCCGTACCACCCGAATGTGGCGCGCCTTTTTGCCCAGGCTCTGCCCGTTGAAGAACAGCTCACAAACCGGAAAATACACCAGGGTAGGCAGCAGCAGCAGGGCAATACCAATAGCCCCCGGATTAAAGTTTAGTTGCGTTGACACCAGAATCCAGAGTATAAACCAGGCACCGTAGAGGAAATAATCAATAAGGGCCGCCACTATCCGGTCGCCGATGCTAGCTACCTCATATTCCAGCGTCACGTTTTGGGTGGTGTGAATGCGAATCGTACTCATAATTAGGAAAGAGAATAAGAATTGCGCCGGACGCCGGATCAGCAAATTTTTATAGAAGGCGGGTTGCGTACCGTGGATTTTGGTTAGACCTTAGAACGGGCAAGATCACCAGAATAGGCCGAAACGCAGATGCAATTGACTGCTGCCACGTTTTGTTGCGTTCAGGTTACGCTTGCCGGTCTAACCAGTCGAAATATAATGCGGGAAGCTATTTTTTTGCGGCAAAATGAGGAGCGCTGGCGGCAATATGAACGCCAGCCGCCTACCGGTCCCGACGAGCTAGCCGCCCGCTTTGTAGCCCTCACCGACGACCTAGCCTTTGCCCAAACCTTCTACCCCAACTCCCCTACCACCCAGTACCTCAACGCCCTCACCAGCAAGCTGCACCAGGCGCTCTACAAGAACAAAGCCGAGCGCACGGGGCGGTTCCGGCAGTTTTGGGTGCAGGAGCTACCCCTGGTAGTGGCTCGCCACCAGGGTACGCTGCTGGCTACGTTGCTGCTGTTCCTGCTGTTCACGGCGCTGGGCGCCCTTTCTGCCGCCTACGACGACACGTTTGTGCGCGTGGTGCTCGGTGATGGCTACGTGAACCAAACGCTGGCTAATATTGCCAAGGGCGACCCCATGGCCGTGTACAAAGGCCAAGATGAAACGCCCATGTTCCTGTTCATCACCCTCAACAACGTGCGGGTAGCCCTCATGACGTTTGCGGCCGGTATTGCCGCAGGGTTGGGTACCGTGTTTTTGCTATTTCAAAATGGCGTGATGCTAGGCTCGTTTCAGTACTTTTTCTACCAGAAAGGCGTGTTGCTTCCCTCGGTGCTCACCATCTGGATTCATGGCACCCTCGAAATATCGGCCATTGTGCTGGCCGGCGGCGCGGGGCTGGTAATGGCGCGGGGTTTCCTGTTTCCGGGCACCTACTCCCGCGCCGTCGCCTTCCGCCAATCGGCCCGCGACGGGCTGAAGATTGCCATGGGCTTGGTCCCGATTTTTGTGGTGGCGGGCTTCCTGGAAGGCTTCGTGACGCGCCACACCGAAATGCCACTGGCGCTTAGTTTGCTGATTATCGGCACGTCGGCGGCCTTTATCATCTGGTATTTCATTCTCTACCCGCGCCAGGTGCAGCGCCGCGCCGCCCTGGCAGCCTAATCATTTCCTACCTCAATTATCTATGCAGAATACGTTTACCCACGAATTAGACTACCGCCAAGAGCGCGACTTCGGGCAGAAAATCAGTGCTGTTTTTTCTTTCGTGCAGGCCCAGGGACGGCCGCTAAGCCGTGTGCTGCTCTACCTGGTGCTACCCGTGGCGCTGCTCAGCGGCCTGCTGATGGGCGTCGCGCAGATGGGAATATTCAGCACGTTGGGCCAGACCGTTACCAGACCCGGCGGCCCATTTGGCCTGGCAGGCACCGGCTTCTCCTTTCTAACGGGTATTGGGGGCCTGCTACTCACTTACTTACTACTTACAGCAACCCTCTACGAATACGTGCGCTTGCGCATGGCCCTACCCGCCGAGGAAGAGGTGACGCCCGCGCTGGTGTGGGCACAGGTGCGGTCCTCTGTGTGGTGGCTGCTGCTATCGAGTGTGGTGCTAATGGTGTTGGCGGCCTTAGGCTTTGTGTTCTTATTTTTTCCTGGCGTATACTTGGTAGTCGCCTTGTCGCCTTTTTTTGCCGTGATGATCATGGAGCGCAACGGGTTCAGCAAGAACTTCAGCCGTTGCTTCGAGCTGGTAAGCGGATACTGGTGGGCCACCTTCGGACTGCTGTTCGTAATGCAGCTTATCCAGGGTTTCGTCGGCTTCATCTTTCAGATCCCTACCTACCTGCTGATGGGCCTGAAGCTAGCGCACATTCCCGTGCCGGGCGAAGACCTTCTGGTGGTAGCCACTCAAACCCTTGGCGCCATCGGGCAGTCGCTGATGTATGCGCTAACAATGCTAGCTGTCCTCTTTCAGTATTTTAACCTAGTTGAAATAAAAGATGGGGTAGGCATGCGCCACTTGGTCAACAGCATCGGCGAGCAGCCCACCACTGCGGTTTCCTCCACCGCCTACCGCCCCGATGAGGAAGGCGAGTATTAAGAACAGGCAATTGCTCATTTATTTCAGGAACAACTCTGACTGGCAGCCAACAACTTACAACTAAACCCTTACTCGTGTCTGCCTTACTTTCTCCCTGGTTTCGCATTGGCAGGGTCCTGTTGCTGCTTATGCTGGTAAGCGGTGCCCCAGCAGCAGCCGAAGCGGCGTTGCCATCGCCCAGCACCCTGGCAGCACGGCCGGCTCCCCTACCCGCCGTGCGCCTGCGCCGCCCCGCACCCGAGCGGCTGCGGGACTTTCGCAAGCAGCGCGATTTTCAGTATGTGGAAGTGCATAGCGAGATGAGCCCGTGGGACTTGTTCTGGGCACGGGTATGGCAGCGCGTAGGCGAGTGGCTGAGCAGCCGCAGCTATCAGGGTTTCTGGCGCTACGTCTTCTACGCGCTATTTCTGGGAGCTTTGATATTCGTTATTCTGAAGCTGTTGGAAGTAGACGTGACCCACGCCTTTGGACGGAGTCCGCGCCGCGCCGCGCTGGACTACGCCACCGAATCGGAAGACATTCACGCCCTCGATTTCCCTGCCCTACTGGCCGAAGCGGAGGCCGCCGGCAACTATCGCCTGGCCGTGCGCCTAGGCTATTTGCAGGCCCTTAAGCAGCTCACCGATGCCGGCCACCTGGAGTGGCAGCCCGATAAAACCAACCTCGCCTACGAGCAGGAGCTACCCGCCGGCCCGCTGCGCACGGCCTTCGCCGAGGTATCCAGGCAGTTTGAGTATGTGTGGTATGGCGAGCTGACGCTCACACCCGCGCACTACGCCCACACCCGCGCCAGCCGGCAGGCCCTGCTGGAGTTACTACTCAACCGCCGCGCCGCCTAACCTCACCTGCTCTCCATGACAACATTTCGCTGGTATCTGCTGGGGTTGGTGGCGCTGTTTGCAGGCTACGTGGCATTGGAGTACTACCGCCCCAAACCTATCAACTGGACGCCCACCTACCGCAACCAGGATAAGATTCCGTACGGCACCTACGTGCTCTACCAAACCCTGCCCGAGGTACTGGGCGGGCCGGTACAGGCCGTGCGCCTACCTGCCTATAATCAGCTGGAAGACTACGCCGACCCTATGGAAGCCTCGCAGCCAGACGACCTGGATGCGGATGAGATGCAGGCAGATACTCTACAGGTGGATACCGCCGCAACGCCCGACGGCGCACCGCCACTACCCGCCGCGCCAGAATCCGTAGCTGCGCTGCCACCCGCCGAGCGTAGCAGCTACGTGTTCATCAACACTGAGTTTGACCCCAGCCGCCCCGATCTGCATACGCTGTTGCGCTACGTGGCCCGCGGCAATACGGTGTTCATTGCCGCTCATGAGTTTTCGCGCGCCCTACGCGATACGCTGCACTTTCGCACCAGCGCCTCTCTGGACCAGGACACCCTGGCGAAAACGCTGCCTACTACTGATTCCGTAACGCTGCGCTTGCTGACGCCTTCCCTGCAACAGTCGGCTGGTGCGCCATTTCGCTACCCCCTGCTGAACGCCACCATCCGCCTGCTCAACAACGACAGCCTGGGTCGGTTGCAGCCGCTGGCCGTAGATGCCCGCAACCGCCCGGTACTGGCCCGTTGCGCCTATGGCCACGGCTACTTCTACCTCAGCTCGGTGCCGATGGCCTTCACCAACTACTTTGTGCTGCGCCCTCGCACCAGCAACTTCGCCTACGCGGCCCTCTCCTACCTGCCCGCCGGTCGTCCTGCCCTCTGGGACGAATACCAGAAACAAGGCCGCGAGGGCGAGCAGAGCTTGCTGCGCGTGTTGCTGGACCACGATGCGCTGCGCACAGCCTATTACCTGTTCTGCGTGGGCGTGCTGTTGTTTATGGTATTTGAAGCCCGGCGGCGGCAGCGCATCATTCCGGTGCTGCGGCCGTTGCCCAATACTACGCTACTTTTCACGCGCACGGTGGCTTCGCTCTACCGCCAGGGCAGCAACCACGCGCTCATGGCCGAGAAGAAAATCGACCTGTTTCTGGATTACGTGCGCACACGCTTCCAGGAGCCCACCGCCGACCTCAACGACCATAACTTTCGGGAACGGGTAGCACAAAAAGCCGGTGTGCCTCGCCCGCAGGTAGATGAATTGCTGCGGCTGATTAACTTTATTCGCACAGCTCCCTCTGTATCAGATCAGGAGTTATTGCGCCTGAGCAAAGAATTACAACGCTTCAAAAAGTCGTCTCGCTAAAATTGTATTTATACGCAAAATATAACTTTATTAATTTTGTATTATTTCAATAATAAGCCTGAATCATTACTACTAGTGTTTATAAGATTACATAGGTAGAAATTAATTTTAATTATTCAACGCATTTCCAGTTTCACCTATCCCATGGAATCCACTTCCGATTTTACTCCAGAATCTGTTTCTCCTACCTCAACGGCAACGGAGCCGTTTGCTGCATCCCGCACCGATTTCAGTCGTTTGACCACAGCAGTAGCCGCTATCCGACAGGAAATGGGCAAGGTGATTGTGGGCCAGCACGACTTGCTGGAAATGCTGCTCACCGCCATTCTGGCCGATGGGCACGTGCTGCTGGAAGGTGTACCTGGCGTGGCCAAAACCCTCACCGCCAAGCTGCTCGCCCGTACGCTGGACGTCCCCTTCAGTCGCCTCCAGTTCACGCCCGACCTGATGCCCTCCGACGTGCTGGGCACCTCGGTATTTCGGCCCAACACCGCCGATTTCGAATTTCGGCCCGGTCCTATTTTCGCCAGCGTGGTGCTGATTGACGAAATCAACCGTGCTCCGGCCAAGACGCAGTCGGCGCTGTTTGAGGTGATGGAGGAGCGCCACACCACCCAGGATGGTACCACCTACCCCATGCCGGAGCCGTTTGTGGTATTAGCCACCCAGAACCCGGTGGAGCAGGAAGGTACCTACCGCCTCCCCGAAGCCCAGCTCGACCGTTTCCTGTTTAAGCTGCACGTGGGCTACCCTACCCTGGCGGAGGAAGTAGCCATTTTGCAGGGCCACCATGCGGGCTTTGGGGGCACGCCGCTGGAGGTAGTCCAGCAGGTGCTGTCGGCTGAGGATATTGCGGCACTGCGTCAGCAGGTGCGCCAGCAGCGCGTGGAGCCCAAGCTGCTGGAATACATTGCCCAGCTTGTGGGCCAGACCCGTGCTCATAAGGGTCTGTACCTGGGCGCTTCGCCCCGCGCCTCCCTTGCCCTACTCAACGGCGCTAAAGCCCTGGCAGCCCTGCGCGGCCGCGACTTTGTGACACCCGACGACGTGCAGTTTCTGGCTCCCGCCGTGCTACGCCACCGTATCCTGCTCACGCCCGAGCGCGAGATGGAAGGCCTCACAGCCGACGAGATTGTGAAGCAGATTGTGCAGCAGATTGAAGTACCAAGATGAACTATTCTATAGCTTGGCTGCTCGATGCCCTTACGCAAAATCAGCGAGTCAAATACCTATTCTTTTGGGGACACCAGCCGAGTAAATCGGGTGATATAACCAAGTCGTGCTTTAGCCAATGGTGGTTAGCTGATTTTGTCGTAGAAGGTGTAAAGTATCGCTCGGCGGAGCATTGGATGATGGCTGAGAAAGCAAGACTATTTGCTGACGACGCGGCCTTGAACCGTGTTTTACAAGCTAAAAGTCCTGCTGAAGCCAAAAAAGTTGGGCGTGAAGTACGTGGGTTCGCACCTGACGTTTGGGATGATCATAAGTATCAGATTGTCCGAACAGGCTCCTATCATAAGTTCGGCCAGCATAAACCTTTAGCAGATTTCTTACTGGCTACTAATGACCGAATTTTAGTGGAGGCTAGTCCAGTTGATCCGGTTTGGGGCATCGGCTTAGCAGCGGATTCTGCTGACGCTGAACATCCGGCTAATTGGTGCGGACTGAATCTATTGGGTTTTGCTTTAATGGAAGTTAGGGACCAACTACGCACGCTAAGCCATTGAAATCCTTTTTCCTCACCCAACGTTTCTTCCTGCTGCTCGCGGCGCTGATAGCCGGCTTTGTGGTGGCGTTTTTCCTACCCTCCTTGCTGGGGCCGATGCAAGTAGCGCTGGGCGTGGTGGTGGTACTCACGGCGCTGGACCTACTGCTGCTGTACGCCCCTGGCACAGGTGGTGGTGGGCAGGTGTTTGGGCGGCGCGTACTGGGCGAAAAGCTCGCCAACGGCTCCGACAATGATATTGCCATCTACCTCGAAAACCGTTACCGCTTCGCTGTTCATACCAAAACCATCGACGAAATTCCGCACCAGTTTCAGCGGCGCGACGTGCTGTTTCGGGCGGCGCTAAAGGCCGGCGAAACGCAGGTGATTCGCTACCAGCTGCGGCCTACCAAGCGCGGTGAGTATTCGTTTGGGGCCGTGAATGTGCTGGTGGCCTCGCCACTGGGGCTGGTGCGGCGGCGCTTCCGTTATGGGCAAGACCAGGTGGTGCCGGTATACCCCTCGTTTTTGCAGATGCGCCAGTACGAGCTGCTGGCCATCAGCAACCGCCTCACAGAGGTAGGCGTGAAGCGTATCCGGCGTGTGGGGCAGAGCATGGAGTTTGAGCAGATTAGACCCTACGTGGCCGGCGACGACCCGCGCAACATCAACTGGAAAGCCTCGGCTAGGCGCGCCGGCACCGGTGGTGATACGCTGGTCGTCAACCACTTCCAGGATGAGCGCGCCCAACAGGTGTACTGCCTGATTGATAAAGGGCGGGTGATGCGGATGCCTTTTCACGGCCTCAGCCTGCTCGATTACGCCATCAATGCCACGCTGGTAATCAGCAATATTGCGCTACTCAAGCACGACAAAGCGGGGTTGGTAACGTTTGCCAATAAGCTGAGCGCGCTGGTACCGGCCGAACGCCGCAGCGGGCACCTGCGCAAGCTCCTGGAAGTGCTCTACCGCCAGCGCACCAAATACCTCGAAACCAGTTTTGAGGCGTTGTATACTACTATTAAAACCAACATTCGGCAGCGTAGCCTGCTCATTCTATTCACCAACTTTGAAACACTGAGCGGAATGCAGCGCCAGCTGCCCTACCTGCGCCGCCTGGCCAAAGACCATTTGCTGTTGGTGGTATTCTTCGAAAACACCGAGCTGCACCAGTTCTTAGACACACCGGCCCAGACTACGGAGGAAGTTTACAACCAGACTATTGCCGAGAAATTTGCCCAGGAAAAACGGCAGATTGTGCTGGAATTGCAGCGCTACGGCATCCACGCCCTACTCACGGCGCCCGAGCAGCTCACGGTGAATACCTTAAATCGTTACCTGGAATTTAAGGCGCGGGGTCTGATTTGAAGGATGTTTTTATGTGGTGAAATACTTCACCGTGTTTCGCAGTGTCGCGTAGTGTCTAATCGTTATACACTGCGCGACATTGCTTTTTACACCGCGAAACACTGCAAGAGCAGTGTAAGCAGCAACGCACGGGCAGGCATTTTGCATCGGTAAGGCTACCTTGCCATTCTTCCATCCCAACTGCGTATGCTTTTCTCTCTTCGTCGCGGGCTGTTGCTGGTTGCCACGCTACTGGCTACAGTGGCCGGGCAGGCCCAAACGGCAGCTCCTACCCCGGCTACTACCCATACTCTCATGCCGATGCCCGCCCAAACAAACTGGGGCGCGGCGCGGCTGCCATTGCGTAGCACGTTTGCCTACCGTATCACCGCCGACACCCAGCCCGACACGGCTGTAGCCGCTGCGGCACGGCGCCTGCAAACCCGTCTGCTTCGGCAGTTGGGCGTTGCGAAATCAGCCGTAAAAAACGCAGCCAGCAAAACAGCCCCTAGCCTCACCATCCGCTATGGTAAGCCAGGGCGCATGGAAAACTTCGATGAGGAGCGCTACGCCCTGCGCGTGACGCCGATGGGCATTGCCCTCACTGCCCCTACCAGCTTGGGCGTGCTACGTGGTTTGGCTACGGTAGAGCAGCTGGTGATGAAGGATAAAACCGCCCTGTATTTCCCGGAAGTCGATATTCAGGACCAGCCGCGGTTTGGCTGGCGCGGCTTGCTCATTGACGCCGCCCGGCACTTTATGCCCGTGCCCGTTATCAAACGCAATCTGGATGCCATGGCTGCTGTGAAGCTGAACGTCTTGCACTGGCATTTGTCTGATGACCAAGGATTTCGGGTAGAAAGCCAACGGCTGCCGCGCTTGGCGCAGGTAGGTGGCGAAGGACAATTTTACACGCAAGCCCAGGTGCGGGAGGTGCTGCGTTACGCAGCGGCGCGTGGTATTCGGGTGGTTCCGGAGTTTGATATGCCGGGCCACGCCACGGCCTGGCTGGCCGCCTACCCCGAGCTGGCTTCCAACGACTCAACCTATGGCGTGGCGCCGCGCTGGGGTGTACTCAACATTGCCATGGACCCCACTCGCGAAACCACTTACGCGCTGCTGGACACGCTGCTGGGCGAAATGACGCAGCTGTTTCCCGACCCGTATTTCCACATTGGCGGCGACGAGAACAACGGGCGACAGTGGCTGCAAAACCCGCGCATTGTGCAGTTTATGAAGGATCAGAAGCTGGTAAAAAGCAACGGCCAACCCGACAAACATGCCCTGCAAACCTACTTCAACCGCCGTATTCTGACGATGCTCACCAAGTACAACAAAAAGATGGTGGGCTGGGATGAAATCCTGGGGCCGGGCCTACCCGAATCGGCTGTAATTCAGAGCTGGCGGGGCAAAAAGGGCTTGTATGATGCCGTGAAGACCAACCACCCAGCTATCTTGTCCAACGGCTACTATATTGACCTAAACTACTCGGCCGCCACCCACTACGCCGTCGACCCGCTGCCCGCCGACGCGCCCCTCACCGATGCGCAGAAAAAGCTCGTGCTGGGTGGGGAGGCCACCATGTGGGCCGAATTTGCCGATAGCGTTATCATCGACAGCCGCATCTGGCCTCGTACCGCCGCCATTGCCGAGCGGTTCTGGTCGCCGGCTACCGTCACCGATGTGCCGGATATGTACCGCCGCCTCGCCGTTGTATCGGCGCAGCTGGAGCGCTTGGGCATACAGCACCGGACTGCACCGGAGCAGTTGCTGCGCCAGCTGGCGGGCGGGCAAAACGTGGCGCCACTCCGCACGTTTGCCAGCGTGCTGGAGCCCGTGAAGGAATACAAGCGCCACTTTCAGGGGATGAAGTACACGACCCAAACGCTGCTGAACCGCTTGGTAGACGCCGCCCCAGCCGAGTCGGATGCGGCGCGGGAATTTGGCGTGGCCGTAGAGGCGCTGCTGGCACAGGTAGGCACCACGTCTACTTCTCCCCTTCCTACCGGAGCCATACCGGCGCTGGCGGCCGTGCGGGCGCCTCTCATTCAATGGCAGGCCAATGACGTGAAGTTGCAGCCGTTGTTTAACACCTCCGCCAGCCTGCGCGAATACGGCCCACTTTCGGCCCGTTTGAGCGCGCTTTCGGCGCTGGCACTGGAACGCCTGCAATGGCTGGAACAAGGCCAGGCGCCTACCGCTGCCTGGAAAGCCAGCGTGCAACAGCAGCTGGAAGCGGCAAAAGCACCTGCCGGGCAAACGGAGCTGGCGGTGCTGCCGGCCCTGCAACGGTTGCTGAACGGGTTGCCGTAAGCCTCACGTTGCTCGGCCGGATTTATACCTACCGAGCCGTGAGGTCCTTCGCTCCGCTCTGGATGATACGAAGCACTATTCAAAACAACACCGATACCTGCATTCTACCCGTGTGCACGGCTTGCAGGCCGTTGGGTTTGCGTCCGTCGTAGGCCACGGTGATGTTGAGGCCGTTGCTGAGGCGCTGTTCCAGGTTCAGGTTCCAGGTGATGTTGTTGCCGGGGCGCAGGGCTTGCAGGATTTCCAGCCCTACTACCGAGGCCACATCGCCCTCAAAGCCTACTCGCACGTAGCGCGTAGCCGCCGTGATAGTGCGCTTGCTCACCTGGCTCACGCGGGTTTCGATGCCCAGCTGGTCGAAGGCGCCGCGGGCATCGGCGTCGGTGCCACCTTCAAAGATATTCTGCTTCACGGTGCGCAGGTAGGTGCCCGTGAAGCGCAGTGTGCTAGTAGGCTGGTAGCTTATTTCGGGCGCCACCTCGTAGAGCCGCAGCCGATAGTTGCGCGTTTCCAAGTAGCTCGACTCGTTGCCGCGCACGCTCTGCGACACCGTGAAGCGCCCCGTAAACTGCTGGGCCAGCGTGCGGCGTAGCAGCAAGCTCTGCGAAGCCAGATTCCGAATATCGAAGCCCTGCGTGAGCAGTACCTTTTGCTGGGTTTGCTGGGCCGTTAGCTCGGCCCCAAAAATAGGATTGGAGCGATTGAAGTACAGCGTGTTACGCAGCAGCTTATTCATCCCCAGCAGCGTATTATCCTCTACCTGGTAGGAAAACGGATTCAGGCGCGCACTCAGGCTGTTGTCGGTGGTGCGGCTGTCGAGCGTGACGGTGGTGATGGCCGAGAACCGCGCCATGAAGCCCAGCAGCTTCCCTGCCTCGCGCCAGCCGCGGGGCGCAGTGGTGCTGAGACGGTAGCTCAGCCGATTAGTATACGCCGTGATGTACTGATCAGTAGGCAGATACACTTTGATGTAGGTACGATACTGCGCATCCGGAGTAGCGGCTTCAAAGAACTCATCCTTGTCCTGGCGGCCGTTGCCATTGGCGTCGCCGCCGTAGTAGTGCGTGCCCTGGCCATTGGTGACGGGTAGGAAGGAGTAGTCGCGGCGCAGTTCACGGCCGGTGGCCACGCTGTAGCTCAGCTCCGAGCGAAACACGTTGTCGAGGAAGGTAGCGTTCCAGTCCACTTTGCCCAGCACCGTGCGCTGGCGGGCGCTGTCGCGGGCTATCAGGTCGCGGTAGGTGGCCACCAGTGCAATATCCTGGTTGCGGCCAATGCGACTGGCCAACGAACCCTGCCAGGTTTGGGCGCGGCCACGGGTGCTCAGCTCGTCGTTGAGCGGCGTTTGGTCGCGGCGGTAGGTGTAGTCGAGGCGGAAACGCGTGCGGGCCGAGTCGCGGCTCTGCACAAACACTTGGTGTTCATCGTAGTAGTTAGCCGTAAACAGCGAGTCGCCATTGGGTAGGGCCACGCGGTTTTTATCGAACCGATACACGTAACCGGGCACCACCGGGCCGGCCACGTAGCGCGCTGTGGCCTCGCCCCGCGCCCACTGCGACTCCCGCCTACCCACCTGCGCATTCAGCAAAAACAGGTTGCCGCGCAACTGCACGTCGCCAATTTGGTGCGCAGCCTCCAGCCAGTGTTGGGTACCGTCTACCTCGGTAGCGCGGTACCGGCGGCTCAGGCGGTAGCTGATGCTGTTGTTGATGTCCTTGACCGCCCCTACCGAAAAGTTGAGAATGTTGTCCTCACGGGGCGTCAGGCTATTGGTATTTGTCTGGGCGGCTACCGAGCCGCTAATATTGTTGCTCCAGTTGCGGTCAAACTCAATGTCGCGGTAGCGGTCAATCGGCGAAAACTGATGGCTGGTGTACTCAAATGTGAGGTCACTCTGCAAGCGATAGTCGCGCAGGCCCGGTAGGTTAATGCGCCGGTTCTGCACCGCGTAGCCCACGCGCATGGCTTGCCCCTGCGCCGCCTCCGGCGAAAACCGGTTCACATCCAGCTGCGACGAGGCCACATCCACGAACACGCTAGCCGTGGAATCGACCTGAAACGTAGCGCCAGCCGTGACCATTTGCTTGAGCAGCGGGGTAGGCAGCAGGCGCACTGGTGCGTAGCTACCCTGCGGCACGCCGCTTAGGGGTGCTACATAGCTATATACCTGACCGTTGGCATTAGCGTTGCTCTGAATGTAGTCACCCCGGTTCGCGCCGAGGTTGGTGAAGCGCACGTTGTAGACGCCCCGCAACGTGTCGGCGCCCGTGGCAAACTGGTACACCACGCGCCGGTCACCGTTGGCGTCCGTGATGACGTTGCGGTTGTACTGCACCTGGTTGCGGTTATAGGTTACCGAATCGACGCCGGAGGTAGTAGCTAGGCTCACGTTGTTGCCGATGCTGCGTAGACGGTCACGGTCGGCCTCGCTCAGCGTCAGGTTGGGCGAGTTGTCGGGGTTGTCGGCCTCGCGGTAGTAATTGGCCCGCACCTGTAATTTGCCCAGCTGCTGGTAGTGGCTGAGGGTAGTGAGCGAGCGGGAGTAGTTAAAATCAGAATATTCAAACTCTACCTTAATGCGCGAGTTGCTGGTAATGAGATGATTGGGCGTAAACGTAATTTCGGCCTGGTTGTAATCTACAATGTAGTCGAAGTCGAAGCCTCGCGTGAGCAGGCGGCCATCCAGGTACACGCGCTCGGAGTTGGCGAGCAGGATAATGAACTGCTCCCCATTCGGGCCGCGCATCCGGTAGGGTCCCTGCACGTTGTCGATAGGTAGCACATCAATGGAGGCAAACTTGCCCTTGGCCACGCCAGCTGCCACCAGCGTGCTGCTACGCGCACGCGGCCCCTGCTTGAAGTTGGCCTCAATGGCCGCACCCTGAATGTTTTTGTAGTAGCGCAGGAAATAATCGGGCTTGTTGCGCAGCACCACGTCGCCAGCTGTCAGGCTCCAGTTGGGATGCGTGAGGGTCACGTAAATCCGGTCGAATTCCTGCAACTGCTGCGTGTTGCCCTCCGGCTGAAACGGCACATTCTGGTCGGAAATAGCCGCCGTCAGGTTGATTTTATCCGTGAGCTTACCTTCCAGTTGCAGGTTCAGGGTCGAGTTAACAAACACGTTTTGCGTATTGCCAAACGATACGCCCCGCGACAAATTGCCCGTTTTGTTGATGCCCGGCGTACTTAGGATCTGCTCCTTCACCGCAAAGTCCTCGTACCCTACTGGCTTCTCCCGAAACGCCACGCTATCCAGCAAGCTGCGCGGACGCCGGTAGCGCGGCGAGGCCAGCGCCAGGGGCAGCACCCGGTAGCACACAAGCACCGAGTCAGCCTCCTGACGCGGAAATACTAGATCGGGCTGGCCGGGCTCGGGCGAGGGGTAGCGCGTGCGCTGGCGCAGAAACTGGTAGGTGTCAGTGCGGGCATCGTAGGCCACCGTGTGGCCGGGCACTGTTACGGAGGTAGGCACCACCGTTAGGGAGTCGGGTAGGCGAAACGTGGCCGTGTCGCGGGTAGGCGCCAGTTGCACCCAGCGGCAGCGGCGGGTGCTGGGCGGCCCAGCCTCCTGGGCCAATAGCGGGCTGCGTACCGCCACAAACAGCAACAGCAGGCAGCCCCAGCGCAGAAATTGACGCGTAAAGCTGTTCCTCATGCAGTTCGGTTTCGACCCCCTATTCTTTGCTACCTAACGCACACTACTCCACGATTCGTGCCGAGACGGTGAAATGATGAGATAGTGAAATGGTGAGTTTGACGTTCTATCTGCACCACTTGCGCAAACTGCGCCGCCGATACGTCAACTCACCATTTCACTATCTCACCACCTCACTACTTCTCCGGTGCCAGGGGTAGCTCCACGAAAAATGTGGTACCTACCTCTTCCTCCGTTTCAAACCAGATACGCCCACCCGCACTTTCAATACCACGTCGGGCTACAGCCAAGCCAATACCTGAGCCTTGCTCTTTGGTAGTGAAGTTGGGCGTGAAAATTTTGTCCTGTACTTCTGCCGGAATGCCAGCCCCGTTGTCCTGCACGCAGATCAGCAAGTGCTGACCATCGGGTTGGTATTCCAGCCACAGGCCCACATCAGGGTGTTGCCCTAACGGCACTGCCTGCAATGCATTGATCAGCAAGTTATTGAAAGTCCTAACCAGCAGGTTTTCGTCGGCAAACACCTCGTAGTTACCGCTATCGGCATCATCAGGGAGTAACAGGTAGAGGTGGCCGCCAATGGCGTTGCTCTGGTGCAGGCTCACGCAGCGCCGCAGAATTGGGATGATGTCCAGGCGCTCGGGGCGCATGGCGGGCAGGTTGGTAAAGGTGCTGAAGGAGGTAGCAATATCGGAGAGCACGTCAATCTGCGTGATGAGTGTCTGCGAAATCTTCCCAATTAGCTCCTGCACGTTGGGGCGGCGCTCAGCAATAGCTTTCTGCAAGTACTGCAACGAAAGCTTCATGGGCGTAAGCGGGTTCTTAATTTCGTGGGCTACCTGCCGGGCCATCTCGCGCCACGCGGCCTCCTTTTCCTGGGCTGCTAGTTCCAGCTTACTGGCTTCCAGCTTCAGCAGCATGCCGTTGTACTCGCGCACCAGCAGCCCAATTTCGTCAGCCGAGTTGTAGTCCAGCAACTCGTTGCGGTCTGTGAGGGTCGTTTGTTTGAGCTTGGCCGTGATGAGCTTGAGTGGTGCCGTGAGAATACGCGAGGCCACAAACGTCAGAATCAGAAACAAGATGAACATCACCGTGAAGATGTTCAGACTGGTCGATACCAGTTCAATGAGCTTACCATCCAGGTCTTTTTCGGAGTCGAAGAACGGAATACCCACGTAGCCAATAACCGGCGCGGGCCTACCGGCGCGCACTGAGCCTGCGCGCAAAGGCAAATACAACGCGTTGAACGACAAGGTACCAGCGTGTTCTGTCAGCAGCTTGCGCGGCTGGCCGTGTTCGTCCAGCGCCGCCATAGCTTGCGGGTTCATCAAGGGGCTGATCAAACCCGCCTCAAAAATGAGCGGCTGACTGCTCACCTGCAACATGCCGCGGGCATCGTAGAGGTTCAGGTCGGTATCGGTGAGGCTGGCTACGTTGTCGGCCAGGTCGATGATGGCGGCGTGGTTGGTGGAGTCCAGCAGGGCCGAACTATTACGCAGTAGATTGTCTTGCACGGCCTTGCCGCGCCGCTCATAAGTGCGCAGCAAGTCGCGCTTATAGGAACTGGTAACTTGGCTAGCCGTGGCAATGCTCACAATTAGCAGCGGTACCAGAATACCGAAGTTCAGAAACAGCTGAATCTTGGTGCTGAAGTTGGTGCGGAACACCTCCAGAGAGTGGCCTTGCGCCAAGGTATATACAGCAATACACACCAGCCAGAAAAACGTATGCAGCAAGAACAGGAAGGAGAAGTTAGCTAGCCAGTTGCCAAACGAATAAGTAGCTGTTGTCACAATCACTAGCCGATGCTGCGGGCCACGCACCCCCAGATGGTGAAACCCATCGATGGCCATGCCAGTGGTATAGAGCCTACTATCGTTCAACAGACGACTGGTTAACTGATTAACATAATCAAAATCACCTTCACTGTATACCAGTTGGTCGTTCTCATACCCGGCATAACTCAGCTCCGGCCCCAGCCCCGGTTGAAAAAACTTTTGGTCGACCAGTAGCTCGGGCACCACGCTATACGCCGTCAGCTTCTTGAGCGACAGTTCCAGTAAAATGTTGCTTTCGCGGCTGCTATCGGCCGGCACGGGCACAATTGCCACATAGCGCCTTGTGCTGAATGAATTACTACCCCGAATCAGGTAGATGCCTTTTTGGTCGGTGAGGGTAGCATTGGCGAGGAGTCGGCGGCGCAGTGTCGGCAGCGCCATACTGCTGTCGGCTGTTATGCCCGATGGTCCGAACAGAGTAACCGCTACCTCATACTTATCGAAGTAGTCGCGAAGGTAGTATTTGTCAATTTTTTGCCGCACCACATCTTGATTGGCAAACGGATTAGCCAGCACTTTCTGAATGCGCGGGTCGGCGGCCATCTGCCGCGTGCGCTCTGCCAGCAAGTATTCGCCTTGCAGATCATTATCAATCAGCAGATTGCCGGCTATTTTCTGTTTTGTTAGCACCAGTTGCTGATCGGCATACTCATATAGCGCCAGTGCCCCTACCGCCGATATCACGGCCAGCATCAGGAAGATAAACAGGTAAATCTGGTAGGGCACCACATTCACCAGCTGTTTAAGCCCGGTGAGGCGCAACACCGCGAAGAACAACAGGGCCAGCCCCAGCAGCGTGAGGTAGGGCTGATTGAGAATAAGCCCAGCCGGCAAAAACAGCAGCATGAAAAAGCTCAGCAGCACCACGTCCGATACTTTGGAGGTAGGCCGCACTGCTGCCGTGAACAATTGCGACAACAGGAAAAAGCCTACCATATACGCGCCACCATGCAATACCAGCGCTAAGCACAGCAGTATTTTGAAACCGCTTACCTGTATGCTCTGTGTGATATCGAGCACTAGCTGGGAGTTGTTGAAGCTATTGGAAAAGAACTGGTACAGCAGCACCATCAATCCGAAATAGCCCACCACGGCCACTACACCCAGTAGCAGCCGCAGCACCTGACGCCGCACCTGCCGTACCCGGCGCACCACCCGGTAGCGCCGGAATAGCAGCAGCGCATAATACGCCCCTACCAACAGCAGCAGCGCATTAATCAATAGGTCGCCCAGAGAAGGTGACAGCCACGAAGCCGCGTACACACGTGGGTCGAATAGGGGCAGCTCAATCAGGGAAAAAGGCAGGCCTGCGAATAGCAACCCTGCCCGCAACACTACAAGTGCTACAATAACCACTACAGCGCCACTCAGCACCTTGCCAGCCCGAAAGCGTCGACGTGCCATTTGCCACCAACAGAGCAAGTAACAACCCAGGCCCAGCAGCAACAAAAAGGAGGGCAGATACTTACCCGTAATAGGATTGGGCTGGAGACTTTCGACCGAAAACAGGTATTCTCCAGCGTCGGTGTAGAGGCGTGGCAGGCGTTGGTCCTCGCTATCGGGCACCAGCCGGATATTCATTCCCCGAAATAACGCTTGGCTGGCCCCCTGTCGCAGATAGCGGTTGCTAATACCATAGTGCTGCTCCAGTGGCACATAGATGATAACCGTATACGGTCCCAACGCCTGACGCAACACCAAGTAGTGTCCGAAGCGCATTTCCACCATCTGCTCCCGAAACTCTTCGTTGACCAGCGTCAGATCAGGCTCGATGGTATGGTCCGACCAACTCACCAGCTTCTCCCCTTCGTACACAAAGCAGGGGTAGGTGGTATGACCAACTAGCTCGTTAAAGCTCGGGGGATACTTGCGCAGGTTATCTACCACGGCCACAGCTTCGTAGCGGGCCGTTAGTTCAGCTTCCGTTAGCAAGTTCTGTAACCGTAAGGCATCGGCCCGGAATAAAGAGCCAGAGCGTTGAGCGTACTGATTGCTGATGTAGGCACCAGCAAAGCACAGCACCGCCGCCAGCAACAGAATCAACGGAGAAAAACGATTTGATTTCAACAAGGCAGAAGGCTAACAATCACCGGGCATCACAAAGCAAACCTACCCAGAAGTTAACAAAAATGCCGCCATTTGGCGGCATTCACTACGTATACCAACTGCTAGGTAACGCTGACAAGCTTATTGCAGGCGTTGCGCTACTGCTGAGCGGCTTTTTTCTTTTGCACGTTGCGGTACCAGAAATAACCTACCGTACCCATTAGGAGGTAGGGTACCGTCATCAGGTACACAATCCCTTTGTTAAGGCCCGTGACATCGTAGCCGTCTTTTTCCGTCCGCGACGACTCTACCTGCGACTTACACAGTACGCACTGAGCCTGGGCAGCGAGCGGGAGCAGGCTTAGCAAGGCACTCAGCAGCAACAAGAATACACCAGAAGCAAAGGTCTTTTTCATAGTAGTTGAACACCACAGCGGGCGTTAAGTTTCAAGCCAATGTACATTATGAATGTTCCTACTCAAGTATAATATGGAGCAATCATGAGGTACACAATAACCCCCGTAACAGACACGTATAGCCAAATGGGGAAAGTCCAACGGGCAATACGGCGGTGTTTGGAGAATTGCTCTGTAAGAGCGTAATACAGAGTAAAAAGTACTAGCGCAACGGTAATTGCAGCCAGCACAATATGCGTCAGTAGTAGGAAGTAGTACACCCCGCGGATGGCCCCTACTCCTCCAAACTTTGTAACAATGCCTTGCGAGTGGTAAGCTACATACGATACAAGAAATAAGGAGCCTAATAGAAAAGCAACACCCATCATGGCACGGTGCCGAGCTACCTCCTTGCGCCGGATGAAATAGTAACCGAGCACCAGGAAGACAGCTGTCAGCGAGTTCAACACTGCGTTCACAGCGGGTAGCATCTTTACATTAGCTCCCTCAATTCTGAAGATACCAGGAAAGTAGTAGAGCACGGCCACAGCCAGTGGTATTACTGCCCCCAGCACACCGGCCGCAATCTTATATTTGGTATTGCCGCTGGGTTTAGCGGCGCGCGTCGTCGTGCTCATAGATGTATAGTAGAACGCCTATTTCTGTCAGCAGCCGATCAATCTCTTTGTTTTTGGTGCCGTCGTAGATGCCTCGTACATGTTGTTCGCGGTCTATTAGAAACAAATTAGGTGTTTGAATGGTGCCGTTGGAAGGCAACTGGTAATTGTTGGCTAAACGACCCAACGCTATGGCATCGCCCGTCAGAAACCACCATCTACCGGCAATAGCACCATATTGTTCAGCCGCTTTCTCGGGTGTGAGACCAGCCGTCAGGAATGTTACCAGCTTCACGCGGGTATCCTGACGGTATAGTTCCTGTACGCGGGCTAGCTGCGCCGTTGGCTCAGAAGATGCACCAGGGCAAGTAGCACACAGGAAGCTGGCAACATACAGACCTCGGCCAACTAGTTCAGTTGGCGTGGCAGGTCGCCCAGACTGCGAGATTAGCCCCAAATTACCTACCTGGCGATAAACAGTATCGCGCTGCCACTTTCCGCCTACCTGCGTCGAGTCGACGCGTTCGGGCAAGAAAATTGGCAGCGCGTAATGGTTGGTGCCGAAGCTTTTCAGGAATAGAAAAGCTAGGACGGGCACAAGTAGCATGAGGCCCAACAACAGGGTTTGCTGGGGCCGCATGTATTAGCTATTAAACGTGTGCTGAAGCAGTTCGCCGGCGTACGAACCCTCGGTTATCAAAGCCACCAGCAACCAGATGAGTAGCGCCGTTGGAATCATGATAGTCCAGATCAGGCCTTTCGTCTCATGCTTCAAGTGCATGAACTCGGCGACAATGAAGAACGCTTTAAAAATCGTGAGGACGATGTAGATGCTGTTACGAAAAGTACTGGACTCCATGGTAAAAGCAATAACGAACTCAACAGCCGTGATGCCAACCAGCACCCAGAACGTTTTCCAGATCCAGCCAGTGTTGGGCTTGGGAATATCTCTAATCTCGTTGTGCTGAACTTCGACGTGGTGTGCCATTATAACAAAATGGTTGAAGTACTAAATGAATGAATGGCTGATTACCCGGCAGCTTACCGAGCAATCAGCCATGTAGGTTTTTTAAACGAGGTAGAAGAAGGTGAAGACAAATACCCACACCAAGTCTACAAAGTGCCAGTATAAGCCAATCTTCTCCACCATTTCGTAATGGCCACGTTTTTCGAACGTACCATTCGTGGTCGCAATAAAGGCCCATAGCAATAAGCAAACGCCTGAGAAAACGTGCGTACCATGGAAGCCAGTAATAAAGAAGAACAGATCAGCGAAAAGAACCGGACCATACTGGTTCACCGCCAAGTTAGCGCCATGAAACACGGTACCGTCGCTCATTAAAGTACCTTCTTCGTGGCCGCCGATAAAGTGGCTCCACTCCCATGCCTGTGAACCCAGGAAGGTAGCACCGAACAGAATCGTCCATAGCAACCATTTCTGTACATCATTCTTATCCATGCGGTGGCCCGCTTCTACAGCTAATACCATCGTCACGGAGCTGAAGATGAGAATCATCGTCATTAACGCTACGAAGGCCAAGGGAAGGTCTATACCGTGGAACCCAGGAAAGGCATTAAACACCTTTTCTGGAATGGGCCAATAGGCGGTAGAGAATTCGAAGTCCTTGGTATCACCTACATACACCGGGTTGCGGTGACGGATCATACCATAAGTGGTCAGGAACGCAGCGAACGTGAAGGCATCCGACAGCAGGAAGAACCACATCATCAGCTTGCCATAGCTAGCCTTGAAGGGTTCGTTGCCGCCGTCCCAGGTGCCGGAACGCGGGTGTTCGAGTTCGACCGAATTCGTCGTGGGGGCCAGCGTTGAGGAAGAAGTGGACATACTATGCGGGGTAAGACAATACTAGTGGTTCAAAAGTAGGAACAAATACAGGTACAACCAAAGCCCACCGAGGAAGTGCCAGTAGATAGTAGCGTTACCAATGGACAGCATTTGCTTGGAATGGACTTCATAGCGTAAACTTTTACGAAGCACAATCCACAGAAAAATCAACCCAGTAACTAAGTGAAAGGCGTGTACGCCCATGAGCACGTATACGAATGAACCAGAAGGATTGGCGTCGGTACCACCGAAGAAAATTCGGTTGGCAACTAAATCACCCCACACGTTCCACTGCCCTACCAGAAAGGCCAAGCCTAACAGAAAGGTCAAAATCAGCGCAATACGTACTTGCTTGATGCTGTTGCGACGGGCAGCGAAGTAGGCCCACTGCATAGTGGCAGAGCTCACTAGAATAATAGCGCTGTTGATAGCCAACGCCATAGGTAGGGCAAATTCCAGCCAGTTGCCCTCGTCGCGCCGCACAATGTACGCACTGGTATAAGCTGCAAAAATCATGGAACTGCTGATCATCAGCAGAATCAACTGCAAGCGATACGGGTGCTGGCCGGTACCGGGCTCTTTAGCGGTTAAAACTTCGGAAGTATGCATAGACAGGTGATTACAGTTTATCGAAGACTAGCGCAATCTGCACGATAGGTAGGTAGAGAAACGAGCCGAACATGATACTCATGGCCGCTTTTTTCGAACAGGTGCGCATCAAATAGAACGTTTGCCCCAGAAATAAAACTCCACATACCACAGCAATTATTCCATAAGTAGTACCCGTCATGTGAAATACGGTGGGTAGCAAGCTCAATGGAATCAGCACCAGCGTATAGGTCATGATCTGTATGGCCGTACGCAAGTCCTTACCGCCGGGAGTAGGCAACATTTTAAACCCAGCCTTCTTATAATCATCATCCAGCACCCAAGCAATAGCCCAGAAGTGAGGAAACTGCCACATAAACTGAATCCCAAACAAAATCCAAGCTTCCACGCCTAGCACACCAGTAGCAGCTACCCAGCCAATCATGGGTGGCATGCCACCAGGAATAGCGCCTACCGCCACACATATAGGAGAAATCGTTTTGAGCGGCGTGTAAATGAAGCCGTACAGAATTAATGACAGCAACGACAAAGCGGCTGTAAGTGGGTTAAAAAAGTAGGCTAGTATGCCTAAACCAAGCACCCCTGTTACAAATACGAATATCCATCCTTCGGTCACGCTTATCACTTCCGTTGGAATGGGACGGTTAGCAGTGCGCTTCATCAGTTTATCGAGGTCTTTCTCGAAAATCTGATTAATGGTATTGGCTGCACCCGTAACTAATAGACCGCCTACTAGGACCAGCAGCGCCCTACCCAAGTCGAACTCGCGGGCGCCCAGCAGGTAGCCAATGGCGCTGGAAAAGGCCACCGTAAGGGCCAGCCGAAACTTAAGTAGCTGAAAAAACGCTCTGGCTTTAGACATCCGAGAGATTAGACTGATGATTGACCGTTAAACCCGGCCAAACGGGGCCGCAAAGTTACGCAACAACCCGCGGAAACGTGGCCTGCCCTACCGTTTTCCGAGCATGTCGGTAGGTCAGTAGTAGAATAAACTGTGCGCCGAACAACAGCGTACCCAGTGTGAGGTGCACAGGCTGTACAATAGCAGGCAAACTGAAGTAAGCCAACGTAACACCTGCTAAGATTTCCAACACAATCAGAACAACTACCGCTGTCGCCCAACGCTGCAAACGCCGGTTGGGCTGCTGATACACTTGGTATAATACATAAGCGTTTAGCAGCAATAGCACGGCCGAGAATGTGCGGTGAACCGCAAAAATGCTCCCAAGCTGTTCTATCCAAGTTCCTCGCTGTAAATAACTATTAGCAGTAGCTACCAAATCAACCTGTTCCCTCACCTGGGTACCCAACACAATCTGTCCAAATGTTAGCAACACAATCAGCCACAACCAGCCAGCTATACCAGTTGTGATGGGCATTACTTCTGAATTGCGTTCCGTTGGCACAGTTGCGCGTTGCGAGCGTTCTACAGCGTAAATCAACATAGCGACAATCAGCAATGCCAATCCCATATGAACAGTTATCATAATGGGCAGAAGATTGGTTGAAACTACCAATGACCCAAGCCACCCCTGTACACCCGTCAGGATAAACGCCCAGAATGCCAACCAAAACACAGGTCGGTCGCGGCGCCAATAAGGCCAAGCCAACACTACCGTCAGAAATACGAAGATGCCTATCAGAGCGCCTATCAAACGGTTTACATACTCAATCCATGTTTTAACTGGGTTAAAATCTGTCTCAATGTACTGCGTTGGGTGGGCGAAGATATTGCTGGCTACCTGCCGGAAACCAAACCGCTCGAGGGTAGTAGCTAACCTCTTATTCTTGGCTACGCGCTGGGCTGTATAAACTTCTTTGTAATCAGCAGGTAGCTGACTGATATCTGTGGGAGGAACCCACGTTCCGAAGCACTTAGGCCAATCGGGGCAGCCCATACCTGAACCCGTACTGCGTACAATACCCCCAACGAGAATGAGTAGATAAACGGAGACTACCGTCAGAATGCCAAAGAAGCGAAACCGGCGGACGAATGCAGGAGTGCGCATATTTATTGTATCAAAATGTACTAGTAGAATATAATCGACTAGTATTTCGCTCAGTAGAAAGAACTATTTGGGTGATTTCTACCAAACTTTTTGGTGATGTTAAATAGAAAACGGGCCGCCGTAAATACAGCGGCCCGTTTGCAATGCACTTAGGCAGGAAAGTTAATCAGCCATCTCCCGTTCATAGGGCATGTTAGACGATTGCGTCTGCGAGAAGGGTACGTTTTGCGGAATAAAATCCGTTTCGGCGCCCGGCTTGCTATAATCATACGGCCAACGGTACACAGCGGGAATAGCACCAGGCCAGTTACCATGACCAGGCACAATCGGCGTAGTCCACTCCAACGTGTTCGACTGCCAAGGGTTTTCTGTTGCCCGACGGCCACGGAAAATGCTATAGAAGAAGTTGAAGATAAACACGAACTGTGCAAAGAAAGCCAAAATAGCGGCTACAGAGATGAACTTGTTTAGGTCAGCAAACTGGCTGAACGTATCGAAACCAGTCCAAGAGTAATAGCGACGAGGGAAACCAGCAATACCAACATAGTGCATGGGTAGGAATACCAAGTATACACCAAGGAATGTCAGCCAGAAATGTATGTATCCTAACTTTTCGTCCATCATACGGCCGAACATCTTTGGGAACCAGTGGTATACTCCAGCAAATAGACCAAAGAAAGCGGAACTACCCATTACCAAGTGGAAGTGAGCTACTACAAAGTAGGTGTTGTGCATCTGAATATCCAGCGCAGCGTTACCTAACACAATACCCGTAAGACCACCCGAAATGAACAGCGATACAAAGCCAATCGAAAATAGCATTCCTGTAGTAAAACGAATATTACCACGCCACAAAGTAGCCAACCAGTTAAAGGTCTTCACAGCGGAAGGCACTGCAATGATCAGTGTGAGGAACATGAAGACTGAACCTAGGAAAGGGTTCATACCCGTTACAAACATGTGGTGAGCCCACACTACAAATGATAGCAGTGAGATACCCAACAACGAACCAATCATGGCGCGGTAGCCGAAGATAGGTTTGCGAGCATTGGTAGCCATGATTTCCGATACCATACCCATAGCCGGCATAATCACGATGTACACCTCAGGGTGACCTAGGAACCAGAACAAGTGCTGGAACAGGATTGGGCTACCACCAGTGTTAGGCAGTGCCTGACCAGCAATGTAGATATCCGACAGGAAGAAGCTAGTACCGAATGAACGGTCAAAAATCAGCAGCAATGCAGCCGAAAACAGTACTGGGAAAGCCAACAAACCCAACACAGCCGTCAAGAAGAACGACCAGATTGTAAGCGGCAGCTTTGACATCGACATACCGCGAGTACGCAGGTTGATGATAGTTGTGATGTAGTTCACACCACCTAGCAGTTGCGACACGATAAAGAGAGCCATCGACACCAACCAAAGCGTCATACCAGCACCTGAACCAGAAATAGCTTGTGGCAGAGCACTAAGGGGCGGATAAATTGTCCAACCAGCAGAAGCAGGTCCAGTCTCAATAAACAGAGACGAAAACATAATCACACTGGAAACAAAGAAGAACCAGTAAGATAGCATGTTCATGAAACCGGATGCCATATCACGCGCACCAATCTGCAGTGGGATCAGGAAGTTCGAGAAAGTGCCACTCAAACCAGCTGTCAGCACGAAGAATACCATAATGGTACCGTGCATAGTCACCAAAGCCAAGTAAAATTCAGGATTCAGCTTACCAGCCTCTACCCATTTACCTAGTACAGGTGTCAACCACTCTAGAGTGGATTCAGGCCAGCCCAGTTGCAAACGGAATAAGCTAGACAGCGTACCGCCTAGAATCGCCCAGAAAATACCAGTAATGAGGAATTGCTTAGCAATTACTTTATGGTCGGTACTAAAGACGTACTTCGAAATAAAGCTTTGCTCGTGATGCTCATCATGGTGCAAATGCTCATCGTGCTCAGTATGCGGAACTGAGACGCCGATGCCACCTTGAGCCTGCGCGTTAGTAGGAATATTAGCAGCCATAGAAAAGCGTGCGTTAAAATGTGATTACAACGAAGCCGGAGTAGCAGTCTGTACGGCAGCAGTAGCTGCTGGACCCGCAGCTGGTAAAGCCGCACCTACTGTTTTCTGGTTGCGAGCTTTTTGCTTCAAATTGGCCAGAATCTCAGGATTTTGCGATGAGAAGGATTTTTGTTGCGACAACCAAGCGATATAGTCTTCTGGTTCCTCCACAATCACTCTCATTTTCATGGCAAAATGACCCTTACCACATATTTGATTACAGGCCATTTCATAATTAAAATCAGGATTGCCTGTTTTAGCTCTCATTTCTTCGGTCGTCAGAGTAGGCGTAAACCAGAATTTGGTTGGCATACCTGGTACAGCATACATCTGTACACGAAAGTGTGGCATGTAAACAGCATGCAACACATCGCGCGAACGTATTTTGAACATTATTGGATGGCCTTTCGGAATATGCAAGTCTCCAGAAGAAAAAGTAATGTCATCCAAAGAACTTTGGTCACTCAAATCGAGCCCGAAATCGTTAGAAGCATCAATCAGCCGGTAGTTAACTACCCCTAATTTCTGATCACGACCGGGGTAACGAGCCAACCAGCCAAACTGCTTACCCATCACCTCAATTACTACTGAATCTTTAGGGGCTGGCCCTGTAATACGCGTCCACTCTTTCCAGCCAGCAAATACCAAGGCAGCCATTACAACGGCCGGAATCAGCGTCCAGATAATTTCGATCTTGTTGTTATGGGCAAAGAAGAAGGCCCGGCGACCCTCACGGTATTGATATTTGTAAGAATACACAAACAGCAAAACCTGAGTCAGCACGAAAGCTATTCCTAAAATAACCATCGTGGTCCAGAACATCCGTTCCAGCGCATGGCCGTGAACAGAGGCAATGGGTGGGTTCATCGCTTCAAAGCTATCTGCGAAAGACCATGCGAAAGCCGCACCACCAACAACAAGAAATACTAAAAAGAGAATCGCATTGACGCGGTTGCTAGTACCGATTTCGCGGTTGGAGCTACCCGAGAAAATGGATGTCAGAATCTGGAGGCGGAACAGCAAGCCGAATACGACCAGCAGCAACACCAGAACCAGCAGAATACCAAGAGCAGTCATTTGTAAGGAAGTTAGAAGCTAGCAGCTGGAAGCTGAAAGAGCAGTGAGAAAAGAATTCTGACTATCTACTTTCAATTTCCAGATTCTAAAATTTAAGTCGTGTGATGGATGCTCTCGTCGAGGAAAGGATGGTTTACAGGAACCAACGAGGCCTGCGACAAACGCTTTGTCAGCAATAGTAAGAAACTGCCTAAGAAAACTAAAGCTGTGCCTATTTCAATGATAAACCCGTTATTTCCTCGCATAGTTGCAGGCATGATCATTAAATAAAAATCAAACCAGTGGCCTACCAAAATAGCAATGCTTACGATCTTGAGCATGATCATTTGCCGCTTTGCATCGCGGGTCATCATTACCAAGAAAGGGAAAGCGAAGTTGATAACCAAGTTGAAAAAGAACAACCCGGTGTACGCGTTATCAAATCCACCCAAACGCTGATTGAAGTACACAGATTCTTCAGGTATGTTAGCATACCAAATCAGCATAAACTGCGAGAACCAGATGTAAGTCCAAAAGATGCTAAAGCCAAACATGAACTTCCCTAGGTCGTGCAAATGGCTTGCAGTCACAAAACGAAGGTAGCCAGCTTGTTTTAGGAAAATAGTGCAGAGCGTAATGGCAGCAATGCCCGATACCCACCAGCTTGCAAAAACATACCAGCCAAACATGGTGCTATACCAGTGCGTGTCAATTGACATCACCCAGTCCCAGGCCGACATAGACTCTGTTACAGCGAACAGTACGAGGAACAAGGCCGATGTCTTAATGCTCTGATGGAAATAGTAGGTCCCACCGTTTAAATCTTCTTCTAAAGAAAGTTTACGCAGTCGTTCTGTGAATACCCACCAGATAACGAGGTAGGAAACCGTGCGAATCAGGTAGAAAGGAATACTCAGAAAACCACTCTTGCCAGCAATAATACGGTCGTAGGTTTCACTACCAGGTGTCATGATACCTGGCGTAGTCCAGTGGAAAATATCATTATGCCACAAGTTCAGCAGAAACACAATTACCAGAATAACACCACCGGGTAATACCCAAGCACTGGTTGCTTCAGGCACGCGACGAATAGCAGCAGACCAGCCAGCGTAAGCCACTGTGTTGATGGCTACCCAAACTGTACCGACAATAGATAGGCCTAGGAAGAAAATGTTACTGTGCCAGATGCTAACAATAATGCGTTTCAACCATATGGGGCTGCCATGATGAGCTTCACCGCCATGTCCAGCTACTTCGTGGCCAGCAGCAGCATGCTCAGCTCCTGCGCCAAATAAAGCTAGTGCTACGCCTACAATGAATAGGATAACGCCCGCCAGAATGATCCAGATAAACTTTTTACGGGTGTCAGACGAAAGTACCAGGTGTTCAGCCGTGGCGCTTTCGTGGTGCGTCAGTGTTGCCATAGTCCTTAATTCGCCGTTCCGTTAGTTGCTTTTGTGTTGCCATGACCAGGAGTAGCCGAGCCAGTACCTGCCTGTGCTTCTTCTACGGGAGCCTGGGTAGACGAGTCGGAGGTTTCAGTAGAGTCCGCAGCACTGCTTTTCGGTCCTACTTTCACCATTTTAGCCAATCCATCGGGGCCTTCTCCTAACTGCAGTGCCCGAACGTACATCGCAATTTTCCAACGCTCTTCTGGATTTACCTGAGAGCCATGGGGCATCATACGACCTTTACCCCATTCGATGACATGGTAGATATGACCATCATTCATCGTCTTGTAGGAACCCGTTGAATAGTTCGGAACACCCTTGAATTTTTGACCAACAGGCCCTTGGCCATCGCCTTGCTCACCGTGGCAGTGCTGGCAGTTACGCGCATACAGCACTTGGCCTTCCGTTAGATTCTCCTGCGTATAAGCTAGCGGGTTCTTAAGGCGAAGCGAGGCCTGCTCTACGCTGTCCTTCGGAATGTGGTCGTAATAGTTTAGTTTTCCTAGAGGCACTGTGCCCACCACTGGGGTGCGCTCGTTGATGCCCATTGGATTAATCGTATTAGCCGTAATCTGCCGTAAAGGCTCGTACGGAATCGATTCGTACATCTCCGGCGCATATTCGATGCCGGTGTCATTAGCGTCATGGCAAGCAGTCATACTTACTGCTCCGAGTGCCATCAACGACGCTTGCAGACTTAGTTTCAGCGAATGCGCCATTAGTTTTTCGTCATTTCTTTTTCGTTCACCTCTGATGCACCGTTATCGCGCAGCAGTTGGGTCAACTGGCCTAAATTGCTTGTGTCATCCTTCAACTCAATCGCCATTACGAATTTGTCGTCCGTTGAGCGAACATCCATCACGTGTACCTTGGGTTTCGGGTACATGCTCGTGATAATGAAGAAGGTGATGGCCATACCATGGCAGGTAAATAGTACCGTCAGCTCGAAGGATACCGGAATAAAAGCCGGTAATGCGATGTGTGGCTTACCACCAATAATCATTGGCCAGTCAAAGCCCAGCATGTAGATCTGCATCCACAAGGCGAAGGACAAACCACACAGGCCATAGAAGAAAGCGGCTATAGGCAGTCGGCTCCGTTCAATACCCAAAGCATCATCAATGCCGTGAATGGGAAAAGGCGTGAATACGTCGTAGATCTTCACTCCCGCTGCGCGCACGTTCTCAATGGCGTGCAGGAGTACGTCTTCGTCATCGAAAACGCCGAGGGCGAAACGCTTAGTCATGTTTGGTATAAGTTACGGGAGCAGAAGCTGGCACGCCGGGAGTAGCGTGATGATGCGTGGGAGCATGATGTGGGTCACGACCAGTGTAGGTTGGACCATTATCTACACCATACTTCAGAATCGTTTTCACCTCAGCCATGTTGATAACGGGGAAGAACTTGGCAAACAACAGGAAAAGCGTGAAGAACAGCCCCATCGTGCCCACATAAATGCCGATGTCGATAATCGAAGGCGAGAACATTGCCCACGAAGAAGGTAGATAGTCGCGGTGCAGTGAGGTTACGATAATTACGAAACGCTCAAACCACATCCCGATATTTACGATAATCGACAGTATGAATGTCATCGGGATGCTGTAACGCACTTTACGGAACCACACTAGCTGTGGTGTAATCACGTTACAGGTCATCATAGAGGCGTAAGCCCACCAGTAGGGACCTGTAGCACGGTTGATGAAGGCGTATTGCTCAAACTCTACCTGCGAATACCACGCGATGAAGAACTCCGTGATGTAGGCCACACCCACAATGGAGCCTGTGATCATCATGATTTTGTTCATTAGAGCAATGTGCTCCAGCGTAATGTAGTCTTCCAGCTTGAATACTACTCGGGTAATCAGCATTAGCGTGAGTACCATAGCGAATCCCGAGAAGATAGCGCCAGCTACAAAGTAGGGCGGGAAGATAGTAGTGTGCCAGCCTGGTACTACTGAGGTAGCAAAGTCCATCGATACGATGGTGTGTACCGAAAGTACCAGCGGAGTGGAAACACCAGCAAGAATCAGCGAAACTGTTTCATAACGCGACCAGGCCTTAGCCGAACCTTTCCAGTTCATGCTGAGCATGGAATAGGTTACCTTAGCAATTGGACCTTTTGCACGGTCACGGATGGTAGCAAAGTCTGGGATCAGACCGATATACCAGAACACCAAGGAAACCGAGAAGTAAGTCGAAATAGCGAATACGTCCCACAGAAGTGGCGAATTGAAGTTAGCCCACAACGATCCAAATGTATTCTGCAGCGGGAACACCCAATATGCCTGCCATGGGCGACCCATGTGCAATACAGGGAACATAGCAGCGCAGATTACGGCGAAAATCGTCATAGCCTCGGCAGCACGGTTGATGGACGAGCGCCACTTCTGACGGAACAGTAGTAGTACTGCCGAAATTAGCGTACCGGCATGACCAATACCTACCCACCACACGAAGTTGGTAATGTCCCAGGCCCAGCCAACGGTTTTGTTCAGACCCCATTCACCGATACCATACCATAGGGTGCGGTATACAGAATAGAGAAATACACCAAGGAAAAATAGAGCAACGGCTAGGGCCGCCATCCACCGAATATTCGGCTTGGCTTCTACCTGCCGGCACACGTCCTGCGTGATGTCGTGGTACGTTTTCCCCCCGGTTACGAGCGGCTCCCGTACAGGCGATACGTGCTGCATAGTGGTTTATTTAAGGAAGTGGCAGGAATCAGACTGGTCAGCCGTATAGCAATAAACAGCCTGCTCCTATTCTCAATGGCTAGATCACAAATTCGTTTCCGTTCTCCACGTTCCGGATCTTAGTCAGGTACGTGATATTGGGCTGCACGTTAATCTGGTCGAGGACGTGGAAAGCACGCTCTCCATCTTCGCGACGCAGTAGTTTCGATATGCGCGATTCAGGGTCGCGCATATCACCGAACACGATGGCTTCTGTAGGGCACGATTGCGCGCAAGCCGATACAACTTCTCCGTCTTTCGGACGACGCTTTTGCTTTTTGGCTTCTAGCTTACCAAGTTGGATACGCTGTACGCAGAACGAGCATTTCTCCATCACCCCACGAGCCCGAACAGTTACGTCGGGGTTCAATACCATACGGCCCAGATCAGTGAACATGTGACCGTTCACATTCTCGAACTTCTCATTGGTGTAATATGAGAACCAGTTGAAGCGACGTACTTTATAGGGGCAATTGTTAGCGCAGTAACGCGTACCTACGCAACGGTTGTAGGTCATTTGGTTCAGACCTTCCGAGCTGTGAGTAGTAGCCAATACTGGACACACTGTTTCACAGGGGGCGTGGTTGCAATGCTGGCATAGCATCGGCTGGAAAATCACTTTTGGATTTTCAGCCGGATTTTCCATCGCGGCATAAGTAGCCAGCTTACCTTCCGTCTCAAATTCGTCGCGGTGGTGGTCGGAGCTGTAGTAGCGGTCGATACGCATCCAGTGCATCTCACGGCGGTTGATTACCTCCTGCTTACCTACTACAGCTACGTTGTTCTCAGCTTGGCACCCAATTACGCACGAGCCGCAGCCAATGCACGAGTTCAGATCGATAGCCATACCCCAGTGGTGGTTCTTATACTCGTAGTCCTGCCACAGCGAAACGCGGGCGGGAGCTTCCAAACCATCAGGGGTAGCTACTTTCTCGTATTCTGTTACTTCTTTGGGATTCTCAACGTACCTCGCCAGCGTAGCTTCCTGCACTACAGCCTTGCGGTCCATAATGGTATGGTGCGTTTGCGTCTGAGCAATAGTTTCCGTAGCACCAGTTTTTTCTAACTTGGCAGTAGTAGCATACACAATGCTGTTACCAACCATAGTAGCCAATGGTAATACGTTGGCTCCTACTCCGTCGCCTACCTTACCCGTACGCTCACGGCCATAACCAATGGCAATAGCAATGGTACCTTTTGCTTGGCCTGGCTGTATCAGCAATGGCAACTCTACCGATTTGCCGTTAGCAGCAGTTACTTTTAGTACTTCACCTTGCTCCCAACCATTAGTTTTGGCCATATCGTAAGGAACGCACACGTAGTTACCCCACGTAGCCTTCGAAACTGGATCAGGCAATTCTTGTAGCCACGGGTTATTGGCTTCCGAACCGTTACCAATCCCTACCTTTTCGTACAGAGCCAGCTCTACCTCTCCAGATCTGGCGGGGGCACTTAACGCTGCAACTGCTGCCGAAGCATCTACAGCTGGTACTGGTGTAGTGGCAGGCGATGCCGTACCCATTACTACACCATCATGTACCGCTTTATCCCAGGCAGCCTGAAAACCACTAGCGCCCAATACTCCACGCCATTGTGCGCGCAGGTAATCGTAGTAGCTAGTGTTGTTACCAGCCCAAACCAAGAGGCTGTCTTGAGCTTGGCGTGTAGCAAATAAAGGCGAAATGGCAGGCTGAGCTAAGCTCAGGTACCCCCGTTTCGGCTCATAGTCGTTCCATGACTCCAGATAATGATGATCGGGAGCAGCGTACTTGCACAGAGCTCCTGTCTCGTCGAGGCGGTCGTTGAGTGAAATCGTGAGTGCTAAGCCAGGTAACGCAGCAGCAATATCGCCTCCCATGGGGTGGTCGTATACTGGGTTGGCGTTATAAAAAATCACCGCGCCGACACTCTTATTCTTGATGTCGCTCACTAATTGCATCATACGGGCATCACTACCCTGACGAACCAGTGACGGATTGGCCAGATCAACCGTAGTGCCTACGTTACCGAGGCTCTGGTTGATAGAAGCTACTAAGGCTTGTACATTCGGGTCGTTGGAGCCCGATACAACGATACTGCGACCTCGGTTGGCCTTCAGTTCATTTGCTGCTTTAGTAAGAGTAGCGTTCTTATAAGAGCCGCCGCCGCCCCCTACCACAGCGTTGTATAGTGCCAATGCCACCGCTCCCATTTCGGACGGTTTCACTGGTACACGCATATCAGCATTAGCTCCAGTCAACGACATCGCAGTTTCAAACTGGTAATGCCGCGACATCGTCCTTTTCTCACTCGATACTTTGCGGGTAGTAGCGTATTGCTTAGCAAACTCTACTGGCGACACCCAAGTACCAAGAAAGTCAGCGCCAAGGCTCACAATAACGTTGGCCTGGCTGAAGTTGTAGCTTGGTAGTACACCGCCGTTAGCCTGCAACAGCCCACTTACTGAGACTACATCGTACTGTACGTGTTCCGTATTGGGATAGCGCGCTGCAAATTCAGCAATAACCTTTTTGGTTGATGGGCTGATGATTGTTGGCGACACAATAGCAATCCGACCGGCTTGCGCCAGTTTCGCCTGTACTTCGCGGTCTACTTGGACCTTATCCGCTTTTTTCCGGTCGATAGTGAAATGCTGCAACCGGGCACCGTCATACAGGCTCAAAACAGAAGCTTGTGCCCGGGCCGAGAGTCCTCCACGCGTAAGCGGTGACTCAGGGTTGCCTTCCAGTTTAATTGGCCGACCTTCCCGGGTTTTTACCAGTACGCTGTTGTAATCCTGTCCCGTGAAATAGGTGGAAGCGTAGAAGTTGGCGATACCAGGATCTACCTCCTGCGGCTTATTCAGATATGGAATAGCCTTGCGAACCGGAGTTTCGCAGCTAGCCAGGGTAGCGGCAGCAATGCCGAAACCCATCAGTTTAAGGAAGTCGCGGCGCGGGGCTACCACAGCGTCGGAAGAGGCATAGGTTTCCTTCACCGGTAGAAAGTCCGCGAATTCTGTTAGCGCGTTCTTCACAAACTCCGGCGAGTTCTCCAGTTCCTCAACTCCCTTCCAGTACTTAGGCGACTCTTGCATTTGTGTATGGTGACTTAGGGTCTTGGGGACTGGGGTCGTGGTGTTGACTCCACATCGTCTCCAAGTAAGGCGTATGTAATATCTTTTAAAAATATCTCAGCAAGTAACTATCTCCATGAAGAAGTCACTTGCTAAAACTTAGGCATCTAGTAGTGGCACTTCGAGCATTCGGTGCCACCGTTCGACGACACGGTGAAAGGCACTGCACCATTCTTGGTGTCATGTAGCTTCACGAGGTTGTCGTAGTAGGCATTGCCCTTCGTATTGAGGGGCGTCTCGCGGTGGCAATTGATGCACCAGCCCATTGTAAGAGCTGAGTACTGGTACACCACATCCATATTCTGAATAGGCCCGTGACAAGTCTGGCACTCAAGGCCACCCACCTGTGTGTGTTGCGAGTGGTTAAAGTAGGCCAAGTCTGGCAGGTTGTGGATACGTACCCACTGGATTGGCTGCTTGCGCTCAATAGCGCGGTAGATCTTCTTAATCTCCGGCGACTCCGTTTTGATCTGCGAGTGGCAGTTCATACAGATGTTGGGAGACGGAATGTTAGCTGATTTGCTCTTGTACACCGACGTATGGCAGTAGGCGCAGTTGATCTGGTTTTCGCCGGCGTGCAACTTGTGCGAGAAGGCGATAGGCTGGGTAGGCTGGTAGCCTTGCGTCAAACCAATACCCATAGCTGCCTGTACCGACTCGTAGAGCACTACCAGAATGAACACTGTAACAGCAATACCCCGTACGGCACCTGACTTGTAAATCTTCGAGAAATCGAAGCGATGGTTGAGTTGCTCTACATCGCGACCACTTAGGTCTTTACGACCGCGTAGCACGTCTTTCATTAGATTGGCAATGATAACCAGCGTTACCACCAACACAATCAGCACCACTACCAACACAATCATCAGCAGGTCGATGTACTGGCCTGCTTCGGTGCTGCCTTGGGCATTTGCGGTAGCAGCACCATCTGTTCCGGCGGTTGCGTTAGTACCAGGAGCCGGAGCAGCTCCGCCTTCTTGCGAAGTGGTATAAGCAATAATCGACTTAATCTCGTCATCTGACAGAGCGAAGCTAGGCATTTGCTGCTTGCCGTACTCGTTGAAGAGTTTAACCGCATATGCATCCCCGCTAGCTACCACCTTGCTGGAATTCTTGATCCATGGAATGAGCCAAGACATAGGGCGGCGCTTGGTGATACCAGCTAGGGCAGGCCCTACCACCTTATCATTGACAGCATGGCACTGAGCGCAGTTGCCTTTAAACAAAGCGTCACCGGCAGCAATAGCAGCGGCATCGCCTCCACCAGCGGCGGGAGCGGCAGCACCATCAGCGGCAGCGGCAGCGCCATCGGCACCAGCCGTAGCGCCGGGTGTTACACCTTCTTTGCTGACCGCCGGAGCAGAGCCAACATCTTGGGCCAACGACTGGCCTAGAGTAGCAACCGTCAGGAAAAGAGCAAGAAGCAGTTTGGGAAGAGTACGAAATCGGATGCTATCCATAGCACAAATTGACTGGGAAGAAAGAAACGCAAGCGTGCATCAAGGCCACAAATGTAGGTTGGGATTCGCAGACAACAAACCTAAACAGGCTAATTTTCACCCCTTCAAGCTTGCTTAGAAAGATTCTAAAGTACCTCAAACTCTACTAGTTATACTTATATAATAATATATATACCGCTAAGTGGCTGCTACTTAGCAGAGTTATACTGCTATCGAAAGCATGGCCCAACGTAAGTTACACAAGGCACTCCGCATTCTGACGTACAAAGAGTTAGAACGCTATTGTCCTTTAACAAATAATATTCAGTCCATAGGCATTGGGCTAGAAAAGTCGTATCTTTGCCGCCTCATTTAGTTTTCACACATAAATTTTCACCCCGTCGTAATGGAAGTAAGAAATTACGAGACGGTCTTCATTTTGACTCCCGTGCTGAACGAGAGCCAAGTGCAAGAGACGGTCGAGAAGTTCACCCAGGTGCTTAAGGAAAATAGCGCCGACATTATCAACCAGGAAAGCTGGGGCCTGCGCAAGCTGGCCTACCCGATCCAGAAGAAGTCAACCGGTTATTATTTTCTGGTTGAGTTCACTGGCGAAGGCAACATCGTGGATACGCTGGAGCTGGCGTTCCGCCGCGACGAGCGCATCATTCGGTTCTTGACCACTGTGCTCGACAAGCACGCTGTGTCTTACAACCAGCGCCGCCGCAATGGCGAGATGAACCAGCAGAAAGCCAAACAACAATCGGAAGCCGCCGCCTAGTATCATGAGCCTAGCCAACGAAAGAATCCACAAGCAGGAGCAGCGCAAGAAGTACTGCCGCTTTAAGAAAAACGGCATTAAGTATGTCGACTATAAGGATCCGAACTTCCTGCTGAAGTTTGTGAACGAGCAGGGCCGCGTGCTGCCTCGCCGTATCACTGGCACTAGCCTGAAGTTTCAGCGTAAAGTAGCGCAGGCCGTGGCAAAAGCCCGTCACCTGGCCCTGATGCCTTACGTAACCGATTCGTTAAAATAGTTTCTAGTTATTGGTTTTTTGTTTTTGGTCTTTGGTGGCTGCCTTACGTTGCTTGAAACTGAGTTAGCTGCCAAAAACCAAAAACCAACAACCAGAAACCAACAAAGTCATGGAAGTAATTCTGAAAGACCACGTGAAGGGTCTGGGCGAGAAGAACGACATCGTAACGGTGAAAGCTGGTTACGGTCGTAACTACCTGCTGCCCCAGGGTCTGGCTATTCTGGCCGACAAATCGAACAAGAAAATTGTTGCCGAGAACGTACGTCAGGCTGCACACAAAGCGGATAAGATCAAAGGTGACGCCCAAGCTATTGCCGACAAAATCGGCAATGCAGTGCTGGAGATTCCGGCTAAAGTGGGTGAGACCGGCAAAATCTTTGGCCGCGTAACCACGCTGCAATTGGCTGATGCCCTCGCTAACAAAGGAATTGAGGTAGACCGCAAACGTATTTCGTTTGACCAAGAGCCTTCGACGGCTGGCGAGTATACGGCTACCCTGAACCTACACAAAGAAGTGAAGCACCAAGTACGCTTCAATGTGGTAGCTGAATAAGCTATTGCTCTTTGCTAAAAAAGCCCGGCTGCTCTAGTAGCCGGGCTTTTTCGTTGCTACCGGAACGAGGCACTACCACATACACGTTGCGTCCCGTAGTAGTAAACTGGTTCCCATAAGCAATTTACTCCCATCTTTGTCGGTAAGTCCCTGCTTATTGAGTTGCCGCGCTTCAGTGGCGCGTGGCTTTTTAGCAGCTTACTGTATCCGTTGGCTGGCTATCGGCCGTAGCTCCCTTGCATGTTTCGTACTGAAATTCCTCTTATTCCCCATTCGCAACAGCTGCCACACTCGGCGCGAGTGCTAACGATAGGCTCCTGCTTTGCGGAGACGATGGGCGCGCGCCTGCTCGAAAACAAGTTAGCAGCCGTTGTGAATCCATTTGGCACCGTGTTCAACCCAGTCACAGCTTGCCAATTGTTGCGGGCAGCGGCTGGTGAAGATATGGATTGGCAGCAACACGTGGTAGAAGCCCGCGGCCGTTGGCAGAGCTACGATTTGCATGCCACCATCGGGGCCGATTCGCCGGTAGCGCTGTTGCAGCAGATTCAGGAGTTAGTGCACACAACCGGGGAGTTTCTGCGCACAGCAGATGTGGTGATGCTAACGCTGGGCACTGCTTTTGTCTATCGTCTGCGGGCCACAGGTGAACTGGTAAGTAACTGCCATAAAGTTCCGGCTGAGCAGTTTGATAAAGAGTTGCTGACACCAGATGAGATTATTAATGCGGTTGCGGAAACACACGCTTACCTGCGACGCCATAATCCGAAGCTACAGTTTATCTTGACGGTTAGTCCGGTACGGCATCTAAAAGATACGCTACCGCTGAACGCCGTGAGCAAATCGACACTACGATTGGCTTGCCACTATTTAAGTGAGCTATTGCCCGATGTGGCTTACTTCCCAGCCTACGAACTGTTGCTGGACGATTTGCGCGACTATCGGTTCTACGCTGATGATATGCTACATCCTTCCACGGTGGCGCAGGAGTATATCTGGGAACGGTTTACACGCACGTATTTCGATGCCTCTTTTGGGCGATTCAAGAAGGAATGGCACGCACTACGGCAGGCACTCAGCCATCGGCCACTATACACGGCGGCACCCGAGCATCGGCAGTTTCTGGAAACAACACTGGATCGGCTGCGGCGGTTAGGGCAGCAGGTAGACGTAACGGCAGAAATTGACGCAGTACAGCAGCAAATCCGGACATTGCCCCTACCCTCGGTACCTGAGCCGGAAATCGAAGAGGAAGACGACGAGGAGCGGATTGATATTGGCGAATATGCGGAGGCCACAGCCGCACTGGTGGCAGTCTCATCCATCCCAACACCAGTGCACAAGCAACCTGAAGAAGTTGCTCAACCTGAACAGGAGCTTGAGGAGTTACCCGCTACACCAATTGCAGGGCATGCGGAAATAGTGGTGGATGATGCTACGGCCGCTCAACCCAAGAAAAAACGAAGGAGCCGGGGTGGTGCCAAGCGCACAGCCCGCAAGCGCGCAGCCTTGGAAGCCCTAGCCACTCAGGAGACCGAGCCGGAGGAGACTCCGGATGATACTACTCCAGAATTCGTACCTGTTTCTCCTGAAGAAACTACGGAGGAGCCAGCTATTGCAGAAGCGTTACTCCCTGAGCTAGCAGTGCCTGCTACCGACGTACCCGAAGAAGAAACGGAAGAACAAGAGTTGCATAGCGCGTCTAAGCCACGCAAAGGGCGTACTGCTGCTCAGATATTAGCCGATAAGAAGAAAGCCCGACGTTCGGGTAAAAACCGTGGACGCCAGTTGGCGCCGCTTTATGCTACACCGGAGCCCCCCGTTGCAGATACGCCCGAGCCTAGTGATGAGCAGCACATAACAGCTCCTGCTACCACTGAAGTGACGGTGGCTGCTCCTACCCTACCCTCAGACGAAATACCCACACCTGTTGCACCAGTAGCAGAAACGTCGGCTTTACCCGAAGTGCTTCCTGCACCAGTTGTTGCAGCCATAGAAACGCCCATCACCGAGACTAGCCCAGCTACCGATGATGCAACGACTACCGACGGAGCGGCAGAATCAGCAACAGCTGCAACTGAGCCAGTTCCTACGCGTCGTACTGCGCGGGCAAAAGCGCCCGCCAAGCCTCGGGCTTCACGCAGCAAGAAGCCAGCCGCTACGCCGGCACCGGCCGTTGCTACCACGCCCGAACCCACGTTGGCTGCTGAGCCAACTCCAATTCCGGCCAAACCTAAACCTACTCGCAAGAAAGCTGCGAAACCGGTTTCTGTTGAGGAAGTAGCATTGACGCCGGCTGCTGAGCCGCCTACGCCCGAAGCCGCCTCCGCTGCCGAAACGCCGCCTGTAAAGCCTAAGCGCCGGAGCCGCCCCCCTCGTAAGAAACCCACGTCCGACGACAGTGGTACCGCAGCAGGATAAATAATTCGCACCTGATGCTCTATATCTGAATGTAGTTGTGGGTAACTACCACTCCCCCATTTGATAATTTCAGCACATAAAAAAGGACAGCTAATGTAGCTGTCCTTTTTTGCAACTAGCAAAAGGTGTTACGAAACTACTTCACGAGGAAATTGCTGGCAATAGCCAGTACGGTGGCCACATCCAATGGCTCATCGAAGGCTTCGGATGCCTGATCGGCCGTTACATTTGGGATGGACGTAAGATTGATGCCAGCCTGCATGATGTTGGCTTCCGAGGGATATGTGTCGGCGGGCATACCGGGGCCGTATACGGGAGCCGTCACGCTAGGTAGCGGGCCGCCGCCATCGGTGCCGGTAATCCAGCTCTTGGGTAGGCCATTTGCCTGGGTGCCTCCGCGGCGCATGGTGCGGATGTGCGAGGCGTGGCGGGCTTCTACGGAGTGAATGTTCAGGGCAGCTTCCAGCACTGTGTTGTTGTCCATTAGAAGCGGAGCACCGCCTTTGTAGGCGCGCACACCGGTATCTTCAAACGCCTGAGCCAAAGCCAAGAAGTTTTGCCGGTAGCGAAATACTTCTGGAATCAGGGGGGCACGCTTACCGCCTTTTGAGCCAGTATAGTCAAAATCGCTAGCCATAAGAGGAGCAATAGCATTGGCACCCAATACAGCTTTCAGGAAGTTGACGTGCTTCAACTCATCGTCGCGGATAATTGTGATGGCGGCTAAATCGGCCTGCACAAACAGATTCCGCGTTTTTACGCCCATATCGTAGAAGTAGTACTCCAGGTATTCCAGCGTCAGGGCAAAGTTCAGCACTTCGATAACCTGCTGGCTCAGGCCCGACGACTGCGCATAGGCCTTTTTGAACATAGCGCCCATAGCGAGCGGTACCGTAGAAGCTGCCAGCTTTTTGCCGAAGCCCGCGAAGTGCTTGAAAACCTGACGACGCTGGTCGAGACGCTCATAGACTTCCGGGTCTACTTTCTCGATTTCGGCGAGTATGTTGAGAATATTCATGGAGTAATGATTTATAGATCAGAAAGATGTGAGAGTTTTGCGCGGCGATTATTCTGTGGGCAGATCGCCTACGTACAGTTTCGAGCCTTCCTTTAGGTAATTGTTGGCAATAGCCACTACCTGGGCAGGCGTCATCGATTTTTCCAGCCCGTTGCTCTGGTCTACCACATCTGGTCCCACAAACGTGTTGTACTCCAAGAAATCACGGATAATGGCCGCGTGACGGGCCTCTACGGATACAATCTTACCCGCAATCGTTAGATAAGCAGGAGTCTGAATGAGCTTACCGGCGCCGTTGTATGCGGCTACTCCTACGTCTTCGAAAGCTTTAGCTACGCTCAGAACTCCCATTTTCGTACTAAAATCAATACTGGAAAAATCCACTTCCAAATCTTTGATGATAGGGGCTCCGGCAGCCGTAATGGCCATCTTAAAAAACTCCCGGTGGATACGCTCATGTGCCTCAATATCACGCAGAGCTACACGCTGCGGGGCAGAGGTACCATTGTAGTATTTGCCCATCAGCACTTGCGCATAAAATGCGGCCTCCAGTTGCTCCAGCGCATACGCGTAGTTCAGAATACCTGCGTCGCCGCTCCCTACGTTTACTAGCCCGGTTAAGTGAGCATCGCTCGCACTCTGGGTTTTCGATACGTCCTCCATCACATCGTTGCAGCCAGCTAGTGCCAGCCCGCCCACAGCCAAGCCCAGACCCGTGTAGCGCAGAAAGTCACGCCGTTCCAGTGGCTTCTTCAGCTCCTCACTAGGGCCTTTGGCCTCAGTGGCATTATGCATCACTTTAGACATATTTTTTTGGGTTAAATGGTGAGAATATAAAACCCTACGTAGTGTTCTGGCACCTTGGATTTCAGTCCCTTACCGAATACTATGTAATACCCGAATTATATACCCAAACCACAGTATTATAATGAGTTAACATAATTTATCCAAGACAAACTCATCTTTAGGCAGAATCGTATTTTATAGCTTATTTGTTCAGGTTGATTTTCCCCACACAACGCTTTGCGCGTAAGCGATACGGGAGCTATCAGACTGAAATGACGCCACTACTTTCCTAGTGCCGGATGGGAGCGAAAGCCGGTGCGTCGGCAACTACACGCCCGCGAAACGGTTATCTTTGTAGTTCGCTTTCCGACTTCTTTCTGACGATTTTCTTTTGAGCCTTTCTTTTGACTTTGTGCAGCCGGAGCCCGTGGCCGCCGACCGCGTTACGCTATTTGCGGACGTGATTTTGCCGCTTCCCCTGCCCAAACTATATACTTACCGCGTACCCTATGAGCTGAATGACCACGTGGTTATAGGCGGACGTGTGATTGTGCAGTTTGGCGCCAAAAAGACGCTAAGCTGCATTGTGGCCGCCGTGCACGAAACACCGCCCAAAGACTACCAGGCTAAGTATATTCTGGAGTTTATCGACGATGCGCCGGTAGTGACGCAGCCGCAGCTGAAGCTGTTTCGATGGATAGCCGACTATTATATGTGCACCTTGGGCGAGGTGATTAACGCGGCCCTACCCGCCGCACTCAAGCTCAGTTCGGAGAGTCGGATCCAACTGCACCCGGCTTTCGGCGTGGAGGAAAACCCCTACCCTTTGAGTGAGCAGGAGGAGCGCATTGTGGAAGCCCTGCGTACGGGAGAGGAGGGCAAGTCCATGACTTTCACGGAGGTAGGCGAGCTACTGGGTATCAGCTCGTTTCACCGGGTTATCAAGTCGCTGATGCAGAAAGAGGTTATCTTTCTGTTTGAGCATCTGAGCGATAAATACTCGCCGAAAGTGGTGAAGAAGGTGCGGCTGGCCCACACCTTCGTAGCCGAGGCGGCGCTGGAAGAGCTGTTTCAGCGGCTGGCTACCAAGCCCAAGCAACTGGATGTGCTGATGCGCTTTTTGCAGAAAGTACCGATCTACCAGAACGAACACGCCAACCACCAGGGCATCGAGAAAGCCTACCTCTCCAGCGCTCCGCACCTCTCGGCTTCCGCCGTGAATACGCTGATTAAGAACGGCATACTGGAGCAGTTCGATGTAATTGTGTCGCGTTTTCCACTGGACCATACGGCCGAGACCCGTCTGAACTTCACGCTTAGCGAAGCGCAGAATACCGCTCACGCCGAGATTCTACAGCAGTTTGCCGAGAAGGATATTGTGCTCTTGCACGGCGTGACGGGTGCCGGCAAGACGGAAATCTACATCGACTTGATTCAGCAGGCTATGCAGGGCGGCGGGCAGGTGCTGTACCTGCTACCCGAAATTGCCCTCACGGCCCAGATCGTGACGCGCCTGATGCGGGTGTTTGGGACGCGGCTGGGCGTATACCATTCCAAGTTTTCCGACAACGAGCGGGTAGAAGTCTGGAACGGGGTGCTGTCAGGCCGGTTTCAGGTGGTGGTAGGGGTGCGTTCGGCCATTTTCCTACCCTTCGATAACTTGTCCTTGGTGATTGTAGACGAGGAGCATGAGTCGAGCTACAAGCAGTACGATCCGGCCCCGCGCTACAACGCCCGCGAGGTGGCCCTGATGATGGCCAACTTTCAGGGTGCCAAAACCCTGCTGGGCTCGGCCACACCCGCGGTGGAAACCTACTACCAAACGCGCGCCGGCCGCTACGGCCTAGTGGAGCTGACCAAACGCTACGGCGAGGCTGGCCTACCCGAAATTGAGTTGGTAGACACCCGCAAGAGCCGGGAGCAAAAGACGATGCTCAACCACTTCACGCCGGAGCTGATGGCGGAGATGGAGCGCAAGCTGGGCGCGCAGGAGCAAGTGATTTTGTTCCAGAACCGGCGCGGCTACTCGCCGTTTATCAACTGCCTCGACTGTGGCTGGATTCCGAAGTGCAAGAGCTGTGCTGTGAGCTTGAGCTACCACAAACACGCGCACGAGTTGCGTTGCCACTATTGCGGCTACCACGAGCGGATGCCGGTAGAGTGCCCGGCCTGCGGCTCGCGCAACCTCAAAACGGTGGGCTTTGGCACGGAGAAGCTGGAAGACGACCTCAAAATTATGCTGCCCGAAGCTCAGGTGCAGCGTATGGATCTGGACACTACGCGCGCCAAAAATTCTTATCAACAGATTATCAGCGACTTCGAACAGCAAAAAACCAATATCCTGGTAGGCACCCAGATGGTGACGAAAGGCCTCGATTTTGCTAATGTGAGCCTGGTAGGTATCATCAATGCCGATAGCATCATTCACTACCCCGACTTTCGGGCCCACGAGCGGGCTTACCAGATGTTTGTGCAGGTGAGTGGTAGGGCGGGCCGCAAAGGCAAAAAAGGCAAGGTAATCATCCAGACCGGCGACCCGTTACAGGTGATTTTCGATAAGGTGATTCGCAACGATTACTTGGAGTTCTATGAGTACGAAATTACGCAACGACGTGAGCATGGCTACCCGCCGTTTATGCGGGTTATCCGGCTTACGGTGAAGCATGTAGACCAACTCTTGGCCGAGCAGGCCGCTATTCTACTCACGCAGGAACTAGTGGAGCGCCTAGGCCGCGAGGCGGTGCTAGGACCGGAAGCGCCATACATATTCCGCATTCGCAACTTCTATCTACAGGAAATCACCATCAAGCTCAGCCGTGAGCATACAGTGCTGAAATCGGCTAAAAGCGACATTCGCGACGCTATCAACATCGTGAAAGACCAGAAGGAGTTCAAGCAAGCCCGCATTGCGGCGGATGTAGACCCTGTGTAGCAACGAATTATATCTTACCCCGTGCGGCGCGGCGGGCGGCACGTTGCTTTTCGCGCAGTTGGTACTTAGTGCTATGTTTACTCTTGAACAACAGTAAAACAGTTCCTATTCCTGCTATAACCAACCCGTAATATAGGCCAACAGTAGCCAGCCCTGTGCCGGTAGCTCCCTCAATAATACTTATGATGCCTACCGTCACCAGCAAGGCACCCAGAATATGGAGAGCAATATTTCGACGGTTAGCATCACGAATTTCGCGTGGCGTGGCCTCATTTTGCAGGTACGCTTTACTGGTATCAGGTATAGTTAGCAGGTAGCTCGCTGGTTTTTCTGTTCCCGGTAATCGTCGAGATATCCCAAGTTCGACACTAGTCTTGTGTTGCTGAGCGGATAGCAGCGGCTCGTCAACTGTTGGATTGGCTATTATTTCGTAGTGAGGAGTAGCTGCAAGCAGTGTACTTGTTGGGGATATATCGCTGCTGTTGTTAGCAAGCAACGTAGTCTGTGGTTGCGTAGTCCGACCGTGGTGCACTATTGCTAGTTGGGTTGTAATACGCGTACCGCGGCAGTTGGTGAGTAATAAGACAAACAGCAAGAGATAACACGTTCTGTTGCGCATAATGATTAAGGTAAAATATGCAATAATTTCAGCGAGTTAACTCGTTATGAACCAATGTAAAGTAACCAAAAAGCCCGGCATTCACTGAGGAACGCCGGGCTTTCTTGTATTCGTTGTTTCGACCTATACCATATCCAGCAGAGCCAGGATAATGAAGAGCAGACCGATAATGGCGATAATACCGCCAATAAGGTTGAAGATGCCACCTGGTAGCAGAGTGATAAGTGCACCTACCAGAATCAGCACAATACCAATCTTCAGGTTAGAATTGATAGCCTGCGTGGCTGTGGTATCGCTCTTACGCGTGATTTTGGCCGCGATTTTATCTGCCTTTTTATTGATTTTAGCCAAAGCTGCTTTCTGAACTAAATTCAGCTTCAGTCCTTTTTTGGCCTGTTGTGGGGCTACTGCCTCAACTGGCGTTGCAGCTGGTGCTGGCGTTGCGGCTATGGCTTGGGCAGCTACGGGCGTCTCCGCTACTGCGGGTGCCACTTCAGGCGTAGCAACTGGTGCTACGGGCGCTACTGCCACTTCGGCAGCAGGAGCAGCTGGCTTGGGCGCCGTTACGGTATATTGTGTACCGTGGTAGGCCGACGACGTTTTGGGCAGCATGGCGTACTCAGAGCGGTTGCAGCTCGTGAGAGCAGCTGCAGCCATCAGGCATACAGCCAGCGAATGACGCAGGGCGAGAAATGGTTTTTTCATAGGGAAACAGGGAAAAGGTGAAACATGTCGTGCTATACGCACAAACGCTGGTCAGGATAATGCCAACGCGAAAATAGCTGATGGCAACTGCGGAGTAAATCCACGTTTAATTAAACACAGCGCAAGCGCCCTCAAAGGTATATAGGCAGAGGCATTCTAGTATAGGTCTGTTCGCGTTTGTTTCTACAACGAAATAAACGATTTGCTTAACTGGCGCGTTGTGCTACTGCTTCTGCTTAACTTGTGTGCTTATGAATTTTTCTTCTGCCTGTCGTCAGTTCAGCGTGGCCCTGGGCGTTTTCTGTCCTCTGGTTTCCTGCACGCAGCTGCCCATTGAAAGCGCCGCTACCACCAGCCTCACGGCCGAGCGCCATACGCTCACAGCGCCCGACACCACGGGCTACGTGTCTCGGCCAGCAGCCGACCCCAATGGTATCAGTAAATACTACCATGGCCGACAGATTGCCCACGTAATGGGCCATGAGGGAGCAGACTGGCTGGAGCGCTCCGACCGCAGCCAGGAAGAAGGCACTGATATTCTATTGCGCGAGTTACAGCTGAAACCCACCGATGTAGTAGCCGATTTGGGCGCCGGCACTGGCTATTTCACGTTCCGGATGGCGCCATTGGTACCGCAGGGCAAAGTACTAGCTGTTGATATTCAGCCCGAAATGCTGGCCGTTATCAAGCAGAATAAAGCTAGACAGCGTGTACCCAATGTGGATGCCGTGCAGGGCACTACCCAAAACCCAAACCTACCCGCTAACCAAGTAGACTTGGTGCTTATTGTGGATGCTTACCACGAGTTTGACTACCCTCGCGAAATGATGCGGGCCGTGCGAGCTTCCCTTACGCCCACTGGCCGGGTAGCCTTAGTAGAGTACCGTGCCGAAGACCCAAGCGTCCCCATCAAGCGCCTGCATAAGCTCAGCATCGACCAAGCACGCAAAGAAATGGCAGCTGTAGGGCTGGAGTTTGTGGAAAGCATAGAGACCCTACCACAACAGCACCTGATGTTTTTTCGTCGGGCCAAGTAAGGTGATGAGCGTTGATGCTGACTTAGAGCTTCACTCGTTATTGCTCACTGCGCATTGATTGCGGACCTTTGCAGCATGTCCGCAGCCACTACCCCCGACCCGCGTCAGCTCTCTATTCAGGATTTCACCTACCAGCTGCCTCCTGAGCGCATTGCACCCGAGCCGCTGAGCCACCGCGACCAATCGCGCTTGCTGGTATATCGCCAGGGTCGCATCACCAACCAACGTTTTCACGACCTGCCCGCCGAGCTACCCGCTGATGCTCTGTTGATATTTAATGATACCAAAGTGGTGCGGGCGCGCCTGTTTGCTCACAAACCTACCGGTGGCGTGGTAGAGCTATTTTGCCTGGAGCCGGTGGCTCCGCATCGCGCCATTGAACCCGCCATGCAGCAAACCGGAAGCTGCGTTTGGAAGTGCTTGGTAGGAAATGGCAAACGCTGGAAATCCGGCCCTGTGCAAGTAGCGTTTGAAGTAGATGGTGCGGTGGCGACACTCACGGCCGAGCGGCAGGAAGTGGCAGACGGCTACTCGCTGATTGCTTTTAGCTGGACACCCGCTTCCCTACCCTTTGCCGAGGTGCTGCGTGCTGCCGGGCATTTGCCCCTTCCCCCCTACCTCAACCGCGCTGATACCGAACTGGACGCCGTGCGCTACCAGACCGTGTACGCGGCGCACGAGGGCGCCGTAGCTGCCCCTACTGCCGGCCTGCATTTCTCCGATGCCGTACTGGCAGCACTGGACCAACGCGGTATCCAGCGGGCTACTGTGACGTTGCATGTGGGCGCGGGTACTTTTCAGCCGGTGAAGGCCGATCGTATGGCTGACCATCCCATGCATGCCGAGCCTATCAGCGTGGAGCGCGACGTGCTGCACCAGCTGCTGGCCCACGCGCCACGGCCGACACTTGCAGTGGGCACTACCAGCCTACGCACCCTGGAAAGCCTGTTTTGGCTGGGTACGCATCTGCTACGACAACCCGATGCGGCACTGTCGGCGCTGCATCTCACGCAGTGGGAGCCGTACCAACCAGCCCCTACCCCTACCGCCGCCGAGGCGCTGCACGCCCTGCTGGCCTACCTCGACCAGCACCATACCGATACACTGCACGCTACCACGCAGTTGCTCATCGCGCCGGGCTATACGTTTCGGTTGGTGCAGGGGCTTATCACTAATTTTCATCAGCCCGAAAGCACGCTGCTGCTGCTAGTAGCTGCCTTGCTTGGCCCCGACTGGCGCCGCGTCTATGACCACGCCCTAGCCCACGATTATCGTTTTCTCAGCTACGGCGACAGCTCCCTACTGCTGCCCGCTGCTACCTGATTTAAGGTCGTCCGTACCCAAAGAACACCCACTAAAGGCAACCATTTTCACACGAATCGTATAGGAAGGGGAAATCATTTATTTCCCCCGACATCATGAAAAAGTTTCTTTTGCTCATAGCTACCGTGGCCCTTTCGTCGGCTGCTTTTGCCCAAACCACCACTACTACTACCACTCAAACGGAAGACCGTTCCAGAGCTGGTGAAGTTATCCACGATGCCAAGGAAGGCGTGGAAACCGGAGCCGAGAAAACGGGCCACGTCGTGAAAAAAGGTGCCAAGAAAACAGGCCATGCCGTAGAAACCGGTGCCGAAGCCACTGGCGATTTCGCCAAGAAGGCCGGACGCAAAACCAAGCACGGCGTGAAGAAAGGTGCTGAGGCCACCGGCGACTTCGCCAAGAAAGCTGCCCGCAAAACCAAGCGCGGCGTGAAGAAAGGCGCCAATGAAGTTGAAGAGCAAGCCGATAAGACCTTCTAGTCTTAACCGCGAGCATCACTACACGACACGCAATAAAAAATCCCCGCCGGATCCGGCGGGGATTTTTTATTGCGTGTCGTGTAGCCTCTGTTATCGTCCTACCAAGAAGACAGCGTTGCTAAACAGCAGCTTACCTCCCTCCCAGAAGGCTCGGAACAGCGGATTATCTGCCATATACACTATCTGGCCGCGCCCTAGCTCCTGGGCACCCAATACAAACGTATCGGAGAGCTGGCGGCGGGCTTGCACCCCGGTGAAGCCAGCGGCATAGCTGTTTTTCTTGAGCACGCCCACATTCCAGCCGCCGTCGCCCAGGAAGCGGTAGTTGAGTGGGTCGCGCACCAAAGCAAAGTAGGAGGAGCCGTAGCCAAAGGCCAGCGGATGGGTATTATCCAGCTGCACACGGTAGACGCTGCCCTGCACCTGCTCCTGTAGCTGCGTACGTTCGGCATCGGCGTAGCGACGAAGCTGGCGGTAGGGGCCGGCTTTGCTGTCGGCGGCGCTGTCGGCAGAGGATTTAGTCTTGAGTAGAAAATCCTTCTTATCAGCTAGAAAACGTGCTGCACCTTCCAGGGCAATTAACTTGCCGCCGGCCCGTACCCAGGCTTTGAGAGCTTCCAAGCTGCGGTCAGAGTACACGTCTGCGTAGTTGCCGTTGGGCATAATCAGCACATCGAATTTTTCCAACGGCACGCTGTTGATGTAGTCGGTGCCCAGCACGGTGATGGGGTAGTGAATCTGTTGCTCAAAGAAATGCCACACTTCTCCAAAAGAACCAGGGCTCACGCCTTCGCCGGCCAGCACGCCCACGGTGGGCTGCCCCACATAGCGCACCGAGTTGGAGCCTAGGTCGCTGCCGGTGGTGGAGAAGCCGGTTTGCACGGCCTGCACCACCACACCCGTCGAGTCGGCCTGGGTGCGCACTAGCTGGTCGAATTTGGCGCCCATGGCTTCGTTGCCGGCACGGGTAATCACTAGCGTACCGGGCGCGTATTTTTGGCCGCTCGCCTCAAAAGGCTTTTCAGCCACGCGCACTTTCACTTTGGCTTGCAGCAACTGACTTAGAAATGCTACGTCGTGCTGATTGGTCCAGCGGCTGAGGTAGGCGTAAGGTTGGGTGGTAATGGCAGTTTGCGGGTTGCTACTGCCTTTGGCAAGCGCAGCCGGTCGCGTACTCACGCCCGACAGCCGTTCTTTCAGCGCGTAGCCTTTCAGCCCAAAGGAATAAGGTAAGGCCCACGCTGTGATGTCGTAGGTGAGGGAGTCTTCCAGGGCCGGCTGGGGCTCAAACAGCACTTTCACCAAGGTCGATTTGGGCTGATACATGCTGATCACCACATCCTGAGGCTGTACCTCTACCACTTCGTCCTTGCCAGTGTCGTAGCTGTAGGCGCGCACCCGCGCACGACGGTCGGCGTAGCCGTACTGGATCTGCTGGCGCTCCAGGTATTTGGTGAGGGCGCGAAGCTGGCCGGGGTCGGAGGAGCCCGACATAACAAAGGTTTTGTACACACCGTGCGGTTTGGTGCGGCCATCGGCAAAGTATTGCTGGAACTCCCGAAGTAGCTGCTCGTGACGCTCGGCGGCGGCCTGAATGGTAGCGCGGCTGGCGGCGTGGTGGTGGCTGATGCGCTGGGTGAGCGTGAGCGTATCGCCCTCAGTACGGGCAATACGCACGCCGGCCCTACCCGAACCGCCCTGCTCGTAGGTCATGCCAATGGCGCCGTTGAAGCTAGGCCAGGTGTCGCCGTAGGTAGGCGCAAACAGGTCGTATACCTCGCGGGTGAAGTAGAGCCAGTTGTTTTTGTCGAACACCTGGCGATTGTAATCGCCAATGGTGTTTTGCATCTGGCGCTGCCACTTGGTGATATCCTCGTGGTAGGGTTTGGCCGCCGGCGAAAAGTAGTAGGGGTTGTCTACCCCCATCTCGTGGAAATCGGCGTGTACCTGGGGTAGCCATTGCGTGTAGAGGGCAATGCGCTGGCGGCTTTCTTGCTGGGTTTGCCAGGCCCAGTCGCGGTTCAGATCAAAATAGTAGTGGTTAGGGCGGCCACCGGGCCAAGGTTCATGGTGTTCCCAGGCATAAGGCGAGGCGTTGGTGGGCTGCCCGGCCACGCGGTTGTACCAGTCCACGTACCGGTCGTGGCCGTCGGGATTCACGCAAGGGTCCACGAGCACCACCGTGTTCTGGAGCCATTGCTGCATCTGCTGGTCCTGGGGGTTGGCCAGGTCGTAGAGCACCTGCATCACCGCCTCCGACGATACCGCCTCGTTGCCGTGCACGTTGTAGCTCAACCACACGATGCCGGGCTGGGCGGCGTCGGTAGCGCCCTCGGCCAGCCCGGCGCGGCGCAGGTTGCTCTGTTTGATAGCATCCAATCGTTGTACATTAGCCGAGTTGGCTACCTGTACTACCGTCAGAGGGCGATGCTCGTAGGTGCTTCCGTAGGTTTGCAGGCGCATGCCGTTGGGCGTGTGGGCCACCACATGCTCTACATAGCGCAACAGCTGCGCGTGGGGCGTGAAGCGCGCGCCCAACGGGTAGCCCAGAAACTGCGCGGGCGTGAGCAGCGGCCCTTCGGCCGGCGCAGCCGGCAGCTGCGCGTAGCCGGTAGTACTTGTCAATAGCAGAAAACTCAGCAACCAACGGAGCAACGACGAGGAGAATTTTACCATTGAGAAAAGAATAGGTAGGGGAAGAACAGTTCGTGCCGTCGAATATAGCGCCTGCGTTTCAGCACCTAGTTATTATTCCAAAAGAAGTGCGAAATTCGAGTATACAGCAACAAGCAGCAAACTCAAATTCCGCACTTCTTTTGGTCCGAAACCTACTATTTCGCACAGCACCAAAAACCGTTGACTATTCCACAAACATATCCTGCGGAATGCTGTCGACGGCTACGGCTGAGGGACCTTTCTCGCGAATTTCGTAGAGCACATTTTCGACGATGCCACGTCCTAGCAGACTCAAGCCTGCGTTGAATACGCCCAGCGCTACGGTACCAGCGCCTACCCATTGGGCCGTGGGGGCCTTATCGTCTTTCATTTTGGCGGCCCATTGTACCAAGCAGTTGCCAAAACCTACTACTAGTAACCCGGCAGGGGCAAACAACAACCATTTCTTTTTGTGAGTCATACGTGTAAGAAGTGAAGAGGAAAACGAATAAAACTACCGTCGAACCGTACCGTGCACAGGGTCTGCGTTGGTCGGCTACTTACTAGCAATCGTATCTTTGGGAGCTGGGGTTACACGGCAGCGCCCTTTCGGCGCCCTACGGTTCAGCTCCCGCCATCTTCTATTTCCTACTCTCTCCATGAGCGCTACCACCTACGATCAGCTGCTACACCAGGCTTTCCCCGAATCGGCCGACGCCACCCGCTACCTTACCCCGCCTACCCTGGCCGCCTACCACGAGCTGGCACGCGCCAGCCGGCCCGAGCTTGCCTTCCGCTTCGAGCGCGTGCGCCTGGCCGTGGCCATGGCTCTGATGAAGCTGCTGGCTGACCTGGGCGACCACGCCGACAGCCGTGCCGTGCTCGACCTTATGCACCGTGCCCTACGTGCCGGTTCTACGCAGGAAATCGACGCCATCATCACCAAAGAAGGGAAGCTATTCGACCGGCTCTACTCCAACCTCTATGTGAACGATCAGGGTGAGGAATTACTCAACCTCTTCGGCGACACGCTGGAAGTGGATTCTATTGCCGGCATGGATGCCCTAATGGCCGACGCGCTGACCCTGGCCCAGGAACTGGATTTCACACAAGAAGATGATGAGGACGAGGAAGACTAGCGTTTTTCAATAAAGTGCCGTGCAAAAGCGGACCTCACTCTGTGGAGCGAGGCCCGCTTTTGTATAAGCTCAGGAATCGGGGAATTAATAGCCCGGATTCTGCTCCAGGTTTGCATTCAAATCCCGCTCGCGCTGCGGAATCGGGAATACCAGACGTGGCGAGTTGTAGGGTAGGTTGCCAACGGGTAGGGCATTGCGCTTCAGATCGTGTACTAGAAAGCCCTCGAATGCCAGCTCCAGACGACGCTCCTGCAGAATGGCGGGCAGCGTTAGCGTAGTCAGGGCGGGCAACCCAACGCGAGCGCGCACCCGATTGATGTCACTCAGGGGCGTGGCGCCCACAGCAGTGCCCGCCCGGAAGTTGCCCTCGGCACGGGTCAGGTACATCTCCGCTAACCGAATGACGTGAATATTGCCGTAGACGTTGTCGAATTTCGTTGTTAGAGCGGCATCGGGGCCGAAACCCGTGTAGAACAAGTCCAGGCGCTCATCCCCGGCCTCGTACAGCGCCAAGTGACTATCCAGCACCGCTACGTCGCCGCGGCTGTTGTTGGAGTAGAACGTGTTCAGATCGTTTGTGCCGCTCTGGGTCGTTATCTGCACATCAAAGATGCTTTCGCTGGTGTTGGAGCCACTCTCAAATTCAGCCGTGATGCTGCTTACCAGGCTAAAATTACCCGAGGCAATAACCTTGTTTGCTTCCGCGGCCGCTTCGGCGTATTTGCCCTGTTGCAGATAAATGCGCGCGAGCAAGGCCGAGGCCGTGTAGGTGGTAGCGTATACGCCATTTGAGCGGGGCAACAGCCGCTCAGCGTCCAGCAAGTCGCTGATAGCCTGCGCGTATACTTCCGCCACGGAGTTGCGGGGGGCCTGGCTTAGCGTCGCCACCGATTCGTTGGGACTATCTGCTTCGGTGGCAGTTACCACTAGCGGCACGGCGGGGTTATTAGCAGGCGTACCGTCGTTCCAGGCTTTGCCGTACAGGCGGGCCAGCTCAAAGTACAGCGCGCCGCGCATAAACTTGGCGCTACCTTCCACTGAGTTTTTGTTGGCGTCGGTTACCCGGTCCAGCGCACCCAGCACCGTATTGGCCACGTTGATGGTGCGGTAGCTGTTGGTCCAGGTCAGGGATACAAACGAGTTGGTAACCAGCACACTTTTATTGATGATCTGCCGGGGCTGCGCAAACGTGCCCCCAAACTGGATTTCGCCATCATCGCCCAAAAAGTCGGCATAATACTGAAAGGCACCGCCGTACAGGTAGTTGTTGCCCAGCAGTTCGTAGCCGCCCCGCAGCAGCGCCTCCACGTCGGAAGAAGTATTGAGCGCGCCCGCCGCCGGAATGGAGTTTTTGGGCGCCACGTCGAGGCGGTTGTCGCAACCGGCCAGCGCCGTAGTCAGCAGTGTGCCCAACGAAAGGATGTAAAACGTTTTTTTCATCTTTTTTCAGGAGAGTAGGGATACAGAAATAGAATCCGGCCGCTTAAAAGCCGATGTTCACCCCTATCGTGTAAGTTTTAGCCTGCGGCGCCGAGTAGAAGTCGTTGCCTTGTCCGATGTTGCCGGCGATGTAGTCGGCGTTTACCTCCGGATCCCAGCCTTTGTAGTTCGTGAAGGTCAGCAGGTTCACGCCGGTCAGGTAGATGCGCACCCGCTGCAGGTGGGCTTTGTTTACCAGGCTGGCGGGCAGCGTGTAGCCCAGCGAGGTGGTTTTGAGACGCACGTAAGAGCCATCGGAGAGGTAGCGCGAAGAGTTGCCAATGCCGTTGCCTTCGAACAGGCGAGCTTGGGGCACGTCGGTGATGTCGCCAGGATTCTGCCAGCGGCGCAGCTGGTCGCTCGTCTGGTTGTCGTAGCCATTGCCGGCGCTGGCCGACATGTACTGGCCACCTCCGTTGTAGATGTCGTTGCCGAAAACGCCCTGGAACGTAAAATTAAAATCAATTCCTTTAAAGCTCAACGAGTTAGTTACACCACCCGTCCATTTCGGATTGGGGTTGCCTACCACCACACGCTGGGCATCGTTGTAGTTGCTGGTCGTGCTACGGTTCAGCGACCCGTCGGAGTTAGGTGTATTGAGGTAGTAGAGCGCATCGCCGTTGGCGGGGTCTACCCCGGCGTATTCTACCGTGTAGAACACACCAATGGGCTGCCCTTCTATGGCACGGTTCACGTAGCCGGCGTCGATAATCTGCCCGTCCAGGTCCGTAATCTTGTTGTGGTTGGTGGCAGCGTTGAAGTTAGTAGTCCAGGTAAACTTGCCCACGGCGTTCTGGGTAGTCAGCGCAAACTCGATACCCTTGTTGCGCAACTTGCCCACGTTGCGGTATTGCGACGTGAAACCCGTGGCGCTGGGCAGGTTTACCTGCAATACCAGACCCGACGTGTTTTTCTGATACACATCTATCTCACCGCTGATGCGGTTGTTAAGGAAGCCAAACTCCAGGCCGGCGTCGGCCTGCACAGTGGTTTCCCACTTCAGATCGGGGTTGCCTACAATCTGGCTGGGCAGCTGGGTAGGCGTGCCCCCATAGGAACCACCCGAAAACAACGAGCGCGAAATGAAGTAACCAAAATCCTGGTTACCGGTTTTGCCAATGCTCACGCGAGGCTTTAGGAAGCTCAGGGCCTGCTGGTCTTTCAGGAAAGGCTCTTCCGTAATGATCCAGCCCGCCGACGCGGCCGGGAAAAAGCCGTAGCGGTTGTTGGCGCCGAAGCGCGACGACCCATCAAGGCGGGCACTCAGCGTAAGCAGATATTTGCTGTCAAAGGCGTAGTTGGCGCGGCCAAAATAGGAGTTCAGCGTAGCTTCCTGTTCGTACGAGGTGCCACCGCTGATGAGGCCGGCGGCCGTTATCAGCTTGTAGGCGTCGCTCGGAAACTGCTGGCCCGATACGCTGTTGCCAATGCCTTTCCGGGCCTCAAACGACGTACCCGCCACGGCTTCCAGTGAGTGCTGCTCGCCAAACAGGCGGTGGTAAGTCAAGTAGTTGTTGGTGGTGAAGCGGTTGTTGAACACGAATGAACTGGTACCGCTACCGTTGTTAGTGAAGCCGGAGTTGCGCGCCGTCAGGCGGCCGGAATAAGAATCCTCGTTCTGACTCAGTAAGTCTACCCCTACTTCCGAGCGGAAGGTGAGGTCTTTCAGGATGTGATACTGCCCGTACACGTTGCCCAGTACCCGGTACACCGTAGTTACGAAGGAGGAGTTTTCAACGTCCAGCAACGGGTTGTAATACACTGGATAGTTGGTATTAGGTAGGCCAGTAGCTGGGTCCAGCGCACCGCTCAGCAAGTTGGTGCGCGGGTCAATCAGCGGCGTGATGGGCGACAGAGCCACAATTTGCAACGGCGAGCTGAAAGCATTGTCGTTCGACAAGCGGTGGTTTACCGTGCGCGACAGGTTCAGGTTGAAGCCAAACGACAGTTTGTCCGTAGCCTGATGGTCGATGTTGGTGCGCGCGGTCATGCGCTCGTACTTGTTGCCTATTAGAATACCCTTTTGATTGGCGTAGGCGCCGGCAACATAAAATTTGGTCTTATCGTTGCCGCCGTTGGCACTCAAATCATACTGGCTGAATCCGGCCGTACGCAATACATCTTTCTGCCAGTCATGGTCGATAGCGGCGGTTTGGTAGTCGTCGGTACCGGCCGAAAAGCGGCGCAGGCGCACGTCGGTATACGTGATGTAGTCGAACGAAGGGTCGCGGGCCTGCTCATTGGCGGCAGCTTCGCGCTGTAGCGCCACGTACTGCTCCGCATTCAGAAAATCGCGCATATTCGTGGCTTCGCTCAGACCGGTTTGGTAGCCCAGGTTGAAGCGCGTGGCTCCCGATTTGCCGTGCTTGGTGGTGATGATGATAACACCATTAGAACCGCGCGAGCCGTAAATGGCCGTCGAGGAAGCGTCCTTCAGAATGTTAATCGACTCAATATCATTCGGGTTAAGGTCGGCAATGGGGTTGGTTGGCGCAGAGGAACCCGACTGGCTTTCCGAGGTAATCGGGATGCCATCCACCACGTACAGCGGCTGCGTGCCACCGCTCACGGAACTGGTACCACGCACGCGTACTTTTACCGCCTGGCCCAGCTTGCCACTGCTGTTTTCGATGAAAACGCCAGCAGCTTTGCCCTGAATAGCCTGCTCGAAGCTGGTAACAGGCACATCGGTAATTTCCTTGGCCGTCACGGTCGCCACGGAGCCAGTTAGGTCGGCCTTGGCCTGGGTGCCGTAGCCCACTACCACGGCCTCGTTCAGCATCTGCTGGTCCAGGCCCAGCGTTACGTTAATAACCGACTGATTGCCTACCAGCACCGTTTTGGTGCCGTAGCCAATGGAGCTAAACACCAGCGTAGCATTGGGTTGTACTGTTAGGTTGTAGCTGCCATTCACTACCGTGCTGGTGCCGTTAGTAGTGCCTTGCTCCAACACAGTTACGCCCGGCAGCCCGGTGCCATCGTCGGCTACCACCCGGCCACTAACCGCGCGCGTCTGGGCCCATCCTGGCGCTGCCAGTAGCAAAAAGCTCAGAAGAGTGAGTAAAAAACTTTGTTTCATGAAAGACAGGCCCTGCAAGGCCTCAGTTAAGGTGAAAAAAACCGGTTCAGCATACCGGCAACCAGAAACGGCAAAATGAATCCTACCAGAAATGCGGCAAAATCAGCGTATCAAGCTGATTTACAATATATTAATGGTTGCCTACTGCTTCACGTAACCCGTGAAAAGGCAGCGTACAGGGGGTAGGCTGATTGCAGAGTCGCAAACTATTGCGCAAATCAGGAACTGTAAGTAGCAGCAGTAGGCAGGCAGGGCGGGATATACAAATTTATCATATGTGGCGAATGTTACAATAGGATATTTTTTTAATCCTATACTCTATTATTCGCCGCACACATGATAAATTTTTAAACTATTCATAGTATTATCAATATTTTAAAGCTATTTTTATTAGCTAATCGGCAATTACGTTGCCTGTAAAATATAAATATTATTATTAGTTAAATCCTATTCAATAACTGTACTATACTCAGAATAGCTGATGGTATTCGCGCGGCGCAAGGCTTCTCTTGCACGCATACCGCTTTGATTTTTATAAGCTTACTCTTCTAATAACTGAGCCCGCGTACGGTTAATTGGATTTGCCGACCTCGCCTGCTTACCTTTACTTGCCATACACTGCCGCCATGGCAGGCCTCCAGCGGGAGGCCGTACTTTGTCTTTTCTGCCTCTCAATGCCTCCCATCCAGTACCTCAATACGGCCGCCGATGTGCAGCAATGCGCCGCTGCCCTGCGCGACCAGCCCCGCATTGCCATCGACCTGGAGTTTGACGATATGCGCCACCGCTACGGCCGCAATCTTGCGCTTATCCAACTCTTCGACGGTCGTACCGCCTACCTCATCGACCCGCTGCCGCTTACTAATCCGGCGCACGAGCTAGAGCCCATCTGGGAGCTGCTGCGCGACCCGGCCGTGGAGAAGGTATTTCACAGCTGTAAGTCTGACATTCTGCTGCTCGATGAGCTGTATGGCGTACACGTGCGTCACATTACCGACACCAGCGTACAGTACACGCTGCTCGCCGAAGCAGACAACAACATTTCTCTGGGTCGGCTGATTCAGAGCGAGTTGGGAATTGAGGTAGACAAGGGCGAACAGAAATCGAATTGGCTGAAGCGGCCGCTTACCGAAGCGCAGAAGCAGTATGCCGCCAATGACGTGCTCTACCTCTTTGAGCTAGCCGACCGCCTACGCGATAAGCTGGCCGCACTGGGCCGCACACAGTGGGCCGACGAAGAAAATGCTGCCCTGGAAGACGTGCGCTACACCCGCGATGAGCGCCCCTACCTGCGCATGGCGGGCAAATACCGCATTCTGCCGCCCGAAATGCCCTTGTTCCGCGACCTGTACCTGCTGCGCGACCAGGTAGCCCGCCAAATTGACCGGCCGCCCTACATGGTATTTGCCAACGACCGCCTCGCCGAGCTGGCCCGCAACACGCCCCGTACCCTCGACGAATGGAAAGCTGCCCGCGGCCTGCACCCTGAGTTGAAACGTAGCCCATACCTCGACCAACTGGCCGGTTTCCTACCCGACACCTTTGTGCCAGTGCCCGAGCCGACCCTGCCACCGGAGCAGCGTCGGTTCCCGTTTCGGCGCCGCCTGAATGGGGAAAAAGCCGCCCGCGCCGACGCTCGTGAGCAATTTATATTGCAATTAAAAACCTTGATCACCACTGATATCAATGGCTACGTGGCCAACTTGGTGTTGTCCAACCGCCTGATATCCGACATCATTGAGCAGGGCGCTGCACAGGCTCTGCGGCCCTGGCAGCAAGCCATTTTGCGCGATGTGGCTCAACGTCATGACCTGTCTTACGATACTATTGAGGCGCCTTTTCAGTAAATAGAATAGATAACTACCCGCATACTGCGATGAGCCCGGCCTGTGCCGGGCTTTTTCGTGTTTTATCTTTGCCAGGATGACTGAATCTTCTGCTTCTACCCGCCTGCGGTGGCGAGTAGCTCTTACGTTACTGGGTGTGCTGACGCTGCTGGTGCTGGCCGGCAGCTACGCGTGGTGGCGGGTGTGGCGCAAGCCCAATGTAGTGGCCTCTCCCTTGGGGCCGGCTTACCTATATATTCGTACGGGCTCGTCGTTTGCGGCGGTGCTAGACACCTTGCGGCGGCAGGAGCTATTGCACGAACCCAGCACGTTTGCCTGGCTGGCCCAACGGCGTGGCTACCCTGCCCAAGTGCGCCCCGGCCGCTACCGCCTCGACTTTGGTCTCGGCAACGATGCACTACTTGATAAGCTGCTGCGTGGCGAACAGGACACTGTTGATTTCCAGTTGAATGCCTTCAAATACAAACCGCAGCTAGTGCGCCAGATTGCCCGGCAGCTAGAAGCCGACTCCGGGATGTTGCGAAGCCTGTTGCAGGATAATGCCGGGCTGCAACAACGCTACCAGCTCGACACAACTACCGTACTGACGCTGTTCCTACCCGGCCCCTACCGCCTGGTCTGGAACACTTCGGCGCGGCAGTTCCTGGATTCGGCAGCGGCTACCCACCGGCGGTTCTGGACTGCCCGCCGCCGCCAGCAGGCCGATTCGCTGGGTCTTTCGCCTACCCAGGTGCACGTGCTGGCCAGCATTGTGCAGCGCGAAACGGCCATGCCGCAGGACAAGCCCATTATTGCCGGCGTGTACCTCAACCGTCTGCGCCGCCGTATGCGCTTGCAAGCCGACCCTACCCTACTCTGGGCCATCGGCAACTTTGGAGTGAAGCGCGTGCTGAACAAGGATAAACTCGTTGACTCGCCCTACAATACCTACAAGCACGCGGGTCTACCACCCGGTCCTATCACCTCCGCCAACCGCCAGAGCCTCGACGCAGTGCTACAGCCCGCCGCGCACCAGTACCTCTTCTTCTGCGCCCGCCCCGACCGCAGCGGCTACTCCGACTTTGCCGAGACTTTCGTCGAACACAAACAAAACGCCCGTCGCTACCAGCATACGCTGGACAGCTTGAAAATTATGCGATGACATTGTTGACTGACGAAGTGACGGAGAGGCGCTACCGCACTCGCTCGGCTGTGCCGAGTGAGGCTTACGCTCAAGCAGCGCTGCTGCGTGTGCCCTGCATTCCGTTGGGCTGGCGTTGAGCAAATGGCACAGCCGAGCGAGGGCGATGCATGTGCCCTACCTCTTACTTCAACTCAAATACTGCCACCTGTGCTGTGTCTCGTGCGGCGGCGCGCTGGCGACGCATGGTTTCGGGGTAGTCGATGCCGCTGAACTCGGAGTGCTCCAGAAACAACAGCGGCGACGTGAGCAGGGGTTCGCGCCAGGTAGCCAGTGGCCGTTGATGCCGCAAAGAGTCAAAACGGGCGATGCCTGTGACGCGCCAGTAGCCGTCGAGTACCACGTAGCGGTAGCCACGTTGGCGCAATGCGGGCAGTTGTTTTTCGTCGGTGATGACGGCCAGCGAGTCGGGCGCGAGGTAGGGCGCCAAGGCCAGACTTACGGTGCTTGCGGTGTTGTGGCTGTCGTGGGCTTGTAGCCACTGCGCCACGGCAGGGTAGCTGCTGGCAGAGTAAGCGTAGATTTCCCACTGTATCTGTACCATGTTGCCTACCACAGCCAGTGAGATGGCCCCCGTGAGCCAGCCCAACCGCCCCCGCAACAGCTTTCGCACGACCAGAAACCCCAGCGCCGCAAACAACCCATAAGCAAACAACAAACCCCGCGGCGCTTTTAATAGCAACGATAAGCCACCCAGCAGGCAATAAGCCCACACTGCTAGGTAAAACAACCCATTGGGGCGCTGCCACCCGCGGCGCAATTCCCGCCAAAACGCTACCGGAAACAGCAGCAGCCCCAGCCACTGCACCGGCGACTCGAATGCGACTAGGTAGCGCGGGTAGTACAGCAAATCGAGGCGAAAGTTGCCGGTTCGGCCAGCTGCGTTGTCGGCAGCCGGGAATAGGATGCCATAGTACGTGGCCGGCCAGCGCCACCACGGCAGCCCGCCTACCCAGCCCACCAGCCCCAGCAACAGGTAGGGTGCCACCAGCACCAGTAGCACCCACCTAAAATACCCTGGCTGGCGCAATAGCCCATCGCCTACCCGCCACTCTAGCACGGCCAGAATGGGTAGGCAAAACAGAAATTTGTAGTTGAAGCACAAACCCAGCGCCAGCCACGCGGTAGCCGTCAGCAGCGCCCGGCGCGAAGGGTGTTGCAGGCGCCGGTAGTAGGCCTGAAACAGACCTGCAAATGCCAGCAGCATCACCGCATTCATTGTAAAGTCGCGGGCCGCGAAGGTGAGAAAGGTGCTGGTGCCTATGAGTAGCGCGAGCAGCGCCATTTCAGGCGGACGCAGGTGCACTATCTGCCCGATGCTTATCGCCAAAACTCCTACCGCTACCGTCGACAGCAACACGTTGAGGTAGAGAAACCAGTGAAAATCGGGTTGCAGAGCGGCTACGGGCGCGAAGAGCAGGTAGAAACCAGGGCTGGCGTGGTAGAACAAGTGGCGCAGGTTGCCATGGGCTATTTCCTGCACAATCTGCCAATTGCGTACCGAGTCGTAGTCTGGCAGAGCCATATCAGACAAGCCGGGTAGGCGCACAGCCAGCACCAGCAACAACGCGGGCAGCAACCAGCGCAGCGTGTTGGTTCGGGGCGGATTGTCGTATTTCGCGGGGGTAAAGTCAGCCATTGCCGGGAGCGGTGCCCCGCGAAGTACGGCATCTGCTGGCACATCCTTCACTGTTTCTCCTGCTTATGCGCGTAGTGGTACAACGGGTTCGTGAGGCCCGCGTGACCGTAGAAGGTCGCCTGACGGGTGAGATTGGCCCTGGTCTGCTGGTGTTGGCCGGCTTCGCGCCCACCGACACAGCTGCTACCCTAGAGTGGATGGCTCAGAAGCTGGCGCAGCTACGCATCTTCGCCGACAACGCAGGCAAAATGAACCGCTCAGTGCAGGATGTGGCCGGCCAGATACTGGTAGTCAGTCAGTTCACCCTGTTGGCTGATGCCCGCAAAGGCACCCGCCCCAGCTACGTGGGTGCCGCCCCACCGGATATGGCCGTGCCACTTTACGAGCAGTTTGTACAACGGCTTTCTACTTTATTAGGCCAACCTATACCCACTGGCGAGTTTGGGGCCGATATGCAAGTAGCACTGGTCAATGATGGCCCCGTGACGATTGTACTAGACAGGTAATTGCGTTTGTCGTCCTAAGCGGAGCGAGAGAATTTCTCACGTGCAAAGACTCTTCGCTCCACTCAGGATGACAGATGTATCTATTCATCCATTTACCCACTCACCCCATGACCATCGAAGAAGCCCAAAAAACCGTCGATCAGTGGATTCAGACTACTGGCGTCCGGTATTTCAACGAGTTGACCAACATGGCCATGCTTACGGAGGAGGTAGGCGAAGTGGCCCGCATCATCGCCCGGCAGTACGGCGAGCAGTCCTTTAAGGAGTCGGATAAAGACAAAGTACTAGCCGATGAACTGGCCGATGTGCTGTTTGTAGTTATTTGCTTGGCCAACCAAACTGGCATCAACCTGACAGAGGCGGTGCAAGAAAACCTGCGCAAGAAAACCCAGCGCGACGCTACCCGCCACAAGGAGAATAAGAAATTGTGAGTTTATGAAATTATGAAGTTGTGAAATTGAAGCTGTTTAGGAAGTTCTTTGAACGTCATGCTTCGATAAGCGGACGCCAGGTTCAGCATGACGACTAAGAGGGTGTTGGGGAATTCACGCTAGCCGATTGAGACAGATGGTCAAGTTGGCGACGAGCAGCCACGTGGCATGGCTAGTGGGGGTAAATTCGTAGTCCAGGGCCAGACGCCGAAAGTTGGTGAG
>Ga0210040_10000458_pt1 | contig 68665 bp, 58 predicted proteins | sample CryGeyCG12114_NA_FD_185462 | JGI IMG/M metagenome (GOLD analysis project Ga0210040, IMG submission 185462) | Groundwater microbial communities from aquifer - Crystal Geyser CG19_WC_8/21/14_NA (SPAdes) (version 2) | ecosystem: Environmental > Aquatic > Deep subsurface > Groundwater | place: USA...
CCGCTCAGTCTCGCGTTCGTCGACCAGCGGATTTTCGGCTCGATGGCCATCGACGACTTGCTCCCCGGCGATGGACGGCCCGCCGGATTCGGGTCGGACGACTTTCGAGTCCCGAGCCAGGTTGCGCATATCGCCCGCGATCCGCTCGATCCAGCGTTCGATGACCGTCGCTTCTTCGCCGATCTCCGGCGACGTAAGACGGGCATCAAACGTGCGCTGCTCGATCAGACGATGGTGAGCGGCATCGGCAACATCTATGCCGACGAGGCGCTCTGGGCGGCGAAGATCCACTTCGACACCCCGACCGCCGCGATCAGCCGCCCCCGCGCCACGACGCTCCTCGCTGAGCTCCGTTCGGTGCTGGCACGCGCACTCGAGGATGGCGGCACGAGCTTCGACGCCCAATACGTCAACGTCAACGGCGCCTCCGGCTACTTCTCGCAACGCCTCAACGCCTACGGCCAACAGGGCCTGCCGTGCGCCCGCTGCGGCCGGCCGATCGCACGGGCAAGCTTCATGAACCGTTCAAGCCACTTCTGCCCTCACTGCCAGAAGCCGCCCCGCATCAGCGTGTGACTGACGGCGCGGCGCCGCAAAAGCGAGTACCCGAGGCACGATGATCGGTCCTCGTGATGGGGTCGACGCATGCGCTGAGTGGTACCGCCGCCTGGCTCGGCGCGGCGGCCGTGATCCCTGCGCTCGGGATGCCCGCCATCGCGCTGACTCCCGCTGCCGTCTTAGCCGGAGCGATGGTGTCCGGGGGAGCGGCTCTGCTGCCCGACGCCGACCATAAGAGCGCGACCATCTCGCGCACCATCCCGATCTTCGGCCCGCTGCTCACTGACGCGATCGGTGACGTCGCCGGCGGCCACCGCGCCGGCGCGCACAGCCTCTTGGCCGGGGTTCTCGTCACCGTGGGTGCAGTCGCTATCGGCCAGTGGCAGACCACCCTCCCCGTGCTCGGCGCCACATCGATCGGCCCGGCCATCGCCTCCGCCGCCCTCATCGCGTTCGCGGCCCGTGCGCGCGACCTCGTCGACCACTGGAGCGCAGCGTGGCTGCTCGGGATCGCGGCCGCGGCGGTCGTGTTCTTCTTCGCACCCGACTCGACGATCTGGTTCCCGCTCGCCATCGCACTCGGCTTCCTCGCCCACCTCGTCGGCGACGCGCTGACGACGGGCGGTATCCCGGGCCCCATCTGGCCGATCCGTTTCCGGCCGCCCACCAGTTGGAGTCGGACGCCGGTGCTGAAGTCGCTCTGGAAGCGCAACGGACACATCGCACTCCCGCTGCTCGGCAATGCGGGCTCCGCACGCGAGTGGGTGCTCGCCATCGCACTCGGCGTCTACTGCACCTACATGGTCGGCAACATCGTCGTCGCCTTCGCCGAACCGTACGTCGCGGTCACTCTCGGCTGGTAGCCCCGCTGGAAGCGCGCTGACCTCCAGCTGCATCGCAGCGCCCGTATCTACCGTTGACACATGTCACGAATCGCAGCGGAAGACCTCATCGAGCGACTCATCGAATGGGAGGTCGACACGATCTTCGGCCTTCCCGGTGATGGCATCAACGGGATCATGGAGGCCATCCGCCGCCACGAGGACAAGATCCGCTTCGTCCTCGTCCAGCACGAAGAAGCGGCAGCCTTCATGGCGACCGCCCACGCGAAAGCAACCGGGCGCCTCGGCGTCTGCCTCGCCACATCGGGTCCCGGCGGCCTCCATCTGCTCACGGGGCTCTACGACGCCAAAATGGACCATGCACCGGTCCTCGCGATCACAGGTTTGCAGGAGAGCGCGGTGCTCGGCAGCGGCTACCAGCAGGAGGTCGCCCTCGACCAGGTGTTCGCCGACGTCGCCGAATACAACCTCGTCGTGCAGAATCCGGCGCAGCTCCCGGGCGTCGTCGACCTCGCCGTTCGCGCCGCGTTCGCCAACCGGGGTGTCGCCCACCTGACCATCCCCGCCGACGTGCAGACCGCGTCCTCCGGCAAAGACCCGTACCCCGGCGTCGCGCAGGCGCGGCCGCCGGCGAGTGCCGCGAACTTCACGACCGGCTCCGGTCTGCCTCGTCGCGAGGACCTGGACCGCGCCGCGGCGGTCCTCGGCGAGGCGGAACGCCCCGCCATCCTGGCGGGCGCCGGCGCCCACGGTGCCCGTGCCGAGATCCTCGCCCTCGCCGAGTTGCTCGGCGCCCCGGTCATCACAACCCTCCCCGGCAAAGGCTCGGTTCCCGACGATTCCCGATTCTCGACCGGCGGCGTCGGGCTCCTCGGTACCAAGCCGTCGGCCGAAGTGCTCGGCAGATGCGACGTCCTCTTCATGATCGGCGCGAACTACCCGTACACGAAGTACCTTCCCGAGCCGGGGTCGGTGCGCGTCGTCCAGCTCGAAGCCGACCCGGAGCGGGCGGGAGCCCGTCTCCCCACCGAAGCGCTGCTCGTCGGTGACGCCCGCGCAGGCGTCGACGCCCTTCTCCCGCTGATCGAACGCAAAACCGACCGCGGCTTCCTCGAGAAGGCCCAGAAGAGCATGGCGTCGTGGCGGGAGGAGCAGCTGGCCCTCACTCGGCAGGAGCGCAGCCCCATCGCGCCGCAGCAGGTCGCCGGCGCGCTCAACGACCTCGCCGCCGACGACGCGATTCTCGCCTGCGACTCTGGCACCATCACCACCTGGGCTGCCCGGCACTTCGAGGTCCGCGGTGCACGCGAGTTCTACCTGTCCTCCAATCTCGCTTCGATGGCCTGCGCGCTGCCCTATGCCAACGCGATCGCGCTGTCCCACCCCGGACGACAGGTGATCGCGTTCGCCGGCGACGGAGGCTTCGCCATGCTGATGGCCGAGTTCCTCACGGCCGCGCGCTACGGCCTCGCCGTCAAGGTCATCGTCATCAACAACAATTCGCTCGGCCAGATCAAGTGGGAGCAGCTCATCCTCGGCAACGTCGAAAGCGAGGTGCGCTTCGGTGAACCTGTCGCCGACTTCGCAGCCTGGGCGCGAGCCTGCGGCGCGTTCGGAGAGAAAGTCACCTCAGCAGATCGGGTGCAGGGCGCCATCGCTGAGGCGCTGGCCACGCCGGGCCCCGCGATCGTCGACGTCGATGTCGACCCGGATGAGCCTCCCATGCCGCCCGAAATACACTTCGAGCAAGCCAAAGGGTTCGCGACCGCGTTCCTCAAAGGCCAACCGGGCAGCGCCTCGATCGTCACAGGTCTCGCAAAGGATGCCGCGGCGAAAGTTCGCGATCTCACCGGTCGCGACTGAGGACGGGGACGAAAACCACCATGAGTGACGCCGCCAAGGCACGAGCTGAGACACGCAGTAACGACGGCGACAATGAGGGCCCCATAGAGGAGGAGCTCGAGGTCGAGTTCGACGATGTCGTCGACAAGGGTGCCGAGCGGCTCCATCGCACCTTCCGGGCGACCCTCGCCACGGGCTTCCTCGGCGGAGTGGAGATCGGCGCCGGTGTCCTCGCCTATCTGGGTGTGCTGGACGCCACCGGCGACCATCTGCTCGCTGGCCTGGCTTTCAGCATCGGACTGATCGCCCTCCTCCTCGCACACAGCGAGCTGTTCACCGAGAACTTCCTGCTCCCGATCGCTGCCCTGATCGCGCGCGAGGGCACCTTCGCCGAGCTCATCAAGCTCTGGGTGGGCACACTCGTCGCCAACCTCGCTGGCGGCTGGGTGATGATGGGCATCATCGTGCTCGCCTTCCCCGACTGGCACGACACGCTCGATGAGTCAGCGCTGCATTTCATCGAGATGCCGCTGTCGTGGGAGTTCGCCGCGCTCGCGGTCCTCGGCGGCGCGATCATCACCCTGATGACGCGCATGCAGCAGGGCACCGAATCCGAGCCGTCGAAGATCGCCGCCGCGATCGCGGGCGGTTTCCTGCTTTCCGGTTTCCAGCTCTTCCACTCGATCCTCGACTCCCTGCTCGTCTTCGGTGCGATCCAGAGCGGGTCGGACATCAGCTATCTCGACTGGCTGCTCTGGTTCCTCCCCGTGCTCGTGCTGAACCTGCTGGGCGGAGTGGTGCTCGTGACGGCGCTGCGGATCGTGCGAACAGGAGAGCTGTTCAAACTGCGCCGGCACAACACCAAGCGCTGACCGAGGGTGCCGGCGCGCTCGAGTCAGGGCGCTTCCGGGCCGCAGCCGAGGGCGTTGGTCGCCAGAGCCGCCACGACCGCTTGAGCTGCGGGGAAGAAGCGGGCGTAGTGCCCTTCGTCGGCATTGCGCTGCACCCGGTGGGCGGCAACAGTCGGCTCGAGTTCCTGCCAGCCCGGAAGCGCCAATAGCACCGAGTAGAAGTTCGTGGCGCTGATCCGAGGATCCATTCGGTCCTCGTAGGTGCCCCACGCGCCGTTGTCGCGCTGCTGGAACAGCCCGCGGCTGTCCGGTCCGACGGCATCTCCGCGATCGAGCACCCGGAGACCGGACTCGCCCATCGCCGTCATCACAGCGATCTCCTGGGCTGCGCGGGGAGCGCCGAGCGACGCTCCGACATCGACGATCGTGTTCGCGTTCGTGAGCTGGTCGGGGCCGTAGCCGGCAACCGACACGTCACCCGCCAGCGGGCGTCCGGTCGCATCGAAGCAGACCATGCCCGTGCTTCCCGGGGTCGCCGCCGCCACCGCGAAGCCGAATAGTGCGATAGCGCCTGCAACGGCGAGCACCCAAGCGAACCGGGTCGTACTCAGCTGCGCGGCAGAGCGTCGCTTCGACGGTCGCCGTCGCCCCCGCGAGGTGGGTCGCCGACCGGGAGGAGTCGGACGCCGACGTGGCACGCGAACCTGCGAAACAGGCTTCCGCGTACGAACCGTCACCTTTCTCCTTCCCCACATCGAGAGAAACGGGAGTCTATGTGAACCGCGTGAACGCGTCCTCGCCCCTACGCCTAGGTCGGCGTTGATGAACCCCCGCGAAGGGGGCGACTTTCGCGGAATACACGCTGTACCGTGAAGATTTCACCGGTCCGGAGGCGCGTTGTATCTGAAGACACTGACCCTCAAGGGGTTCAAGTCCTTCGCGCAGCCGACGACGTTCGCGTTCGAGCCGGGCGTCACCTGTGTCGTCGGTCCGAACGGATCCGGCAAGAGCAACGTCGTCGACGCCCTCGCGTGGGTCATGGGGGAGCAGGGTGCGAAGACGCTGCGTGGCGGGAAGATGGAGGACGTCATCTTCGCCGGCACGGCGACGAAGGGTCCGCTCGGCCGGGCAGAGGTGACCCTCACGATCGACAACAGCGACGGTGCGTTGCCGATCGAATACACCGAGGTGACCATTCGGCGAACGCTGTTCCGTAACGGCGGCAGCGAATACGCCATCAACGGGCAGAACTGTCGCCTTCTCGACGTGCAGGAGCTGCTGTCCGATTCTGGGCTCGGCCGTGAGATGCACGTCATCGTGGGGCAGGGGCAACTCGACACAGTCCTGCACGCGAGCCCCGTCGATCGTCGTGGTTTCATCGAAGAGGCCGCCGGGATCCTCAAACACCGTCGCCGCAAAGAGAAGACGCAGCGCAAGCTCGAATCGATGCAGGCGAACCTGACCCGCCTGTCGGACCTCGCGGGTGAGATCCGGCGGCAACTGAAACCGCTCGGCAAACAGGCCGAGGTCGCGCGCGAAGCGGCGACCATCCAGGCGGTCGTGCGGGATGCGCGCGCCCGGCTCCTCGCCGACGAGGTCGCAGGGCTCCGCACGGCCGTGGCAGAGTTCACCCGGACGGAGCAGGAGCGCGGCGACGAACGCTCGGTGCTGAGCCAGCAGCTCGAGGAGCGCAGCCAGCGCGCCGCGGCGATCGAAGCGGCGCAGACCTCCGACGAGGTCGACGGCGCTCGTCGCACCGCCTACGCGCTCGAGGCGGTCCAGGAGCGGTTGCGCAGTCTCTACACGCTCGCCAATCAGCGTCTTGCGCTGCTCGGTACCGTCGACGAGTCGCCCGCATCGACCCCTTCCGTGACAGCTGGGCAGATCGACGACGCGCGTTCCGAGCTCGAGCGACTCCGCGATGCCGTGGGCGATGCTGAATCCGCGCTCACCGAGACACAGCTCGCCGTGCGAGCCGCTCGTGCCGAACTCGACACCGTCGATGAGAGCATCGCGCAGCAGAGCGCCGAGGTGTCCCGGTACGACCTCGGCATCTCGCAGCTGACCGGCCGTGCCGAGACCGCCGCGTCACGTCTCGCCTCCGTCCGCGGCGAAGTGCTCCGCCAGCAGAACGCTCTCGACGCCGCCTCCGAGCGCCGCGAGAGCGCGCGAGCCCATTTCGCCGAGATCGAACCCGAGGCCGTCCCGTCGGATAGCGGGGGAGGAGACCTCGACGCGGCCTACGAGAAGGCGCAGGCCGATGTCGTCTCTGCAGAGCGCGAACTCGACCGCCTCCGCGATGCCCTGCACGCCGCCGAGCGAGAGCGTGACTCGCTTGCGGCCCGGATCGGCGCCCTGTCGCTCTCCCTCGACGTCAAGAACGGATCGGGCGCGCTCGCGGCGGCGCGACTCGACGGGGTCAGAGGGCTGGTGGCCGATTCGCTCACCGTCGAAGGCGGCTGGGAGGCCGCCGTCGCAGCGGCCCTCGGATCGCTCGCCGACGCGGCGCTCGCCGATGACATCGACTCGGCTCTCGCGGCTCTCGCGCACGCCACCGAAGCCGACCTCGGACGCGTCGAAGTGGTCATCGCCGACGCGGCGGCACAGCAGAAGGCGGCATCATTGCCCGGCGCTGTCTCGGCGGTTTCCGTCGTGTCAGGACCGGATGGCGTGATGGCGTTGCTCGCGAGCAGTGCGTTCGTCGACGACCTCGAAGCGGGGCAGACGCTCTGGGCGGCGGCTCGGGGCGCGGACCCGGCAGTGACACTCATCTCCCGCGCAGGCGACGTCCTCACCCCGCAGCTTCTTCGCGGCGGAAGCGGCGGCGATCGCAGCAGGCTCGAGCTGGCAGCGGAACGCGACACCGCCGCCGCACGCCGCACCGAGGTCGAAGCAAGCATCGAGACGGCGCGCGCAGCGCTCGCAGGGAAACGCGCAGAGCACCAGGCTGCGCGGGAGCACTCGTCGTCGGCGCTCGCCGCTCTCCGCGAGGTGGATGCCAAGACGGCCGCCCGCGCCGAGATGACGTCACGGCTGCGCGCGCAGGTCGATGCCGCTGAAGCCGAATACGACAGGCTCGCGAAAGCAGTCGAGCTCTCTGTGCCGCAGATCGCCGACATCGAAGCAGCCGCGATCGCCGCGCGCGAAGAACTCGAGGCGGCCAAGGAGATCCCGCGTCCGGCGTTCGACGGAAGCATCCGCGAACCCCTCTCCAAAGCAGTGGATGCGGCGCGCGAGCGCGAGGTCGAGGCGCGGCTGGCGCTCGAGACAGCGCGTGAACGGGTACGAGCAGAAGTCGCCCGGATCGCCGCGATGGAGCGTCGACTCGAGACGGATCGCGTCGCCGCCGAAGAGGCCGCGCGTCGGGCTGTCATTCGCGGACGCCAGATCGACTCGGCCACGCGAGTCGCTGAGGCGCTGCCGCCGATCCTCGACTCGGTCGCAGCGTCGGTCGTCGAGGCCCGCGGAGTGCTCGCCAGGGCCGAGGCCGAGCGAAGCGAGCGCAACACCGAGCTCGCCGAGCTCCGACGTGGCGAAGCGGAGCTGCGGTCGCGCCTGCACACCATCACTGAGAGCGTGCACGGGCTCGAGCTGCAGATCTACGAGAAGAAGCTGCATCTCGGCTCACTCCTCGAACGCGTCGGTGCATTGGGGCTCGACGAGCAGACACTTCTCGCCGAGTACGGACCCGACGTGCTCATTCCGGAGGGCAGCGCGAGCGACAGCGACCTCGCTGACGACGACTCGGACGAGCCCCGCCCGGGCCGCCCGTTCAACCGAGAGGAGCAGCAGAAGCGTCTCGAGCGCGCCGAGCGCTCCCTCGGTCAGCTCGGCCGGGTGAACCCGCTTGCGCTCGAAGAGTTCGCAGCCCTGGAGCAGCGCCACAAGTTCCTCACCGATCAGCTGACCGATCTCACGAACACCCGCCGCGACCTCGTGACGATCATCGATGAGCTCGACACGACGATGCAGCGCATCTTCCTCGAAGCGTTCGAGGACACCAAGGCCGCGTTCGGGCGCGTCTTCCCGATCCTCTTCCCGGGCGGCTCCGGGAGCATCGAACTCACCGAACCCGATGACCTGCTCGCCACCGGTATCGAGGTGGCGGTCCGCCCGGCGGGTAAGAAGATCGAGCGGCTCTCGCTGCTGTCCGGTGGGGAACGGTCGCTGGCCGCGGTCGCCCTGCTGATCGCGATCTTCAAAGCCCGCCCGAGCCCGTTCTACATCATGGACGAGGTCGAGGCAGCGCTCGACGACGCGAACCTCGGCAGGCTGCTCGCAGTCTTCGAGGACCTGCGCGAGTCGTCGCAGCTCATCGTCATCACCCACCAGAAGCGGACGATGGAACTCGCCGACGCCCTCTACGGAGTCTCGATGCGCCAGGACGGCATCTCCGCTGTCGTCGGTCAGCGGGTCCAGCGCAGCAACGCTCCGGCCGAGTGAGCCTGCCTGCGGCCGTCGACGCGAGGGGGAGCCGGGTTCGGAACAGGCGTGACTCTCTCGAGTCGTGGACCGGGCCGCGGCGATTACCCTGGATGATGTGGCACGCACCCCTTGGTCTCTTTCCGGCGCGCTTCGCGGCATGTTCGCGAAGCGCACGATCGACGAAGAGACGTGGGAGGACCTCGAGGCAGCGCTCATCGGCGCGGACTTCGGGCCTGATGTCACCGAAGAGATCATCGAGGACCTGCAGGCCAAGGTCGAGCGCTATCGCACGACCGATCCCAAGGATCTCCAGCGCATGCTCCGCGAGACCATCGAAGAGCGGCTCTCGAAGTACGATCCGACGCTGAAGCTCACGGAGCGGCCCGCGGTCGTACTCGTCGTCGGAGTCAACGGAGTCGGCAAGACGACGACGATCGGCAAGTTCGCCCGGTTCGTCCGCAACTACGACCGCACGGTGGTCGTCGGCGCCGCCGACACCTTCCGCGCGGCGGCCGTCGAACAGCTCGCGACCTGGGCAGAGCGTGCAGGCGCCGAAGTGGTGCGTCCGCAGCATCAGGGCCAGGATCCCGCCTCGGTAGCGTTCCAGACGGTCGAGAAGGCGAAGCGCGACGGCACGGAAATCGTCATCATCGACACCGCCGGCCGACTGCAGACGAAGACCGGGCTCATGGACGAGCTCGGCAAAATCCGCCGAGTCATCGAAAAGCAGGCCCCGATCGCCGAAGTCCTCCTCGTCCTCGACGCGACCACCGGACAGAACGGACTCGCGCAGGCCCAAGCCTTCCTCGAGGTCGCAGGCATCACGGGACTCGTCATCACGAAACTCGACGGCTCAGCCAAAGGCGGATTCGTGCTCGCCGTCCAAGAGCGCACCGGGCTCCCCATCAAGCTCGTCGGCCAGGGTGAAGGCATCGGGGACCTCACCGGTTTCACCCCGCACGTCTTCGCGCAGAACCTCGTCGGCTGACGCAGCCGTCCCGCTCATTGGGCGAAGCGAAATGCCGCCCCTCACACCCGCTCACTGAGCGAAGCGAAATGCCGAAACCCTCCTTCAGCTCACGGGCTTCGCAGCACTCGCAGCCAGCGGTACCCGTAACCCTCGAGCACCAGGTCCACCGAGCCGTCCTCGGACAGCGGTTCCCTACGCCCCTCGAGGATGTCGAGAACCTGCTCACCCTGCACGTCGAGGGAAACCGTCGCGGGGGATGACGAGAAATTGTGCAGGAAGATCAGACGCCCCTCGTCCCAGTTCATCGCATGCACGAGCAGCGATGGATCGTCCTGGTCGATGATCTCGCACTCGCCGAAGCCGATCTCGAACGAGGTCCGGTAGGTGTGTGCGAGAGTGCGGATGAAGGACAGCAGTGAGTCAGGGTCGTGGAGTTGGTCCTCGACGTTGACGAACTGCGGGCCATAGCCGTCCTTCGTGACCGGAGCAGCCAACTCTTCCTCGGGCGCCGACGAGAACCCGCCTGCTGGCCCCGCCGACCACTGCATCGGGGTTCGAACAGCCATCCGCCCTTCGACCTCGAGGTTCTCGCCCATACCGATCTCTTCGCCGTAGAACAGCGCAGGTGTCCCGGGAAGTGCGAAGAGCAAGCTGTAGACCATCCGGATGCGGCGCGGGTCGCCGTCGAGCATCGGTGGGAGGCGTCGCCGCAGTCCGCGCCCGTACAGCTGCATGTCAGGGTCGGGTCCGAACGCCTCGAAGACCTCGCCCCGTTCGTCCTCGGACAGCTTGTCGAGGGTCAGCTCGTCGTGGTTGCGTACGAACACCGCCCATTGGCAGCCGTCCGGCAGCGGTGGACGCTCGAGAATCGAATCGATGAGCGGTCCCGCTTCCTGCCGGGCGAGGGAGAGGTACATCTTCTGCATCGTGTTGAAATCGAACTGCATGGTCAGCTCGTCGCCTTGTGCGCCACCGAAGAAGTCGAGCTGCCCTGCGAACGGCAGATTCACCTCACCGAGCAGGATCGCCTGCCCATCGCGCCGCGTCATGAACGAGCGGAGCGACCGGAGGTACTCGTGAGGTTCGGGCAGCGCCTCGGCCGCGTTCTCGATTCCCGTGGTGTCGAGGAAGAACGGCACGGCGTCGACACGGAATCCGGAGACGCCGAGCTGCAGCCAGAAGCCCATGATCTTCGCGATCTCGTCGCGAACGGCGGGGTTCGCGACGTTGAGATCGGGCTGTTCCCGATAGAAGCTGTGCTGGTACCACTGCTTCGTCTTCTTGTCGTAGCTCCAGACACCGTCTTCCTGGTCGGGAAAGACGTTCTGGGCCTGATCTTTCGGCGCCTCGTCTTTCCAGACGTAGAAGTCGCGGTAGGGCGAGTTCCTATCGGAGCGGGCGGAGAGGAACCAGGGGTGCTGGTCCGAGGTGTGGTTCACGACCAAGTCGACGATGACGCGGATGCCGCGGTCGCTCGCGATACGCAGCACCTCGACGAGGTCTCCGTGGTGGCCGAGACGCGGGTCGACGCCGTAGAAGTCGGTGATGTCGTAGCCGTCGTCACGGCCGGGCGTCGGATAGAACGGCATCAGCCAGAGGCAGTTGACGCCGAGCTCCGCCAGGTAGTCGATACGGTGCGCGAGCCCATTCAAGTCACCGCGACCGTCAGCGTTCCAGTCGCTGAAGGTTTCGACGTCGAGGCAGTAGATGACCGCCGACTTCCACCACAGGTCGCTCGTATCGGTCAGCTTCATGCCGCCGCCTTCTTCGCGGTGACGGGCAGCTGCGGCAGCACGTGTTCGCCGAAAGTGTCGAGGAACTCCTTGTGGTCCTGACCGACGTGGTGCAGATAGAGCTCGTCGAACCCGAGGTCGATGAGCTCGCTCAGCCGATCGACGTAACGCTTGGGGTCCGAGGAGATGAGCACACTGTCGTGCATCGCCTCGGGGGTGACATGCTTGGCGGCCTCCTCGAAGCCCGCCGGGGTGTCGATGTCCCAGCAAATGGGCGGAGCGAAGACGTTCGTGCGCCACTGCTCGTGAGCGATGGCGAGCGCCTGCTCGTCCGTCGAGGCGTAGCTCAAGTGGATCTGCAGAACCAGTGGACCGGTGCCGCCGCCGTCGTGGAAGGCGTCGATCATCCGGCGGAGGTGGGCATGCGGCTGGGCGATCGTCGCGAGCCCGTCGGCCCACTCACCCACCCAGCCCGCAGTCTCGACACTGACCGCTGTGCCGAGCAGAGGTGGGGGAGTGTCGGGCAGCGACCAGATCTTGGCACGGTCGACCGTGACGAGGCCGTCGTGCGAGACCTCCTCACCCGCGAGGAGTGCCCGCATGATGTCGACGCATTCCCGAAGTCGCTGATTACGGATCGATTTCCGCGGCCAGGCGTCGCCCGTGATGTGCTCGTTCGCGTTCTCACCTGAGCCGAGGGCTACCCAGAAGCGCCCGGGATTCATCTGCTCGAGTGTCGCGGCGGCCTGAGCGATGATCGCGGGGTGGTACCGCTGCCCGGGGGCATTGACTACGCCGAAGGGAAGTCCGGTCGCCTGCAGCGCGGCGCCGAGCCACGACCAGGCGAACCCGGAGTGCCCCTGCTGCTCGCCCCATGGAGCGATGTGATCGGAGCACATCCCTGCGGTGAAGCCGGCCTGCTCGGCGTGGATCGCTGCGGCGAGGAGATCGCTCGGCGGGTTCTGTTCGTGGGAGGCGTGGAATCCGATGACCGTCAAAGCGTCGTCCAAGTCGTCATGGGCCCCCACGCTAGGGCGCTGGGAACAGGGGACGGAATGATTCCGGGGCTTCTTACAGGCGGATCCGCCGGACCTTTCAGAAGCGGGAAGCGACCTCGATGAGTGTTTCCTCGCTACCCGCGTAGACGCCCTCGCGGCGTGGCCAGTGGGTGATCACTTCATCGAAGCCGAGCTCGTCTGCCCGGCCGGCGGCGTCCTCGAACGACGCGACGCTTTCCAGCGAGAACCGCGGGGCGCCATCGAGGGACAGGTATCGCTCGATCGGTCTGCCAGAAGACGCCTCAGCCTCACGTGAGCGGGAGATCCGCTCGCCGACCGTGCGCCACCAGGCGTCCATGGGTACTCCCGCATCCGGGTCGAAGCCGCCGCCGAGAGTGATCCACCCATCTCCTCGCTGTGCCGCGAGGTCGATGCCCCTCGGGCCATCAGCGGCGACGAGGAGAGGAACCCGCGGAGCCTGCGCGGGGCGACCGACCATGCGCGCCGATCGCGCTGTGAAATTGTCACCCTCGAACGAGATACCTTCGCCACTCGGTGCGCCTTCCGGCTCGTGACGAAGCAGAACATCGAGGTCGTCGACGAATTCGACGAATCTGCGGTGCCGCTCACCGACTGTGAGCGACGGCTGTCCGAGCACCGATGCGTCGAACCCGGTGCCTCCCGAGCCGAGACCCAAGAGGAAGCGACCGCCCGAGATGTCATCGACGGTCGCCACCTCTTTCGCGAACGGAACGGGGTGGCGGAAGTTGGGGGAGGCGACGAAGGTACCGAGCCGGATGCGGGAGGTCACCGTCGCAGCAGCCGTCAACGTCGGAATCGTGGCGTGCCACGGCTCATCGGCGAGGCTCCGCCACGACAGGTGATCGTAGGTCCACGCCGAGTCGAAACCGAGCTCTTCAGCCTGCCGCCACTGGCGCTGCGCCTCGCGCCACGGCGCCTGCGGAAGAATGACGATGCCGTGTCTCACTGGCCGCCCTCCTGGTAGTGGCGGCTGAGCTCGACGTACGTCGCAGCGTTCCGGCGCACGCCCTCGCGCTCGTCCTCGGTCAGTGGTCGGCGCACCTTGGCGGGGACACCGGCGACGAGGGACCCTGGCGGCACGACGGTGTCTTCGAGGACGACGGCTCCCGCGGCGACGAGGCTGCCGGCGCCGATGACAGCGCGGTTGAGGACGGTGGCGTTCATCCCGATGAGACAGTCGTCTTCGACGGTTGCACCGTGCACCACCGCAGCGTGCCCGATGCTCACGTTACGGCCGATGCGGACGGGGGTATCGGGGTCTCCGTGCATGACGACGTTGTCTTGCACGTTGCTGCCCTCGCCGATCGTGATGGAGTCGCGGTCGGCACGCAGTACCGCTCCGAAGAAGACGCATGACCGGGCGGCGAGGGTGACGCGTCCGATCAGTGTCGCGGTTCCGGCGACGAATGCGGTCGGATCCACCGAAGGCGAGTCGCCGCTGAAGGGCACCAGTTGGCTCATGGCCTCACGCTATCGGGCGGCACCGACGCTCACGCGCTGAAGATCCGACCGACCCGGTCGAAGGCCTCATCGGTGAGGTCCAATTCCAGGGCCTCGTCGACGGCGTGCCACTGTGCGCTCGTGCGGGGAGAGACGATCGGCGCGGTCACGTCGGGATGCCGCCGTAGCCACGCGAGCGCGAGGCCCGCGGTACTGACGTCGTAATCGCGCGCCATCTCGGCGAGCGATTGCACCCGGTCGAGTACCGCGTCGGTGAGGAAGTCGGTGTAGAAACCACGTGCGACTGCGATTCTGCTGCCGGCGACGGGTTCGGCTCCGCCCAGGTAGCGATCCGAGAGGACGCCGCCCGCGAGCGGTGAGTAGGGCGTGTAGCCGAGTCCTTCGCCGCGGATGAGGGGCAGAAGGTCACGCTCGTCGCCGCGCATCGCGAGGTTGAAGCCGTTCTGCACCCAACCTGGCCGAGGAAGCCCTTCGTCGTCGGCTACGGAGAGGAGCTCCTCCAGTTGGCGGACCGTGATGTTGCTGCAACCCCACGCGCGGATCCGGCGCGAGGAGAGGAGGGCAGCGAAGGTGCCGAGCGTCTCCGCCAGCGGAGTGCTCGGATCAGGCGCGTTGGTCAGGTAGAGGTCGACGCGACCGAGGCGGCGGATGCTCGTCTCGAGCTGGGTGGCGATGTGGCCTGCGGAGAGGTCGACCCGATCCTGACCGCGGACGGCGATTCCGCCGACTTTCGTGGCGACCAGGGCGTCGTCGTATTGGCGCTCGCCGAGCCAGCGCCCCACCGTCTTCTCGCTCTCGCCCGCCGCGTAACTGTCGGCGGTGTCGATCACGCGGATGCCTCGATCCCAGGCCTCGTCCATCCGGCCGAGTGCATGGTCGGTGGAAAGACCTGCGCCGAGTGCGGATCGGCTCGATCCCACACCGCCGATGCCGCCGCCGCCGAAGAAGAACTCCGAAACCTCGATCTCGGTCTTCCCGAGCAGCACTCTGCGCACGTGCCCACCCTAGGGCCCCGTCGAGAGCCGTCGTCGGGGCAGCCGTTCGCGGATTCGGGGAGCGGGCGACCATACGGAAAGTAGAATGTCGGGATCATGGCGACTTTCGGCACGCTCTCCGACCGGCTCACTCAGGCTCTCGCGAATCTCCGCGGAAAGGGTCGGCTGAGCGCGGCCGACATCGACGGAACGGTTCGTGAGATCCGTCGGGCGCTGCTCGAGGCGGACGTCAATCTCGATGTCGTCAAAGAGTTCACCGCTGCAGTCAAAGAGCGGGCGCTCGAGGCGAGCGCAAGCCAGGCGCTCAATCCTGCTCAGCAGGTCGTCCAGATCGTCAACGAAGAGCTCGTCGCTATCCTCGGCGGGCGTCAGCGCCGGCTCGAGTTCGCGAAGCAGCCGCCGACCGTCATCATGCTCGCAGGCCTCCAGGGCGCGGGTAAGACGACGCTTGCCGGGAAGCTAGCGAAGTGGCTGACCAAAGAGGGGCACACTCCGCTGCTCGTCGCCGCCGACCTACAGCGCCCCAACGCGGTCACGCAGCTCCAGGTGGTCGGTCAGCAGGCTGGCGCCAACGTCTTCGCGCCGGAGCCCGGAAACGGCGTCGGCAACCCGGTCAAGGTCGCGAAAGACTCGATCAAGTTCGCGCGAGACAAGCAGTACGACGTCGTCATCGTCGACACCGCGGGTCGCCTCGGTGTCGACGCCGACATGATGAAGCAGGCGGCGGATATCCGTAAGGCCGTGAACCCCGATGAGGTTCTCTTCGTCATCGACGCGATGATCGGCCAAGACGCCGTGGCCACGGCGAAGGCCTTCCAAGATGGCGTCGACTTCACGGGCGTGGTCCTCAGCAAACTCGACGGCGATGCTCGAGGCGGCGCTGCGCTGTCGGTCGCGTCGGTCACGCAGCGGCCCATCATCTTCGCTTCGACGGGCGAGTCCCTCGACAGCTTCGAACCGTTCCACCCGGACCGTATGGCCAGTCGCATCCTCGATCTCGGTGACATCCTCACCCTCATCGAGCAGGCGCAAGAAGCCTTCGACGAGGACGAGGCTCGCAAGGTCGCCGAGAAATTCGCGACCGACACCTTCACGCTCGACGACTTCCTGAGCCAGATGCAGCAGCTGCGCAACATGGGGTCGATCAAGAAGATGCTCGGCATGCTGCCGGGCGCCAAGGGGATGCGTGAGCAGCTCGACAACTTCGATGAGCGTGAGATCGTGCGCACCGAGGCGATCATCCAGTCGATGACGAAGGCGGAGCGGGTCAACCCGAAGCTGCTGAACGGATCTCGCCGTCTCCGGATCGCGCGCGGATCGGGAATGACCGTCACCGATGTCAATCAGCTGGTGCAGCGTTTCGAGCAGGCCGCGAAGATGATGAAGACCGTCGCCAAGGGCGGGGTGCCTCAAATGCCCGGTATGGGGCCGATGCCGGGTGCGGCCGGCGGGCGCAAGAAGCAGCAGCCGAAGAAGGTCGGCTCACGTTCGGGCAATCCCGCCAAGCGTGCGGCTGAGAACGCCGCCAAGGCGTCTGGCGCCAACGCCCCGGCGGTCGGCGGCGGGTCGAGCTTCGGTCTCGGTAAAGGCGGCGCGGCAGCGCCGTCCGAGGATGATCTTGCGGCGCTGCAGAAGATGCTCGGACGCTAGATTCCGTGCCACCCGGCTGAGAAGAGCGATCCCGCAATCAGCGGGAAGTCTCGAACGTGGACCTGATCAGTGCGCGTCGGCTGAAACGGTTGCCACGGCTTCAGCCATTCTGCGGAGGAACCGTTCGACGACAGCAGCCTCCTGGGGGCTGAGTTCTTCGGCGACGTCCATCATGGCGACGTGCATTTCGCCGAGGGTTGAACGGACTTCCGAGTCACTGTCGACTGTTGCGACGACGATCAGACGTCGACCGTCGTCGGGGTCGGGTCTGCGTTCTACATGCCCCGACCGTTCGAGACGGTCGAGCATTGCGGTGACCGAAGGAGTGGAGATCTCGAGTCGCTTGGCGATGTCGCTGGGACTGACCTTGCGTCCGTGCTTCTCAGCAGCCAGCAGGAAGCGCAGCGCACTGAGGTCGGTTTCGCCCATCGCCATCGAGTCACGCGTGCGTTTCCTCATGGCCTGTTCGGATGAGCGGTAGGCGCGGAGAGCGTTGAGGACGTCGATGGCTTTGGCTACTTGTGACGGATCTCCGTACCAGTAACCCGTCCTGTCTTCCTGCGCCTTTTCGAGAGTCACGGGGTGAGGATGACCCCGTTGGCCACGAGAACCAGGGCGACGGTTGAAATGACTGCGGCGGACCCCGTGAGCATCCACTGGGTGCGCTGCTGGATGTGCTCGGCACGCTCGCGAAGTGCCATGCGGCGACGCGGCTCGAGAGATTCCTTCGCGGCGCGGAGGGTGCGGAAGTTACCGACCTCTTCGCCGTTCCAGTTCGCGGCTACGTAGCGTCCGCCTTCATTGACGATGCTGCCGGCGAAGTCGAGGTCGATGCGGCCTGTCCAGATGCCATCGGCGCTTTCCTGCCACGCGATGAGGTCTGCGACGGTCTTCGAGGGGGTGGCGCGAGAGTAGCGGGTCGGGCTGGCCAGGATGCTCATTCGGTGTCTCTCTCTTTCGTCTAGTTCATCTAACTAACTATTCGGTCGGGATGCAACCTCGACACGAATTCGAGACGGGGGCTTTACAGTTGCGGTATGGCCGCATATGTAGGGGGCAACTGCGGATGATCTTCAGAACGCCTTTCACGACCCGCCCGCCCGAACGCTTGGACTGGGCGGGTGGAGTCCGTGGTTTCGTCGCTCTCGCGCTCTCTCTCACCACGACCGCAGTGGAGATCGCAGCGCTCCTGCTGCTCGATGGAGGCTCGTGGATCGCCGGGTTCCTCGTGGCCGCCTCCGTCTTCGTTCTCGTTCCGGCCAGCGCGTTCGCCTGCGCTTTCGGCGGCGCGTGGAAGGGGCCCGCCCGGGCGTGGGGCATCATCGGCGGTATCGCCATACTCGTGCCGCCGATCGCTCTGCTTGCCGCGCTGTTCCCGTATTCGCTCTTCTATGCGCTGTTCGTCGGGAGCGCGGCGTTCGTCGGCCAGGTGATCGGCCGCAGTCGCCCGCCCAAGCGCCGCTTCGACTGACCCGCTCAGTTTCCGCGCGATCTGCAGACCTAGGCTGCCCCCATGAGCTCAGATCCTTTCGGCGCCGCCTCTCGTCCCGTCCGTATCGGTGTGCAGATCGCACCCCAGCATGCGTCGTACGCGCTGATCCGCGAGACCCTCGACCGGGTCGAGGGAATGGGGGCGGACATCGCCTTCAACTGGGACCACTTCTTCCCCTTGTCGGGTGAGCCCGACGGCCTGCACTTCGAGTCGTGGACCGAACTCGCGGCATGGGCGGAACAGACCGAGCGGATCGAGCTCGGCTCGCTCGTCAACTGCAACTCCTACCGCAACCCGAATCTACAAGCCGATATGGCTCGGACGATCGATCACATCTCGGGCGGCCGCTTCATCTTCGGCACCGGCTCGGGCTGGTTCGAGCGTGACTATGACGAGTACGGCTACGAGTTCGGTACAGCTGGCAGTCGCCTCGATGCGCTCGCCAAGGACCTCCCGATCGTGCGTGACCGATGGACAAAGCTGAACCCTCCTCCTGTTCGCAAGATCCCGATCCTGATCGGTGGTGGTGGCGAGAAGAAGACCCTTCGTATCGTCGCGCAGCACGCCGACATCTGGCACAGCTTCTCCGACGAGGAAACACTGAAGCGCAAGCTCGACATTCTGCGGGGGCACGCCGATGACGTCGGCCGCGACGTCCGCGAGATCGAGCTGTCGAGCGAGATCAAGCGACGGAGCGTGCAGGAGGCCGAGGCTCAGTACGCCCTCGGCGTCCGGATGTTCACCGTGGGGATTTCCGCCCCTGACTTCGATTTCGACGCCGTGGCCAAATGGATCGAGTGGCGCGACTCGAAGAACGGCTGAGGAAGAGCGACATCGAGTGAGCGACGGGATCGCCGGTCAGGCGATCCCGTCGCGCAGCTCAGCGACCAGGTGGCCGACGACCGACTTGAGGCTGCCGTTGTTGCGAGCGGCGGCGGAGAGCTGACGCTGATAGCTCGCGCCCTTGTCGAGGATCACGTCCAGTTCGTGGAGCTCGGTCAGACAGCCGAGGCGCTCGGCGTGCGGCTCCAACCGGGTGATGAGGTCACGGATGTCGTCGGTGACGAGACGCTCGTCACCGACCGCGTTCTGGACGATGATCGCCTCCATCCCGTAGCGGGCCGCGCGCCATTTGTTCTCGCGGACGAACCACGGCTGCATAGTGGCGGGTTCGATGCCGGCGTCGAGCATGGAGGAGAGCTCCTCGACGAGACATTGGACGAGTGCTGCCATCGCTCGCACCTCGAGAGCCGACGACAGCCCGTCGCAGGCGCGCATCTCGATGGTGCCCCATTTGGGCGAAGGTCTGATGTCCCATCGGATCTCGTCGTAGTGGTCGATGACTCCGATGTGAAGGAGGTCGTCGACCATGGCCTCGTAGTTCGCCCATGCTCCGAACTGCAGCGGCAGCCCTGCGGTCGGCAGCTGCTGGAAGATCATCGCCCGGCTCGAGGCGTACCCTGTCGGTTCCGAGGCCCAATATGGGCTCGAGGCGGACAGAGCCTGGAAATGCGGGTAGTAGGGGAGCAGGCCGTTGAGGATCGGCAGAACCTTGTCACGGTCCTCGATTCCGACATGCATGTGCACGCCCCAGATGAGCATTTGACGGCCCCACCACTGCGTGCGATCGATCAGCGTCGCGTAGCGCTCCTTGTCAGTGACCGTTTGCTGGCTCCATTGAGCGAACGGGTGTGTTCCCGCGCAGATCAGCTCGGCTCCGAGTGGTTCCGCGAGCTCACGCACCGCGGCGATGGTTCGTTCGAGGTCGTCAGTGGCGTCACGCACGGTTCTGTGCACACCGGAAACGACCTCGACCGTGTTGGTGAGCAGCTCGCTCGTCACTCGCGCCACGCCGGCGTCGTCGAATTCGCCCTCGAGTGCCGACAGTATCTCGGGGGCGGCGGGGGAGAGGTCGCCACTGGCGCGATCAACGAGGGCCAACTCCCACTCGAGCCCGAGAGTTGACCGGTCCGATTTGCCGAATTCGATCGCCACGGGGCAATACTGGCATCCCTCGCCCCAGCTCCCTGGGAGAGAGCGACCGGGCGATGAACCGCAGGCGCGCCTCATGGGTAACGCGGCGCGCGGATATCTGTCACAATGGTTGGTCGAGTCTGTACGCACCCGACCCTCTAATCAGGTGCTCAGACGATCACGAGCTTCCGCCTGTGTGTGCCCCCACGCGCTCGGCACGCGGTTCACAACTCATTCACGCAATCCCAGGAGAACAGTGGCTGTCAAGATCCGCCTCAAGCGCTTCGGAAAAATCCGCGCGCCTTACTACCGCATCGTCGTCGCCGACTCGCGCACCAAGCGTGACGGTCGTGTCATCGAAGAGATCGGCCAGTATCACCCCACGCAGAACCCCTCGCACATCGAGGTCGACTCGGAGCGCGCGCAGTACTGGCTCGGCGTCGGTGCGCAGCCGACCGAGCAGGTCGCAGCGCTGCTCAAGCTGACCGGCGATTGGGGCAAGTTCAAGGGCGACAAGGACGCGGTCAGCACCGTTCGTCAGCCCGAGCCGAAGCCGGTCTTCCAGGCCGACGAGAAGAAGAAGGCTGTCCTCCGTCCCAAGACTGAGACGAAGGCGCCCGAAGCTCCTGCCGCCGAGTCAGCGGAGGCTGCCGATGAGGCTCCTGCCGAGGCTCCCGCCGCCGACGAGAACGCTCAGGCGTAACCAGTGCTCGCCGCCGCCCTCGAGCACCTCGTCAAGGGGATCGTCGACAATCCCGACCGGGTGCTGGTCTCCGAAAAGTCGACGAACCGTGGCGAGTTGCTCGAGGTGCGCGTGCACCCCGACGATCTCGGAAGGGTCATCGGGCGATCCGGTCGCACCGCCAAGGCGCTGCGCACGGTCGTGAATTCCCTCGCCGACGGCCGCCGCGTCCGTGTCGACGTCGTCGACACCGACCAGTAGTGGCTCGCAAACAACCCTCGGGGCGCTCCGCGCAGACGCAGCTCCGAGTGGGGCGATTGACGAAAGCGCACGGTCTGAAAGGTGCGCTGAAGCTCGAGCTCTTCACGGACGACCCTGAGCGCAGGTTCGTTCCGGGTGCGGAGTTCACCCTTCAAGTACCGGAAGACTCGCCGTGGCACGGGAAGCGGATCTCGCTCACCGAGCTGCGCTGGTACAACAGCCACCCCGTCGGTTTCTTCGATGGCGTCACCGACCGCGGTGGAGCCGAATCGCTGGTCAAAGCCATCCTCTGGGTGGACCAGAGCGCTGACGAACCGAGCGAGGAAGACGCCTGGTACGACCACCAGCTGATCGGGCTCGATGTCATTCGTGACGGCGACAAGGTCGGGGTGATCGTGCGTCTCGAGCATTTACCTGCACAAGATCTCCTCGTCGTGAAAACCGCCGACCGCGAGGTCATGGTTCCCTTCGTGAAGGCGATCGTCCCTTCGGTTGATGTCGACGCTCGTACCGTCACCGTGACGCCACCGACCGGGCTGTTCGAGGAGATCGTCGACGACGACCCCGCCCCGAAGCTCGATAACGAAGCGTCGGAGTCCGCACCTGACGAAGCCACGGAGCGCAGCTCGGATGACGACGCGGGCGAGTCTCCGGCTGAGGACTGACCGGGGGGCCCGCGATGCGCATCGACATCGTCACCATCTTCCCCGCCTACTTCGATGTACTCGGTGTCTCACTGCTCGGTAAAGCCCGCGCGCAAGGGATCCTCGATGTCCACGCGCATGACCTGCGCGACTGGACGCACGACAGACACCGCACCGTCGACGACACCCCTTACGGAGGCGGTGCCGGCATGGTGATGCGGCCCGAACCGTGGGGCGAAGCACTCGACACGGTGATGGGCGGCGACGACGCGGTTCTCATCGTTCTGACACCTGCGGGCGAGCGCTTCACCCAGGCGACCGCCCGGGAACTTGCGGCCGAAGGACACCTCGTCTTCGCCTGCGGACGGTACGAGGGCATCGACCATCGCGTCGTGGAGCATGCCCGCGGGTATGCCCGCGTGCGCGAAATCAGCCTCGGTGACTATGTGCTGAACGGCGGAGAGGTCGCGACTCTGGCGATGATCGAGGCGATCGGTCGGCTCGTTCCCGGAGTGATCGGAAACCCGGAAAGTCTCACCGAGGAAAGTCATGAGGACGGGCTACTCGAGTATCCGAGCTACACCAAGCCCGCATCCTGGCGGGGGCTCGATGTGCCACCCGTGCTGCTGTCCGGCAATCACGCAGCGATCGCGGCCTGGCGTCGCGAACAGCAGCTGGAGCGGACCCGCCGGGTGAGGCCCGATCTTCTGCCCGACCTCTGATATGCCGGCGACGTCGTGCTCGGGTCCGACCTGCGCTGGTCAGCCCGCTCGCTGAGTGAGGATGATCGGCCCATCTTTGGTAATGGCGACGGTGTGCTCGCTGTGAGCCCCGCGTGAACCGTCGGCGCTTCGCAAGGTCCAGCCGTCAGGATCGGTGTACAGCTCGTCGGTGGTCGCGAGCAGCCACGGCTCGATAGCGATAACGAGTCCCGGCTTCAACTTGAGTCCGCGGCCGGGCCGACCGTCGTTGGCGATATGGGGATCCCCGTGCATCGTCCGCCCGACCCCGTGCCCGCCGAAATCGAGGTTGACCGAGTAGCCCTCGGAAGCGCACACGTTGCCGATCGCTGCGGAGATGTCACCGATCTTGTTGCCGACCTGAGCAGCAGCGATACCAGCGGCGAGCGCGCGTTCGGTGGTCGCGATGAGGCGCTCGTCCTCGGCGCGGGGGGTTCCGGCGATGACGGTGAGCGCTGAATCGGTCACCCAGCCGTCGACGGACGCGGCGAAGTCGACGCTCACGACGTCGCCGTCCTGGATGACGTAGTCGAAGGGAAGACCGTGCAGCACCGCGTCGTTCACGGATGTGCACAGGACCTTGCCGAACGGCATCGCTCCGAAAGAAGGGTGGTAGTCGATGTAGCAGCTCTCGGCGCCGCGCTCGCGGATCATCCCGTGCACGAGCCGATCGAGGTCGAGCAGGTTGACGCCGACGGCGATCTCGGACTTCAGCCGTTCCAGCACGCTCGCGACGAAAGCGCCGGCCGGCCGCATCGCTTCGATTTCCGCGGGCGTCCGCAGCTCGATCATGTCTCTCCTTGCATATCGGTGACGTTCGACCCTAACGCCCCGCGCCGTGCAGGAGTCCGCTGTCTGCTCGTGCCAATGCTGCGTGCTGAGAGCGAACCCACCCGCCAGGTCGCGCCGATCGCCCGTAAAATCGAGTCATGGTGCTGCGGAGGGCGTTCTTCTACTGGCAAAGCGCTGCCGCTGTCGTCCTTCCCCTATGGCTCTTGATCGGGTGGGGCATCTGGGGGTCCTCTCGTGCTGAGCTGTTCGGCATCGCCTTCACCGCTCCCATACTGGTTATCGCACTCCTGGCCGTCGTCGGCCTGATCTTCGCGCGCAAGTCGGTTCGTGAGAAGCGTGCCGTCTCGTGGCTCGATGCCGGAACCCTCGGCCTCTGGCACGCGCTACTGGTCGCTCTCGGCTTCTTCGGGCCCGGGGCGAACTGGTTCGCTGTGGCTGCCGTCGTCGCCGCGATGGTCGCCTTCTGGGCAGCGGGTTGGCAGCTCGTCACCGAAACAAGGCGCAGAGTCCGTCTCGCTCTCGACGAGATCCAGCGTGCCGCCGCTCCTCAAGGAGGCCCGGCCCGTAACACCGTGAGTGCGGGCGAATACATCGTCCTCCCGCCTGAGAAGTCCCCCGAACGCTGATCCCTCCCGGACTGGGGACTATTCGGTATCGCGGACGATCGAGCAGACTCTCCCAGGGATGGCCATGTGTCTTTCATGGCGTCCGGTTCGCTCCCGGCTTCCGGAGAGCGATGGGGGGAATTGGGGAACAACATGGACATCGGTGTAGAACACAGGCCTGGCGGACTCACAGTGCTGCGCCCAGCGGGCCGGCTGAACATGACCACAGCGATGGATCTTCGTCAGGCGATCGTCGCGCTCGTCACAAGCGGGAGCCCTTTCGTCGTCGTCGACCTGTCGCAGGTCGACTTCATCGACTCATCCGGTCTCGGCGGTCTCGTCAGCGGTTTGAAGACGGCACGCGAGGCCGGAGGAGACCTTCGTCTGGCCGCGCCAACGGACCAGGTGCGGCTCGTGCTGCAGCTGACGAACCTGGAGAAGGTTCTCATTCACTTCGACGACACGGAACTCGCGCTGAGGTCTTGGTCGGAATGACCACACACGCATTGCGGTTGACGTCGCCTCCTGACGACGTCAACCGTGTCCACGTCTTCCTCGAGGAGATCTGGGAAGTATCAAGCGTCGAACCCATGGATCGCTTCCGATTCGAGACGGCGCTCATCGAGCTGGCATCGAACGTGCTCCGGCATGCTGCCGGCGGGCAGCTCATCAATTGCACGATGACGATCAAAGTGTCGAACGGCGATCTCGCTGCCGAGCTCATCGATGACGGACAGGCGGGCGACATCGAACTCGATACCGCGATGCCCGACGAGTTCGCGGAGTCGGGCCGGGGTATCCCACTGATCCGAGCGCTGGTGGACACGGTCGACTATTCACGCTGCGAAGGCTCGAACCGTTGGATCATCGCCAAAAGGCTCGGCGCGTGACGGCCGCAGTGCCCGTTTCGGTCGAGGAGCGGGAGCCGGTAGCGGTCGCGTCGCCGAAGGTCGCGCAACAGGGGCAACCCGAGCAGCCGACGGCGATGCAGCGCGTCGTCAGCCAGCGAGTCACTGCTCAATTCGATCCGTCCGAGTCGTACGAGGCGCAACTGGAGCGCGCCGTGCACGTCGCCCAAGAGATGTTCGGCGTCGCCGCAGCGCGACTCACCCTGTTCGACCGCACGTACGAGTGGAAACGAGACAGTTCCGCCGCCTCCTACCGGCACCTGTCGACCGACGAGTTCGTTCTCGCGGCCGCAGAAGAGCCGGGAATGTTCTTGGTTGTCGACGCATCGCGCGACGAGCGTTTCGATGAGCATCCCGGGGTCGTCGGTGAACCCGGAATCCGGTTCTACGCTTCGGCGCCCATCTTCGACATGACGGGCACGCGAGCGGGCGCACTCCGTCTCGTCGACACCGTGCCTCGGGTGCTCACCGAGCCTGAGCGCTTCATCCTTCAGCAGCTCGCGCATCAGGTCGAGAAGGAAGCTGCACATCAGCAGGAGCTCGAGCAGGTTTCCACGGTCCAACGCAGCCTCGCACCGCGTCCCTTGAAGGGGGTCGACGGTTACGAGTTGGGTGGGTCCTGTCTGCCCTCCCGCGCCGTAGGCGGGGATTTCTATGACTGGTATCTCACGCGCAGCGGCAATATCGTCTTCACCCTCGGTGACGTGATGGGAAAAGGCATCGGCGCTGCGATCATCGCAGCGACGGTCCGCGGTGTCATGCGCTCCGGTGCTCGAAAAGACCGCATCGGCCCGACCCTCGATGCGGCTGCGGACGCCCTCGACACCGACATGGACGGCGCCCCGGGGTTCGTGACGCTCTTCCACGCGCGTCTCGAGGTGTCGACAGGGACGGTGTCCTACGTCGACGCCGGCCACGGTCTCACTCTTCTCATCGACGGGAACAAGGCCGGGGCGCTTCGTCTCGGAAGTACCAACCTGCCGCTCGGGATCCAGCCCGAGGGGGAGTGGGACGAGCTGTGCCTGACCATTCCTCCGGGGGGCTCACTGGTTGCCGTCAGCGACGGGGTGCTCGACTTCGTCGACGGTTCCCTGGTGGCGCTCGATCAGGTCGAAGCGATCGTTCGCGAAGCACCCAGCGCCCAAGCAGCGGCCGACGAGATCGTGCGGCGAGCCGGCGAGGGCGCTGGAGACGACGTCACTGCTCTGGTCATCCGACGTAAACCCGAGTAGACGAATCGTTTGCAGCCCGCGCACTCGCTGTGACACAATGGTCGATCGTGCCGCGGCGAGTTCTGCCGCAGGGGAACAAGCTCTTATCCGCGGCCATCCAAAAGACGATCTCCCACCGGACGACAGGCACTCAGCCGAGTCCGAACGGACGAAAATGTATTCGACCAGCGGCGGGTACAGGAAGTGAACTGCCATGAGCAATCTCATCGACCAGCTCGACGCGGCATCGCTGCGCAGCGACGTCCCGGACTTCCGTCCCGGTGACACCGTCAAGGTGCACGTCAACATCGTCGAAGGTAACCGCAGCCGTATCCAGGTTTTCCAGGGCGTCGTCATCGCGCGCCAGGGCCACGGAGTGCGTGAAACCTTCACGGTCCGCAAGATCAGCTTCCAGGTGGGCGTCGAGCGCACGTTCCCGGTGCACTCGCCGATCATCGACCACATCGAGGTCGTGACTCGCGGTGACGTGCGTCGCGCAAAGCTCTACTACCTGCGTGGTCTTCGCGGCAAGAAGGCGAAGATCAAGGAGAAGCGCGACCGCTGAGCGAGCGCCTACTCGTAGACTTGACCCCCGCGACATACACTGTCGCGGGGGTTTTTTCTCGCTCTGCCGCCGAGCTGGCGTAGCGACTCCTGGTGATGGACGGGTGGATTGTCATGGGTGCTAGCGCAGCCTTCTCGTCGTCTGACGAGGGAGACCCGACCGTAGCGACGAGCAACGGCGAATCCCCCGACGAGGGGCAGGGGAAGAGCAAGAGTGTCCTGCTCTTCCTGCGCGACGTCCTCATCATCCTGCTCGTGGCGATCCTCGTCTCGTTCCTGGTCAAGACATTCCTCATCCGCTCGTTCTACATTCCTTCCGAATCGATGGAGACGACCCTCGACGTGGATGACCGGATCATCGTCAACCAGCTGGTGCCAGGGCTCGTCGACCTCGAACACGGTGATGTCGTCGTGTTCCGCGATCCTGGCGGCTGGTTGTCTCCACAGCCGGCGCTCGAGCAGCCGCCGCTCGTCGCCGCGGTGGATTGGCTTCTCTCGCTCGTGGGACTGTCTGCTCCCGACAACAACGACCACCTGATCAAGCGGGTCATCGGTCTGCCGGGCGACCATGTCGTGTGCTGCAACCCGCTCGGACAGATGACCGTGAACGATGTTCCGATCGAAGAGCCGTACATCACGCTTCCCGCCGGCGCCACGAGGGCCAGCAGGGACGATTTCGACGTGACGGTGCCCGAGGGACACCTTTGGGTCATGGGTGACAACAGGAACAACTCGAGGGATTCCCGATACAACACGCAGAACCCCGGCGAGGGATTCGTGCCGATCGAAAACGTGGTCGGTCGCGCTTTCCTCGTGTCCTGGCCGGTCTCTCACTGGGCATGGCTCGACAACTATCCGGAGGTATTCCGGGACGTGGAGACCGAGGAGCAGAGCCTGGTGTCCACGTCGGACAGGACAGTGTCGGACAGGACGGCGTCGAGTGGCGGCTGAGGCCACCACCGCTCAGGCCGCTCGCGCGACTCGCAAGCGGAAACCAGCCGCAGCGCCGACGCTTCGGCATGAGCGGGCGCTCTCGGCAGACGGAGCGCGCTGGGTGATCGGCTGCGACGAGGTGGGGCGCGGCGCGATAGCGGGCCCCGTCGCAGTCGGCCTCTGCGTTGTCGACCTTGCCACGCGCGTACCGAAGGGTCTGCGTGATTCCAAACTGCTGAGCGAGCAGAAGCGCACCGAGCTCCATCCAACGGTCAGTCGGTGGGGCCGCTGGTCGGCCGTCGGCATGGCGGGTAACGACGAGATCGATCGTCTCGGTCTGACGGCAGCGCTCGGGCTCGCGGCCGTTCGCGCGTTGATGACACTGTGCGAGTCCGGTTTCGACTGCGATGAGTCGGTTCTGCTTCTCGACGGCAAATTCGACTACTTCACACCGGCGGCGCGCACCGCCGGGCTCACCGAACCGCCCCGTGTGGCGACCCGGATCAAGGCCGACATGACGTGCGCGTCGGTGTCCGGCGCGTCGGTTCTGGCAAAGGTCGCGCGCGACACTCTGATGATCGAGCATCACGAGCGCCACCCGCATTACAACTGGGCGAGCAACAAAGGCTATGGGTCGCCGGCGCACTGGGCGGCGATCAATGAGCGAGGTGCTTCGCCGCTGCATCGACACACGTGGCTGCGCACTCCTTCGCTATTCGATTCCAACGAAACGCACGACTTCTCTTGAGGTGAGGCGTCCGGCTGTACCCGAAGTAGGATTGCGGGGATGAACGACGACGACTTCGACGACTACGACCGCGAGGTCGAGCTGGCGCTGTACCGCGAATACCGCGATATCGTCGGCCAGTTCAAGTACGTGGTCGAAACCGAGCGGCGCTTCTACCTCGCGAACGAGGTCGAACTCGTCCGCCGCGACACCGAGCACGACTTCTATTTCGAGCTCACCATGACCGATGTCTGGGTCTGGGACGTCTACCGCTCCGACCGCTTCGTCAAGAGCGTCCGCGTCCTCACCTTCAAAGACGTCAATGTCGAGGAGCTTTCCTCGAAGGAACTCGAGCTCCCTACCGAGCTAGCCCTCGACGAATAGAGCCCTAGGGGCTGATCCTCCCCAGGACACTCGTTCGCTGACTTCTGTGCACCTTCGTCGAATCGTGATCCGACCGCTGTAACGCTCCGTCAGGCTCTCTCGTTGTGAGGAGAGCAGATGGCGAAGAAAGACGAATTGGGGCGTTGGGGCGAGGACATCGCCGCGCAGTATCTGGCGGATCTCGGTTACGAGGTCGTCGAACGCAACTGGCGGTGCAGTGCAGGTGAGATCGACATCATCGCCCGCCGCGAAGGCTTCCTCGTGGTCGTCGAAGTGAAGACCCGCTCGACCCGGGCGTTCGGGCACCCGTTCGAAGCGGTCACCGCCGCGAAGCTCGCGCGACTGCGCCGCCTCGGTTTCGCCTGGTGCGCGAGCCGCGCGGGCTGGCACGGGCCGATCCGCGTCGATGTCGTCGCGGTTGTCGGTGCGCCCGCCCACCTCGCCGCACCGGCCGTTCAACTCTTCGAGAGGGTCGCCTCATGACCATCGGACGCACGTCCGCTGTCGCGCTTCTCGGCCTCGATGGCTCTGTCGTCGAGATCGAGGCGGCCCTCGGAAACCAGACCCCTGGGGTCAAGCTCATCGGGCTTCCCGATTCCGCCCTGCGCGAGGCAGAGCATCGCGTCCGTGCTGGCGTGCTGCACTCCGAATTGGAGTTTCCGGCCCGGCATGTGACCGTCAACCTCTCGCCCGCCGAATTGCCGAAGCAGGGCGCAGGGTTCGACTTGGCTATTGCGATCGCCATCCTCGCCGCCGAGGGAACCGTGCCCGCGGAGGGTGTGGCATCGACAGCGCACCTCGGCGAACTCGCCCTCGACGGGCGGCTGCGCCCCCTGCGCGGCATCCTTCCCGCGGTCTTGGCCGCATCTCGGGCCGGAATCAGCAGGGTGATCGTGCCGCAGGCGAACGCCGATGAAGCCTCCCTCGTTCCCGGGATTCGGGTGATCGGCATGAGCAGCCTTCGCGACGTCGCCATCTGGCATGGGGCCAGCCTCGACCCGATCCCCGTCGAGCCAATCGCCGTCGCGACCGTCCGCGCCTCCGAAGAAGTGCATGGCGACCTGAGCGATGTCATCGGCAACGAGGAGGCCATCGAGGCGCTCATCGTCGCTGCGGCAGGTGGCCACCATGTCTATATGGTCGGGCCTCCCGGCGCGGGCAAGACCATGCTCGCCTCGCGGCTTCCGAGCATCCTGCCGCCACTCAGCGAAGAAGCCGCACTCGAGGTCGCCTCGCTGCGCTCCCTCTCAGGCATCGACGTGAGCCGAGCGCTGAGTTTCGAGCCGCCCTTCGAAAGCCCTCATCACCAGGCTTCGGCCGTCGCGATGATCGGCGGCGGCAGTCACACGATCCGCCCTGGCGCCGCGGCGCGAGCAGCGCACGGCGTGCTGTTCCTCGATGAGGCCCCTGAATTCAGTGCGCGGGCGCTCGACACCCTTCGTCAGCCTCTCGAGTCCGGCCGAATCAGCGTTGAGCGAGCCGTCGCCGTCGCTCGATTCCCGGGACGCTTCCAGCTCGTGCTCGCGGCCAACCCGTGTCCGTGTGGCAAATACGGCACGAAGGATGCGATGTGCACCTGCGCCCCGATCGCACGCGATCGCTACCTGCGGCGCATCTCGGGTCCCCTGCTCGATCGAGTCGATATCCAGCTGGCCATACCGCCCGTCACGGCGGCGCAACTCCGAGCTCAGAAACGACGTGCGCATACGACATCCGCCGCTGCGCGTGACCGAGTACTGGCCGCTCGAGACCGCGCGAGAAGCCGTCTCACCGAGACGGGATGGAGAAGCAATAGCGAGGTGCCCGGGAGTGCACTGCGGGGAGCGGATCTCAGGCTTCCTTCCGCCGCTACCGAGCCCCTCGACCGTGCCATCGGCAGGGGAGTGCTCACGATGCGCGGATACGACAGGTCGCTGCGCCTCGCATGGACCCTCGCCGATCTCGACGGCCTCGACCGCCCCGGGCTCGCACAGGTCGGCCGCGCGCTCGCACTGCGCCGAGGTGCGGCATGACGATCCTCGGACTCGACGAAGTCTCCGTCCGCTCCGCCGTAGGTCGGGTGCGCGACAACATCGATGGCGGCATCGCCCCGCTGTTCGCGCGTGCGGCGTGGACCGGCATCACCGAACCAGGGGACGGCGTCGCCGGAGCGCTGATCGCCGCGCTCGGACCCGTCGGCGCTCTCGAGCTGGTCATCGAGCACGCGGACGGCGATCGACTGAGCGCAGAACTCGCAGCAGCGGGAGGCACTGCGCTCGCCAAACGAACCCTCACCCAGAGCCTTGCCCGGTGGAGGCCCCGCCTCGTCTCCGGCGACGCGCTCGCCAGTCTGGACCGCGCGGCACGGTTGGGGATCCGGTTCGTCACCCCCGACGATCCGAGCTGGCCACGAGGTCTCGACGAGCTCGGGGAGCACGCGCCGCTCGGTCTATGGGTGCGTGGCCGGCACGACGCTCTCGATGAACTCACACGCTCGATCGCCCTCGTCGGTGCCCGGGCGGCCACTAGCTATGGTGAGAACGCGGCTGCCGAGCTCGCCGAGGAACTCGTCGGCCGGGGCTTCGCAATCGTCTCGGGTGGCGCCTACGGAATCGACGGTATGGCCCATCGCGCAGCACTCGCGTGCGACGGGACGACCATCGCATTTCTCGCCGGGGGAGCCGACCGCCTCTACCCGCCGCGAAATCACGAGCTTTTGACCGAGATCATGCGCCGCGGGGTGGTCGTCTCCGAACTTCCCGTCGGATCGACGCCCACCCGCTGGCGCTTCCTTCAACGCAATCGGTTGATTGCTGCAGCCAGTCAGGCGACCATCGTGGTCGAAGCCGGAGTCCGCTCCGGGTCGATCAACACCGCCGGGCATGCCTCTGCGCTCGGACGCCCCCTCGGAGTCGTGCCGGGTCCGATCACCTCTCCCGCGTCTGCGGGATGCCACCGGCTACTTCGCGAATACTCCGCGGTATGCGTCACGCGAGGTGATGAAGCTGCGGAGCTCGTCGACGGGGCCGGGGTTACGGCCGGCCGCGCGGAAGCGCCCGTCGACCCCGTTGTCACGAGAGTGCTCGATGCGCTCACGCGCCGAGCGCAGAACGCATCTTCGGTGGCGAAGGTCAGTGGACTGGCCCTCGCCGAGGTGCAGGCCGTGCTCGGTCTGCTCGAACTCGACGGCTCCGTGCAGAGCATCGACGGGGCATGGCGCAGAGCGTGAAGACCCACGTCGGGACCGGCGTCGGAGGAGCGAACTAACATGCGAACATGCCGCTCGAACCCGAACCGACGCACGTTCTCGCGCACATCAGCGACACCCACCTACTCGCCGGCGGGGCTCTGTTGCACGAGATCGATACCGAGCAGAACCTCCGGCGCGCGCTCGACCGTCTGATCTCAACCGGCATATCCGTCGACGCCATCGTGCACACCGGCGACATCGCCGATCTCGGAGAGAGCGACGCTTACCGTCTGGCCCGCACCATCATCGAGCCCGCAGCCGAGCGCCTCGGCGCCCCGGTGATCTGGGTCGCCGGAAACCACGACATCCGCGGTCCGCTGCGCCGTGAACTCTACGGTGGGGGCGACAGTGACGAGCCTCTCGACTCCGTGACCCAGGTGAACGGGCTGAGAATCATCGCCCTCGACACATCGGTGCCCGGCCGCGGGCATGGCGACATCGATCCTCGGCAGCTCGAATGGCTCCGGGAGCAGTTGGCGACACCGGCGCTGCACGGAACGGTGCTCGCGCTGCACCACCCGCCGGTGCCAACCGTCGTGCACGAGCTTTCTATGCTGCAACTACGCAATCCCGCCGACCTGAGCGACGCGCTCGTCGGCACCGACGTCAGAGCGGTCCTCGCCGGACACTTCCACTACGCGACCTCCGGTGCGATCGGGGGCGCGCCGGTCTCCGTCGTCACGGCGACGAGCTACAGCATCCGAGTCGAGACGCCCGACAAGGGACTGACAGGCGTCGACGGAGCCCAGGGGATCGCGCTGCTCCACCTGGGCGCGGGCTACACGAGTCACACTTCTCTTCCCCTGGCCGATTCACCCGAAGTCGTCCACCTCCCATTCGGCTTCTTCGAGACGGGACCTGGGGCAGGAACGGTCTGACAGCGCGCCGCCGTGAAGCGTCGCCCGAAGAGAGGCACTCTGAGCACATGGACATCGAGCAAGCGGCGGACGACTTCGTCAGTGCTCTCTCGACCGAGCGCCACTTCTCCGACAACACCGTCCGTGGATACCGCAACGACCTGCGGGACCTCGCCGGCTTCCTGGCCAGATCGAGCATTCAGCAGCTGGGCGAGGTCGGGCTCGAGCCGCTTCGCGAGTGGCTCTTCGAATCGTCCGAGCGCGGACTGGCTCGTGCGACTCTTGCCAGAAGGACTGCCGCGACGAGAGCGTTTTTCGCCTGGCTCGCGCGCGAAGGCAGGATCGATGCCGATCCTGCGCTGCGACTGCGTGCCCCGAAGGCCCGCGGTGCCCTTCCCCGGGTCATCGCGCAGGGCCAAACCGTCACGCTCCTCGAGTCATTGACCGACGCTGCCGCAGACGGGAACGCGATCGCCGTGCGAGACCTCGCCATCGGTGAGCTGCTGTACGCCTCCGCGATCCGTGTGTCGGAACTGTGTGGTCTCGACATCGATGACATCGACCTCGGGCGCAACGTCGTGCGGGTGGTCGGCAAAGGATCGAAGGAGCGCACCGTGCCGTTCGGTATTCCCGCGGCTCGGGCACTCAGCAGGTACCTCGACTCCGCTCGGCCGCGCCTGTCTTCCGGCGCCAGCCATGCAGCGTTCCTCGGAGCCCGTGGTGCCCGCATCGGCCCACGCACCGTTTATCGTCTCGTCGCCTCGGTCCTCGAGCAGCTGCCAGGCTCGGGCCCGTCCGGGCCGCACACCTTTCGCCACACCGCCGCAACTCACCTGCTCGATGGCGGCGCGGACCTCCGCGCGGTGCAGGAACTGTTGGGGCACTCGAGTCTCGGCACGACACAGATCTACACGCACGTCTCGTCCGAGCGCCTCCGTGCCGTGTACGAACAGGCTCATCCACGCGCCTAGTCGATCGGAAGCAGAACGGCGCGCGGGATCCCGCCGAGAAGTGCGAGCGGCGAAAGGTACTCGCCGTTCATCCGAGCGCCGAGGTGGACGCATCCGTCGCAGTGCACGTCCACGTCGGCTCGTGTCCCGATCGGCTGCCCACGAGAGACCGAGTCGCCGGTGCTCACGGTCGCCGCGACCGGTTCGATACTCGACACGAGCCCATCCGAATGGCGGATAGAGATCAGAGGCCGGTCGACGACGAACCCGGTGAAGGTGACGACGCCGTCGGCGGGTGAGTACACCGCAGCGCCGGTATCCGCTTCGATGTCGATGCCCCGGTGACCCGAGCCGTAGCGATGAGCCGGCGCTTCGTAGCCGCGCGTCACGATATGCGGCGCATCTATCGGCCAGGACCAGAGAGCAACCGTGACCGGAGCGGATCGCGCGGGTAGTCCCGCACTCCCCGGCCACAGGGCGGCGAGTGTGCCGAGCACGATCCCGGCGGCAACCCCGCGGAGCGTGCGCCGGTTCAGTGACCAGCCGAGCAAGGGAACCGGCGAGATGAGTGGTGAGCGGGACCGCATGACGCGATCATGCTGATCGCATGCAGTCTGCCGACGCCGCGGCGGACAAGCGGGGGAGAAGCGGTCGTAGGCCGAGGGTGTGAAGGACTTGGCTTCAGCCCATCCGCTGCGGAAGCGGTGGGGCCCGTGCCAGACTCACTTCGACGAGAGGAAGATCAATGGCGAACACTCGGCCGACGGACCCCACGGCAGACAACGCGCGAAAGGTCAAGCGCAGGGTCTACGCCCTTGCCATCGCCGCCGCAGTCGGCGGGTTCCTCTTCGGTTTCGACTCGTCCGTCATCAACGGCGCGGTCGGCGCCATCGAAGAGGAGTTCGCGCTCGGCGCAGGAATCCAGGGCTTCGCGGTCGCGATCGCACTCATCGGGTGCGCCGTCGGCGCCGTGTTCGCAGGCGGTCTCGCTGACCGGTACGGGCGCCTCCGCGTCATGTTGATCGGCGGCATCCTCTTCTTCGTGAGCGCGGTCGGATCCGGTTTCTCCTTCGGCGTCGTCGACTTCATGATCTGGAGACTCGTCGGGGGATTCGGAATCGGTGTCGCGTCCGTTGTCGCGCCCACCTACATCGCGGAGGTAGTGCCCGCCGCAGTGCGCGGAAGACTCGCATCACTTCAGCAACTGGCGATCACCGTCGGTATCTTCAGCGCGCTCCTCTCCAATGCGCTACTGGCGGGCATCGGCGATGAGAACCCGCTCCGCGAACTGTTGTTCGGGTTGCCTGCCTGGCGCTGGATGTTCCTCGTCGAAGCGGTTCCCGCGGTGCTCTACGCGGTCCTCGCGCTCACCCTGCCCGAGTCGCCCCGGTACCTGATGATCAAGGATCGGGAGGACGATGCACGAGCTGTCCTGGCGACGGTTCAACCAACCGCGGAGATCGACGACGAGGTCGCCCGCATCACCAAGAACATCACCGAAGACCGTGAGAACGCGAAGAAGGCCTCCCTCGCCGGATCCGCGCTCGGGCTCGCCCCCGTCGTCTGGATCGGGCTCGCGCTGTCGGTGTTCCAGCAATTCGTCGGGATCAACGTCATCTTCTATTACTCGACGACCCTCTGGAACACCGTCGGTTTCCAGGACGCATTCCTCATCTCGGTGTTCACATCCGTCGTCAATGTCGCCGTCACCTTCGTCGCGATCGCCATCGTCGACAAGGTCGGTCGCCGTCCCATGCTGCTGGCCGGTTCCATCGGGATGGCGGTGACGCTCGCGGCGATGGCGCTGTCGTTCACGCAGGCCGAGACCGTCGACGGCGCGCTCACCCTTCCTCAACCGTGGGGTCTGGTCGCGCTCGTCGGGGCGAATCTGTTCGTCGTCTCATTCGGCGCCACATGGGGACCGCTCGTCTGGGTGCTGCTCGGGGAGATCTTCCCCAATCGCATCCGCGGGAAGGCGCTCGGTGTGGCTGCAGCTGCCCAGTGGATCGCCAACTTCCTCGTCACTTTGACCTTCCCGATCCTTTCGGAGTTCTCGCTCGGAGTCACTTACGGCCTTTACGCGGTCTTCGCTGTGCTGTCCTTCCTCTTCGTGCTCCTGTTCGTTCCCGAGACGAAGGGCGTCCGCCTCGAGGATGTCGGCGGCCTCGTCTTCGGACGCGCCAAGAAAGCCGCTTCTTGAGGTAGCCGCACTCAGCGGCTACGGGAGCGGCGGTGTGCGGTAGGCTGGCAGGGCATCTCGAGCGATCGAGGTGACTTCGCGTGCCCTTCTCGGCGAGCCTGCTCGCCGGTCACGTACATCCACCGGTCTCCATAACGGAGCGGATGCGGACGGGCACCAGGATTCGCGTGCCGACCGGCGACGCGGAAGCAACCGAATCGGTTTCGCGCGTGCATTCTCGCGCTGAGCCGGAGAACAGGAGATGGCAATGGCCGTCGTCACAATCCGCCAGCTGCTCGACAGCGGCGTCCACTTCGGGCACCAGACCCGTCGCTGGAACCCGAAAGTCAAGCGCTTCATCCTCACCGAGCGCAGTGGTATCCACATCATCGACCTGCAGCAGTCGCTCTCGTACATCGACAAGGCGTACGACTTCGTCAAGGAGACCGTCGCTCACGGCGGCACCATCCTCTTCGTCGGAACGAAGAAGCAGGCTCAGGAAGCCATCGCCGAGCAGGCGAAGCGCGTCGGACAGCCCTACGTCAACCAGCGTTGGCTCGGTGGGCTCCTCACCAACTTCCAGACCGTGCACAAGCGCCTCAACCGCCTCAAGGAGCTCGACCTCGTCGACTTCGACGACACGACGCGCGGCTACACCAAGAAGGAGCTCCTCATCCAGCGTCGCGAGCGCGACAAGCTGGAGAAGACCCTCGGTGGTATCCGCAACCTCTCGAAGACCCCGTCCGCGATCTGGGTCATCGACAGCAAGCGCGAGCACCTCGCGGTCGACGAGGCCAAGAAGCTCGGCATTCCCGTGATCGGCATCCTCGACACCAACGCAGATCCCGACGAGCTCGCCTACCCGATTCCGGGTAACGACGACGCGATCCGTTCTGTTGCGCTGCTGACGCGCATCATCGCGGACGCTGCGGCCGAAGGTCTGATCCAGCGTCACCAGAAGCCGTCCGAAGGCGAACCCGCCGAGCCGCTCGCCGAGTGGGAGCAGGAGCTGCTGCAGTCCTCCGATGCGCCGGCCGGCGACGCAAGCGCGTCAGCAGAAGCCCCGGTCGAGGAGAACGACGCCGACGCCGAGGCGCAGGCCGACCTCGCCGGGAAGACCGACGAGAGCCTCGTGGTCGAGCACCGTCCCGAGAGCGACGAGGTGACCGAAGCCAAGGAAGAGGCTTCCGCCAGCGAGGACGAGAAGAAGCCGGCGACGGATGCAACCCCTTCCACCGAGCAGGCCGAAGCTGAGAAGGCCGAGACCGCTTCCGCGGAGTGAATTTCGTTCAATCATGACGGCGAAGCGGTGGAGATCAATCGAGGTTTCCGCCGCTTCGGCGTGATATCAAGCATTCAATACGAGAAGGAGTTGAAGCATGGCCAACGTGAGCCTGCAAGACGTCAAGGCGCTCCGTGAGCGCCTCGGAACCGGAATGGTCGACACGAAGAACGCACTCGTCGAGGCCGATGGCGACCTCGAGAAGGCCGTCGAGATCCTGCGCCTCAAGGGCGCGAAGGGCAACGCCAAGCGTGCCGATCGCTCCACCAGCGAGGGCCTCGTCGCCGCCGTCGAAAGCGGAGGCGCTGTCACGCTCATCGAGCTCGCCTGCGAGACCGACTTCGTCGCGAAGAACCAGCGTTTCATCGAGCTCGGCAACAAGGTGCTCGCGGCCGTAGCCGAAGCGGGCGCCGGGAACGTCGACGCCGCGCTTGCCGCTCCTGCCGAGGGCAAGAACGTGGGTGACCTCGTCTCCGACGAGGCAGCGATCATCGGCGAGAAGGTCGAGCTCCGCCGGGTCGCGCGCATCTCCGGCGACAAGTTCGCCGTCTACATGCACAAGACCAGTCAGGACCTCCCGCCGCAGATCGGCGTCGTCGTCGCGTACACCGGCGACGACGCGGAGACCGCTCGCAGCATCGCCCAGCACATCTCGTTCGCCGCGCCGATCTACCTCTCGAAGGACGAAGTTCCCGAGGCTGAGGTTGAGAACGAGCGTCGCATCGTCGAAGAGATCAGCCGCAACGAGGGCAAGCCCGAAGCTGCGCTACCGAAGATCGTAGAGGGCCGCGTCGGCGCCTTCTTCAAGCAGGTCTCGCTGCTGGAGCAGGACTACGCACGCGACAACAAGCTGTCGGTGAACAAGGTCCTCGCGGATGCAGGCTTGACCGTGACGGGCTTCGCCCGTTTCAAGGTCGGCGCCTAGCCGTTATCGGCCCGAGAGAAGCGCCCTCACCCCTCCCGGGGCGGGGGCGCTTCTTCATGTCCGCAACCCGTCAGGGGTCGGACGCTAAGGTTGTCTGGGTTTGCGAGCGAACAGAAGGGCGGCCGGTCGATGACGGAACGTGGGAAGAGGCGCGTCCTCCTAAAACTCTCGGGTGAAGCGTTCGGGAACGGCGCTCTCGGTGTCGACCCCGAGGTCGTGATGGGGCTCGCGCGAGACATCGCCGAGGCCTCGAAAACCGTCGAGATCGCCATCGTCGTCGGCGGTGGCAACTTCTTCCGCGGCGCGCAGCTGCAGCAGGGCGGCATGGAGCGCGGGCGCGCCGACTACATGGGCATGCTCGGCACCGTGATGAATGCGCTAGCACTCCAGGACTTCCTCGAGCAGGCAGGCGCAGAGACGCGGGTGCAGTCGGCCATCGCGATGACACAGGTCGCCGAGCCTTACATCCCGCGCCGCGCCATCCGACACCTCGAGAAGGGGCGGGTCGTCATCTTCGGTGCCGGTGCCGGTCTGCCGTACTTCTCGACGGACACGGTGTCGGCTCAGCGAGCACTCGAGATCCGCGCGGACGTCGTCCTCGTCGCCAAGAACGGGGTCGACGGGGTCTACTCCGCCGACCCCCGCGTCGACGCCGACGCCAAGAAGCTCGAGACCGTCACCTACCGCGAGGCGTTGAAAGAAGGCCTCAAGGTCGTCGACTCGACCGCCTTCAGCCTCTGCATGGACAACGGTATGGACATGGTCGTGTTCGGTATCGATGGCCCGGGCAACGTCGCCACAGCCATCCTCGGTCAGGAACGCATCGGAACTCTCGTCACCGCATGACGGAGCGCCGACGCGACTCGTCCGCCGCCGGCTCTGACCGAATCGGTTCCCAGTACGCCCTCCACCTAGACTGGGTGGGTCCACCAGCGAAGGAGTTCCAGTGATCGCGGATGCACTTTCCGATGCGACAGACCGGATGAAGAAGGCCGTCGAAGTCGCCAAAGACGACTTCTCGACGGTGCGCACCGGTCGCGCCAACCCCGCGCTGTTCCAGCGCATCATGGTCGACTACTACGGATCTCCCACCCCTCTCGGGCAGTTGGCTTCGCTCAACAATCCTGAGGCGCGCACGCTCGTCATCACGCCCTACGACAAGAGTGCGATGAAGGAGATCGAGAAAGCGATCACCAACACTCCGAACCTCGGCGCCAACCCGTCGAACGACGGCAACATCATCCGCGTCACGCTTCCTGAACTGACGGAGGAACGCCGACGCGAGTTCGTGAAGATCGTCCGGAGCAAGGGCGAAGACGCGAAGGTTTCGGTGCGCAACATCCGGCGTAGGGCTAAGGACGAGCTCGAGGCTCTCAAGGGTGATGTCGGCGACGATGAGGTTGCACGCGGTGAGAAGGAACTGGAGTCCATCACCAAGACCCACGTGGACGCGATCGACGAGGCACTGAAGCGTAAAGAAGCCGAACTCCTCGAGGTCTGAAGTGTCCGAGCCTGAGCGGCCGGGCCGCTGGTATGCGCCCAAAAACCGGGCGGAATTCCAGGCGCAGATCGACTCGGGGAAGTCCGAGTTCGAGGCCCAGATCCGCGAAGCACGCAAGCACTTCGATGAAGCGCAGGAGCGTATCAACGCGCGCACCGGGCGCAACCTGCTCTTCGCCATCCTCTTCGGTTTGATCCTCGGACTGACGATGCTGGCAAGCCTCGTCATCGTAAAGCAGCTCTTCATCCTCGTCGCTGCGTTCTTGATGGCCTCCGCCGTGCTTGAGCTCTCTGCCGCCTTGCGTCACGCGGGCCGAGACGTGCCACGGATCCCGACCGTCGTGATGGCGGTCGTCGTCGCTCCACTGGCCTACTTTCTTCCGGGCGCCGGACAGTGGTGGTCAGTCGTCGGCGCTATCGCGGTCGTCTCGGTGTGGAGGATCGCGGAGGTTCTGCATCCTGCGCATCGCACCAGCCGAGAAGCTCTCGCGAAGGATCTCGGCGCAGGGGCCCTGATTCAGCTCTACGTATCTCTCCTCGGCAGCTGTGCGGTGGTGCTCGCCTCGCAGGAGGCGGGGGAGTGGTGGACGCTGGCCTTCCTGATCCTCGTGGTTGCCGTGGATGTCGGCGCCTACGTGAGCGGGCTCTCCTTCGGGCGCCATCCCATGGCTCCGAAGATCAGTCCCAAGAAGACCTGGGAGGGGTTCGCTGGGGCAGCCGCAACGGCTCTTCTCGCCGGCATCCTCCTCGCCGTCTTCATGCTTCAACAGCCTTGGTGGTTCGGGCTCATCTTCGGTGCTGTGATTCTCCTGTCGGCGACTCTCGGCGACCTCACCGAGTCGCTGATCAAGCGGGATCTCGGAATCAAAGACATCAGTTCGTGGCTTCCGGGACACGGAGGTTTTCTCGACCGCCTCGACTCCGTCCTGCCGTCGTCTGCCGCGGCTCTTGCTCTCTATTTCCTATTCGCGTGACGTCGGTGCTGCCGCGCGCTGTGACGCCGGTGGTGAGCCACAATGGAGCGCATGGGAACGACCTTTCCGCTTACGCGCAGGAACCGCGCCGGATACCGCGTAGAGGAGGTCGAGCAATTTCTCGAGGACGCCCGTCGCGCCTACGACCGACCGCCCGAGCAGACAGGCGGGCTCGATTCCGAAGCGATCCGACACACCGCATTCCGGATGGAGCGCGGCGGTTATTCGACTGCGCACGTCGATGCGGCGCTCGAGCGCCTCGAGGACGCGTTCGCGCTGCGCGAACGCGAGGCGGCGTGTCGCACTGAAGGCGACAAGGCCTGGTTCGGACGTGCTCGCGCGAGTGCAGAGGAGATCCTCAACAGGCTTGCCCGTCCCGACCATCATCGATTCGCTCGGGTCGGACAGCTCTCGGAGGGCTACAGTCGCGCCGAAGTAGACCGTTTCTGCGCGCGATTGCGACAATTCTTCCGCGAGGGCGAGAATGTGAGCGCCGACGAGGTCAGGACGGTGGCGTTTCGAACTCAACGCGGCGGCTACCGCGAGCAGCAGGTCGATCTGTTCCTCGACAGTGTCATCGACGTCATGCTGGCAGTTCGGTGACTGCGCGGCGCGCGAGCCCGTTGTGCCCGCTTCTCTCCCTATCCGACAACCCTTTGCTACCCTTGTCGGATCGTGGGTAAGCATTCAGAGCAGGCGCCCGAAGTATGGGCGCCGCGAACCGAAAGTGTCACAGTGGTGGCACAGCCTTCGTCGACCCCTCGTATACGCGGCCGGTATCACGGCAACGTGCCGCTCTCGATCTTCGGTTTCCTCGCCGCCTTCGCCTTCATCCTCGTCAATGTGACCGATCCGTATGCCGGCGCTACAGCGTCGCCGTACTACCATGCGGCGAGCGACACAGTCGCGCCGCAGCTGCTCGAACTCGCTGACGACTACGAACCTACGGCGGTCACCCGCGACAATTTCGGTGTCACCGAGAAACCCGTCGTCGTGGCCGCGCCCGTACCGGTAGCCGAGGTCGAGTCGAGCGACGATGATTCTGCCGAGAGTTGGGCGCCGCCCGTCGCCGTTGCCGACCCGGGCTCTGCACAATCGATTGCCGCGAGCATGGTGGCGGCACGCGGATGGCCGAGTTCCGAGTTCGACTGCCTGTTCGCGCTTTGGAACAAAGAATCGGGTTGGCGAGTCAACGCCTACAACGCCTCGAGTGGTGCATACGGTATTCCGCAGTCGCTTCCGGGCAGCAAGATGGCGTCCGTCGGGTCCGACTGGGAGACCAACCCGGCAACGCAGATCGAGTGGGGCCTCGGATACATCACCAGTCGTTACGGAACGCCCTGCGGAGCCTGGCAGTCGTCAGTCGATCGTGGCTGGTACTGAGCACTCTCCTAGACTTGGCGCATGCCTCGAAGCAATCGTCCCCGAGGTAAGCGCCCACGAGTCGACGATGATGGTTTCGACCTCTCGAACCTCAGCGCCGGGTGGCGGCGCACCGAGGTCCGCCGGGGTGCGAGTTGGAACGTTCAACCCGTAGCCGGAGCGAAGGCAGTCAAGGTCTACCGTTGCCCGGGGTGTCTCAACGAGATAGATCCTGGAGTGGCACATTACGTCGTCTGGCGGGCAGACGGGGTGCTGGGAGACGAACACGATCTCTCTGAGCGCCGCCACTGGCACACTCACTGCTGGAAGGTGTCCTGAACCATGCCCACCGAGATCCGCGGCGCTGCTGCCCTTCCCGCACGGCGCGAAGATATCGAGTTGATGACCGCCGACGGGCTCACCCTTGTCGGCGAACTCGCTGTTCCCAGGGACAACCCGCCCATTGCCACCATCGTCACGCTTCACCCTCTGCCGACAGCGGGCGGCTTCATGGATTCGCATCTGTTGCGCAAAGCTGCAGCCCGACTGCCTGCGCTGGCAGACATTGCGGTTCTGCGCTTCAACACGCGGGGCACGGCGTCGGCCCGAGGGACCAGTGAAGGGGAGTTCGACGGAGGGGTCGCCGAGCGCGCCGACGTCGCGGCGGCCATGGCCTTCGTCGCGGAACGCAGGCTTCCGCACCCGTGGCTGCTGGGGTGGTCGTTCGGCACTGAATTGGCCCTCAAATACGGCCGCGAGCACCCCGTCGAAGGAGTGATTCTCCTCTCGCCGCCATTGCACCGGACGAGCGAAGCGGAGCTGGCCTCCTGGGCAACCGATCAGCGGCCCGTGGTCGCTCTGATCCCCGAGCTCGATGACTTTCTGAGGCCGGACGAAGCCAAGGAACGGTTCAAGGGTGCTCCCAACATCGAGCTGATTCCCGTTGAGGGAGCGAAGCATCTCTGGGTGGGGGAGAACTACACACGTATCGTTCTCGACGAGGTTGTCCGCCGCATCAACCCATCGGCGGCGCCGCTACCGACCGAATGGCACGGCTGACCTTCTCCGACGTCTTCTACAGCTCGTTCTGGCGAGGAATGACGACCTGCTTGATGATCAGCTGGATGGCGGCAGCTACGGGGATCGCGATCAGCGCACCGAGCACGCCGAGCAAGGTTCCCCCGACAAGCGCTGCGATCACCACGATCACGCCGGGAACCTTGACGGCCCGGTTCATGATGTTGGGGCTCAGAACGTACGCCTCGATCTGCATGTACACCAGGTACCACACCGCGGCGGCGACCCAGGTGCCAGGGGAATCCGGCAGGAGGACGACCTGGCCGAGAACGATGAGCACTGATCCGGTCAACGTTCCGACGAGCGGAATGAGCGAGAACAGGAAAGCGATGAAGGCGAAGACCGCCGGTAGCTGAGCGCCGATCACGTTGAGGAAGATGAAGCTCAGCACGCCGTTGCACAGCGCGAGCGACACCTGGCCGATCACGTAACGACCGACGGACTTGGTGATCTGCTCGGTGATGTCCGCGAACTTCTCACGTTTGGTGAGGGGGATCAGCTGATACAGGCCGCGTTTGAAGCTATCCAGTGACGCCGTGAAGTACAGGGTCAGGATGACGACGATGATCGCGCCGAACACGCCGCCGATGACGCCGGTCGCGATCTGCAAGACCCCGCCGGTGATCGTGTCGAAGTTGCTCTGCACATAGGCGAAGAACTGGTTGTAGACGTCACGGACCGGGATCGACCCGCCGACCAGATCCTGAATATTGGTGAGGAAGTCGTCGATCGTGATGCTCTGGGCGTAGTTGACGACCTCTTCGATGAGCCTGCTGGCCTGCTGCACGATGAGCGGGACGACAGCGAAGATGATGCCGATGACTACGCCCAGAACGACGATCACCGTGATCACGAGGGCGGCCCATCGAGGGAAGCCGCGGCGCTCGAGGAACGAGACGAGCGGATCGAGGCCGAGCGCGAGGAAGATCGCGGTACCGGCATAGGTGAGGATCGTGGCGAGCTGTCCGATCATGCTTCCGATGAGCAGCGCGACCAGAACGCCGAGGCCCGCCAGGAGCCCGACGCGGAACGGGTTGAGGATCTTCACCGGGAGTCTGCCGGCGCTCAGTCGTCGACCGCGACGCGGTCGGCTTCCTGGAGCACGCCTTTGAGGTTCTCGAAGTACGAGGCGACAGCGTCACGCTCGATCTTGATCTGCGCGAGCCGCTCTTCGGCGTCCTCGATGAGAGACCGTGAACGTTCCTCAGCCTCGGTCACGATGGCGTACGCCCTGTCTTCGGCCTCGCGGACGAGGGCCGCCGCCGTCTCTTCGGATTCTTCGCGGCGGATGCGGGCATCGCGCTCCGAACCGATCTCGAGCGTGTCCGCTTCGAGGCGCTTGTCGCCGGCTCGGCGGATCGCCTCTGCCAGCTGAAGATTCGCATCGTCGAGGTACTTCTGGGTCTGCGCGACCGCTTCTTGATGCCGGATGAGGTAGTCGCGTTCCGCCTCGTCGCGTCGCGCCTTCAGTTCTACTTCGAGGTCGAGACGAGACTGCTCCGTTTCGCGGGAGATGGCCGCCTGCACTTCGGCGAGTTCCTCCGCGAGTGCCGCCCGCGCGTCTTCGGCGTCGCGTTCGAAGTCCATGCGCGTCTTTTCGAGCTCGGCATTGAGGGTTGCCCGGGCATTGGCCGCCTCGGCGTCCAGAGTCGCGCGCGTCTGCTCCGTTTCACGCAGTAGCGCGGTCCTCGTGGTCTCAACCTCGTTCGCGAGCTCGACTCGGGCGTTTTCCACCTCGGCGGAGACCGCGGCGCGCTCATCCTCCGTCTCACGCGTGAGCGCTGCACGAGTCGTTTCGACCTCGCGCTCGAGATCTGCTCTGGTCGTTGCGATGTCCCGTGCGATGTCGGCTTGCGTCGTCTCCACCTCGCGGGCGAGGCCTGCGCGTGCGGTGGAAACCTCCCGCTCGAGAGCAGCGCGCGTTTCGGTGACATCGCGTTCGACATCGACTCGTGCCTCGTCGAGCTCGCGCTCGAGTGCGGCCCGCGACGATTCGGTGTCTCGTGCCAGTCGACCCGCCTCTTCGCGTGCGGCAGCGGTTTCGCGATCGGCGACGACTCGAAGCTCGACCGCCTCTCGCTCGGCGGTGGCACGGATGGCTGCGGCCTCTCGTTTGGCTGTGCCGCGGACCTCTGCCGCTTCAGTAGCGACGGCGCCTCGGATGCCGGCCGCCTCGCGAGTGGCGTCCTGCACCATCACCTCAGCGTGATCTTCGGCACGCGAGGTCATGTCGTCGGCTTCGGCCCGCGCTGACTCGAGCATGGAGGCGGCACGGCTGCGCGCTTCCGTGATCGTGCGCTCGGCAAGAGCTGCCGCATCCTTTTTCAGCCGCTCGATGTCGGCCTGGACCGAAGCTCGAAGACGTTCGGCATCGATGTCCGCCTGAGCGATGAGTCGCGTGGACTGCTCTTCGGCCACCCGGAGCGTGTTCTCGAGCTTGTGACCGAGACCCGAGTAGGTGGGGCTACCGACCTCTTCCAGTTCCGAATCGAGCTCGTCGATACGCGCGTGCAGGCGCTTGACTTCCTTCTGCGCTTCCGCCCGTTCGGTATTCGCCTTGATCAGGTCGCGCCGGAGGTCGACAAGCGCCTTGTCGACCTCTTCGCGGTTGTATCCGCGCATTGCGGGGGAGAAGTTCGCTTCGTCGGTGGCCACGTTAACTCCTGCAGTAGATCGCGCTCGGTCGCAAGGCGCAGTGCTCCGAAGAGCCGATGTCAGCATAGACCGCCCCTGCGCGTCCGCCCGGGATGGCGCGACCGTCATGGCGATTCTCCTGAGAGAGAACGTCGGGACCATCCCCAGATCGCATTCCGTATCCTTGAGTGATTTTTTGAACTGCCGTTCACAGCGAAGGACGCCATGGTGCGCCTCTCGGGAGCCACCCGGACGAGCTCATACGATGGGCTCGGGCTCGCACGCTGCGCGCCGGCAGTGCGGAAGGAGTTGCCCACTTGCGGTTCGTATTCGCGATTGTCGCTTTCGTCATCGCCGCTGGCCTCATCGTCTACGGCATCGCGCAGCGCACCGTGCTCGCACCCGATGACCGTGTCGTATCCAATCTCGTGATCGACGGCGATGCCGCGTACACGGTCATCGATGGCAGCGTGCTCAACAGCTTCCCCGGACAGCAGCGCCTTCGTGCGAGTGGATCCGATGTCGTCTTCGCCGCCTACGCGCGTTCGGGCGACATTCAGGCGTGGCTCGGCACCGAGCCGTACAACAGCGTCGCTTATGACTCGGAGGAAGAGACGCTGACGTCCGAGGTGATCGAGAACCCTCCGGCTGAGGCGGAGGAGGTCCTTCCGACCCCGGACGAGGAGGCGACCGCCGAGGAAGGCGCCGACGGCGAGAACGCCGACGAATCGGCCTCCGAAGGGGCGACGGAAGAGGAGACGGCGCCGCCTGCACCCGCGGGGTCCGATCTCTGGCTCGACGAGACGAGCGCTGAAAATTCGCTGACCTGGACCGTGAACGTTCCGGACGACATCTCGCTCCTGCTCGCGAGCGATGGGACGGAACCGGCTCCCTCGGCCGTGAGCGTGAGCTGGCCGCTTTCGCACTCAACGCCGTTCGCGGGCCCGCTGATCATCGGGGGCGGTGTCCTCCTGCTCATCGGGCTCGGACTCTATATTTGGGGACTGATCCACATGCGCCGCACCCGAGGACCTCGTCGTAAGCCGCCGCAGAAGATGCCGAAGCTCCCTGCGCCGCCACGTGCCAGCACGCAGAGGCCGCGTGCGCTCGAACCGGAGACGACTGCGAAAGGCCGTCGCTCGTCGCGAAAAATCATCGCCGCGCTGGCTCTCGCCGGCGCCAGCTCCGTGCTGCTTGCGGGATGCGTGCCCGGCGAAGTGTCCGAATACTTCGGAGAGGCGCCGCTTCCGAGTCCTACGACATCGGCGTCCGCCCAGGCCGAACGGGAGATAACCCCGGTCGCGGTGACCGAGACGCAGATGGAGCGAATCGTCGCCGACATCGGCGCTGTCGCAGCCGATGCCGATGCGAATCGCAACAACGACTTGCTGAAGACGAGGTTCGCCGGTCCCGCTCTGCGCGAAAGGGAAGCGAATTACGCCGTCCGTGGCGCTGACGGCGGTTTCGAGGCTCCCGACCCGATCCCGACCGAGAACATCCGCATCGACCTTCCCGAGGCGACCGACACCTGGCCGCGACGGGTTCTTGCAGTTGTGAGCTCCGACGACGAGGCGACCGCGCCGACGGTCCTCGTCCTCATCCAGGAGACGCCTCGTGAGAACTACCTCGTGCACTATGCGATGCGTCTGCAGGCTGACATCGACTTCCCGGCGGTCGCCCCTCCGTCCGTCGGCGCAGCGGTGATCGCCCCGGATAACCGTTTGCTCGCAGTGGAGCCGCAGACAGTCGGCTCCCAATACGCCGATATCTTGGCGAACGGGAGTGAAAGTCCCGCTTTCCCGCTCTTCGCGGAAACCCCCGACGGTCTTCGTACTCAGGTGGGATTCGAGGAGAAGAACGAACGTCGCGCCAACTTCCCCCAGACGGCGACCCTCGAGTTCAGCAATGCCGAAGGAACGGGGACGGTCGTCGGTTTCGCGACGAACGAGTCGGGTGCCATCGTCGCCACCGATGTGATCGAACAGGAAACCGCGCGACCGACCGAGGAAGGGGCGACGGTGAATCCGGAAGGTCGAGTCAAAGCGCTCTCAGGCGTGTCTTCCACCGGTAGCGGCATCGAGACGACATACGCATACCAGCTCCTGTTCTATGTGCCGCCGAGCACTGCCGAGTCGGAACAGATCGTCTTGCTCGGCTACTCTCAGGGTCTGATCTCGGCAAGGGAGTTGTAGGAACACGTGAGCATGCCCACACCGCCATTCGGCAATCTGCGCGGAGGAATCGACCTTTCACCGCTCGTCAACCGGCAGCAAGCGTCGTCGCCAGCAGGCGACGGAGCCGCGGCCGCAGGCGGGCAGGCGATCGCCGTCCCGAGTCTGGTCCTCGAAGGCACCGAGGCGAACTTCGCGCAAGTCCTCGAGTTGTCCCGCACCGTGCCGGTCATCGTCGATCTCTGGGCCGAATGGTGCGAGCCGTGCAAGCAGCTCTCTCCGGCGCTCGAGCGCCTCGTCGCCGGCTACGGCGGGCAGATGCTGCTCGTGACGATCGATGCCGATGCCAACCCGCAGCTCGCGCAGGCGTTCCAGGCCGAGTCGCTCCCGACAGTCGCTGCTGTCCTGGGCGGCCGGCCCGTATCCCTGTTCGTCGGGGCTCTCCCCGAGGACCAGATCAAACAGGTGCTCGACCAGCTTCTGCAGCTCGCCGCTCAGAACGGAGTGACAGGACGTGTCACGGTTCCGGACGCTGAGGGCGACGCTGCACCAGAGGAGCCCGTGGAAGAGAGCCTGCCGCCGCACCATGCTGAGGCGTATGCGGCCATCGAGCGGGGCGACTACGAGGCAGCGATAGCAGAGTACAAAACGGCAATCGCGCAGAACCCGGCGGACTCACTCGCGGTCGCAGGTCTCGCGCAGGTCAGCCTCATCTCCCGCCTTCGGGGAAAGACTCTCGACGGTGTCCGGAATGCTGCCGCAGCGAAGCCGACCGACCTCGAAGCGCAGCTCGACGTCGCGGATGTCGATCTGTCCGGCGGCCACGTCGAAGATGCTTTCGATCGGCTCCTGAACCTTTTCCCTACCCTCGACGCCGACGGCAAGAACGCGGTTCGTACCAGGCTGCTCGACTACTTCGAGATCGTCGGCGCAGAGGAGCCTCGCGTTTCGGCGGCCCGACGTCGACTGACGAACCTGCTGTACTGACGCCGGTCCTTCGTTTCGCTTCGCTCGACCGGCGGGGCGGTCGTTCGCTCAGCAAGCGGGGCGACGTGACGGATCAGTAGGCGCCCTGGGGGAACAGGACGGTCTTCGCGGTGCGCCACAGGATGACGAGATCGCCGGTCATCGACCAGTTCTCGACGTAGTAGAGGTCGAGGCGGATACCGTCATCCCACGCGAGGTTCGATCGCCCGCTGACTTGCCACAGGCCGCTGAGACCCGGAGTGACGACGAGGCGCCGACGTTCCTTGCTGTCGTAGTCGGCGACCTCGTCGGGCAGCGCCGGCCGCGGTCCGACGAGACTCATCTCGCCGCGGAGGACGTTGATGAGTTGCGGGAGCTCGTCGAGCGAGTAGCGACGGAGGATCTTGCCGATCGGTGTCACCCTAGGGTCGTCCTTCATCTTGAACAGGCCTTTGGCGGCCCCTCCCGCAGCGGCGACCGCCACGAGCTCCGCCCGGCGCGCATCGGCGTCGGTGTACATGGACCGGAACTTCAGGATGCGGAAAGTCTCCCCGTCGCGGCCGACGCGATCCTGCGAGTAGAAGGCGGGTCCTCCGTCGACTCGTTTGACCAGCGCTGCGATCGCGGCGAAGACGGGCAGAAGACCGATGATCATGAGCGCGGCGAGCGTGAAGTCGAACGCGCGCTTCGCCATCATCCGAGGGCCTTCATAGCTCGGCGTCTCGACGTGGACCAACGGCAGGCCCGCGACCGGGCGCAGATGTACGCGAGAGCCGGCGACGTCCGTGATGCTCGGGGCGAGAAGCAGCTGGTGGCGCTCGGGATCCAGGCTCCAGCTCATTTCGCGTACCCGATCCGCGGGCAGGTCCTCTGAACCGGTCACCATGACGGTGTCAGCGTCGTAGCGGGCCAGGAGCGAGGCGACATCGTCGACACCTCCGAGGATCGGGATGCCGGTATCGCCGAGTTCACGATCCTTCGAAGATCTCGTCAGGCTCACGCCGATGACGTCGTAGCCGTGCTCGGGAGCAGCGGAGAGATCTTTCGCAGTCCGCAGGACGGAACCAGCCGAACCGACCAGCAGGACGCGGGAAAGATGCTTGCCTTTGCGGCGCTGCGCGATGAGCCACTGCCGCCAGGTCCACCTGTTGAGCAGCACCGCGACGGTGGCGACAGGGAAGACGATCAGCGCGAATGAGCGAGGAATGGCGAGCTGGCCGAAGTAGGCGACCACCAAGAAGATCGCGAAGGTGGCGACGGCGGCGTCGACCACACGCTTGTACTCGGTGCTTCCAGCCCCGATGACTCGGGGATTACGGGTGTCGAAGATGCGGAGCGAGACGATCCAGACAGCCGCGACAGCGAGGGACACCTGTGACTGCTGGATGAGTCCGTGGAGCATCCCGCTCGAATTGATGGCTTCGGAGGTGAAGCCGAACCTGAGCAGGTGGGCGAGTGCGGCAGCGAAAGCGACCGCGACGATGTCGCCGGTGGCGAGTCGGAGTGCGTATGCCTTCGTCCACGAGGCACGGGCCGTGGCTCGGGATGTCGCCGCGCTTCGGGCGTGCGCAACGAGGGTTTTGGCGCGGGGGGAATCGACGCCGAGTTCGGTGAGGGTAGTCACGAAACCTGTTCCGTTCGGGTGGAGAGCAGGGTCGGAGCATGTCCGGGGGTACGGACGAGTTGTTCTACGCGGTAGGGGTGGCGCAGCTCCGAGAGGAAAGGCTCACTGGCACGCGGGTGACGTGCAGAAGCCCTGTGTTCGCGTGGGCGGGGTCAGGCGCCGCGCAGAGTCTCTCGGAAAGGAGAAAGGCAGGGGGAAGGGAGGATGGGGAGCATGGGTAGGGCTCTCTCGGTTGGGTAGGCCGAATGCCAGGTGGGAACCTGAGCAGGGGGTGGGTCGACGAGCGGGTGACTCGAAGAACGATTCATGGCTGCTGAACGTCGGGTAAACGTAGCCTGACGAATCGGTATGTCTAATTTACCGAGACTCACCGGTGACGACAAGGCTTCGACACCGGTGAATCAGGGTGAACGCTCCCCTAAAAAGGGGGGCAAGGGGTCAGCGGATGGGCTTGAAGAAGAGGATTCCGAGCGGCGGAAGCGTGATTTCGGCAGAGGCCGGCTGTCCGTGGTGCGGTACTGGTTCGGCCGTCACCTCGCCGAGGTTGCCGACTCCGGAACCTCCGAACTCAGTCGCGTCGGAGTTGATGAGCTCCTGCCAACGGCCGGTGTCCGGCAGTCCTACGCGGTAGGGCCCGACGGGCTGTCCGCTGAAGTTCACGATGACGGCGATCGGGTTCTTTTCGGCGTCGCGTCGGAGGAAGGCTACGACGCTGTTCGCAGAGTCGCTGCCGTCGATCCACTCGAATCCGGACTCGTCGGAGTCGAGCTCCCAGAATGCCGCATTCTCGCGATACACGCGGTTGAGCTGGGAGACGTAGTCGAAGAGGCCACGGTGGGCGGGCTGTTCGAGGATCCACCAATCGAGTCCGCGCTCTTCGCTCCATTCGGATGGCTGCCCGAACTCTTGACCCATGAACAACAGCTGCTTGCCCGGGTGCGCCCACTGATAGCCGAGGAATGCTCGCGTGTTGGCGAGCTGCTGCCAGTGATCGCCCGGCATCTTGGCGGTGAGTGATCCCTTGCCGTGCACGACCTCGTCGTGGCTGATCGGCAGAAGGAAGTTCTCGCTGAACGCGTAGACGAACGAGAAGGTCAGCTCACCCTGGTGGTACGAACGGTTGATCGGGTCTTCGTGCATGTAGCGAAGACCGTCGTTCATCCAGCCCATATTCCACTTGAGGCCGAAACCGAGGCCGCCACCAGACGTGGGCGCAGTGACGCCGCCCCAACTCGTCGACTCCTCCGCGATCATCACGACGCCCGGGTACAGCTTGTACGCGGTCGCATTGACCTCCTGCAGGAAGCTGATCGCTTCGAGGTTCTCTCGTCCGCCGTGGATGTTGGGCAGCCACTGGCCCTCGGCGCGGGAGTAGTCGAGGTAGAGCATCGATGCGACGGCGTCCACGCGCAGGCCGTCGATGTGGAACTCTTCGAGCCAGTAGAGGGCGTTCGCCACCAGGAAGTTCCTGACGTGCGACTCGCCGAAATCGAAGACGAGTGTGCCCCAGTCCTGCTGCTCACCGCGTCGTGGGTCGGTGTGCTCGTACAGCGCCTGCCCATCGAACTGGGCGAGCGCGAAAGCGTCCTTCGGGAAGTGCGCGGGAACCCAGTCCATGATGACGCCGATGCCGGCCTGGTGCAGACGGTCGATCAGGTACCGGAGATCGTCAGGATTCCCGAAACGAGAGGTCGGCGCGTAATAGCCCGAAACCTGGTAGCCCCACGACCCGCCGAAGGGGTGCTCCGCGAGTGGCATGAACTCGATATGGGTGTAGCCGAGCTCGTGGATGTATTCGATGAGCTGGTCGGCGACCTCGCGGTAGCCGAGTCCAGGCCGCCACGATCCGAGGTGCATCTCGTAGACGCTCATCGGGCCGTTGTGCGGGTCACGTGCGGTGCGTGAGGCGATCCACGAGTCGTCGCCCCACTTGTACGCGGACTCGGTGACGACAGAGGCGGTCGCCGGAGGCGTCTCGGCATAACGGGCCATCGGGTCGGCCTTTTCGATCAGCCGCCCGTCAGCGGTAAGGATCTCGAACTTGTACGCGGTCCCCGCCTCGACTCCGGGGACGAATAGTTCCCAGACGCCGTTGACGTCGAGCCGGCGCATGGCGTGAAGAGCCCCATCCCAGCCGTTGAAGTCTCCGATGACACGGACGGCCTGTGCGTGCGGGGCCCACACGGAGAACGCTGTCCCTCGGGCATCGACGGTGACCCCTCGGTGATCGCGGACGTGAGCACCGAGCATGTCCCAGAGTCGTTCGTGGCGTCCTTCGCCGAAGAGGAAGAGATCGACTTCGCCGACGGTCGGCAGGTACCGGTAAGGGTCGTCGACACTCCACTCGGTTCCGTCGGAGTAAACCGCCTCGATCGTGTAATCCTGGAATCCGATCAGGCTGGCGCCCTGCCAGACGCCTGAACCGACGTGAGTCAGCTCGACTCGGGTGCCCGTGGCGAGCACCGCGGTGACCTTCTCGGCGGCGGGCCGAAGAGTACGGATCACGACGACAGGGTCGGTCACCTTCGGCGCGTCGAGAGGGTGCTGACCGAGAACCGAATGGGGACCGCTGTGGGTTCCCGCAGCGATCCGACGGAGAATCTCCTCGTCGAGGTCGGGCAGTGTGAGCGATGGGGCGCTGCGCTTCACTCGAGCCATGGGATTGCCTTCCTGGTCGTAATCGCCGTGCCGGTAGGCCGCTCGCGAATCAGTGGTCTTGCTCCGTCGACGGCTGCAGGACGCGAAGCACATGCACCGGTTCTGCGTAGGGGTCGAGTCGCACGTAGTTGCTGGTCGACCATGTCCACGTCGCATCGGTGATGAGGTCGTGCACCTGGAAGCTCGAACCGAGCTCCATCCCGAGCTGGGTGAGGTCGAGGTGCACATAGGTCTCACGCACGGAGTGAGGGTCGAGGTTCGCGACGACGATGATCGTGTCCGAGATGCCGGTAGTGGTGAAGCGGCCGTCGATGTGCTTCGTGAACACGAGGACCTCGGAGTCTTCCGACCAGTGGATCCTCGTGTTCCGCAGCTGCCCGAGTGCAGGGTGGTCGCGACGGATCTCGTTGAGTCGCGTGAGGTACGGGGCGAGCGATAGGCCGAGTTGCTGAGCTCTGGCCCAATCGCGCGGCTTGTACTCGTACTTCTCGTTGTCGATGTTCTCTTCGGCGCCGGGGCGTGCGACGTCCTCGAGGAGTTCGTAACCCGAGTAGACGCCCCACGTCGGCACCGAGGTGGCAGCGATGGCTGCTCGCACCTTGTAGCCGGCACGGCCACCGAACTGCAGGTAGGGAGTGAGGATGTCGTGGGTGTTGACGAAGAAGTTGGGGCGCAGGTAGTCGGGCGTTTCGACCGCGAGCTCGGTGAGATACTCCTCGAGCTCGACCTTGGTGTTGCGCCAGGTGTAGTACGTGTAGCTCTGTTGGAACCCGACCTTGGCGAGTCCGCGCATCATGGCGGGCTTGGTGAACGCCTCCGAGAGGAAGATCACCTCGGGGTGCTCGCTGTTCACGTCGTGCAGGAGGCGTTCCCAGAACGACAGTGGCTTCGTGTGCGGGTTGTCGACACGGAAGATCTTCACGCCGAGGCCGATCCAGTGCCGGAACAGGCGGAGCATCTCGCGGTAGACGCCCTCCGGATCGTTATCGAAGTTCAGCGGGTAGATGTCCTGGTACTTCTTCGGCGGGTTCTCCGCGTAGGCGATGCTGCCGTCGGGGAGAGTCGTGAAGAACTCGGGATGCGTGGTCACCCACGGGTGATCGGGGGACGCTTGCAGGGCGATGTCCAGCGCCAGCTCCATGCCGGTGTTGCGCACCGTGTCGATGAAGAAGGCGAAGTCTTCCTCGGTCCCTAGATCGGGGTGGATGGCATCGTGTCCGCCGGCCTCGGCGCCGATCCCATACGGCGAACCCGGGTCGTGCTCACCCGCGACGAGGGTGTTGTTCGGGCCCTTGCGGTTCGTGAGGCCGATCGGGTGGATCGGGGGGATGTAGACGACGTCGAAGCCCATAGCGGCGATGTGCGGAAGTCGGCGTACGGCGCTGCGGAACGTGCCGGACTGCCATGAACCGTCTTCCCGCCTGTATGCACCCTCTGACCGGGGGAAGAACTCGTACCACGAGCCCCGTCCGGCGCGTTCGCGTTCGACACGGAGGCGGCGCTCGGGGGAGTAGGTGACGAGGCTTGCGATCGGGGTCTTCTCGATGATCGCGGTGATCTGCGCGTCAGCGGCCACTCGCATCCGCGCTTCAGGGGACAGATTCTCTTCGCGCAGAGCGGATGCGGCTTCGGAGAGCGCACGCTGGTCGGCCTCAGGCCGGTCCTCGGCTGCGGCGCGAATCAGCAGTTCAGCGCCGAGCTGGAACATCAGCTCGACGTCGACTCCGGCGGGAACTTTGAGCTCGGCGTTGTGCAGCCAGGTGCCGAAGTCGTCCGACCAGGCTTTGATGCGCCAGGCGTGGAACCCCTCGTGCTCGATCATCACCTCGGTGCCCCACCGGTCGGTGCCGGCACCCATCAGCGTCAGGCGGTGCTCGGTCGTCGTGCCCGCCGGATCGGTGAGCACGAGGTCGGCGCCGAGGAGGTCGTGGCCCTCGCGGAAGACGGTCGCCGCGAACGGGACGACCTCGCCGACGAAGGCTTTGGCCGGCCACAGGTCGTCGGGCTGCTGGGGGCTCAGCTCGAGGATCGGGATGCGGCCGATCTGCGGCGTGAAGTGGGTTGTCGTCTCAGGCATGGGTTCGTCGACTCCTGCACCGGGGTCTGTGTCGCGCGGCGCCGCGATGGCGGTCCTGCGCGAGGTTCCGGACATTTTGGGCGCGGAGGTCTTCTTCGGCCCGGCCGAAGTCCCCTTGCCGTTCGGTGGAGTAGCCACGAACGCCACTCTAACGGGGTGCCGTAGGGGGAACCGCGTGTTTACCTGGGAACCGGGTGAACGCCGGCGGGGTGTGCGCTTATCTTCTTCGCGCCGAATCCGTGGTTCGGCGCCCGTGTGAAGCCGCGGAAATGGACTGCCGCTTTATGGTTGACGAACCGGGTGGGAAGAGGTTTGGGCTATGAAAGCGATTCGCAGGTTCACGATCCGCACGGTCCTCCCGGAAAGGTTGGCAGCCCTTGATGAGCTCGCCGGCAATCTCCGCTGGTCGTGGCACGAACCGACCCGAGAACTCTTCGATTACCTCGCTCCGGAGTTGTGGGCGCAATCGCACGACCCAGTCGCACTTCTCGGCGCGGTGACTCCGGAACGGGTGCAGGAACTCGCCGCCGACCAGCAGTTCGTGACGCGAGCCAACGACATCCGCGACGATCTGCGCCGCTACGTCTCGGAGCCGCGCTGGTATCAGAGCGTCACCGACGCTCCCTCGTCCATCGCTTACTTCTCGCCGGAATTCGGCATCGCCGCAGCGCTTCCGCAGTATTCGGGGGGCCTCGGAATCCTCGCGGGCGACCACCTGAAGAGCGCGTCGGATCTCGGTGTCCCCCTCCTCGGTGTCGGCCTCTTCTACCGGTCCGGTTACTTCAAGCAGTCGATCTCGTCGGACGGCTGGCAGGAGGAGTCGTACCCGGTGCTCGATCCTGACGGACTTCCGCTCTCCGTGCTCCGCGGTGCTGACGGGGCGCCCGTCCAAGTCGCTCTCGCCTTGCCGACAGGCACGCTCTTCGCCCGTATCTGGCAGGCGGACGTCGGTCGGGTGAAACTTCTCCTCCTCGACACGGACATCCCCGAGAACGCCGAGGGCCTGCGGTCCGTCACCGACCGGCTGTACGGCGGCGGGGGCGAGCACCGCCTGCTCCAAGAGCTGCTTCTCGGCATCGGAGGAGTGCGTGCCATCAAGGCGTATGTCGAGCTCAGCGGCACGCGCTTCCCGAAGGTGTTCCACACCAATGAGGGCCACGCCGGATTCCTCGGCCTCGAACGCATCAGCGATCTCGTCGCGAAGTCGGGACTGTCGTTCGACGAGGCTCTCCAGGTGGTGCGCGCCGGAACGGTGTTCACGACCCACACCCCTGTTCCCGCAGGAATCGACCGCTTCGAACGTCCGCTCATCGAGACGTACTTCTCGACCGATCTCCTTCCCGGCGTCGATGCGCCCGACGTGCTGAAGTTGGGCGCCGAGGACTACGAAGGCGGCGACGCCGACGTGTTCAACATGGCCGTCATGGGACTCCGGCTCGCTCAGCACGCCAATGGCGTCTCGGTCCTGCACGGTGCGGTGAGCCGTGGCATGTTCGGAGGGCTGTGGCCCGGCTTCGACGCGGACGACGTGCCGATCACGTCCGTGACGAACGGGGTGCACGCGCCGACCTGGACCGACCCCATGCTTCTGCGGCTCGTCGCGGACAAGCTCGGCAGCTACGACACGACCAGGGCGGACTGGGCTTCACCGGCCATCACCGATGTCGAGCTGTGGGACGTGAAGCGCGAGATGCGCCAGCAGCTCGTGACCGACGCGAGGAGGCGCCTCAGCAAATCCTGGCGCAATCGGAATCCCGGTTCGGTCGTGCCGACATGGATCAACGAGGTGCTCGATCCGGATGTGCTGACCATCGGGTTCGCCCGCCGTGTCCCCACCTACAAGCGGCTCACCCTCATGCTCCACGACGAGAAACGCTTGCGCGCCATCCTCACATCGAAGAAGCGGCCCGTTCAGCTCGTCATCGCGGGCAAGTCCCACCCCGCCGATGACGGAGGGAAACGACTCATCCAGAGGCTCGTCCAGTTCTCGCAGGACCCTGAACTGCGAAAGCGCATCGTCTTCCTGCCGAACTACGACATCGCGATGGCGCAGCTGCTCTATCCCGGGACGGATGTCTGGCTGAACAATCCACTTCGGCCGCTCGAGGCATGCGGTACGTCGGGGATGAAGGCGGCCATGAACGGCGCGCTCAACCTTTCGATCCTGGACGGCTGGTGGGATGAGTTCTTCGACGGTGAGAACGGATGGGCCATTCCGTCATCCGACGCGGCGGGCGACGCCGGCGAGAGGGATGCGCTCGAGGCGACCGCGCTTTACGACCTCATCGAGCATCAGGTCGCGCCGCGCTTCTACGAGCGCGAAAAGGACGGAACCCCTGCTCGCTGGATGCGCTCGATGCGGCACACCCTCGCTACCTTGTCGCCTGCGTTGTCGGCCGACCGGATGGTGAAGGAGTACGTCGAGCGGCTCTACACGGCGGCAGGGCGCGCAGCCGCCCTGATCGCGGAAGACGACTACGTCGCAGGCCGCGAACTGGCCGCTTGGAAACAGCACGTGCGCAACTCGTGGCACGGCGTCCAGGTCGTGCACGTCGAATCGGGTGGTCTCGCGGCGGTACCGCGCATCGGCGATGAGCTGCATGTGCGTGCGCTCGTCCAGCTCGGAGGTCTCATCCCTTCCGATGTCAGCGTCGAAGTCGTGTACGGCCACAGCCTCGAAGGCGACACGCTCGAGAACACGACCCTGGTCGAGCTCGTACCGCGGGAAGGGGAGGCGTCGGGAGGAACGATGACGTTCTCGGGGACCGTGACGCTCACGCGGCCCGGCTCGTTCGGCTACAACGTTCGGGTCGTGCCGAGGAACGAATGGCTCGCGAGTCCCGCCGAACTGGGGCTCATCGCGGTCGCCGAGTAGTCGGTCGTCCTCTTCGTTTCGATTCGCTCGACGGGCGGGGCGAGGAACGACCGCTGCCCGTCGAGCGACAAGCGAGATGAGGGCCCTGTGCCAGGTCAGCTCTCGACGGTCTGCGCTGGGATCCGCTGGGGGAGACGCGCGAACATCCGATCGAACACGTTCCGGCGGTCGAACTGCATCGCGTAGTCGCGCGCGGCGCGCGCGGAGTTCTCCCGTTCCTCCCGTGTCATCTCCAGCACCGCGCGGTCCAAGGCTGCGGCGAGGGCATCGGGATCGTCCGCAGGAACCAACAGCGCGTGCGGGCCGACCGCTTCGCCGATGCCGCCCGTCGGCACCGTGATCACCGGGCCGCCGCCGGCCAGCATCTTCTCCGCCAACGCGATCCCGAACGTCTCGACGAACTCCGGGCGCGGCTTGCTCGGCAGCGCGAAAGCCGCGCACCCGGCCATCAGGTACGGCTTCTCTGCATCGCCGACGTCGGTGAGGAAGCGGATCCGCGCGGCCAACGGAGACATCGCCGCACGTTCCCGGAGCTCCAGCTCCTGGGGGCCGCGTCCCGCGATCACGAGTTCGATGTCGTCGCCGAGGTGGCTGCGCTCGAAGCCGGCGATCAGATCGTCGACGCCTTTCGCGGCGGCGAGGCGCGACAGGAAGAGGATGTAGCCGTCCCGGCGCAGACCTCGCGCCTGCATCACGGCGTCGATCCTCGACTCGTCGAGATCGAGATAGGGGGCCGAATCGATCGCGGGATAGGAGACCGCGATCCGTTCGCGGCACTGGGCGGCGAATCTCGTGCCGTGCCGGGCGTCGATCTGCTCGGCCTCGGAGACGATGAGATCCCGCGTGTACTCCGATACGGCGACGCAGAGATCCTGCGAGAGATAGGTCGAGAGGATGTGCGCAGCGGCGCCCAGCCGACCCTCGGTGACAGCCGTGCGCACCACATTGGTGACATCCGACCCGACGGCCTCGGCGACGGTCGTGACGTCGACCGGCAGTCCGGTGCCCCATGCGGCTCTCAGCGCATCCGAAACTGCGAGCGTGTGGGGGCTGAGGTATAGCGAGAGGCACACGGTCGGGACGCCATCGGTGAACAGCTCGACGAGCCGCCCGGTGATACCTGCGACATAGCGGCCGTCCGGAACCTTGTAGTCGCCGACGGGTTCTGGGCGCTCGACGGTGATTCCCGGACTGTACGGCAGCACCGCATCGAGGGGCTTGAGCGGGAGTCCTGAGCGTTCGAGAACGTCCATCGGCCAGGTCACGATGCGCACATCGGAGAAGCCGCGCTCGAGGGCCGTCTCGGCGAGATTGCGGGCTTCGACGGAGTGGCCGCAGATCACCGGATCCGCTCGGACGACGATCACGAGTCGGCGGTCGGTCTCGTTCATCATGGTCACCCTTCTGCTGCGGCCGGAGGCGCGCTACTCGCGGTCGGCGGAGTTGCCGACCGACGCGTTGACGATGGGGGTCGCGTCACGCGCCCCCAATCGCTCGGCTCAGGGCCGAGCAGGAATCGGAGTTCGCGGCACTGGCGGAACTCTTCGCCGTGCAACCAGGTGCGATCGAGCGGGACACCGTCGACGGTCACCGATCGCACGTATTGGACGGCGCTCGACCGGCTCGGTTCGACGAAGCCGTCGGCGCTGATCACGAGCGTGTGATCGGCGATGGCGATGGTCGAGCGCTCGAAGGCGGGCGGGCCTAATAACACGAGGTTCTGGCCGGCGATGGGGAAGAGCCCCAGCGAGGCCCACACCAACCAGGAACTCAACCCGCCCGAGTCATCGTTGCCGGGCAGACCGCCGCGGCCGGGTCCGAACTGCTGATGGATGGCGGCATGCACGATCTCGGCGGTCCGATCGGGCCGCCCGGCCCAGTGATAGGCCCACGGCACTTCCATGTCCGGCTCGTTGTTGAGGCCCTCGAAACGGCCGAGCCTGTAGCCGGCCAGCAGTTCTTCCGCGGCGGGTTCGAGGCCCGGCTGTCGCACGGGCTCAGCGCCGTAACCGAAGAAGGTGTCGAGTTGTTCGACGAAGCGGGCCTCGCCGCCGCTCAACCCGATCCGGCTCTCCATGTCGTGGAGGATCCGGAACGAGTAGTTGTGGCGGGTCCCCTCGTAGAAGGTCGAGTCCTTCAGTAACCCCGTCGACGGGTCGTAGGCGTTCATCCACCGTTCGGCGAGCTCGTAGAACTGCTTCGCGAGTGCCTTGTCGCCGACGTGTTCGGCGACTCCCGCCGTGCACCAGTAGCCGAAAGCGATATCGAGCGTGTGCGTGATCGGATGTGCTTCACCGCGCTGCAGATACTCCTCGCCATAGGTACGACGGAGGTCGTTGGCCATATGGACGAGGGCCCAGTCCCAGTCGATGCCGGGGAGCCCCAGCTGGCAGAGGTCGGCGAGGAAAGTGTGTGCGAGCGCACTGCCTTGGCGTGAGAACCGGTCGCTCCCGCGAGCCATGCGATAGCCGATCGGGAAGTTTCCCTCCTCTTCGCAGATGTTGAGCATCGCGTTCGCGAGTTCGACGGCGCGTTCCGGCATGAGCATCGTCAGCAGCGGAAGCTGGGTGCGGTAGATGTCCCACATGGTGCTGATGTCGAACGCGAACGCGCCGTCGGTCGGCCAGAACGGGCTCTCGTCGGGGGCGAGGCACGGTTTGATGAGCGAGTGATAGAGCGCAGTGCCGAATATCGTCCTCCGCTCCTCGGACGGAGTCTCGACCGCGATCGTAGACAGGTCGTCGCGCCATGCGCTTCGTGTGCGTCCTCGGCGGAAAGCGAACCGGGCCGGTCCTTCGCCGCAGTCGGCGTGCAGATTGCGTCGTGCCTGCTCGACACCACGCAACGAGAAGCCGATCCGCAGTTCGATCTCTTCGCCGGCAGTGCTCGGTCCCGTCCACATGACACCGAACGGCCGGAGCGTCGTGGGGCGGATCCGATCGAAGTCGAGCCGCGTGCCGCCCGGCATCAGTCGCCTGTCGTACCAGAGCATCCGGCGCCAGTTCGGGTTGTCGCATTCGATGTGGACGGCCAGCGGGGTTCCCTCGACGACGATCTCGCCGCTCGCGACGTCGTTCTCGAACGACTCGAGGTGCGCGCGCAGCGGCACGGTCGCGCCGTAGGGGATCGTCAGGCCGCCGAGCGAGAAGTCCAGCACGACGCGGGCGTTCTTGTGCTGCGGGAACCGGTAACGGTGGACAGCGCTCTTCGGGCCGACGGTGATCTCAGCAGTGACTCCTGAGTCGAGGGTTGCGCAGTACCACCCCGGCTCGGCCTGCTCGTCGACGAGGTCCCAGCTGCGGCCGAGGACATCGAGCGGCTCGACCATGGGCGTGACGCGGAAGTAGTTGTAGTACTTGCGGATGGCGCCGGTACCCGACTGTTGGAAGTGAGTGAAGCCCGAGGCGAGCTGCCGGTCGTGGATCGCCGGCGGGATGCCGTCGAGTGCCAGATCGAATCGCCCGTATCCCGTCGGGTAGGCGCCCGAGTATGCGCACGCCGAGACCATGCCGAGCGGGTACGTCGCGCCCGGATGGGTGTTCCCGATCTGCGGCTTCGGCCACCACCATGTCGACGCGAGCCCCGTCTGCGGCGCGAGATCGGTGACTTCGGTTCCGATGAACGGATCGACCGGCTGCATCATCTCGTCGGCTCGATCGTCGGCATGGAGAGACGGTACGCGGAGCCCGAGGACCGTAGGTTGCAGCCAGGTAAATGCCGCGTGAACGGCGCGGGGCGCGCATGCCTGGGGCGCGGCGCGGTCCGAGAAGCGGCAGGCTAGGCGGCGCGGAAGACGGCGAGGGTCGGGCCGTCCACTTCGTATATCGAACCTGCATCGTGGGTCGTGCCGACGAGTCCGTCGTCGATGCTCGTCCAGAGCAGCTGGTATCGAGACACCCCGTTGTGCTGTGGCAGGACGACCGTCTTGCCGTACTCGCCACCGTGCACGATCACCAGGATCGAGTTCGGCGCCTCCGTCGCGGGAGTCGACGAGGCCAAGAACTGGACGGTTCTGTTCCCGGGGGAGTGCCAGTCATGGTCGGCCATGTGATGGCCCTCGGCGGAGTACCACGTGCGTTCGGTCGCGTGCATCGTCGCCTGGTCGTGCACCGCGTAACGCAGCGGCCGCAACGCCGGATTCTCGCGCCGGATACGCAGAAGTGTGCGGGTGACCTCTTCGAGGTCGTGCTGCCAGTCCCGATGCAACCACGACAGCCAGGTGAGGTCGCTGTCGTGGCAGTAGGCGTTGTTGTTGCCCCGCTGGGTGCGGCCGTACTCGTCGCCCGCGGTGATCATCGGAATTCCAGCCGAAAGCAGCAGGGTGCCCATCAGGTTCCGCATCGCCCGCCGGCGGTCGGCGAGGATGCGCGGGTCCCGCGTGTCGCCTTCTACCCCGAAGTTGTACGAGCGGTTGTCGCTCGTTCCGTCGCGGTTCTGCTCGCCGTTGCCGAGGTTGTGCTTGCCGTTGTAGGCCGTCAGGTCGGCGAGGGTGAAACCGTCGTGCGCCGTCACGAAGTTGACCGAGGCGAGCGGCCCGCGGTCCTGCGCGAAGAGGTCGGCGGATCCGGACATCGCCCCCGAGAGGCGGCCGATACCCGCGGGTGGATGTGAGGAATGCCTCATGGCGGCGATGTCGCTGAGCCAGAAGTCGCGCACCGTGCCGCGGTAGCCGTCGTTCCACTCGGTCCAGCCGGCGGGGAAGTTCCCGGTCTGCCAGCCGCCCATGCCGACATCCCACGGCTCCGCGATCATCTTGACGTCGCGCAGCTCCGGGTCGTCGCGCAGTGCGAGAAGGAGCGGGTGGTTGGGGTCGAAGTGCACACGCTCGTCGCGGCCGAGGGCTGCGGCGAGGTCGAAACGGAAGCCGTCGACCTGCAGCTCGTTGGCCCAGTACTTGACCGAGTCGAGCACCAGACGTTGTGGCACGGGATGGCCGAAGTCGAGCGAGTTACCGCAGCCCGTCGTATCGATGTACTGGCCTGCGTCGGTCTGCCGATAGTAGGAGGCGTTGTCGAGCCCGCGGAAGCTGTAGCGGGGGCCGCCGAGCCCCTCTTCCGCAGTGTGGTTGTAGACGACGTCGAGGAGGACTTCGAGGCCAGCGTCGTGCAGTGACTTGACCATCTGCTTGAACTCACGGAGGACCCCGGAAGGCCCTTCTTCTTGCGCGGCCCGCGACGCGTATGCGGGATGCGGGGCGAAGAACGCGAACGTGTTGTAGCCCCAGTAATTGCTGAGCCCCTGGCCGACGAGGCGCATCTCGCTGCCGAATGCCTGCACGGGGAGGAGCTCGACCGCGGTGACGCCGAGATCGCTCAGGTAGCGCACCGTGCTCTCGTGCCCGAGACCCGCATAGCTTCCCCGCAGCGCCGCGGGCACCCGCTTGTTCAGCTTGGTGAGCCCGCGAACATGCGCTTCGTAGATGACCGTCTGTTCGAGCGGGGTGTTGGGCTTCCTGGTGGGACCCCAGTCGAACGAGTCGTCGACCACGACGCCACGCCAGGCTCCTGGCCCGAGTCGGACGAGGCCGCGAGCGTAGGGGTCGAGAAGGAGGGAGGTCGCGTTGAAGGTGTCTTGCGCTCCGACCTTCCCCGAAGCTCTGAGGTTGTACCGGCGCCCTGGCGTCAGCGCGCTCGAGCGGGCGGACCAGACGCCCCCCTCGCCGCGGGTCAACGGCACGACCTGGGTGATCCACAGCGGGTCGGCCTCGTCGAAGAGAACCAGCTCGATCGACTCGGCGTGCTCACTCCAGACCCGCAACTCGGGGTCTTGCCCCGCGACTCGGGTGACGCCGAGCTGAGAGAGGACATCACCCGACATGCTTCCTAGAGTATTAGGCGATGGTCGTTTACCTGGATAACGCCGCGACGACGCCTCTCGAACCCGAGGTTCTCGCGGCGTACACCGCCGCGCTCGCCGTCGTCGGCAATCCGGCGTCGATCCACGGCCACGGTCAGCGGGCGAAACGCATGCTGGAAGAGTCGAGGGAGGGCCTCGCGGAGGTCGTCGGCTGCGAACCCGTCGAAGTCGTCTTCACCTCCGGCGGCACCGAGGCGATCAACTTCGCCCTCAAAGGGCTCTACTGGGCTCGGAACCGAGACGGCGCCCGACCCGCGATCGCGTTCCCGGCCGGCGAACATCACGCGACGACGGATTCGCTCGAGTGGCTCGAGCAGCACGAGGACGCCGAACTGATCGAGATCGCTCTCGACGAGCAGGCCCGTGTCGCTCCTGGCGCGTTCCGCGACGCTCTCGAGCGCACGGGGGAGCGGATGGCGCTCGCCACGGTGATCTGGGCGAACAACGAAGTCGGCACGATCCAACCCGTTTCCGAATTGTCCGCAGTCGCGCAGGAGCACGGAGTTCCGCTGCACCTCGACGCGGTCGGTGCTCTCGGAGCCGTGCCGATCGACTTCGAAGCGGTGGGGGCCGCCGCGATGAGTCTGTCCGCGCACAAGATCGGTGGGCCGGTCGGGGTCGGCGCGCTCGTGCTGTCGCGCGGCGCCACGGTCGTGCCGCTCCTGCACGGGGGTGGGCAGCAGCGGCGAGTGCGTTCCGGTACCCAGGACGTCGCAGGCGCCGTCGCATTCGCCACCGCGGCGCGGCTCGCCCAGGATCGACTCGAGGCCGATCGGGTCCGAATGACCGCGCTGCGCGAGCGTTTGATCGCGGGTGTGCTCGAGATCGACCCCAGCGCCGTCCTTCGGGGCGCGAGCGGAAGCGCGCGGCTGCCGGGGAACGCGCACTTCACCTTCCCCGGCTGCGACGGCGACTCGCTGCTCTTCCTCCTCGATATGGCCGGCGTCTCGGTGAGCACCGGCTCGGCCTGCACGGCGGGCGTATCCGAGCTCTCCCACGTCCTTCTCGGTATGGGAGTGTCCGAATCCGACGCACGTGGGGCACTCCGGATGACGCTCGGTCATTCGAGCGACGACACGGATGTCGACGCCTTTCTCAGCGCCCTTCCGACCGCGCTCGAGCAGGCGCGACGCGCGGGCCATTCCTCTCGCAGGCCGCTCCTCGGACGCTGACCGGCCCCTCTGCGGCTTGCGGCCCGTAAACTTTTCGGATGCGTGTTCTTGCAGCCATGAGCGGGGGAGTCGACTCGGCGGTTGCCGCCGCGCGCGCCGTCGACGCCGGTCACGACGTCGTCGGGGTGCATCTGGCGCTCAGCCGCATGCCCGGAACCCTGCGTACGGGAAGTCGCGGCTGCTGCACCATCGAGGATTCGATGGATGCCCAGCGGGCCGCCAACGTGCTCGGCATCCCGTACTACGTGTGGGATTTCTCCGAGCGGTTCAAGGCCGATGTCGTCGACGATTTCATCGCCGAATACGCCGCGGGGCGCACCCCCAATCCGTGTATGCGCTGCAACGAGCGGATCAAGTTCGCGGCTCTGCTCGAGAAGGCTCTCGACCTCGGCTTCGACGCCGTTGCGACGGGCCACTACGCGACCATCGTGACCGACGCCCACGGCAATCGTGAGCTGCACCGTGCGTCCGCCTGGGCGAAAGACCAGTCCTACGTGCTCGGGGTGCTGACCACCGAGCAGCTCGCGCACGCCATGTTCCCGCTCGGCGCGACACCGTCGAAGACCGAGGTGCGCGCCGAAGCCGCCGCCCGCGGCCTGTCCGTCGCGGCGAAGCCCGACAGCCACGACATCTGCTTCATCTCCGACGGTGACACTCGGGGCTGGCTCGCCGAACGGGTCGACCTGCAGCCCGGCGCGATCGTCGACCGGTCGGGGGCCGAGGTCGGGCGCCACGAGGGGTCTCTGTCCTACACCGTCGGACAGCGGCGGGGGCTCGGGCTCAGTGTGCCGTCACCCGACGGCCGGCCACGCTTCGTCCTCGAGGTCAAGCCGCGCTCCAACGAGGTCGTCGTCGGCCCGAAGGAAGCCCTCGCCACGAGTGAGATCGCGGGTTCGCGCTTCACCTGGGCAGGGCTTGCGCCGGTCGACGCGAGCACTCCCTTCACCTGCGACGTGCAGATCCGGGCGCATGCCGACCCGGTTCCCGCGGTCGCCGTCGTGCGCGACGGTGAGCTGGTAGTGAATCCCGACGTCCCGCTCGACGGGGTAGCCCCCGGGCAGACGGCTGTGATCTACGTCGGCACTCGCGTTCTCGGCCAGTGCACGATCGACCGCACTGTTTCGGCGGTTCCCGCTCAGCTCTGAGCCGTCCTCGCTCGCGTCAGCGGGTTGCGCTGATGGCTGCGCTGACCCATTCATCGGCGCCGGGGATGCGGTAGGTCACCTGGTAAAAGTAGGTGCGCCCGGGGACGAGCGAGCAGCCCGTGGCCGTGACGGATGCGCCATCGAGGCAGCTGACGTTGTCCCCGGAGATAACACCGGAGCCTGACTTGACCAGAACGGGATAGCTCTGGTTGAGGGTATCGCCCTGGGCGGTGATGCCCTCGGCGCCATAGCCCCAGCAGGCAAGACTTCCGCGGTTGGTAAGGGCGCAGATGGAGCCGTTTCGGTAGCCGGCCAAAGTGACGATGGATGAGCCGGTGAGCGTCGAGTTCTGGTCGACGACCGGAGCTGGTGACGACAGTGTGGTGCCGGTAGTGCCGCGTCCGAGGCCGCCGTTGCTGTTTCTTCCCCAGCAGGTGACGGGAACCGAGCTCGACGTCGCGGCGCAAACCGTGTCGTAGCTGACGACGACCTTCGTGTAGCCGGATCCGGGCACTCGCACGGCAAGGGCCGAGGTAGCGCTATCTGTCGCGTTCCCGAACTGACCGAGGCTTCCCCCGCCCCAGCAGTAGAGCAGCGAGTCCTTTTTCGCGATGGCACATGCCGTGTTGAACCCGACATCGAGTGAGGTCGCTCCCATGGAGAAGACGTTGGCGCTTGAATCTGTCACCGTCGGCACCCTCGAGAAGGTCGCGGTATCGGCAGAGCGGCCGAGCAGCGTGGTGCTCGCGTTCGAGCCCCAGCAGGTGACGCCGACATCGGTCGTGACGCAGAACGTGCTGTATCCGCCCGAGATCGATCGACCGACGTTTTGGCCACTCAGGGCGGGATACCGAGTGGCTCCGGCCGTTCCCGTTCCAAGCAGGACGGGAACGAGGACGTAGCTGGTGTAACGCTCGCCGAGTTGGCCGCTCGCGCCGTCCCCCCAACACGCGAGGACGCCGTCGTTCGCTAGAACGCACACCGACGAAGAAGCGGCCGCAATGTCGATGAGGGTGCGGTCTGTGAGATTGCCGTTCGCTGTGTATACCTGAACGGCGGATGTCTTCAGAGCGCCAGTGCCATCGCCGAGCTGACCGACGTTGTTCTTACCGACGCAATAGACCTTGCTGTCGGCAGTCAGACCACAGAAGAACCCGTCGCCTGTCACGAGCTTGACGACGTTGGCGGGGAACCCGGTGACTTCTGTCGGAGTGCTGACCATCGCGCTGTTCCAGTCATTGCCCCAGTAGTAGTACTTGCCCGAGATGCGTGCCGCAGCCATGCCGATGGCAGAGTTCTCGGCAAGGAGGTCGGCGCTCGCCGGAGAGAGGAGCTTTTGCCCTTCGAACAGAATCGTGAGCGGTTTCGCTGAACGGTCAGCAGTGGACCCGGCGACCGCAACAGTGCCCTGACCGAGCTGCTTCTGTGCTCCATATCCCCAGCAAGCGACGCTGCCGCTTTCGGTAGCGGCGCAGGTATGGCTCCAACCTGTGCCGACCGACACGATGCGCTCACCGAGAAAAGCGTTGTCGGTGTCGATGACTGGGCTGGGAGGATGGAAGCCGCTCTCGGGCGTCGCCGTGGTGCCCAGCTTGGTGAAGGAGTTCTGTCCCCAACAGATGACCTGAGTCCCGGAAGCAGCGCATGCATGCGCGTTGCTCATATCGACGGACGTGAACCCGCCGACCGTTGTAGCGATCGCTGCGGGCACAGCGCTGTTGGCCGGGACCGTGCTCGATACGGCAGTGTTACGGCCGAGGAGTCCCCCGTATCCCCAGCACGCGACATTCGCCGTGGCCTTGTCGTTGAGCACGCAGGTGGCCGCAGTGCCGGCCGTGATGAAGGTGGCGCCCTGGAGGACGCCGTTCGGGTCCGCGACATCGCGCGGTTGGGCAGTGCTGCCGCTGTTGTAAGACCCGAGCTGGTTGCTGCCGGTGCTACCCCAGCAGGCAACCGGGTTCGCTGCGGGGGACAGTTTGCCGTCGGACCCTACGGCCGGGCCTTTCAGAGCACAGACGTGATCCGCTCCAGCAGCGATCGCGATGGGCTTGTTGGTGGCGAAAACCGGCCAAGCGTCGCCGGTCGAAGTGGCCACCTTGATGGGAGCGCCGAGTGAGACTGCGGAATATCCCTCGTTGCCTAGCTGGCGGAAGTCGTTGATTCCCCAGCAGCCGATGGTGCCGTCGGTGGCGAGTGCGCAGCTGAAGTACTCACCCGAGGTGACCTGGGCGATCACCTTGCCTGTGAAGACGCCGCGGGGGTCCTGGATCTGGTACCAGGTGACGCCGCCGGGGGCGGTGCTCGTGCTCGTGCTCGTGCCGTTCCCGGTCTGTCCGTACACCGAACCGAACCCGATGCAGTAGACCTTGTGCGTCACCGACAGAGCACACGCGTGATCCCGCCCGGGGGCCAGCTGGATGAGTTCTTCGCTGGTTCCGGCGAACTGCATCTCAGTGAGAACGCCGGTGTTGAACGGGTCTTGACCGGCAGCACCCGACCACACGGTGGATCGGTCATCGACGCGACCCGCCCCCACCTTGAAAGCGAGTCCCCAGCGGTAGGGCTTGCCATTGATCAAGGCGATATTGGCGTCCATACGCTGAAACGCGGCCACTTGAGATGCGGTACGTGACACTGGGGGGGAACCAGCCGAATCGGTGGTGGTCAGCCCCGAACCGCTGTAGACCTCGACGGCTCCGGAGTTGGCTTCGAAGTCGTTGACCGTATTCCGCTTGACTGTATAGGTGGGCGTGCCGTCGACCTCGCTCGCCTCCCAGGGAGTGGTTGCAGGTGCGGTCCAGCTGAGGCTGGTGTTCTGACCGCCACTGGTGGACGACGCGGTCAGGCTCGCAGGGGCGGGGAGGGCGG
>Ga0210040_10000459_pt1 | contig 68646 bp, 90 predicted proteins | sample CryGeyCG12114_NA_FD_185462 | JGI IMG/M metagenome (GOLD analysis project Ga0210040, IMG submission 185462) | Groundwater microbial communities from aquifer - Crystal Geyser CG19_WC_8/21/14_NA (SPAdes) (version 2) | ecosystem: Environmental > Aquatic > Deep subsurface > Groundwater | place: USA...
ACCCGGGCTCGACCACCGTGCTGAGCAACGCCTGGGGCGTCGCCGGCGCGGGCGGGACGGGTGGCCTGATCCTCGACCGGGTCGACATGATCAGGCGCTGGCTCAAGGTCGGGCCGGACTACCTCGAGGAGGGGCACCCCGACCGGGCGCCCCGGCTGTTCTTCGACCACTCCTGCACGAACACGATCAGGGAGATGCAGGACTATCGCTACCCTGACACGAAGAGCGAGCTCAACGACGCGGAGAACCCGCTCAAGAAGGACGACCACGCCCCTGAGGCCCTGGGCCGGTTCTTCGCCGGCCACTACGCCTCCGAGGTCCACAAGCCCGGGACGGCGACCGTCCGCCGGGCTAAGTCAGCATAGGAGCGGACGTGCCCCTCTACACCACGGCCCAGGAGTTCTACGGCACGCCGCCGGGCTGGATCAACGCGACCGACGGGGCGCGCCTGGCTTCCTACGAGTTCTACAAGGCCCTGTTCAAGAACGACCCCACCACGTTCAAGGTGACCCTCCGTGACGACGAGGAGAACCCGGTCTACATCCCCTCGGCGAAGCGCATCGTGCGGACGATGGCGCGGTACACCTGTCGGGACCTGGGCTTCGCGCCGGTGGCCATCAGCGTCGGGGGCGCCGAGGCGCCGGCGGTCACGCCCGAGGACCAGCTGCAGGTCATCACCGCCTACGGCGACCTGTTCAACCGCGAGGAGTTCTTCGCCAACTTCCGCGACGCCATGGAGATGGGGATCGCCCAGGGCGACTTCTGCCTGATGGTCTCGGGCGACCCCAACAAGCCCGAGGGCTCCCGGCTGACGTTGCGCTTCATCGACCCGGGCACCTACCACGCCCGCCGCGACCCCGCCGACGGCCAGCGGATCTCGGGGTGCATGGTCGTCGAGCGGATCTACCTCAACGACAAGGGCGAGGCCGGGATGCCCGACTCGACCAAGGAGTACATCAAGCGCCAGCGCTGGGTGAAGGTCACCGACCCCGTGCACCCGGCCTACGCACCGCCACCGGCGGTGCCGAACTACGAGACCCCGATCCAGTACGACTCGATGATCCTGGAGACCAAGGACTGGGAGGACCCGGCCAAGATCCAGGTCTTCCGGACCGACGTGCCGATGGTCGAGATCCCCAACATCACCGCGCTGCCCATCTACCACTTCCGCAACCGCGGCGAGGTGGGCGAGGTCTACGGCGTCAGCGAGCTGGAGGGCTTCGAGCGGCTCTTCATGGCGATCAACCAGGCGGCGACCGACGAGGACGTGGCCCTGGCCATGCAGGGCCTGGGGCTCTACGTTTCCAGCGCGAAGTTCGTCAACGAGGACGGCGAGGAGGTCGACCCCGTGCTCGGGCCCCGCCGGGTGGTCACGCTCTCGGGGCCGGGCAAGGCCGCCGACCAGTTCTCCCGGGTGTCGGGGGTCACCGACGTCAGCGCCAGCCAGGACCACATCGGCTTCCTGGTCGACTCGGCGGAGTCGACGAGCGGGATCAGCGACGTCGCCCTGGGCCAGGTCGACACCACGGTGGCCGAGTCCGGGATCGCCCTGGCCATCCGGATGGGGCCGATCTTCGACGAGTCGGGCCGCAAGGACGACCGGATCTTGTCCAAGCTCAAGCAGTTCATGTACGACCTCAAGGCCTGGTTCCAGGAGTACGAGAGCATCACGATCCCCGACGGGATCGGGGTCGAGCCGGTGGTCGGGCCGAAGCTGCCGGTCGACGTCGACAAGCAGCTGGCCCGGCTGCAGGACCTCTACGTCAACGGGATCATCCCGACCCGGCTCTACATCGTGAAGCTCAACGAGCTGGGCCTGGACCTCGGCGACCCCAAGGCGCTGATGGCCGAGCTCGAGGCCGAGGCTGCGGCCCGGCTGCAGCGCGAGCAGGACGCCCTCGGCGGCCAGGGCGACGGCCGGCTGGAGGACGAGGCCGGCGACGGCGCTGACGACCCGGCCGCTGACGAGCCGGCCAGCTAGTGGACGACCGGTTCATCCTGGGCCGGCTCTTCGTCGTGGTGCCCGAGCTCGCCGTGCACGGGCCGTTCCTCAAGGCGCTGCTGGAGAAGGACATCCTGCCGCCAGGGCTCTACGACATCTACCGGAAGGCCGCGGCCGAGCACGCCCGGGTCAAGGCGCCCCGCGGGCGCTCGCTGCTGCAGCGGCTGGCCCTGGTCGCCCCCGAGCTGGTCTCGGTCCGGGTGATGCAGGTCCTGACCGGGCTGAACCTGGTCAGCGCGAAGGACGCGCACATCCTGCGGGTGCTGCTGCGGGCGGCCGGCCGGGTGATCCCCGGCACCCTGACCAACGAGACCGCCTGGTCCCGCATGGCGATGGTCTTCGACGACATCTTCTCCCCCGAGATGGTGTCGTGGATCCGGGCTCTGGACAACGACCAGATTGCCGGCCTGCGCCAGATCCTGCTGCTGTTCCCCGAGGGCACCGACGGCTCCATCGCTCGGTTCGGGCGCCAGCGCACCCGGCTCTCCTCCGGGGACGCCGCGGTGATCCGGGAGATGCTGGCGGCGTCGGTGGCGCGGGCTCAGGTGCTGCGCTCGGTGATCTCCACGGGCCGCACGATCCGGGCCACGCTGGGGGAGACCCGCAAGCTCGACGACGTCTGGGACGTCCTCACGCTGGCCTTCGACGACCTGTTCTCGGAGAAGCTGCTCCGCAACCTGGTGCGCGCCGGCGTGATCAGCCCCGAGCGCTTCGCCCTGGCCCGCTCGCTGCAGCAGCTGGGCGCCGGCGTCTGGCGCAAGACCGCGGCCGCGCACAGCTACGAGGGCTGGGCAGCCCGCACGCTGCTGATGAGCGAGGGCATCATCAGCCCCGAGACGATCAAGGTCCTGGTGGCGCTCGGCCGGATCACCCCGGGGCAGGCCCGGATCCTCTACCCGGTGGCCTCGGCGATCCGCGAGGTGACCCGCGGGCTGGCCTCGCAGTGGCGCACCGGGCGCCGCTACCGGGTGGTCCCCGGCGAGGCGCCGATCAAGACCTTCGCCCGCGCCACGGTGAAGACCGACCAGGCGATCCTGCGGCTGCTCGCTGAGGCCGCCAGGGACGCCTCCAGGGACGCCGAGCGGCTGGCGGCTGGCCCGGCCTTCGCCGGCCAGTCCCGGGCCGCCCAGCAGCGCCTCGTGACGCGCCAGCTGCACCTGGCGATGCGCGACCTGATGGAGAACACCGGGTCCATGATCATCTTCGGGGAGAAGCAGGCCGCGGCCGCCGCCCTGGAGTCCATGACGTTCCTGCAGCGCCCCTTCGGCACCGAGCACCGCGACCTGCAGCGGACGCTGCGCTACACCGCCCAGGCCGGGGTGGACGCCTACGTCAGCCGCGAGGAGAACCTGGTCCAGCTGTCCCGGCGGGTCTACCGCAGCACGGTGCTGCTCAGCGGCCAGGTCGACCGGGAGATCGCCAAGGGGCTGCTGCGCGGGCTCAGCGCGCGCGAGCTGGCCGCGCGGGTCGAGCACTTCATCGACCCCCGGACCCCGGGCGGGGCGAGCTACGCGGCGACCCGGCTGGCCAGGACCGAGATCAACAACGCCTTCCACCAGACCCAGATCCGCTACACCCGCGAGATGCCCTGGGTGGAGGGCTACCGCTGGCACCTCTCGGGGAGCCACGGCCGGCCCGACGTCTGCAACGAGATGGCCCGCCACGGCGTCTACCGCAAGACCGACGTGCCCTCCAAGCCCCACCCCCACTGCCTCTGCTACATCACGACCGAGACCCACGACAACGCCACCTTCTACCGCCGGATGCACTCGGGGGCCTACGACAACTACCTGGAGCAGGTCCAGACGGTCGGCGTCTTCGACGAGGACCGCTACACCCTGCCCCGGGTCTCGGCCCTGGCGCGCGACGCCGGCACGGTCGCGCTGCTCAACGGGCTCGCCGCGGTGATCCGGTCTGCCGGCGAACGTCTCGGCGGCGGCTAGGGTCTGGGGTACCATTCGTCACGCCAGGAGGATCTACGTGCACAGCACCTCGAGGTTGCGCCTCGAACCCCCGTCCTGGAGGAACTTCACCGTCTGCGGCTGGACCGCGGGGACGCCTGAGGGGACTCCGCCGGCCGGGGGCGACAGCGGTAGTGCCGCAGCAGGGAACGGCTCCAGCAGCGCTGGGGACGGTGAGGAAGAGATCAGGGACCCGAAGGCAAGGGTCAAGTCTCTGACCGAAGAGAGGGACCGCCACTACGCCGCGAGGCAGGAGGCGGAGCGAAAGCTGAATGAACGGCTTGCGGCCGATGCTGAGGAAGAGCGCAAGAAGCTGAGCGATGCCGAGCGGACCCAGAGGGACCTCGCGGCGAAGCAGCAGCAGGCCGACTCCTTGGTGGAGACCAACCGCCGGCTCTCGCTCCAGAACGCCTTCCTGATCGAGAACACGGTGACGTGGCACAGCCCGGCCGACGCGCTGGCGCTGGCCGACCTCTCCGCAGTCGAGACCGCGGACGACGGGACGATCAAGAACCCGGACGCCGTGAAGGCCGCCATCACCAAGCTCGCCAAGGACAAGGCGTACCTGGTGAAGACGGACGCCGCACCAGCGCCGCCGAAGGACCCGCCGCCGGGATCGGGAACGCCTCCTCAGGCTCCCCCGCCTCCGGGCAACGGGCTCGACACCGCGTCACTGGCCAAGAAGTATCCGGCACTGCGCGGCCACGTCTGAGACGGGGTCGCCACCAAGACCTAGAGGAGTTCGAGCTACATGGCTCGTGTGGACAAGACCGACTCGGCAGTCGGCGTCGTCCGCGGGACCCTCGCTGCTGACATCGCTCAGGCCGACTGGGGCAAGCCCCTCGGTGTGGGGATCAACGCGGCGGGGCTCACCGTGAGGGGCGGCGGCCAGTCCGGCGTCATCGGCGTCCTGATCGCCGACAAGACCAACTACAAGGCGGGGACCCGGGCGGACATGTTCGTCCTGGCCGACATCGTCGAGTGCGCGGGGCTGGTGCCCGGGCAGAAGTACTTCGCGGACGCGACGACCGGCGTCATCTCCACGACCAACACCGGGGCCTACGTCGGCTTCACGGTGGAGGCTGACCGTCTGGTGGTGCGGCTGTGAGCTTCCTGACCAACCCGGCCAACTTCGTGATCCGGGGCAACGTGCCCTCGGGCTACAACGCCGCCGCGGACCTGATCACCGCCACGGTCGACGGCTTCGACCTCAACAGCATCTGGAACGAGTTCTCAGCCTCGGTGCAGGCCCAGAACGCCCAGCGGACGGCCATCGTCGACCTGCTGACGTTCCCGGTCACGGACCTGATCGAGCGCGTGCCGCAGATCAGCTCGGGCGCCTTCGAGGAGGCGTCGGAGTACGGCGAGCCCCGTGGGCTGCGCCCGACCGGCTCGTACTTCAACCTGGGGTACGACTTCAAGTGGTACGACCTGGCCGCGCGCTTCACCTGGAAGTTCCTGGCCGACGCGCCGCGCTCCCAGGTCGAGGCGATCAACCAGATGGCGCTCGAGGCGGACAACCAGCTGGTGTTCTCGAAGGTGATGAACGCCATCTTCGACAACCGCAACCGCGAGGCGAACATCAACGACCAGCTGGTGCCGGTCTACCCGCTCTACAACGGCGACGGCACGGTGCCGCCGCGGTACAAGAGCAACGTCTTCGACGGGACCGAGACCCACTACCTGGTCTCGGGCGCGGCCACGGTCGACTCGGGCGACCTGGACGCGATGTACGAGAAGATGCGCTCCAAGGGCTACTCCCGCGAGAACGGCGTCCGGCACGTCCTGCTGGTCAACCACCGCGAGGGCATGACCATCCGGGGCTTCCGAGTGGCTACGGGGTCGACCTACGACTTCATCCCCGCGGCCGGCACGCCGGCGGCCTACCTGCCGCTCGACGTCCAGCTGTTCGGCGGTGGCCAGCCCCAGGGGTCCTACCAGGGCCTCACCGCCATCGGCTCCTACGGCGAGTGGCTCGTGGTCGAGGACGACCTGTTCCCGCCCACCTACATGGTCGGCATCGGGACGGGCGGCCGGGCGAACCTCAACAACCCGGTCGGCATCCGCGAGCACTCCAACACCGCGCTGCGCGGTCTGCGGCTGGTCAAGGGCGCCACGCCCGACTACCCGCTGATCGACAGCTTCTACCAGCGCGCCTTCGGGACCGGCATCCGCCAGCGCGGCGGTGCGGTCGTCATGCAGGTCAAGGCCTCCGGTACCTACGACCGGCCGGTCATCTGACCTGACCCAGAACCCCTAGCGGGGGCCGGTGATTTGTCGACTGGCCTCGACCTGGGAGCCGGCCCCCGCTAGGCCTCTGAACCTGAGAGAGAAGGAAGCATGAGCCGCAAGGTGGACGTGGACAACCTGTCCGCAGACGACGCCCTCTACATGCAGGACCGCCCGTGGATGATGACCGAGGCCCGACTCCAGGGCGTCACCGACATCGACGAGCGCATCGCCGAGGCGCTGGACCCCGACCCCGCCCCCGAGATCACCCCCGCGGGTGAGGGCGACGAGGCCGCGGTCGTGACCAACTACGACGCGCTCGGGCTGCCCGACGTGCGCAAGCTCGCGGTCAGCCGCGGGCTGCCGGCGAAGGGGACCAAGAAGACCCTGATCGCCGTGCTGCAGGCCGCCGACGTGAACGACGGCGTGACCGCCACCGTCTCGCGCGAGGCGGAGGGCGCGGTGGCCGGGGTGCTCGGCACCGAGGCCCCGACCGAGCCCCGGGGCGACGCGGACGGCGGGGCCACCCCGGCCTCGGCGACGCTGGACACCGGCGACGGCGGGCAGGAGTAGCCGAGCACGATGGCTACCGTTGACGAGCTCCAGGGGCTCCGCGACCTCGGTCCCGAAGTGGACGAGGACGACGGGGCCCTTGGGGCTCTCATCGACCAGCTGGGCTTCAACGGCGCGCTGGCCCGGCTCTGGGCGAAGCGCGCGTCCGAGACCGCGCACCTGGTCGACGTGACCGAGTCGGGCTCCTCGCGCAAGATGAGCCTCATCCACACCCAGGCGACCAACCTGGCGTCGCGCTACCAGGCCCTGGCGGCCGCTGAGGCCCCCGCCGGCGTCACGACGTCGATGGCCCGCACCCGGGCGATCCAGCGATGACCACCACGTTGGAGCAGCGCCTGCAGGAGGAGATCACCGACGCCTTCGTGGCCGCGGATCCCGTCGAGCTGCAGATCTACCGCCCCCGGCGCGTCAGCGACGGCGCGGGCGGCCGGGTCGACGCCGGCGAGGAGCTGGCGGCCGACCGCGTCTGCCGGCTGATCCCCCAGTCCCGCAACTCCACCGACCAGCTGGCGACCACGGCCGCCGGCACGCATGAGACCCCGCGGTACGTGGTGATGACCAACAACGACTTCGCCTTCCTCAAGGGCGACCACTTCGCCTGGCGCGGCTACGACTACGAGGTGAGCTCGGTGCACGAGTTCCCGGCGTACGAGTCCAAAGCCGACGTCGTCCGCGGCAAGAAGTTGAGCTGATGCCCTCCTTCGCCCAGGTGGTCTGGGACTCCAGCAAGGACGAGTTCCTGCGCAAGCTCCGCAACGGGCCCGCGCTGGTCCGCAAGGCCTCGGTGGCCACCGCGAACCGCATGGCGCCCGAGGTGGCCAACTACGCCAAAGTGAACGCCCCCTGGACCGACCGCACCGGCAACGCCCGGAACGGGCTGATGGCCCAGCCCTACGACGAAGGCGACAACGTCGGGATCGTGGTCTACCACTCGGTCTCCTACGGCATCTGGCTGGAGGTCCGCTGGGCCGGGAAGTACGCCATCATCGGCCCGACCATCGAGGTCATGGGGCCGCGGGTGATGAGCCAGTACCACAACCTCCTGGACCGGCTGTGAGGCGGCTGGTGCAGCAGGTCCTGGAGTCGGTGGACCCCGTGCTGCTCCCGCCGGCGCAGATCATCCAGGGGTCCGACCTCACCGACCAGCCCCCGTTCCCGTTCCTCGTGCACCGGCTGACGTTCGCCGGCCCGACGCCGAGCGGCCGGGGCCGCCCGGGGCTCGAGGTGTGGGTCTACGACGAGCCGGGCTCCTACCTGCGCATCGACCGGCTGCTGCTGGCCGTCCGCGCCCGGCTGCGCCCGGGCCCCCACACGTTGGACGACGGCAGCGAGCACATCGCTGTGGTGGACTGGACCAACGACTCCGCGGACCTGCCGGCCGAGGAGTTCCACGGCATCACGCGCATGAGCGCGTACAACCTCGTAGGGAGATCAGCGTGACGCAGCACCAGCTCAAGTACACCGGGCCCACCCAGCACACCCGGACCATCTCGGTCAAGGAGGCCAAGGGCGCCGGCTTCGTCCTGGCCGAGGACCTCAGGTGGGGCCTGGACAACCGCCACACCGTCCTCGTCGACGACCTGGACTCGACCGCCCTGGACTACTTCAAGGGCGACTCCGACTTCAAGGTCACCGAGATCGAGGCCACTGCGGCCGAGCCCGAGGGCCAGCCCGCGGCCGACACCGCGGAGGCCCAGGTGGCGGAGGAGAGCGCCGACGGCGCGGCCGGGGACGGCGACGCCGCGGCCACCACCACGCGCGGTCGGCGTTCGACCAGCACGACCACGGCCACCACGTAGGATCTCGCGTGGTTGTAGAGCTCCGATGCGACAGCCGGATCCTGTTCGGGATCCTCGGGGATGGCGTCCTCGAGGTGAAGTGCAGGTCTGACCGTTGCGCGGACCGGCGGCCGGGGACGGTAGTCATTCACCAGTTCTCGACCGTCAGCGGCGTCCTCCTGGCAACGAGCAAGTTCAAGGACCCCGCGACAAGAAAGGTAGGTGGGAGTCATGGCTCTGAATGAGTCGCTCCCCTACGGAATCCGAGACATCAAGATCACCCCGGTGACGTCCGCCGGTGTGCTCGGAACCTCCGTGGACCTCCCGAACGCCCGCACGCTCTCCTTCGAGGAGGGCGAGGAGTTCGAGGAGCTCCGCGGTGACGACCAGGTGGTCGCCACGCGCGGATCGGGCCCGGCCGTGAGCTGGGAGCTGGAGTCCGGCGGCATCTCGCTGGAGGCCCTGGTCGTCCTGAACGGCGGCACCGTGACGCTCAGCGGCGTCACCCCGTCCCAGGTCAAGACCTACAAGAAGCTGGCGACGGACGCCCGGCCCGAGTTCAAGGTCGAGGGCCAGGCCATGTCGGAGTCGGGTGGGGACTTCCACACGATCCTCCACCGCTGCAAGTCGACCGAGGAGGTCTCGGGCGAGTTCAGCGACGGCGGCTTCTTCCTGACCGCGGCGTCGGGGTCGGCTCTGCCGTCCAAGACGACCGCCTTCGTGGGCGAGCTCTACCGCTTCGTCCACAACGAGACCGCGGCGGCCATCGCCTAGGTCTGACCGACCACAGATAGGAGCACACGGATGCCAACATCTGCACCCCGCAAGAAGGCCGCCCCGCGGAGCGGCAACCCCGCGCGGCGGGCCGAGGTCGCCTCGGTCGCCGACTTCAAGCAGCCGGCCATCGAGGTCGAGCTGCCCTCGGGCAAGACCATCGCCCTCCGGCGCCTGGGGCTCACCCAGCTGATGGCCGAGGGCCTGCTCGGGGACGAGCTCTCCGGGATCGCCCAGAAGGCCGTGGACTCCGGCAAGGGCATGACCGCGGAGGACGGCGCGAAGCTCGCCCAGGACCCGAGCAAGGTCCGCGCGATGCTGGAGGTGTTCGACAAGATCACTGTCCGCACCTGGGTCCGGCCGCGGGTCGTCGACGGGACCGACGTCCCCGAGGCCGAGCGGGACGACGCCACCCTCTACGCCGACGAGATCGACATCGAGGACAAGATCTTCACGTTCAACTACGCCTCCGGGGGTAGCGCCGACCTCGTCCGATTTCGTGAGCAGTTCGGCGAATCTCTGGGCGGCCTATCAGCTGTCGAAGGAATGGTCGACCCGGCCGAGTGACCTCTACGACGTAGAAGACCCGGTCGCGGCGTTCTGCTTCGACCGGGCCGTCTCCATCTTCGGCTCGGCCCTCCAGGCCGCGCTCGAGAACATCAAGGCGAAGACCGACAAAGAAAGGGCGGGGAAGGCCGAGCGCCTCCTCGCCAAGTGGATCCCAGAAGCCAAGGCCAGCCGCACGACCAGATTCAAGGACCCGGCTAGCAGATAGGCATTCAGGGATGGCTGGAGCGAACCTCGGCACCGCCTCGGGCCGCATCGAGATCGACGGCTCCGGGGCGGCCAAGGGCTTCCAGATGGCCGAGGCCGCGGCGGACGCTTTCTTCGGGGCGATCCAGGACAAGGTGTCCCGGGTCGAGGAGCTCGGCACCAAGCTGCAGGCGGTCGGCGCGGCGTCGGCCGGCGGCTTCGCGCTGGCCATCAACAGCGCCGCGAGCTTCGAGCAGAAGCTCTCCGGGATCGAGGCCGTCTCCGGAGCCACCGAGGCCCAGATGGGCAAGATCTCCAAGGCCGCCCTGCGGATCGGCGCCGACACCACCTACAGCGCCTCAGAGGCCGCCTCGGCCATCGAGGAGATCATCAAGGCCGGCGTCTCGGTCGAGGACACCCTCAACGGCGCTGCGGACGCCACGGTGGCCCTGGCGGCCGCCGGCGGGGTCTCGCTGCCCGAGGCCGCCACCATCGCCTCCAACGCCCTCAACGCCTTCAACCTGACCGGCCAGGACATGGCCTCGGTGGCCGACACCATCGCCGGCGCCGCGAACGCCTCGGCCATCGACGTCGGGCAGTTCGGGCAGTCCCTCTCCCAGAGCGGGGCCGTGGCCCACCTGGCCGGGATCGACTTCGACGACCTGGCCGTGGCCATCGCCGAGATGGGCCAGGCCGGCATCAAGGGGTCGGACGCCGGCACCTCCATCAAGACCTTCCTGCAGAACCTGATCCCCACGACCAACGACCAGATCTCGGCGTTCAAGCGGCTGGGGCTGGTGTCGGTCGGCAGCCAGAAGGCCCTGGACGGGCTGGCCGCGAAGGGGATCAAGCCGGTCTCCAAGAGCTACGACGACGTTCGCGCGGCGATCTCGAAGTACGTCGAGGAGTCGGGCGGGGCCGAGGTCGGGACGGCCAAGAACAACAAGGAGACCCAGCGGCTGGGGTCCGAGCTGGGCGTGCTCAAGAACCAGTTCTTCGACGCCCAGGGCAACGCCAAGGACTTCGCCTCCATCCAGGGCGAGCTGGCCAAGGCCACCGCCGGGATGACCAAGGAGCAGAAGCTCCAGACCCTCGAGCTGCTCTTCGGCTCCGACGCCATCCGGGCCGCCGCGGTCTTCGCCGACCAGGGGGCCAGCGGCTTCGACAAGATGGCCGCGTCGATGTCGAAGGTGACCGCGGCCCAGGTCGCCTCGACCCGGCTCGACAACTTCCGGGGCTCGGTCGAGCAGCTGCGCGGGGCCCTGGAGACCGCGGCCATCACCATCGGCTCGGTCTTCCTGCCCATCGCCCGCAAGATCGTCGACGTGATCACCTCGGTGGTCAACTCCTTCAACAACGCCCCGGCCGGGGTGCAGCGCTTCCTGGCGATCATGGCCTCGGTCGGGGCCGTGCTGGCTGCCCTGGTCGGCACCCTGCTGACGTTGATCGGCCCCATCGCGCTGCTGCTGACCAAGTTCCTCGGCTTCGCCGCGCTCAAGAGCATCTTCTCGATCTTCACCTCGGGCTTCGCGGTGTTCCGGTCGGGGGCCGGCGTGGTCGCGGCCCTGGGGGCGACCCTGGCCCGGGCCGGGGCGGTGTTCGGCCGCTTCGGAGCCATCGCGCTCCGGATCATCGGCATCCTGGCCCGCATCCCCGGGGTGTTCCTGGCGCTGCGGGCGGTGGCCGGAGTGGTCTTCGGACCGATCGGTCTGGCCATCTCGCTGGTCGTGACCGCGCTGGTGCTGCTCTACAAGCACAGCGAGCGGTTCCGGGGCCTCGTCGACGGCATCGCCCGGGCGGTGCAGGGCGGCTTCCTCAAGGCCCTGAACTACGCCCAGATGGCGCTCTACGCCTTCATGCACGCCTTCCGCGAGGGAGACGTCACCTCGGACGGCTTCATCGGCTTCGTGGAGCGCCTGGGCGTCGCCGTGCGGCCCGTGGGCGCCGCGCTGGCGCAACTGGCCCAGGCCTTCACCGGACGCCTCCTGCCGGCCCTGAGGGCCGCGGGGAAGGCCTTGGGCGGCCAGCTGCTGTCGGCCTGGTCCAAGATCTCTGCGGCCGCCCAGGGGCAGCTCCTGCCGGCCTTCCGCCAGCTCGGGACCGCGCTCGCCCCGCTCGTGCCCTACCTGCGCCAGTTCGGCGTCTTCCTGCTCAAGGCCGCCGGCGCCGCGGTGATCGCCGGGGTGTCGCTGGCGGCTGGGATGCTGGTCTCCCTGATCAGGATCGCCACGGTGATCGTCGGCACCGTGCTGCCGGCCGTGGTGAAGTTCATCGCCATCCTGCTGGGCGGCCTGCTCGGGGCCCTCACGGCGGTCGTGAGCGGGGTCACCACCGTGGTGACCGCCATCGCCTCCTTCGTCGCCGGCGTGGTCAACGGCATGACCGGCGCGGCCGACGCGACCTCGAGCGGGGCCGCCCGGATCGGGTCGGTGCTGGCCTCCATCGGCGGCTTCTTCGTGGCTGCCTTCGGGGCCGTCCGGTCCGTGGTGGTCGGCGTCTTCACCGCGGTCTGGTCCTTTATCACGACCGCGGTGGCCGGCATCAGCAACGGCATCCAGGTCGGGCTGGCCGGGATCGCCGGCTTCTTCACGACCGCGTTCTCGGCCGTGCGCAACGTGGTGGTGACCGTGTTCACCGCCGTCCGCACGGCCATCACCACCGCGCTGACGGCCATCTCGACGGCGATCACCACCGGCCTGGCGGTGGTCGGGGCCCTGTGGAGCTCGTTCTGGTCCAGCTCGTTCGGCCAGCTGGTCTCCAACGCCATCGGCCTGGTCGTCGACGTCGTGAAGCTGGGCCTGGCCCTGCTCTACCTGGCCTTCGCCGTGACGGTCGCCACCGTGCGGGTGCTCTGGAGCAACCTCTGGAACGGGCTGACGGCGGCCGCCAGCGCCGTCTGGGGCGCCATCAGCAGCGCGGTGACCACCGGGCTGGCTGCGGTCGCCGGCGTGGTGACGGCCGGCATGACGCTGGTGCGCACCGCGGTGACCACGGCCTGGGCGGCCGTGCGGGCGGCGACGGCGGCCGCGGTGGCTGCCGTGGTCGGCGTGGTGGCTGCGGCCTGGGGCGGGGTCCGCTCGGCGACGGCCGCGGCGTGGTCGGCCATCTCCTCGGTGGTCTCGGCGGCCTGGTCCCGGATCCGGTCCATCGCCAGCTCGGCCGGCGCCGCGGTGCGCTCGGTGGTGGTCGCGGCCTGGAACGCCGTGCGGTCCGCCACCGCCCCGGTCTGGAACGCGGTCGCCTCCGCCGTGTCCTCGGCCATGAACCGGGTCCGCGCCGTGGTCTCCTCGGTCTCCGGCGCGGTGCGCTCGGCCATCACCTCCGCCTGGAACGCCGCCCGCTCGGCCACGATCTCGGCCTGGAACGGCATCGCGTCTGCGGTGAGCGGCGCGGTGTCGCGCTTCATGGGCATCGTGCGCAGCATCCACAGCCAGGTGGTGGGCGCCTTCGCCGGCGCCGCCAGCTGGCTGATCTCGGCCGGGCGCAACGTGGTCCAGGGCCTGATCAACGGCATCTCGGGCATGATCGGGGCGGCCCGGGCCAAGGTGCAGGAGCTGGCCAGCGTGGCCCGGAGCGCGGCGACCGCGGCCCTGGGTATCCACTCCCCCTCGACCGTCTTCCGCGACATCGGCCGCTACGTCGGCGACGGCTTCGTGCAGGGGCTGAACGGCTCGGCGTCCAAGGTCAAGGCCGCCAGCCAGAAGATGTCGAACCTGGTCCAGCGCTACTTCGACCAGAAGGGGGTCAAGGGCAACGGCAAGGGGCTGATCGACCGGATCGGCAAGACCGAGAAGAAGCTGCTGGCCCTGGCCAAGTCGCGGGAGAAGACGGCGGAGAAACTCAAGGCCGCCAAGTCGAAGCTCGAGGACGCGATCAAGCTCCGCGACGACTACGCCAAGCAGGTCCAGGACTCCTTCACCGCCATCGGCAACGTGACCAAGTTCGAGACCAACGGGAAGACCTCGGCCGGCGCGATCATCGCCGGGATGCGGGACGCCCTGGTCAAGGCCCAGCGCTTCGCCTCCTACGTGGCCAAGCTGCGCAAGCTCGGGCTGAACAAGCAGAGCCTGTCCGACATCCTGGCGGCCGGCCCGGACGCCGGGTACGAGACGGCACGGGCGCTGGCCGACGGCGGGAAGGCGGCCATCAAGGAGGTCAACGGGCTGCAGGCCAACCTGACCCAGCAGGGGAAGAACGTCGGCACCACCGTGGCCAAGCAGTTCTACGGCGCCGGCGTCCAGGCGGCCCAGGGGCTGGTCAACGGGCTCAAGTCCCGGGAGAAGCAGCTGATCGCCCAGGCCGAGCACATCGCCAACGTGCTGTCCCGGGCGATCAAGCGGGCCCTCAAGATCCACTCCCCGAGCCGGGTCATGGCCGGGCTGGGGTCGTTCAGCATCGAGGGCTTCGTCGAGGGGATCGAGAGCCAGTACAAGGCGCTGGAGCAGGCCATGGCCGGGGTGGCCGGCCGCACCGCGGTGACGCCCCACGTCGCCGGCCTCCGGGCGCGCCCGCTGACCCCGGTGCCGGTCACGAGCTTCGAGCGCAACGGCCCGACGGTGCATCAGGACATCAAGATCATCAACCCCGAGCGCGTGCGGGACTCCAAGGACACCGACCGGTCGCTGCAGCTGGCCGGGGCGTTCTTCGAGTAGATAACGGGATGTTCGGGATGTTCGGGATGATAGGGAGTAGTGGCTTGCGCGTGAAACGCACTTCTGCCCTGAGATACCTGTATGCGTATCTGGGCGACGGGCGAGTCCTGGATGATCCCGGACCTCCCGAACATCCGAGAGAGGATCGGTAGATGCGAGACCTGATCGTCGACGGCGTCCCCCTGCGCGACCCCCAGGGGGAGTGGTCCATCGACTACACCCGCTCGAAGATGCTCCCCGAGGTGTCCCGGGCCTACATCTCCGACCCCGAGTACGGCTTCCACGGCAACACCTCGGGCAACGGCGAGCTGTCCTACTTCGGCACGGCCACCGAGAGCTGGGTGATCAACGTCGCCTCCACCGACAAGGACGATCACCGGGTCAACATGCGGGGGCTCTCCGGGTTGTTCCAGCGTCCCGAGCTCCTGGTCGTGGCCGCACCCCAGCGCACCCCGCTGGCCGCGGCCGTCCGGTCGGGCGCGACCTTCGACATCAGCGCCGACGCCCAGCTGCAGGGCCGCTTCCAGATGAATGGCTCGGTGGCCGAGGAGCGCATCAACGAGGCGACCTCCCGGATCACCGTGATCATGGAGAACCTCAACGCCTTCTGGATGAGCGCGAACTACTACACCTCAGCCCCTGCCGTGCTCGCCGGCAGCCCCCAGACCGTGGTGCTGGACACCGTGCTGGCCGACTCCGACGCCCCGGTCACGGACGGGATGATCCGGATCAAGGGCCCGGTGGCCGCCGGCGGCACGGTGACCGTCCAGGACCGCAGCAACGCCTTCCGCTCGGTGCGCTACACCGCGGTGAGCGAGATCCCGGCCGGGCAGTGGGTCCTGATCGAGATGGCCACCCTGCGCGCCGTGGCCCGCAGCATCGACACCTGGTCCATGGCCGGCGGCGTCGACGTCTCGTCCCGGCTGACCACGTCCGGCGACGGCGCCTTCTTCCTGTCCCCCGGCATCGGCGCGGGCTTCCCCGCGGCCAGCTGGTCCTACATCGCCGCTGTGGCGGCGACCGGCTTCACCGCCGGCACCACCGCGGTCGAGTTCCGAGTCCGGAGGTCCTACTTCGCATGAAGCAGCGCTACCGCCTGGTCGCCTACGCCAGCAACGGAGCCCCGCTGGGCTCGCTCTCCCACCCCTCGGAGTACAAGCTCGGGCCGGGCTACAACGACCTGCCGAACATGTCGCTGTCCTACAGCGACAAGATGCCGAACGCCGACCGGCTCTACTCCCCGTGCGAGGTCGGGGTCGAGTACTCCCTGGACGGGGAGACCTGGACCGAGATGCCCAACGGCCGCTACCTGCGCATCAAGCGCGGCCGCGAGCTCGTCGGGGACTCCAAGATCCGCAGCTACACCATGCCGGGCTACGGCCACCTCCTGCGCAAGGCCAAGCAGCTGCAGATCACCGGGCTCAACGCTGACGGGAAGCGGGTGCTCGACGGCACCCTGGGCAAGATCATCAAGACCCTCGTCGACGAGAACAAGGCCGCCGGCGGCAGCCTGGTCGGGATGTCCTACGACTTCACCGCCACGACCGACAGCAACGGCGACCCCTGGGCGAAGAGCATCACCGACCTGGGCTTCGAGCCCGGGCTGGACTACTTCACGATCCTGTTCAACCTCGCCGACATGGGGCTGGGTGACTGGCACTTCCAGGGCCGCACGCTCCGAATGTTCAACCCCTCCTACCTCGAGGTGACCAAGCCCGTCACCCTGCGGCCCGGGGTCGACCTCAAGGCTCTGCCGGTCGAGGGCGACCTCGACGAGATGATCCACACCGCGCTGGTGGTGGGCGACGGCGGCGTGAAGCTCAACGCCACCAGCGGCTACGCCCCGCCGGTCTACTGGGGGAAGTGGCAGGACTACATCACCGCCTCGGGGGTGACCGACCCCACCACCCTGTCCGCGCTGGCCGTCCAGCGCTTCGCCCGCGGTGCCGGCGAGCAGTCCCAGCTCACCGCGGAGCTGCAGGTCGGCAAGACCCAGTGGGAGCCGTTCGCCCACTTCATCCCGGGCAACTACATCGTCGGCCCCAAGGAGGTCGCCGCGGGCGCCGACCCGGCGACCGACCGCTACCGGGTCCGCCAGATCAACATCGACCGGGGGACCGACGGCAAGGTCAAGGTCGACCTGGTCGTCAACGACCGGTTCGCCGAGGCCGAGATCAAGCGGGCCCGCAAGCTGAGCAGCCTGACCGGCGGGGCGACCATCGGCGGCACCGGCACCAGCCCCACCCTGCCGCCCTCGGCCGGCCGGGTGCCGGCGACGCCCGCCGGCCTGGTGGCCAGCAGCATCGGGGCCCCCAACGAGGCCGGCTTCTACCGGAACACGATCACGGTCAACTGGGCCGACGTCGGGGTCGACGTCCAGGGCAACGGGCTGATCGTCGACGGCTACGACCTGCAGGCCTACCTCGGCACCGAGGCCGAGCCAACCTACTCGGCCCGGCTGGCCCAGTCCTACTACCAGATCCTCAGCCGGGCGCCCCTGGAGACCTGGAACATCCGAGTCCGCGCGGTCTCCTCCACCGGCACGGTGAGCGCCTGGACCAACCCCATGGTCGTGGTCGTCACCGAGTCCGACACCACGCCGCCCCCGATCCCCACGCTGCCCACTACGAGCTCGGCGCTGGGCACGGCCACGGTGCGCTGGGACGGGCGCGCGGCCGGCGGCGGGACCATGCCGCCGGACTTCGACCACGTCCGGGTCTGGCAGCAGGGGGCGACGGCCTTCATCGGCCGGGTCGAGAAGGGCGGGGGCTACGTCGGGGTCGGCGGGCTCACCCCGGGCCAGCAGTACCTCTTCCAGCTCTCCGCGGTCGACAAGAGCGGGAACGAGTCAGCCCGCACCGACCTGGTGCCCATCACCGTGGTCTCGGCGGCCACCGACGCCGGCATCCAGGCCGAGCTGGAGGCCATCCAGGCCGACCTCGAGGCCGGAGTCGAGACCAGCGTGCAGGTCGCGGCCGACGGCATCAGCCGGGTGATCTACTCCAACGGCCCGCCGGTCGGCCAGTACCCCAGCGGGTCGACCTGGTACCAGCGCAACTCCGCTCAGGAGATCATCGGGCAGTGGGAGTTCGTCGGCGGCGCCGTGCACCCCGACTGGTACCTGGACAGCTACAACTACGACGAGGCCGCCTCCTCCGAGAAGTACCTGGACGGCTACGAGTACGTCGGGATCACCGGCAGCTGGGTGTCCAAGATCCTGGCCAACGCCGTGCTGGCCAACCTGGACGCGGGCAAGATCACCTTCGGCGAGCTCGACGGGCTCCGGATCAAGGCCGGCACCATCCGGACCGACCGGCTCACCGTCGGCCTGGCCCAGAACAGCCTGCCCGACCCGCTCTTCCTCAACAGCACGGTGATCGCCGGCCGGACCGGGTCCGGCTGGGCCTACGACGGGACCGCCCGGGCCTTCGTCAACACCACCACGCCGACCCAGCGCCTCTCCCTGGCCTCCGCCGGCGCGCTGACGCCCTACTTCAACCTGATCCAGGTCTCCCCCGGGGAGCGGTACTACGTGGTCGCCACGGTGACCTCCAGCATCGCCAACCAGGTCGCCTTCACCATGGAGGGTTTCGACCTGGCCGGGGTCTCCCAGGGCATCACCAGCACGGCCGACATCACCGTGCTGGCCACCGCGACCACGACCGCGTCGGCGGTCTGGACGGTGCCGGCCGGGGTCTACCTGGTCAACCCCGGCATCGTGTTCCGCTCGGCCAGCGCCGCGACCAACACCATCCGGCTCCCGGCCATGACCCGGCAGGCCTCGGCCGTCACCATCGCCGACGGCGCGGTCACCGCGGCCAAGGTCGCCGCCGGCGCGATCACGGCCAACTCCATCGCCGTCGGCAGCCTCGACGGCTTCGTGATCACGGCCCCGACCATCCGCACCGCCATCGTCGGCAACCGGACCGAGTTCACCAACCAGGGCATCCGGCTCTTCAAGGGGACGACCCTCAAGGCCTGGTGGTCCAGCGCCTTCGGCCAGCTGCGGATCTACTCCACCGGCGACCTGACCCACACCTCCACCGGCCACGGCTTCCAGATCGGCGACGACGACCAGCAGAACCTGGCCATCGACGACAACGAGGTCATGTCGCGCAACGCCGGCGACTTCGGCCAGCTGCTGCTCAACCGTGAGGGCGGCCAAGTGCTGATCGGCGGCATCAAGGGCGGGATGAACCCCGACCCGCTCAACCGGTCCTACCCCGAGGACGGCAACCACAGCGTCAACCTGCGCGGGTACGTCACCATCTCCAACACCACCGACGGCGGGTACGCCGACGAGTTCCCGCCCCTGCTGATCGGCGCCGCCGGCGGCCAGCACCTCTGGTTCGACAACAACGAGTTCGGCTCCTCCAGCGGCGACGGCCCCAACGGGCTGGTGATCAACCCACCCCGCGAGGCCCCGAACAGCGCCGGCGACATCCACCACCTGTCCCCCATCGCCCTGTCGTCCAACTCCCTGGGCATCAAGCGCTTCGGCATCTACTCCAGCGGGACCCGGTCGGCGCTGATCTACGGCTACGACTCGGGCAACGACACCGCCATCCGGTTCTCGGGCGCCCTGGACGCCGTGCTGGTGGTGGACTCGGCCGGCGACAACTACAAGGCGATCCGGGCCTCGGCCTTCACCGTGGTCTCCGAGCAGGCGGCCAAGCACAGCATCGGCCCCATCGACGACGTGCTCGAGCTGGTCCGGCGCGCGCCGGCGAAGCGCTGGCAGTACAACGCCGACGTCGAGGCCGCCGACCAGTGGCACTTCGGCCCGATGTACGAGGACCTGCCGCCCGAGATTCTCCGGCCGGCGGTCATGGAAGGCGGCGTCCGCCAGCCCGGCGCGGTCGACCAGGGCTCGATGCTGGGCATCATGTGGGAGGCTCTCCGGGTGCTGATCGAGGAGCGAGCCCGTGGGTGAGGACCTGGACGCTGCGGACGTGGTGGAGATCCTCCGCGGCGACCTAGAGCGCGAGCGGTGGCAGAACGTGCTGCTGCGGGCCAAGATCAAGCAGCTGCAGGACGCCCTCACCCAGCCGGCTCCCGAGCCGGGCCCGGGGGCTCCGCCGGCCCCGTAGGATGGCCGTGGCCAGTCGATTTTCGGGAGACCCATCGACCGGCAAGGACACCATGATCGAGAAGCGGCCACGCCCCGCCCTCAACGGCGACCTGCACCAGACCTGGCCCGGCAAGCGCTGGTACCACAAGCCCGGCCCGTGGTGCCGTACCAAGGCCCGCATGGGCCGCCGGGGAGCGATGATGATGCTCCTCGGCATCACCTACATCCTGATCGGCTACGGCGACGCCAGCCGGCCCGTCCCCGACATCGCCGGCGCCTGGCACCTCAGCGTCGACCCGCTGGTCCGCGGCCTGTTCTGGGCCGCGACCGGCTTCGTGGCCGTGGCCTTCGCCATCGTCCGCCCGCACGAGACCCGGCCCTACCCCTGGCCGGTCGCCGGCCGCCGGCCACCGGTCTGGTGGAACACCGACACCCCCGGCTGGATCTCGCTCTACCTCGCGCCGACGCTGGTGATCAGCAGCTTCGCCCGGTCCTGGTTCCTCGCGCTCGTGGCCGACAGCACGCAGATCCCGCTGCCCGGCGACATCCACTCCTGGTACAACGCCGTGCTGCGCATCCCGTTCGTCCTGATCGTGCTCATCTGCTCGGGGTGGCTGGAGAACCCGCGACAGGGGTGCCGCCCGTGAACGCCGGCCTGCAGCTCATCATCACGCTGGGCGCCATCGTCATCGCCCTGGTCTCCCTCGCCGGCGTGGTCTACACCGCCAAGTCCGGCCGGCGCGCGAACACCGAGGACCGCGACGCCGTCTGGAACGCCGGCTACCGGGCCGGCGCCGAGCCCCACCTCTACTGGGACCTGGACCGGGCGGCCGACATCCGGCAGCTGCGCGACGTGGTCAACCACCTCGAGGAGAAGCTGGGGGAACCACTGACCCAGTTCCAGCCGATCCCTGACGCCCCGCCGCTGTTCCCCAAGCTCTGACCACCGCGCCCGCGTGACGTGCGCCCCGGCGGCCAGCTCTGCTGGCTAGGCCCGCCCGCCGCCACATCGCGGTATGACCGCGCGCGTTCCCTGTGCACCGCCCGGGCGCGCGCATCTCTGCGCGTCTCGTGTGCGGGTGCGCGACGTGCGCGACGTGCGCGCGGGCGTCGCGTGCCCACCGGGCTCCGCTTGAACCGCGCGTCACGGGTGCGCGCGCGGCTCATCACCGCGCGGGCGCGTCGTGTCCTGCGCGGGCGCGTCGCGGAAATGCTCCCGCGCGCGAGCTCCGACTTCGACACGCCGAGTGCATTACACGTCTGACTAGGGATTTTGGTGATTCGGTTTGACCGGTGCCCTGAGATCCCGTAGTGTTCTACCCATCACCCCAGCAGCACCGGGGCGAGCCGGACCGGGGAGCGCGAGTTGACTCTCCGGGCCGGGTGCCCTAAGATGGGGACCAGAGCACGACGACGACGGTGGCCTAGCCGCTGGTAAGACGGGGTCGCCCCGCAACATCTGAGTCACCGCTCTGCCCCTACGGGGCCCGATTGACAGCAAGCAGCAGGTGCCCTAAGATAAGGCGTAGCAGGACAGCGGGCCACGGACTCCGCCCGAATTCTGAAAACTCCATATAGAGCGCGAACGATATGCGCCGCAGGATTTCCCTGCCCGGATGCCAAATTGGCGAGCGGGGAATGCAAAAGGTCTCTAGGCCTGCGGTGCGATACGCCGAGGAAAACGCTGCCACCAGTGACCGGTGGCAGGCGGTAGACGCCCCGAACGGGGGAGAACTCGGCAGGAACCATAGCGACGGGATTCGTCCCGGAAACGAGATCTGTGACAGCGATCTTCACTGGCTCCCGACCCCCTAAGGGGTCGGGGCCCGGTGTGGACCTCTACCACCAGGAGACTCACCATGCTCAAGCAGCTCCGCTCCGCCACCATCACCATCGCCACCGCCGTGGTCGACGAGGCCGCCCGGCGTACGTCGCTCATCGCGGTCCTCACCACCCCCGCCGCGACCGTCCAGCGGGCCCAGGTCGCCGGTCTGGTCGCCGGTCTCGTGCTCCGGGTCCTCCGGTGACCAGTCCGTTCACCTCGATGCCCAGCGCCGACACGGTGGCTTTCGAGGCCGGGTACTACGGCCTCGACCGTCTGGCCTTCCGCAACGGCTACCTCGCCGGTCTCGAAGGTGATCGCGAGTTCCTCACGATCGTCTCGCCGGCCCTGGTCGCCGCCGCTACCGCCGGATACGACGCCGCGGTGCAACTGGTCGGAGCCTCGACTTCTTGACTCTGCCCTGAGATGCGCTAGAGTCGAATCATCGTAATCAACAGAAAGGCCAGCACCATGGCGCTCACCAAGCCCGACCCGTCCAAGATCGACAAGCGCTCCGACCCCTACGGCTGGCAGCGCGACACCGCAACCGCTCAGGCCGGGCACTGGGACCGAGCGCACGCCACCCAGCCCGGCCTCTTCGAGGCCACCGTGTCCTCGCCCAGCGGGCCGCCCGTCACGACCACCGACCGCAACGAGTACCTGATGCTCGCCGCGACCTTCGTCCGAGCCGACACCGTCGTCGACTACCGCCTGGCCCGCAACGTCAGGAGGATCGAGACCTCGGGCGGTCCGAAGCCCTACACCCTGCCCTGGCGGCACTGGAAGGCCCAGAACAAGGCCACCCGGCGCGGCACGACGTGCACCAAGTTGAACGACGAGGAGCGCGCCTGGCTCGACGTCCAGGTCACCTGGACCTGCCGCGAGTACGTCGGCGAGCAGTACGAGATCGTCCGGCACACCGGCCGCGTCTGGTCCCTGCACCCCAAGCGGGGCATGGTCTGGGTCTGGACCGGCGACGCCTTCCGCGAGACCTACATCGAGATCCTGACCAAGACCGAGGAGTGACCATGCGAGTCCTACACCTGAGCGACGACGAGATCACCCTGCTGGCCGAGGCCGCCACCGCGGCCGTCAACGGGAGGGGCGAGCTGCGTGTCGCCATCGACAGCGACGGCTTCAAGTTCAGCCTCAACCAGGGCATCTGGACGACCGGCAAGGGCATCGTCGACCCCGAGCTGCAGATCGAGATGACTTGCTCCGCGGGTCACCCGGTCTGGGTCAGCCACCGCACCTGGCACGACCGCTCGGCCGTGCCCTGCTCGAAGGACCACTGCTCCGAGCGCATCGACCTGGTGCACGCTCGCCGGCACGCTGACGACCCCTGCACCGCCACCGTCTGACCCCCAAGGGTTGACAGCCTCCGGGCTGGTGCCCTAAGATAGTGACTACAGCACGACGAACCGCACCACCTACCCCAAGGAGCACGACATGTCCACCGAGACCCGCACCTGGCTCAACCAGAACATCCTCGTCGGCGACGTCGCCGAGCGCGGCCGCGCCTGGCACTTCTCGGCCGCCCACCAGGGCGACGAGGGCAACCACTACCTCGACGCCATCCCCGTCGACGACGTCCTGCGCCGGCTCTTCTCCTGGTCTCCCGTCGAGACCCCGGTCACCGCGACCACGCTGACCGACGACGGCCGCATCGTGTCGGTCCCGACCGGGCGCAAGCTGATCACCCGCAGCGACGACGGCGGCTTTCTGGGCGACGTCGGCGAGGACCACAAGATCCACCGCTACGCCGACTGGCTGGTCCATTCCTGGGGCAAGATCCTGGACAGCGACCAGGTCCACATCAGCAACGCCGGTCTGCTGCAGGGCGGCGCCAAGGCCTTCGTCCAGATCGCTCGGCCCGACTTCATCCAGGCCGCCGGCCTGGAGTTCCGGTCCTCGCTGCTGGCCGTGACCGTGCTCGACGGCAGCATGTCCAGCACCTTCAAGGCGGTCAACACCATCACTGTCTGCGACAACACCCTGGCCGGGGCGCTGCGCGAGAAGGGCTTCACCCACAAGACCCGGCACACCTCCCGGTCCTCGCTCAACGTGCTCGGCATCCGTGAGGCCCTGGGCATCCTGCACACCCAGGACGACACCTTCACGTCCGAGATCGAGCGGCTCTTCGCCGAGGACGTCAGCAACGAGCGCTTCGGCCGGTGGGCCGACCTCGCGGTCGACCTGACCCCCGAGAAGATCGAGAAGGGCGGCCGCGGGCTGACCATCGCCCAGAGCACCAAGGGCGAGCTCCTCAACCTCTGGAACGAGGACGACCGGGTGGCCCCCTGGAAGGGGACCGCGCTGGGTGTCCTCCAGGCCGACAACACCTGGCGCCACCACTTCCAGGGCGGCCTGCCCAAGGGCAGCGACGCCGAGAAGGCCGCGGCCCGCGCCGAGCGCAACTTCGAGCGGGCCACGACCGGTGAGGGCGCCGCGGCCGACCGCCGGGCCCTGGCCCTGCTGGCCACCGTCTGACCGCCCGGGCCGGCCCCGTGAGGGGCCGGCCCGGCACCTACCCGCACACCCCTACCCCGGGAGCATCGTGAGCACGTACACCACCCTCAGCATCACCCGTGTCGACGGCGGCAAGATCGACCTGATCGAGTCCGGCATCATCTGCGCCGTCGTCGGTCAGCACATCAACCTCGACTCTTTGCACGACGGCCTCGGCTGGGACCACGACCAGGCCGTCGGCGCCCACACCGTCGGGCAGGCCGGCTGGAACACCTACTCGGTGGTCGGCTACAGCACCGCTCCCGAGGACACGTCCAAGCACCTCGGGCCCGACTACCGGCTGACCACGGACGAGGAGTACGACGACGAGGGTCCGGGCGGGGAGTCCAACACCTACGTCAACGGCGAGCGCGACGTCGTGACCAGCACGACGCTCCGCCCCGTCTCCATCGCCCTCTCGGGCATCGACCTCGCCGACCCCGACACCGTGTCGCGGATCCGCGCCGCCCTCATCCAGGAGCCCACCCATGCCCATGCCTGACCTGTCCCAGCCCGACCGCTTCGCCGTCCACTTCGGGGTCGTGCCGTTGATCGACGACCCCGACCCCGCGAGCATCGCCGGCCACGACGACCCGGCCGCGCTCTTCCAGGTGACCCCCAGGATCGCCGTTGTGGGCTCCTGGAAGTGCTGGGGGCTCGACGACCAGGACACCGACGGGGACGACACCTTGCACGTCCTCCTGGCGCCCGTGCACGACGTGCCCCTGGTCCAGCAGATCACCGCGGCGCGGGCGCTCCTGGCCGAGCGCGTCGACGTCGGCAGCCGGCTGCTCGACTACGCCCTGATCACCACCACCACCTGGTCCGAGCGAGTCGCCGTCCAGGTGCTCGACGACCGCCTCTACTTCGACCCCGAGGAGTCCTGACATGCACGACAACCTGCTCAAGGCCATCAACTTCGCCATGGGGACCCGGACGGGGTCCCTGCGCAACCTGCGCGTCGAGGACGCCGGCTACGCCCTGCTCAAGGTCGACGTGGTCAAGACCGACACCTTGGTCGGCGAGGTCTGGGTCGGCGGCGACGAGGAGGGCTACATCTCCACCTACACCGTGGCCGGGCTCGAGGGAGACTGCGAGCCGCTGGAGACCGCCGACCCCAGCAGCCCGCTGCCCGAGCTGGTGCACCAGGTGCGCGACATGGTCGACCGGCTGCTCGCCAGCACTGAGCACCGGCTGACCCTGACCAGCGTGCGCTGGGGCCGCAACGGCGAGGACACGACCTACGGCTTCACCATCCCCGGCCGGGAGGGCGAGTACACCTGCTGCGCCGGCGGCGAGATCTTCGACCACCAGGGGATGCCCACCACGCCCACCTACAGCGACGGCGCCAGCGCCATGGCCGACCTGCTCGACCTGACCGGCCGGACGTGGGAGGAGCTGCAGCGTCTGCACGAAGTCGTCGGCATCGAGCAGTTGCTCGACCGCCTGGCCGAGACCGTCGTCGAGAACGTCAACGGCTAGGCACATCTGCCCAGCACGTTGACACTTCTGACCATCTGCCCTAAGATCGAAACATGACGACGACGGCGTGCGACCTGGAGCGGTGCGAGCGGTGCGGGCAGGAGACGGTGGCGGGCAACGACGCCGCCGGCCTCTGCTCGACCTGCTCGGGCCCGACCACCCTCGACGCGCTGCTCCGCCGCATGGCGGCCGGCGTCACCCGCGACCCGCGCTCGGGCCGCTTCGCCTCTACCCGGAAGGCCTGAGCCATGAAGAACCTCTTCAGCAAGATCGGCGTGGGCCGCGCCCAGCCGACGCCCCCTCCCCGCCCGGGGTACGACAAGCACCTGCTCCGCTCGCTGGTCCTGAGCCCCTGGGGCAAGGACAAGATGCGCTTCGGCTACGTCGCCAAATGGAACGGGCTCTACTGGTTCAACGCCGTTGGCATCGCCGGTCCCGAGTGGAACGACGGGCGCTGGCTCGGGGGCATGTCCTGGCACAAGCACGGGCCCTTCGTCGTCTGCCGCCATCGTCGTCGGGGCTCTTGGCGCAGCGACCGCGCCTTCAAGCGCGCGATGGCTCGCGCCGACGTCTACGACGCCGAGAAGGCCTGACGTGGCGCTCACCGAGGCCCAGACGCGCGTCTGGGCGGCCCTGGGGGCTGCCGGGCAGCCCCTGACCACCGAGGAGGTCCGCGAAGCTGCCCGGCTATCCCCGGGCGCCACGGTGGGCGCCCTCAACCACCTCCGCCGCCAGGGCGTGCGCTACGCCGCCGGCGGCCGGCTCGGCACCCTCTGGTGGCTCCCCACCACGACCCCGAAGGACTGACCATGCTCACCACCACCCCCGATTGGCGCCGGACGGCTCTGCCTCGCGCACTGCAGCTGCGCCAGGTGCACGGCGACGCCCCGGGGTCGACTGAGATCACCCGGTGGACTGTCCGGCGTCTCGGTATCGCTCTGGAAACCGTGCTCGTGCCGCACGACGACGACCTGGACGGCTGGAGCCAGAGCAGTCGCCAACTGGTCGACGCCGCGGCTGCAGCGAGGGCCATTGTTGACGCCTGACCAGCGATGCCCTAAGATAGTGACTACCACCTACCGAGGAGCGCACGAGATGAGCCACACCACCACCACCGACCTCCGGCCCGGCACCAAGATCGCCTACTGCGGGATCGTCCGCGAGGTCGACGGCATCCGCCCCGACGCCTCCTGGAACTTCGGTCCCGGCAAGCAGCCGTGGGTCGTCGTCATCCGTCCCGTGCCCGGCGGCGGCCGCTGGGACCAGCGCCCGGCTGCCGGCGACGCCATCTGGGAGGTCCTCGAGCCCGAGGCCATCCCCGGTGAGCTGGTGGCCTTCCGCACCCCCACCACGCCGGCGGAGCCCGTCGTGTGGGGCCGCAGCTACGCCGCCGAGGACTGGGACCACGCCGCCGACGAGCGGGCCGACTACGAGTTCATGCAGAGGATCGGGGAGCGATGAGCGAGCGCAAGGCCCGCGGGCCGGTCGGGGACGGCACCGAGCCCTGGCACGGCACCGAGGGCGGCTACACCAACCACCGGTGCGGCTGCCCGCGGTGCCGCGGGGTCTACAACGAGGCCCAGGCCGAGCGAGCCGCCGCGGCCGGCGACCGGCCCATCCCCGAGCACGTCGACCCCGACTCCTACCACGCCTACCGCTACTACGGATCGAAGACCCCCGGCGCCCTGGCGGCCAACGCCGCCCGCCGCGCCGCCCAGAAGGCCAGACAGAGAGCGAGCACGACATGACCAAGCAGCGATTCATCACCTGGGCACCGCGCGGCGACGCGCTCGCCGTGGTGGCCAAGGCCATCGAGATCTGCGCGGAGTACGGCAACCAGGGCTACGACCTGACCCTGCGCCAGCTCTACTACCAGTTCGTGGCCCGCGACCTGATCCCCAACAACCAGAAGTCCTACAAGCGCCTCGGCTCCATCGTCGACCAGGCCCGGCTCGCCGGGCTGATGGACTGGTCCTACATCGTCGACCGGACCCGCAACTGCTACCGGACCGACGGCAACGACACCAGTCCGGCCGAGGCCATCGAGACCATGGCCCAGGGCTACGGTCGCCGGCTGTGGGAGAACCAGGACTGGCACGTCGAGGTCTGGGTCGAGAAGGAGGCCCTCGCCGGCGTCGTCCAGCGGGCCGCCCAGCAGGTCCAGGTGCACTACTTCTCCTGCCGCGGCTACGTCAGCCAGTCGGAGATGTACGCGGCCGGGATGCGCTTCCGCCGGCACGGCGCAGAGGGCAAGCGCAACCTGCTGATCCACCTCGGCGACCACGACCCCTCGGGGATCGACATGACCCGGGACATCATCGACCGGCTGACCATGTTCGCCGGCCGGCGGGCCCCCGAGGTCCGCCGCATCGCGCTGAACATGGACCAGGTCGAGGAGTACGGACCGCCGCCCAACTTCGCCAAGGTCACGGACTCCCGCTTCGAGGCCTACCAGCGCGAGTTCGGCGACGACTCCTGGGAGCTCGACGCGCTCGAGCCCACGGTCCTCAACGACCTGATCGTCAACGAAGTCCTGACCGTGCGCGACGAGGACCTCTGGGCCGAGGCCCTCGCCCAGGAGGAGGAGGAGCGCGACCAGCTGGTCGGGGTCTCCCAGAACTGGGACGAGATCGTCAGCCGGGGGCTGAACCGTGAGTGAGCGGGCGCGCTACATCGTCCGGCTGGTCAGCGTCGGGCTGGCCGCCGGCCTGGAGGCTGTGGCCCGCGAGCTGCAGCACCGCGACCCGTGAGGGCGAGGATCGAGGGGGAGGGCATCGCCACCGACGCCGGTGATGCCCTGCCCCTGACCCTGGAGACCTGCCTGGCGCTCCGGGAACGCTACGGGGACCAGCTGGTCGTCGACGCCGGTCTGAGCGCCTGGGCGCTGGCCGAGCGCCGGCGCCGCCGGCAGAGCCCCGTGGCGGCTCTGGCGCCCGCCCTGGCGGCCGCCATGGCCAACCGGCCCTACCAGATCACCGGGGCCCGGATCATCGCCGAGCGCGGGAACGTCGCCGTACTCGACGAGGGCGGCCTGGGCAAGACCGCCCAGGCCTTCGCCGGGCTGATGGAGTCGGGCAACTGGCGCGGCCGGCACCTGGTGGTCTGCCCGAAGACCGCCATCACCTCCACCTGGGCCGAGGAGATCCGGCGCTGGACCGACGGCCAGGTCTTCACCGCGGTGGCGCCGGCGGCCCGCAAGCTGGCGGCCATCGAGGACTTCCTGGCGGCCGAGACCGGGGCCCGCTTCCTGATCACCAACCCCGAGACCCTGCGCACGACCATGCGGCGCTTCTGCCCGAAGTGCGACCGCTGGGTCGACGCCGCGCCGAAGGTGATCCCCGAGCAGCACGTCGGCCAGGACCACAAGACGCCCTGGAAAATCTACCGACAGGAGTGCCCGCAGCTCTTTGGGGTCGAGTTCGACTCGATCATCTGCGACGAGGCCGACCGCTACATGCTCGGGCTCCGCCCCCAGACCGGGAAGATGACGCTCTGGGGAGAGGGGCTGGTGCGGCTGCAGGGCCGGCAGAAGATCGCCATGACCGGCACCCCGTTCCGGGGCAAGGAGTCCAACGTCTTCGGCATCCTGCACTGGCTCGACCCGGTCCGGTTCTCCAGCTTCTGGAAGTTCATCAACGCCTACTTCGTCCAGGAGGACAACGGCTTCGGGGTGGAGATCGGCGGGATCCTGCCCGAGCGCGCGGACGACTTCGCCGAGCTGCTGGACCGCTACTCGATCCGCCGGACCCGGGCCGAGGTCCGCGACGACCTGCCCGAGAACCTCAGCATCACCCACTGGGTGGAGATGCCGCCCGAGCACCGCAAGCAGTACACGGCCATGGAGGAGGACGGCTACATCCGGCTCGGGGCCGACGTGCTGCAGGGCCTGGGCGTGCTCTCCGAGCTCACCCGGCTCAAGCAGATGGCTTTCGGCTCGATGGACTACCGGGCCTCGCACATCGAGCCCAAGGTCAGCCCGAAGTACGACCTGCTGGTGGACATGCTGGCGGCCCGCGGGGTGACCACGACCGGGCCCACGTTCGGGGTGATGAAGTACATCGTGGCCAGCCAGTTCACCGAGCAGCTGGACTGGATCGAGAGCCGGCTGAACGCCTCCCGGATCGAGACCCTCAAGATCACCGGGGCGGTGACCGGTCGCGCGCGCGACGCTGCGGTGGCGGCGTTCTCCGCCCCGGGCGGGGCCCGGGTGCTGCTGCTCAACACCGCGGTGGCCAGCTCGATCACCCTCGACGCCTGGTGCGACGAGATGTTCATCCTGGACGAGACCTTCGTCGAGGACGACCAGGTGCAGCTGCGCTGGCGCATCGACAACCGCGGGGCCCGGATCGCTGTCAGGGTGTTCCACTACCTTCGCACCCGCGGCACCATCGACGAGCGCATCGCCGAGGACAACCTGTCCCAGGCCGCCATGCAGGACCAGCTCCTCGACGGCCGCCGCGGCCTCGAGGTCGCGCGACGACTACTCGGGAGGACCGGATGAGCATCCGCAACGGCGTCACCGTCCGCGGGACGACCAACGAGAACGCGCGGGGCAACAGCCGCGACCGCGCCGCCCGGCGCGCGTGGCTGGTGCAGACCTACCGGGCCGACGTCGACGTGCTGCTGTTCACCAACGAACAGGACGTCCCGACCCTGACCGATGGTCGCCCCGAAGTGGTCGCGGCTATCGCGGCCCGGGTCCCAGGTCCCGTGTCGGGGTGGCTGATGGCCTGTCGGTGCTACCGGTGCGGGTCGCTGCTCACCGAGGAGACCTTGACCGTGGACCGGATCATCCCTGGCTGCAAGGGCGGCACCTACCGTCGGTCCAACATCCGGCCGGCGTGCGGGGGCTGCAACTCCTCGACCGGCGGGCGGGTCCGCTCGTGAGGGGCCTGGTGCTCGCCGGCGTGGCCGGCGCGGCGCTGGGCGCCGCGGCCGTGGTGCTTGTGCAGCGCGGTCGGCGAGTGTACGTTAGTAAGCGAGAGAAATGGTCAGAGTCTCAGCGACCGACGCCGGTGGCCACGCCGCACGTCGTCCGGACCGTCGGGACCCCGACCAGCACCGCCACCCTTCGCACCTACCGCGTCCAACCCAGGAAGAGGCCAGCATGAGCACATGGACCCCCGAACGCGTCGGCGGGACCCGCGAGTTCGTCCAGCTGCAAGAGCAGATCGACGAGATGCGCCAGGTCGTCGACCGCGCCCTCGGACTGCTCAAGGACCAGATCGAGACCACCCTGGCCGACGTGCCCGACCGGGTCTCCCGCCTGGAGCAGATCATCGAGCCGCTCCGGCTGACCGCTGACGACGTCGCCACCGGCGTCGAGGTCCGGATGCGCGAGACCGACGGCCGGTGGCGGCCCATCGCCGCCGCCGACATCGCCGGCGCGATCCTGGCCGGCAAGCGCGTCGTCAAGATGGTCCCCCAGGTGATCGCGTGATCCGCCGGGCGATCGACTACGCGCACCTGGTCGGGAAGTACGTTCGCCTGGAGCGCCCGGCGAACGAGAAGGAGATCGAACGCGCCAAGCGCGTCGGCGTCGACCAGGACACCGTTGGCGGCGAGGGTTTCGTGGCCGGCGTCTGGGACAGCCCGCATGGCCTGGAATCGGCGGTCGAGGTGATGATGGACTACGGGATGGGAGTGACCATCCGAGCGTCTGAGCAGGACGCCTGGCGCATCTTCGTCACCGACGGCATGGAGACCATGAGGGTGGTCGGCCGATGACCGGCACCTACGCCGCCACGACGTCGGTCTCGGTCGACAGCAGCATCCAGGAGATCCGGCGCACGATCCGGCGGTACAAGGCCGACCGGTTCGCTTACGCCGAGTCGACGACGTCGGCCACGGTCGGCTTCGAGGCCTCGGGCCGCAAGGTGCGCTTCGACCTGCCGCTCCCCGACCGGGCGAAGTTCAGGGTGACCCCGGCCGGCCGGGCCCGGACGTCGGCCGGCGCCATCGACGAGGCCCACGAGCAGGCCTGCCGGCAGGTCTGGCGGGCCCTGGCCCTGGTCATCAAGGCCAAGCTGGAGGCTGTCGAGGCCGGCATCGTCACCTTCGAGCAGGAGTTCGGGATGCACATGGTGCTGCCCGACGGCCGCACGGTGGCCGAGACCGTGATCCCCGCCATCACCACCGCCTACAACACCGGCGGCCCCCTGGAGCTGACGGCGTGAGGATCCCGAAGTGCCCGGGCTGCACCAACGCGCTGCCCTCGGGCGAGCTCTGCTGTGCTGCCTGCTGGCATTCGGTTCCCACGAGCATCCCGGGGCTGCCCCGGGTCCGCTCCTCGTTGAAGACCATGCGCAACCTGCGCCGCTGGGCCCAGCTGGAAGACGCGCACGACACGCTGCGCGCCTGGCTGGCCGAGCACCCCATCGACCGGACTCTCCCGGTCATCGCCGAGGGGTCCGGAGACCACCCGGCCAATCCCGCCTACCGCACAGGGACGTCCCGATGATCGACACCAAGACCGGCCGCATCAGCCGCGGCCCCGGCGAGCCGCCGCGCTTCATGTTCAAGGACCAGCCCGTCCCGCACAAGCATGTCCTGCGGGCGGCCTGGCTGCAGCAGCAGACCGGCTACGAGTGCGACCCCCGGACCGTGTTCCTCACCGAGCGGCTGCGCTCGGACTGGTTCCGCGAGCGGCCGGCGGCGTTCAAGGCCCACGACAGCTACTCCAAGCGCCGGGCCGTCCAGGGCCCGATGGAGATGCGGACCTCCGAGCGCAACACCTTCGCCACCTGCCACTACCAGTGGTGGTGGCGCTACGTCGAGTGGCTCACCCCGAAGCGGCCGGCCACCCCGCTCTGGTTCGGCTCCGCGGTACACGTCGCCCTGGCCGACTACTACCTCCCCGGGCTGGCCCGCGGCCCGCACCCGGCCGAGACCTTTGCCCGGGTCCTGGACGGCGATCGCAAGACCTGGGTGGTGGGGGAGCAGGGCGAGGAGGACGAGCTCACCTTCACCGACGCCCGGGCCCTGGGCATCGACATGCTGAACCGCTACGTCGAGCACTACGGTGCCGACCCGCGCTACTACGTCCTGGCCACCGAGCAGACCTTCGAGCTGCAGTTCAAGCGCGACGGCAAGGTCTTTCTGCGGTACCACCTGACGATGGACGGGCTGATCCGGGACATGGAGACGGGCCAGATCAAGATCCTCGAGCACAAGACCGCCCGGGACTTCGGCCTGCTCAAGCGGCTGCGGCTGGACAACCAGGCCGGCTCCTACTACGCCGCGGCCCCCCACGTCCTGCCGCTGGCCGACTTGATCAAGCCCGGGGAGCGGGTGTCGGGCATCGAGTACAACGTGCTGCGCAAGGCCCTCGGCGACGACCGGCCGCGCAACAGCGCCGGCGCCTACACCAACAAGCCCGAGAAGAAGCACTACCTGGAGGCGCTGGCCACCGTCGGCATCAACCCCAGCGCCAGCACCAAGCTCGACGTGCTGGAGGAGGCCGCTCGGCACGAGGGCTTGACCGTGCTGGGCGACGTGAGCAAGAGCCAGCCCTCGCCCTACTTCCACCGGGAGCCGGTCTTCCGGACCCCGGACGAGCAGACCCAGCAGCTGCAGCGCATCCAGGACGAGGCGAAGTACATGGAGGGGATGCGCTCGGGCGACCCGGCTTACCCCATCCTCAAGACCCCGGGCGACCACTGCGCCTGGTGCCCGTTCAAGCAGATGTGCGAGCTGCACGAGTCGGGCGACGACGACGCCGTCGAGTCCTTCAAGAGCGCCATCATGCAGGTCGAGGACCCCCACCTCGCCTACCACGGGAAGGCCGCCTGACCCTGACGAAAACTGTCGGACACTTACGCTAGGCTGAACGCCTACCTACCCAGGAAGGGGCCCAGATGCCCAGACCCGAGATCCACGACCTGAGGATGCCGAAGCGGCTCCGGATGGCCATGGTCGCCCCGAGCGGCTTCGGCAAGACCGTCTTCGCTGGCACCGCGCCCGACGCGCTGTTCCTGACCACCGACCCCGAGGGCACCGCGTCCGCCGCGGCGTTCGGCTCGAAGGCCAGAGAGATCGAGATCAGCAACGAGGACCAGCTGATCGACGCCTACAACTACCTCGAGCAGGGCGGCATCGACGAGCTCGGCCTGCAGTTCGTCATCGTCGACAACCTCACCGAGGTCCAGGCCATCTTCATGGCCCGGGCCATGGAGATCGCCGTCCGCGAGGGCGCCAAGAAGGGGGTCGAGCGCAGCAAGTACGTCCCCGACCAGCACCAGTACCTGACCGAGCAGAACGCCACCGTCGACTTCGTCAAGAAGATGTGCTCGCTGCCCGTGCACCTGATCTTCACCGTGCACCGCAAGGGCATGGAAGACGGCGACGGCAACGACTTCTTCTCAGCCGCGATCCGGGGCAAGCAGGGCGAGATCGCCCAGATGGTCCTGGGCTACATGAACGTGATCGGGATGGGCGAGGTGATGACCATCGAGGGCAAGGGCGAGGTCCGCCGCACCTACTTCGACCACGTCCGCCAGTTCCGCGGCAAGGACCGCTTCGTGAAGCTCGGCAAGTACCGCGACGGGCTCACCGTCCCGGCCATGATGGCCGAGCTCTACCCCAACGGCGTCGGCTCGGCCTCGGTGCCGGCCACGACCAGCACGGCCACGACCAGCGTCGAGGCCGCTCCCAAGCGCCGCCGGCGCGTCACCTCCTGACCACCAGGGCCTGGACAGCCAGGTAAGAACGAGAGAGTGCGCGCCGGGCTGGCTGGGCGCGAACGACTGATCGTCTCTCTCGTCGCCTAGGGCGACCCGGGCTGGGACCTCCAATCCACGCAAGGCCCGGGCCGCCCGACCTCCACCCTCTGACCACCCAGCACCACCCAACCCAGGAAGGGGCATCATGCCCAAGCTCGTTCGCAAGACCTCCCACGTCGAGGCCCGCAAGCCGTTCGGCGTCTACGACGGCCCCGAGCCGGAGCCGGGCAACTACCTCGGCGTCGTCAAGTCGGTCGCTCTCCGGACCTTCGACACCGGCACCCAGGCGATCAACGTCCTGGTCGAGCTCGAGGCCCCGGCCGACAGCCCGAAGGCGAAGTACAACGGCTACCCGGCCTGGACCAAGCTCTTCCTCGGCGAGAACGAGCACCAGATCGCTCGGGAGAACGCCTTCTACCAGGCGGTGTCCGGCCGCTCCGACGTCGACGTGGTCTTCGACGACAAGAGCGACAAGAAGGACTCCCCGATCACCAAGATCGGCGGGACCAGCCCGGTCGGCAAGAAGGTCCGCGTCCAGATCCAGCTCGGGGACGAGTACAAGGGCCGCCGCCAGCTGGAGGGCGACTCGATCTTCCCGGCCCTGGAGGGGGCCCCGACCGCGACCACGGTCCAGGGCGACCCGGACGCCGGCAGCGACCCGGACGAGGCCGCGGTGGAGATCACCGGGGCGGGCCAGCCGAGCACCGACAAGGCCGCGGCGAACCCCGACCACGACGGCCAGCAGGGTCAGCCGCCGGCGGACGACGTCGACTACCACGCCCTGGCGCTGCCGGCGCTGCGGACCTACGCGGCCGGCCGGGGCATCGACGCCAAGCAGCCGAAGAAGGCGCTGCTGGCAGCCCTGGACGCCCTCTCCGAGGGCGGCGACGAGGCCGGCGCCCCGACCAAGCCGAAGACCGCGGTCGAGGCCGAGAAGCTCACCGCCGAGCAGCTGCTCGCGTTCTTCAAGGACGAGTACGAGGAGGGCGACCTCGACGGCCTGGGCAAGGACGAGCTGATCGAGGAGTTCACGAGCGCGGAGCTCATCACCGCGTTCTGACCGACCGGGGCCCGCTGCCGTTGGGGGACGGCGGCGGGCCCCTTCTCCTCCCACCAGATCGGAGCACCCATGGCAGGCAAGCGCTACACCTACCCCGAGGCCGCCGTCTACACCGGCGTCAGCGAGCGGTCCCTCCGGGCGGCCTACAGCAAGGGCCTGATCAAGGGCTCCCACGTCGGGCGTCAGCGAGAGTTCACCCAGGACCAGCTGGACGCCTACCTCGAGAAGCTCTGCCAGACCCCGGACCCGCGGCTCAAGAGCAGCCGCTCGTGAAGAAGGTCATGGTCATCGGCTCCGACCTCAACGCCCTGGTGGCCGGCCTCGCGGCCGCCGACAAGGGGGCCCTGCTGCTGTTCACCCCGGTCATGCCCGGGTCCCGGCAGGCCGAGCTGACGTGCAACCAGAACGAGATCGTGGCCGCCGGCATCCCGGCCCTGGACGCCCTGGCCCCGGCCCGCGCCATCACCATCCGCCCGAGCGGCTCGCGGGAGGACTGGCCGGCCAAGGTCGGCAACCCCGCCAAGATCACCGAGCACTTCCCGCTCGAGGTGTCCACCTTCGCCGGCCACACCGGCAACGACCTGTTCAGCGCGCTGCTGCCGGTGCTGGGGCAGAGCGTCAACGGCTGGGACGCCGGCCGGGACTCGATCCGCCGGGTGGTCGACGCCTTGGCGCCCGACGCCATCATCAACACCGCCCCGCGCGCGCTGTTCTGCGAGCGCCTGGACGAGCACCTCTTCACCCGGCGGCCGGTCTGGTCCTCGGCCGACATCGGCCCCGCGGTGCCCGAGGGCGAGGTCTGGGTCAACGCCGAGGACGCGCCGGCCTGGTACACCACCTCGTGCTTCGACGGGCTGCGGATCACCCGCTGGCTGGTCAAGCCCCCGTTCGAGTCGGTGCGGGAGGACTCCTTCCCGATCTCGACCAACTGCGACTGTGCGCCGGTGGAGATGGTCCACGCCGGCGCCGAGGCCGAGTGCAACCCGGCCCTGACCCTGGCCGACGTCTACTCCCGGGCCTCGGCCGCCCTGCTGTCCGAAGAGTCCTGACCGCCCCCTACCCAGAGGACCCCCATGACTCCCGAAGAGATTGACGTTCTGATCCAGGACCTCGAGCGCGCCAACCGGCTCGTCGTCGACACCGAACGCAAGGGGATGCTGACGGTCGCTCTGCTGGTCCTGAGCGTCGGCGGCGAGATCCGCGTGCCCAAGAAGCTGATCGTCGAAGCGTCTCCCGCCCTGGTGCTCAACCGCTCCGACGACCCCGTCACCGGCGAGGCCGTCTACACCGTGCGGGAGGAGTGATGGACTTCGTCTCGCTCCACACCCACAGCACCTTCTCCTACGGCGACGGCTTCGGGATGCCCGAGGACCACATGGCCCGGGCCGCCGAGCTCGGCATCCCCGCGGTCGCCTTCACCGAGCACGGCAACATGTCCTCGGTGGTCAAGGCCGCCCAGGCCGGGGCCCGGCACGGGGTCAAGCCGATCTTCGGGCTGGAGGCCTACACCGGGCCGACCGACATGCGCGAGACCAAGAACCAGCGCAAGTGGCACCAGACGATCCTGGCCGAGAACCAGGCCGGTTACGGCAACCTGATGCAGCTGGTCGCCCGGTCATGGTCGGAGGAGGGCTTCTACCGCTGGCCCACCGTGACCGCCAAGATGCTCGGCCAGCACGCCGAGGGCCTGATCGTCACCTCCGGCTGCGCGGACTCCCTGCTGGCCTGCACGCTGCTGGGCGGCAAGGGCATCGAGCGGGGGAGCGTCCAGGCCGCGGAGCGCGTGCTCAAGAGCTACCGGGCCATGTTCGGGGACCGGTACTACCTCGAGGTCCAGCGCTTCCCCCAGCTGCAGCGCGCGCACCACCTCAACGCCCAGTACGAGCGCTGGTCGCGCGAGTTCGGCATCCCCCTGGTGGCCACCGCCGACGTGCACTACCCCTTTCCGCGCGACAACGAGATGCAGAAGGTGCTGCACGCCGCCAGCCGCAACACCGGGACGGTGGAGGCCGCCGAGGCCAGCTGGGAGTACGGCATCCTGCTGACCTACCCCGAGAGCGACTTCGAGGTCTTCGAGCACCTGTGCGGGACCGGGCTCTCCAACACGGCCGCCCGCCAGGCCATCGACAACACCGGGCTGATCGCCGACCGCTGCAACGTCGAGCTGCCGGTCATGGACCGGCTGGTCTACCCCTTCGAGGCCGACGGCGCTCCGGACGAGATCACGCTGCTGCGGCGCTGGCTGAACGAGGGCTGGGCCTACCGCGGGATGCGCGGCACCGAGGCCCGGCGCCGGGTCGAGTTCGAGCTGGACCAGATCGTGGCCAAGGGCTTCGTGTCCTACTTCCTGATGATCGCCGACATCGTGCGCTGGGCGAAGCGCCAGGGGATCGCCGTCGGCCCGGGCCGCGGGTCGGGCGCCGCGTCGCTGGTGCTGTACCTGCTGCGCGTCAGCGAGGTCAACCCCATGGGCTTCCCGCTGATGCTGTTCGAGCGGTTCATCGCCCCCGACCGCGACGACCTGCCCGACGTCGACATCGACTTCGAGAGCGAGCGCCGCGACGAGGTCCGCCAGTACGCCGTCGGCAAGTACGGGGTCGAGATGGTGGGCAACGTCGGCACCCTGACCTACTACCGGGGCAAGAACAGCGTGCAAACCGTCGGCCGGGTCTACGAGGTCCCCTTCACGGTGTGCAAGTCGGTCTCCGACATGATCGTGGACTCCGACGACGGCGACCAGGTGTCCAAGACCCGCGAGCTGTTCCCGGTCGTGGAGGAGGTCTTCCAGGAGTGGCCCCAGCTGGCGCTCGCGGAGCGCCTGGAGGGCAACGTCGTCGGCTTCGGGGTGCACGCCGCCGGCCTGGTGGTCGGCACCGAACCGCTGCACCGCTACACGACCACCTACGAGAAGCACGGGGTCGGCAAGAGCAAGAAGACCGTCCAGGTCCTCAGCGTCGACAAGTACGACGGAGAGACCCTGGGCCTGCTCAAGATCGACGCCCTGGGGCTCAAGACCATGAGCATCATCTCCACGGCTGCCCAGATGATCGGCATGACCATGGACGAGGTCTACCGGATCCCGCTCGACGACCCCGAGGTCATGGCCGGCTTCCGCGCCGGCGCGCTGGGCGGGGTGTTCCAGTTCGAGGGGTCGACGACCCACGACATCTGCGTGGAGATCCAGCCCCGGGAGTTCATGGACCTGGCCCACATCACGTCACTGTCGCGCCCGGGCCCACTTCATGGTGGCTCGACGGCCGACTTCATCCGGGCTCGGCACGGGGAGGGGCAGCGCGACGCCTACCCCGCCGCCATCGAGAGCGTCCTGGCCAGCACCGAGGGCGAGATCGTCTACCAGGAGCAGGTCATCATGCTGGCCCGCAGCGTCGGCGGCTTCGACGCCGCCGGCGCCTCCAAGGTCCGCTCCATCATCAGCAAGAAGAAGGGCCAGGCTGCCTTCGCCGAGCTCTACGACGAGTTCCTGGAGGGTGCGACAGAGCGCGGGGTCGAGGCAGAAGTGGCCGCCGCGGTCTGGCGCAAGATGGTCACCTCGGGCGCCTACAGCTTCAACGTCGCTCACGCGGTCTCCTACTCGGTGCTCTCGGTCTGGTGCATGTGGTTCCGGGTGCACCACCCGCTGGCCTACTTCTACGGCCGGCTGATGGCCAACGTGGACGCCTCGAAGGACCCCAAGACCAAGGTGCACCCCACCGAGACCATCCTCAAGGACATGGCGGCCACGACCGACATCAAGGTGCTGCCGCTCGACCCCGGGCTGTCCCGCACGGACTGGTCGGTGGAGGACGGCGCGCTGCGCCCGGGCTTCCGCCAGGTGCCGACCATCGGCGCCGACAAGGGCCAGGCCATCGAGGCCTGGCGAGCCCAGCAGGGCGAGTCCAAGAGCCTCGGCGGATTTCTGGTGGAGTGGGAGGACCTCACCGCGGTGTCGGGCGTCGGACCGACCACGGTGGACAAGCTGCGCGAGTTCGCCGAGGACCCCGACCCGTTCGGCACCGGCCGGATCGGCCGGAACATCAAGGCCATCGTCGACTGGCTGCCCGAGTCCGGGGACGACAGCATGGTCGCCCCGACGAAGATGTCGACCGACATCCCCTACGCCGCCGGCGAGTGGGGCGGGGTGCTGCTGGGCCTGGTGCACGAGGTGCAGCACAAGGACCTCTACGAGAGCCACCGCAACCGCACCGGCAAGGTGCTCGACCCGGCCGACGTCAACGAGCCGCACCTCTCCCGCTCGGTCTCGCTCTACTGTGAGGACACGCGCGGCCGGTTCAAGGTCAACGTCTCGCGCTTTTCGATGCCGAAGTACGAGGCGGAGATCAACCGCATCACCCCGGGCCGGACCTACGTGCTGGCCGCGGTTGGCAAGAGCCGGTTCCCGGGCAAGACCACCTTCTGCAACCAGATGTGGGCCATCGAGCCCGACGACGAGGAGTGACATGGAGAACACCCAGCGAGCGCTGGAGGTGATCGTCGAGAACGCCGTAGAGCGTCTGCTTGAGGAGGTCGACGAGAAGGCCCGCGGGCGCTTCACCGACAAGGACATCCAGGGGGCGCTGGCCGACGTCGAGCTGCAGGACAGCTGGCAGGACTGGGTCGACGATGGCGAGGACCAGCGTCCGCCGGCCCACCCGACTCAGGAGGGCTGATGCACCAGGACAAGATGGCCGCCCACTTCGGCCGGCGCCCCTACAACGCTGCGATGCGCCGCCGGCAGGTCCGGCGGGACCTACGGCACGCGGCCGAGCTGGGCCGGCTGCGCCGGCGCGAGCAGCGTGCCCGAGCGCGTGAGGGGCTGCGGGGTCCGTGGGAGAGGGCCAAGGCGTCGATGACGCGCTTCGTGTTGGTCATGCGGGGTGTCGCGCACCAGCACTACGTCCAGAGCGACTACACCGAGGCCCGCTGATGGGCGCGAGCGTGCGGGTCGAGCGCAAGGCCGAGGACAAGAAGGCGGGCATGACCCTGGACGAGCTGGCGGCGTTCGTCCAGGAGGCCATGCGGCACGACGTGCCGGGGGACACCCGGATCACCGCGCTGGCGGGCTTCCGGGCCCAGCTGCAGGCCGTGGGGACGGCCTGATGGCTCTCCGAGCGATCAACGCCGACGACTGCGAGCTGGTCGGCCAAGATCACTGGCTGGTCGAGACCAAGGACGAGGACGGCCACCACTACCACCTCTTCGAGGACGACCCGTGGGTGCCCGAGGTCGAGCCGCCGGGCGTCGGCCGGCGCGAGGAGGAGGTGCCCGATGGCGCTGGAGCGTGACGACCTGGTCCGCCTGGTCGCGCTGGAGCTGCGCAACGGCGGCAGCGCGGAGACCATCGTCGACGAGGTGCTGGTGCCGGCGCTGGCGGCGATGCAGAGCCCTCGCTCGGCCATCGACGTGATGTGGCAGTCCTGGCAGGCCAGCCGGGACAGGCAGATCGAGATCATCAACCGCCTGCGCGCCCTCCTTGACTCGAAAGATCGTCAAGACTAGATTCATTCGCGGTAGGTGACCCTGGCCCCAGCCCCTCTTCCCCGAGGCTGGGGCCCTGCCATCTACCGACCACCTACCCCGTGGACAGGACACCTCCATGACCATGACCGCTGCGGCGTCGTTCCAGGCCTTCCTGACCGGCGCCAAGATCATCAACGGCTTCGACCGCTCCTCGCGGGTCTTCGGCGACCTGCCCGTCCAGCTGTGCTGGACCTCCTGGATGGACCCCGGCGTGCACACCGGCTTCGCCATGGTGCTCTACGCCACCGCCGGCCCCTCGGACGCCCGGGCCACCGACATCGCCCAGCACTACGACACGACCATGAAGCGCATCGGCGTGGCCGGCTGGCCGGGCGGGGAGCCGGGCGCGGTCCAGGGCGGGCTCCCCGACCTCTGCAGCGCCGCGCTGCTGGCCGTGCACACCGAGCTGCTCACCGGCGACGAGAACGGCCAGGTCCGCACCGCGGTGTCCCGCGTCGGCCGGCTGGGCGCGGTGTTCGCCGGCAGCCCGTTCTGGGACGCCAGCCCGCCGGACGACCCCTCGGACGGGACCCCGCACATCGGAGCCGCCGGCATCGGCGCCGAGAGCTTCATCAACCTGCGCTCCGAGCGCGACCGCGACTACCTCTCCCCGGTCCGAGTACGGTCGGCGTTCGGCTACGCGCTCGAGGAGGAGTACGGGGTGGCCATGGACAGCCAGCAGCCCGGGGACGCCAAGAGCGCCTTCTCCGACATCCGCACCAAGCGCGCCGGCATCTACATCCCCGGGCCGGACCACGTCCGCGACGCCTTCGCGCACGCTCTGCTCGCCATCAGGAGGAACGGATGACCGTCTTCGTCTGCCCGCAGTGCCGTCGGCAGTGGGAGAAGCGGCCCCTGACCCGCTCCCACGCCTTCCCGCCCGACCACAAGATCCCGCCCCGCGGCGAGCCCGTCACCATCTTCGGCCGCTGCCCCGGTACGCCCGTGGAGGTGTGACCCGTGCTCCACCTTCCGCACTCGTTCGACTCGCCGGCACCACAGCCGTGGTGCACCTGCTGGTCGTGGCCGATCCACGACCACCCGACCGGCGCCACCGAGATGCTGCAGCTGAACCCGGAGTGCCCGCGGCACGGACAGGTTGCCGACCCGTCTCGGTGGATGCGGATGGACGCGACCTGGATCGCACACCTCCTCGCCGCCGCCGGCAGCGTTGACCGCCTGGTCCAGCTGCGCGTCGACGTCACCGCCAAGGTCGGCGCGAAGCTCGGCTGGCCGCCACACCTCAACCCGTTCCCGAAGAAGGTGTGAGCCCGTGCTGACCCCCGAGCACGCCGACTTCCTCGCCACCCAGGGCATCTCCGAGGCCACCCTGACGCTGCAGGGCATCTACTCCATCACCGAGGTCGACCAGCTGCCGGCCGACTTCGCCTGGGCCGGCGAGCGCGCGGTGCCCGCCATCGCGTTCCCCTGGATCACCCCGTCTGGGCGCCACGTCGTCCAGCTGCGGCCGGACACCCCCGTCGAGGTGCCGGAGGAGGACCGGCCGCGGAAGTACCTGTGGCCCAAGGGCTCGGGCTCGCCCATCGGGGTGGCCCGGCACGACGACCAGAGCGACCTGGTGTTCTTCGTCGAGGGGACCAAGCAGTCCCTGGCCGTGGCCAGCCACGTCTCCGAGGGCTCGGTCTACGCCATCGCCGGGTGCCGCACCTGGTCCGAGGACGGGGTGCCCGTGACCGACCTGGACGTCGCCGAGGGCCACCAGGTGCTGCTGTGCTTCGACGCCGACGTCGAGACCAACCCCGACGTCTGGGAGGCCGCTTCGAAGTTCACCGAGGCCCTGCGCGCCGAGGGCGCGTCGGACATCTCCTACCTGATGGTCCCGGGCGGGGCCAAGGTCGGACTCGACGACGTACTCGGCTCCCGGGACCCCGAGCGCCGCGGCGCCTACCTGCAGCGCCTGGTCGACAGCGCCAGCTCCAAGCTGCCGAAGAAGCCCAAGAAGAAGGCCCCGTCCCCGCGGGCCATCGGCACCCCGGACCGCCCCAAGATCGAGGTCAACGCCGACCGGCATCTGGTGATCAACCAGATCCTGGCCGCGCTCAAGCGCTGGGACGGCACCCGGCTGTTCAACTACGGCGGCGTGCTGTCGGAGCTCCGCGGCTCCGACGTCGACCCGCTCAACCGGGACAAGTTCTGCGCCGTGCTGGCCGAGGGCTCGACGTGCGTCTCCCTCAACCCCCAGGGCTTCCCGACCTACCAGTGGCCCGACGGGCCCACCCTGGGCGCGGCCATGACCAAGGCCGACGAGTTCACCGAGCTGGCCCGGGTCTCCCGGATGCCCATCGTGCGGGCCGACGGGACGATCTGCGCCACCAGCGGGTACGACGCCGAGACCCGGACCATGGTCATCCTCCCCGACGAGCTCGAGGGCCTGGAGGTCCCCGAGCTTCCCACGCCCGAGGACGTCGAGGCGGCCGCGGAGCTGCTGCTGGAGGACTGGCTGGTCGACTTCATGCCGTCCCTGCCCACGCCCTCGGACCGGGCCAACCTGCTCGGGCTGATGCTCACCCCGCTGATCCGCGGCCTGGTGCCGCTGGTGCCCCTGGCGGTGGTGGACGGCCTGCAGGCCGGCGTCGGCAAGAACCTGCTGGCGGACCTCCTGGCCCTGCTGGTGACCGGCACGACCGCCCAGCCCCTGCCCTACGCCCGCGACGACGAGGAGGTCCGCAAGGTCATCACGTCGGCCTTCCGCTCGGGCGCCGAGCTGTTCCTCTTCGACGAGGCCCACGTCGTCGAGGGCGCCAACTTCGCCCGGGCCCTGACCTCGATCACGTACAAGGACCGCGTGCTCGGCGTGAGCAACATGGCCGAGTACCCCAACAACGTGACCTGGGTCAGCCTGGGCAACAACGTGGTGGTCAACGGTGACATGAGCCGGCGGGTCTACCGGATCGCCCTGCACTCCACGGTGGCCAACCCCCAGGACCGGCCCGAGGTCGCCTTCCACCACCCCGACATCCGGGCCTGGACGCTGGTGCACCGCACCGAGCTGGTGAGCGCCCTGCTGACCCTGATCCGGGCCTGGTACGTGGCCGGCGAGCCCGGTCCGGCCGAGCCCATCTCGTTCGGCTCGTTCGAGCGCTGGGCCAAGATCGCCGGCGGCGTGCTGCACCTGGCCGGCATCGAGGGCTTCCTGGGCAACCTGGTCGGCTGGCGCTCGGAGAGCGACTTCGAGCGCACCTACTGGAGCGACCACCTCCAGTGGCTGCGCGAGTCCTTCGGCGACCAGGCGTTCACCACGCGCCAGGTGCAGGCCCTGCTGGCCGCGGACCCGGTCAACGCCGAAATGCCCCCGCGGATGGCCGATCCGACCCTCAAGGGCTTCTCCCGCGAGCTCGCCCAGGTCTACAGCAAGCACCGCGACCGCATCGTCAACGGCCTTCGGCTCGGCAAGAGCCAGCAGACCGGCCATGGTCGAGTGACGAAGTGGACCGTCTCCGACGTGATCGAGCCCGTTTCGGAGGTTCGGGAGGTTTCCCCCTCCGAGGGGAAACCTCCGCTCGAAGGGGTCCAAATCGCCGGTTTTCGGCCCGAAAACGCTGAAACTGCGGGGCTGAATGGTTCGGGAGGTTCGGGAGGTTACGGAGGATCGGTACACCCCACCTCTCCCGTGCACACACGCAGGCGTGTGCGTGCGGGCGTGCGCGACCCGGTGATCGGCCCAACCTCCGCAACATCCAAACCTCCGGTTATCTCTTACGAGGTCGCCGACCTCAACGGCCGCTCCCATGAGCAGGTCAGGGCTAGATTCGTGCGAGCAGAGCAGATAGGGTAGAAACATGGCGAAGTTGAAGGACATCGAGCCCATCGGGGTCGGGCTGGTGAACGTCCAGGACGTCTACCGGACGCTCGACGGTCTGAGCGGGGACTACCGCTCCCGGGACCTGTACGAGCGCTACTGCGAGGCGGCCAGGGACGCCCGCCGCACGCCGGCGAGCATCAACATGTTCAGCCGCGAGCTCACCCGGATCGGCCTCCGCCGGTTCGTCACCCGCAACATGGCCACCTGGACCGTCCAGCCGGACGTCGTCCTCCGGGCCGTGGCCCAAGAGCTGGGAGTACCGAAGTGAACAGCGACCAGGACCGTTCAAGTTACGACGGGCGCCACGAGTTCGACCCTGGCTGGACCGGCATGAGCGTCCAGTGCAACGCCCTGGTGACGCGCCTAGGCGACACCGACATCTGCGACCTGCCCCGGGAGGCGCACGTCGTCGAGCCCGAGGCCACCGAGGACCTCGTGGTCGACTTTGAGGGCGCCCCGGTCAAGAAGCTGAGCCTGGTCACCACCAGCCGCGGTCTGACCTACGCCGTGGAGGGCGGGGAGGTCTTCCGCACCGACATCCCGCTCCCCACCGGCGAGACGGCCTGGGACGCCCACGTCCGCACCGCGCTGGCCATCGTCGGTGGGTAAGCCGCGACTGCCCCTGGTCGAGCGGATGCGCCGGACCGTGGATGCGGACCTCAAGAGACGGGGCGCAGCCATAATGCCTGCGGACCGCGTCACGATGTGCGACCTGCTCACCGAGGCCGCCGACCGCATCGAGCTGCTCGAGTCGGTCGAGGACCCCGTCCAAGAGGACCCCGAAGGAGACCCCGATGCCTGAGACCACCGAACCCCGCCAGCCCGCGCCCGGTGCCTGGCCCACGCCTCAGCAGTGGGTGTGGATGTGGGAGGACGCCTCCCCGGATCGGCGCCTGGAGATCGCCCGCCAGGTGCTGACCCAGGGCCAGAAGGCGGTCGAGTGCTTCTCGCACGACCACACCCGCCGCATCGTCGAGCTGCAGCACCAGCTCGACACCGAGCGCACCGTGGCCCACAAGGTGTCGTCCGCGCTGGGCGCCACCACGCGCCGGCTCAAGGAGCTGGTGGAGTCGCTGGTCACGACCGTGCCGCAGCTGGACGACCACTTCTACGAGCACGTCCGGCTACCCCCGGACGAGATGCCGCGGATGGACTACAACGAGATCGGCGCCGCGGCCGCTCGACGTGCGGACCTGATCAGGGCCGGGGTGAGCGACGAGGACCTGGTCCAGGCCGAGGCGGCCACGGCCATCCTCGCCGCCCAGGACGGTGCCGGCCCGCTGCCCATGGTCGAGGTGCAGGAGCCCGAAGGTGCGGCCGAGGTGCCGCCACACGAGCACACCGAGCACGGTTGCTCGGTGTGTGGTGGTCACGACTAGTGCTGTCGCTGCTGGCCCAGGAGACCGCGAAGAAGGAGCGGCTGGCCCGGGCCTTGGAGGCCGTGCTCCAGCACGCCGACGAGATGACCGCCCTCAGCAGCCCGACCGGCCCCGGCCTACGCCGTCTGGTCGAGCGGGCCCTGGGTGTAACGAAGCCGCCGGCTGCAGCGATAGACCAGGTGAGAGGGGCAACCCAGGCCCCTCCGGAACGAAAGGCCACACCATGATCCGTCGCACCGCCGCCCTGGTCGCCCTCACCGCCGTGCTCGCCGGCGTCGGCCTGGCCAGCACCGCCACGCACGCCGACGCCGGCGCGCGCATCAAGGGCGGGGAGGTCACCCAGAGCGCGCGCATCTGACCCCCGCCCGCACGAACCGCGGCCCTTGCACCCTGACCGGTGCGGGGGCCGTTCGCGTTACCCTGACGCCATGACCTTCTCCCAGTCCGTCGACGTCCTGCCCGACCAGCTCGTGCACGAGGCCGTCGACCCGATCAAGCGGGCCGGCCTCTCTCCGGAGCACGCCCGCCTGTTCGACGCCGGGGTGGTGGCAGCCGAGGCGGTGCGCCGAGCCCACTGGGAGCACACCGCCATCCGGGTCACGATCACCGGCTGGGTGCCCGTCGGTGAGGGCGGGATGTCCGGTCTGAACATCGGCATCGGTCCGATGCCTCCGCTGGCGGGCGAGATGCCCGGACCGATCACAGGCCAGAAGGTGACCGGGTCCTGGGAGCCCTCGACCATGCCGACCAAGCTCGATCGGCCGGGGGCCGTGGTCTGATGGCCGTCTACGACCCGCTGAACAGCGCGAAGAACCGCGGGCCCTCGGAGTACGGGGGCTCGGCCGGCACGCCGCAGCCGTTCGCGGCCGGGCACGAGGTGCTCACCCCCGCCGAGAAGCGCCGGATCGTCCAGCAGGAGACCATGGCCTCGGCCGGGGTGATGGAGGACCTGAGCCCCACCGACGACCACTACGACGCCGTGCTCGAGCTGCAGGAGAAGCGCCGCCACATCTACGCCAGCGGCCACACCCTCGACGACGCCTTGTCGTAGAGGTCCCACACCCAGGAAGGCCAGACCACGTCCAGGTACCGCAAGAAGCCCGTCGAGATCGAAGCCCGGCAGTTGGCCGGCACCCCTGCCCAGATGCACGACGTCTACCAGTGGGTGGAGCAGAACACTCAGGGGTCGTTCGACCCGGACATCGCTGAGTTGCCAGCCTCGGGAGTCAGCATCGACCCAGGAACCGGCTTCATGCTGATCGCCACTCTCGAAGGTGTCATGCAGGTCAAGCCGGACGACTGGATCATCCGGGGCGTGCAGGGTGAGTTCTATCCGTGCAAGCCCGACATCTTCAAGGCCACGTACGAGCCGGTCACTGGGCTGCCGCCCGGTCCGCCTCCGCCTCCGCCGCCGCCCCCGGGTCGGATGGTCGGGTGATCGCCACCGAGCCGACCCCGGTCATGCTCAGCGCCGCCCTGGTCTACGCCAGGGCGGCGCTGCCGTTGGAGGGGTGCGGGGTGTTCTTCTACCCCGACCAGCGCTTGGCCGTCGGGGCCGGCGGCCGGCCCATCACCGGGGTGCCGATGTTCGTGGCCATCCCCAACACCGCGGCCGACCCGGCCAGCTCGTTCGAGTTCGACTACCTGACCATGGCCCGCCGCATCGGCCTGGCCTACTGGGGCGTGCCCGCCGGCCAGGTCCAGCTCTGGCACGCCCACCCCGACACCTCCGGGCCCAGCCCCGAGGACCACGCCATGGTCGACCAGCTGGCCGCGGCGATGGCCGGCCACCCCACCTGGGGCGTCGCCCTCGAGCACCGGCTGCTGTCCCTGGGCGACGAGACCTGGTGGAGCTACACCAGTGCGGTGGCAGAGAGGACGATGAGGGCATGACCGAGCTCCAGCACATCCGCGAGGTGAAGACCGCGCTGCCCAGGCGGATCGTCGACGGCGACACCTGGTGGTGCTACGTCGACCTCGGCTACCGCCAGCTCGGCTACTTCGAGTTCCGGCTGCACGGCTGGGACACCCCCGAGAAGCAGGGCCCGCTGACCACCGAGCTGGAGCGCCAGGTGGCCCGCAGCGCCGCTGCGGTGGCCACCGCCTGGTGGAATGCCCAGATCCAGGCCGGCGACCGGCGCATCCTGATCCAGTCCGAGAAGGACCCCGAGAAGTACGGGCGCTGGCTGGGCGTGCTCTGGGCCGAGACCGCGAGCGGCCAGCGCTTCCCCCTGGGCGAGCACCTGGCCATCCTCGGCCTGGCCGTGCCGAGCGATGGCACCGCCGGCACCCGCTGGCGGGACGTCCATGGCTGACTCGCCCGAGGTCGTCGAGCTGGAGCGCGCCATCACCGGGGCGGTCGAAGGCACGCTGGTGACGAAGTGGACGGTCCTGGCCGAGGTCATCGACGACCAGGGCGAGACCTCGTTCCAGTCCATCGTCAGCGACAGCATGTCGCTCTGGGACCAGCTCGGCTTCCTGGCGTTCCAGACCCGGTTCAAGGAGCAGATGGTCGAGCGCGCGAGCGACGACTGATCGGCTAGCCTCTCCCCGAACAACGTTCCTCAACCCCAGGAGAAGGCCATGCCCCAGACCCAGACCATCGACGAGACCGTCCAGCCCGGCGAGACCACCCGCGAGTGGTGCCAGCGCGTGCACCCCGAGTGGAACGTCAAGGACACGGGCCGCATCAAGATCAGCTACGTCGAGGCCTACGACAAGGCCCAGGCCGGCAAGGCCTGACCCGCACCACCCGGACGCCCGGTCTCCCTCGCGGAGGCCGGGCGTTCGTGCGTCGGAAGGTAACCTCGGGCCCATGAGCACCGAGGGGCGCCAGACCTTCCGCCCCGACGGCCGGCCGCGGCCACGGCGCAAGAGCAACGCCCGGGTCCCCGACCGCTACCAGCAGCTGATCGACGGCGTGATCACCATCGACGACCTGGACGAAGAGGAGATCATCCGCGGCCAGCTGCGCGACCAGAACGGCCACTTCTCCGGGCACCCGCCCCGGGCCATCCCCTGGACGCTGCACGACGCGCTGCGGGCCACGATGGAGAAGCGGATGCAGCGCAAGCTGATGTCCTCCCTTCCCGAGGTGCTGGACTCCCTGGTCCGCACCGCGCGCTACGACCGCTCGGGGGCGGCCCGGGTCGCCGCGGCGCAGCTGATCCTGGACCGCACGCTGGGCAAGGTCCCGGACAAGGCCGAGATCACCACCACGGTGACGGCGAAGTGGGAGGACGCGGCCAAGGGCGGCCGGATCTTCGTCGACCTGGACGCCGACGTCGTCGACGCGGACGTGGTCGAGCCCGAGCCCGAGGCCACCGAGGAGACCACCGAGGAGACCACTCCCCCGCCCCTCCCCCGCGGCACGGTGGAGATCGAGGCGGCGCCGGCGAAGGCGCCCGCGCGACCGAAGACGGGCGTCGTCATCTAGTTGCTGCACAACTCTGTCCATGTGGTGTACGGTCATGCCCATGTCACAACCACCTGAGCCCACACCGATTCAGTACGCCGCGGCTGACCTCGCTCACGCCGACCTGCAGCGCACCGAGGCCCGGGAGCGGCTGATCACCCACGTCCGCGAGGCGGCCGGCCTCGGCGTCCCGGTGGCCGAGCTCGCACGACAGGCCGGCGTCCGCCGGCTGACCATCTACGCCTGGCTGGAGGGGTCCCGATGACGCGCCGCGACGACCAGCAGAGCCGGTACTACCTGACCGAGAAGGGGGAGGCCGCCCTGGGCGGACGCGCCGAGGTGACGGTCAGCCCCGCCGCCGTCACCCTGGTCGAGCACGAGAAGCACCGCGGCAGCTCCAACGGTGGGACCTGCATCCTGACCGGTCGCCCGGACCCTGCCGACCACTGCCTGGCGTACACCCAGGCCGCCGAGATCATCCGGCTCACCTCTGAGCTGGAGCAGCAGCACGCCGAGGCCCGCCTGGCGTCCGCCGGTTTGCGCCGGCTGCTCGCCGGCGTGGCGAGCGCTTGGCTGGACAAGGGCCGCGCCCCGCGGGTGCACGAGCAGGCTCAGGAGCAGCTGCTGCGCGACTGGCCCGTGCTGGCCCGCGCCGTCGCTGCTGTCGCGGCTGCGGACGGCAAGCTGCGGTTCCGCGAGCCCGTGGACCCCGACTGGACCGCCGAGGAGACCGGAGACCCTGACGTTGAGGGGCAGTACCGGTGACCGGCCGGCAGCCGGCGCGCGGACCTCCTCGAGCACGAGGGGCCACGACCGCACGACCACACCCACCCACTCGGGGAGCGAAGGCAAGACCATGAGACTCGCACGAACCATCCTGCTCGGCGTCCTGGCCGTGCTGCTGACCGGCACCGCGGCCACCGCCAGCGCCAGCACCACCTACATCCTGACCGGCTCGAAGGCCCAGGAGCCGACCCTCTACCGGGGCTTCCCGAACGCCGTGGCGCGCGACGTCGCCGCGGCGCCCAAGGGCAGCCGGATCACCATGACCATGTACCTGCTCGACGACGTCGCCGTCACCGACCAGCTCATCGCCGCCCACAAGCGCGGCGTGCTCGTGCGGGCCGCCATCAGCCGGGCCGCGGCCAAGAGCGCCCAGGTGGTGCGGCTGCGCAAGGAGCTCGGGAGCGACAAGCGCAAGCCGTCCTACGTCTTCACCCCGCGGGCGTCCGGCTTCGGCCCGACCGGGGAGCTGCACGCCAAGCTGGTCACCCTGTCCCAGACCGGCAGCCAGCGCTACGTCTCCTACTTCGGCTCGGCGAACCTGGCCTACACCAACATCGGCGGCAGCTGGAACGAGGCGCAGCGGGTCGCGGACAACAAGACGATCTACGACGGCCTGGTGGCCTACGGGCTGAACGCGGTCACCGACCGCAACCAGCCGCACTACAACCGCACGGTGAAGGCCGGCCCGCTCACCCTGCACCTGATGCCGGGCGGCACCCGCCAGCTGCGCACGCAGCTGGACCTGGTCAAGCCCGGGAAGGGCTGCGAGCTCCGGGTCAACGAGTACATGTGGTCGGGGGCCAGCAGCACCCTGGGCGACGCCCGCAAGCTCAAGTCGCTGGCCGCCAAGGGCTGCAAGGTCTACGTCGCCATCAACTGGCAGACCGGCATCAAGGTGCTGGCCAGCCGCGAGGTCCTCAAGGAGCTGGTCGGCGCGAAGAACGTCCAGGTCCGCAACAGCCGGATCGTGGGCGGCGCCATCGTGGTCGGCACCTACACCCACGTCAAGGGCGCCCTGTTCGCCTACGGCGGCCACAAGGTGGTCTTGTCCGGCTCCCAGAACGAGAAGGCCTCCGGGCCCTCGGAGAACGCCGACATCGCCGCGGTCCGCCGCGACGACGTCACCGCCTACAACGCCTACAACGGCTTCTTCGGCCGGCAGTGGGCGAAGTCGGCGCCGATGACCAAGGTCCCGAGCGTCAGCAGCGCGGCGCGCAGCATGGACCGCGACGAGGTCGACCCGCCGGAGACCGACACGGCCGAGTAGGCTGGTCAGCGCTCCTCGTTCGGGCACAGCAGAGCCCCCGCCATTGGATCGTGGCGGGGGCTCTGCGCTGCTCAGGACTCGCGCGGACCGACGCTCTTGCGCACCATCTCGTAGCCCGCCCCGGCCGCCCGGTCGAGCACGACGGCGCGGCCCTCGGCCACCGTCTTCATCCCGTCGGCGATCTCCCGGGCGGTGAGCCCGTGGTGGTGGTAGAGCCACCGCCAGGTGTTGGCCATCCGCTCGGCCTGCTTGCTGGCCTCGGCCTGGGCGGCGACCTTCTTGGCCAGCGCCGCGCCGGCCGCGCGCCAGAGCTCCTCGACGCTGGGGGCCTCGATCCCGACCTCAGGCGACATGGATGACCACCACGATGACCAGGCCGGTGACCTCGATGGCCAGGAACATTTGGATCCAGGTCAGCACGGGGCTGGCCACCTGGGCCCGCCGCGTCCGCACCAGCACCCCGCCCTCCCAGGTCTCGGTCTCCTGGGTGTGGTCGTTGGGCTTCCACGCGGACACGATGGTGATCAGCGTCGCCCCCACGAGGGCGAGCAGGCTCACGATCACGACGGCGATCTGGGTGAAGACGTTCATGCTGCGCTCCCGGGGAAGGTCGGGGGACGCCAGCCGAGCCGGGGTCCCCACTTGTCGATGTCGGTGATGGGGCCGGCGGAGATCATGCCCTGCTGGTACCGCCCGGTCTTGGCGTTGTAGTCGGTCGAGATGATCATGTCGTCGCCCAGTGACAAGGCGACGTGGTTCTCACCCCAGAACACCAGGGCGCCCCGCGGCGGGGTCTCCTTGCCGGGGTGCCGCTCGCCGGGGGCCTCCCAGTGCTGGCGGGCGGTGTCGTAGCCGCTCCCGAGCCCGTAGGCCAGGTTCATGTACCGCTCGCACCGGTTCCACACCCGTTCCCCGGGCGCCCCGTCGGTGGCGTCGGCCTGCCGCATCCAGGCGATGGCCTGGGCCACGGTCCGGGGGTTCTTCTGCTGGTCGAAGCTCGCCGGCGAGGTGCCGCCGCCGGTGACCTCGCCCGGGGCCGCGGCGAAGGTGACCACGACCGGACGGTGGTCGGACCCGCGCGGAGCCAGGGTGGCCTGGCTGGTCGGGGATGCGCCGGCGGCCCAGACGTCGTCGAGCGTCGCGGTGCCGTGGGTGTTCAGCTGGCCGAGGCTCTGCCAGCTGGCGACCGCGCCGACCGCGGCCATGGCCGTCGAGGTCGACGACGACACCTTCCACGGGTCGTTGAAGTCCCCGGTGACCAGCACGGTGGCGCCCAGGGCCCGCTTCTCGGCCACGACCCGGGTGACCGCGGCGAGCTGCCGGTCGTAGGCCGCGCGCCGCTTCGGGCCCGCGGCCTTGCTGACCAGCATGTGGGTGTTGACCACGTAGAAGACCGCGCTCGAGCTCTTGTCCCGCAGCTGGGCCCAGACGATGGACTTGGGGCCCGCCGAGCGGCTGCCGTCGACCGGGGAGTACTCGACCCGCACGCCCTCGGGCAGGGCCTTGACCACGCCCTGGTCGACGATCATGTACCGCTTGGGGTCGTACATGATCGGGGTCGCGGTGTTGTTGCTGGTCATCTCCCAGCCGGCCGTCTTGCGCAGCCGGACGCGCACCGCGGGGGACACCTCCTGCAGCCCGATCACCGCGCTGGTCTTGGCCATCTCGGCCAGGCCGGCGTGGACGTTGGCGAAGGCGTTGCCGTAGCGCACGTTCCAGGTGGCCACACCGCCCTGCACGGTCCCGCCCCCGGCCGGGCACGCCGGGATGGGCTCGGTGGTCGCGGGCGGCAGAGAGCCCGCCTCCGTGCCGCCCACGGCCGCCAGGAGCCGCCGGGCGTCGCTCTCCCAGCGTCCGTACCGGTCCGGGTGTCCTGAGCGCTCCACGGCCTGCGCCGCGTCGTTGATGCTCATCTGCTCCCAGCCCTGCACCCCCTGCAGCTGGGTGAGGAACCAGCGGGCCCCGTAGGTGACGTCCAGGCGCTGCTCGCGGGTGCCGTTGCTGTCGATCAGCTGCCACGGCCCGAGGGAGGACCCCTCGCCGTAGTTCAGGTTGCGCGGCCCGTTCGGCCCGGACTCCTGCATCCCGGCGGCCAGCGCCACGACGGCGGCGCGGTCGTCGAGCCCGGCCGCGGCGACCTCGCGTACGACGACCTGGGCGATGGACTTGTTCTCGGGGGTGAAGCCCGGCCGCTGGGGGCTGCCGGTGCTGGTGCTGATGCTGGCGAGCTTGGGGTCGAACGGCTCGGCCTCGGGCGGCGGCGCGTCCGGCACGGGGTTGTCCGGGGTCACCGCGTTGGTGGGGCAGCACGAGGCGATGGCCAGGGCCCGGCGCCGGTCGCTCTCGACCCGCCAGCCGGTCTGCCAGCTGGAGTCCTCCCCGGTCTTGGTGTTCTCCCCCAGGTTGTCGACCCAGCCCATCACCGTGCCGATGCCGCCCATGACGGTGCGGTAGACCTCCGGCACGCTGGGGGCGTCGCCCTCGGTGAAGGCGTGCAGCACCTTGCCGACGTCGCCGAACTTCTCGCCCACACTGTAGGCCGCGGGCACGCTAGGGTCGGGCCCGCAGACGACGTCGACCTCGTCCATGTTGAAGGCGACCATGCCGACCACCAGCACGCCGGCGACCCCGGCGGCGATGCCGCGTCCGAGGTTCATCGGCGGTGCTCGAGGGCCAGGCTGACCAGCCGCATCACCCCGGCGACCACGAGCAGAACCAAGCCGATGGCCACCGCGACCTTGGCCATCGGGCTGCCGCCGCCGATGTTGATCATCTTGCCGGCCCCGACCATCATCCCGATCCCGGTGGCGGCCACCCAGGTCGAGCGCCGGTAGCGCTTCTTCGCCGTCCAGCTGCTGGTGGTCACGGTCGCGCCCTTGACCGTCCGGGTGACGGGGCGGCTCTCCCGGACCTGGATCGTGCGGCCGTTGACGACCCGGGTGTGCGCTCGGCGGGTGTGCGTGCTCATTCGCTCTCTCCGTAGCCAGGGATGTGGGTGAGGTGCTCGTTGCGGCCGACCAGCGCGGGCTCGGGCCGGACCTTCCGGCGCGGGCGGGGCCGCGGTGCCGGGACCGCCGCCTCGAGCTCGCTGGCCGGGACCAGGCGCCGGCGCACGGGCTCGGCGACCAGGGGCTTGACCGGGGCCGGCTCGGGCACCGCGGTGATGGCCTTCGGCCGCCGGCGGCCGGGCAGCCGCGGGGTCTTGACCACGGCGCCGTCGCGCTCGAACTTCGGGCCGCGGTAGGTGAGCCGGGACAGGTGGACGTGCCGGTTGTTGCCGGCGCCGGCGATGTTGAACATCGGCTGCAGGGCGTGGATCTCGGCCGACTCCCAGTCGCGCGCCGCGGGCTCGCCGGCGAACACCCCGGAGGTGGTGTGGTCGACGTGCTTGGCCCACCAGCTGCAATCGGTCTCCCCGCACCCGGGGAACGGGCAGCGGCCCTTCCAGATGTCGTCGCGGCGGTGCTCGGCGTAGCGCCGGTCGCGCTTGTTGGTCTCGCCCGAGTAGATGTGCACCGGCCGCCCCTTGACCAGCCCGTAGGCCCGGTAGCCGTAGTGGGGGCGCTGGCCGTTGCGCAGCTCGCGCGCCAGGTCGCGGGTCATCATGTTCTCCGGCAGCTTGCCGGTGGTCATCAGGTGACGGACGTGGGTCTTCCCGACATCGGCGGTCCGGAACTTCATCCGGACCCCTTCTTCGGTGACGTAGTAGCCGACTCCGCGCATATCGAAGGGAATGCTGGAGCAGGGCACACCTTCGTTCTCCCCAATTCCCAGAACGGCCTTCGTGTCCTCGGCAGAGGTCTGGCGAAGAGATGCCCGGAACTGGAATGCCTTGCGAATCCCACCGATCTCCTGAACGGTGGCGACCTGCACGCTCATCCAGACGAAATCCTTGGTACTGCGGCCCTGGGACATGTAGACGCCCATGTCAGTCTTCGCCATTCCGGCCTGGAAAAGCGGCGCGACGTCGAGGCCCTCGTCGATAATGGTGAGCACGCCGGGCATCTCGTCGGTGGGGTCGTCCAGGTCCTCGCCCGGGGGCAGCATGTCCTGGCGCTCGTGCAGCTGGCGGCGCAACGTGGCGAAGTGGGCCTCGGCCTCGGCCAGCGTGGTCATGTACGAGGCCACCTTGATGTGGCCGTCGCCGAAGGTCTTCCCGACCCAGCCGCGGAACCACTTCATCTCGCCCTTGGGGTCGATGACGTGCACCAGGGTCGGGGTCTGGTCACGGACCAGGTCGAACCAGAGGTTCCAGGTGAACTTGCTCTTGCCGGCCCCGCTGGCCGCCCCGACCAGCAGGTTGAAGCCGTAGGGGACCGTGGCCGCCTTGCCGTCGTTCTGCCAGCCGAAGGACAGCGAGCTGGTGCCCGAGGGCGGCAGGTCCAGCACCGAGCGGGTCTCGGCCAGGGGGCTGGTCTTCCAGAAGGTGACCCAGCCGGCGCCGTCCCCGACGGGGCTGATGGAGACCTCCTTGCAGTCCATGACCCCGGTGAGCACGCCGGTGGCGGCGTCGGCGGAGATGCGGGCCATGTCCCCGCCCAGGGAGCCCGGGGAGACGAAGGCCCGGACCTCCCCGCCCGGGGTCAGCTTCTTGCGCAGCAGCTTCGGCTCGATGCCGTTCCAGGAGACCTTCTGGGCCGAGGTGTACTTCGCCCAGCGCTCGTCGACGTCGCCGAACTTCTTGCCCGAGCTGGCCAGGTTGAACGGCAGCCGCCACCACGGCACCTCGAGGCCCTCGTCGATGAGCTCGGCGCGGCGGTCGTAGACCTTGAGCAGCAGCACCCAGGCGATCAGCACGCCGATGGTGAACAGCACGGCCCAGAAGCCGGTCACGATGCTGTTGGTCAGGCCCCAGCAGAACCACCAGTAGGCCACGAAGAGGGTCAGGGCGGCCTTCGGCGGGAAGTCGATCCAGCGCCGGTTCGGGGTGCGGATCCACTTCCAGAGGGCCTTGAGGGTGGGGGACATCGGCGGGCCTTCCTGGGGTAGGGGGTGGAGATGGGAGAGCGCCGTCGCCCTGGCCGGCGGCGGCGCTCTGGTGGGGTGACCGGGACGGGTCAGGGGGTGGCGGGCTTCTTGGCGGACGCGATGTCCATGGCCTCGGAGAACTTGTCCCCGCCCCCGGACGTGGAGCCGGCGATGATGCCGGACCCGATCTCGAAGGTGTCCCGGGTGCCGTTGGCCAGGTTGGCGGCCTTCTGGGTGGAGGTCATCTGGGCGATGCCTCCGAGCGCTAACGCGCAGACCACGAAGACGCCGGCGAGCAGCCGGCTGAGTGAGCCCTGCTTGAACATGTGGTGCCCTTCTGTCGAGGGCCAGCGGCCCTGGGTTAGGTGTCGACCGCTGACGTGCACCGCTCGTCGCCGCGGACCTCTCCGAGGTCAGACGCGGCATGTTCTCGACCTGGCCTCGCCCGACTTCCGGAGCCGTTCCCGCTGGTGGCTCACGACTGTCAGTTGTCGTGGGTATCACTTTACCCATAGATCGACATATCCACCCAAGAACCGCTCCGCCTCCCGGTCTCCAGGCCCCCGTCCCCGCCTGATCCTTGCGTCGGCTTGACTCGCCGGTTACGCTCGCGGCGTCTCACGCTCTCCGAGACTCGGCCGCCGCGCAGCCCTCTCCGGGCCCCTACCGCCCCGAATCCGTCGTCGCCGGCGCCCCGCATCCCAGTCGACGTCCCGCTCCTCGGGCGTCATGCCTCTCCCGGGTGCAGCGCTCCCCCTGCAGCTGCCCACCGCGCGCCCCTCGCGGTCTCGTCCCCGTCAGCCGCGCATCGTCCCGGGCGATCACCCGCCCCCGCCTTCCCTCGGCTCGTTCCGCACCTCCGATGCGTTTCCGTCCTCGGCCCTACACTGAACCCCGGGTCGAGGCCACCCTCCCGAAGGACAGCTATGTCGAGAAGGTCTGCGCCCACCGTTGCCAGCTGGAACGTCTGGATGGGCAACACCCCCGCGAACATCCGCCGAGGACTGAGGGCGCTGATCGACGCGGGCGCCGACGTGATCGGCTGCCAGGAGCTCAGCGTGGACGCCTCCTACCTGGACGCGCGCAGCTTCATGGCGACGCTGGGCTGGGGGTCGACGGCGAAGAACAACGCCATCCCGATCTTCTTCGACGAGGCCGTCTACGACCTGGTCGACGAGGACTACCAGGTGGTGAACCTGGGCGGTGAGCCCTGGGAGCCGGGGACGGGCGGGGACACGGTCATCCGCAAGGCGCTGACGTGGGTGCGGCTCAAGCACCGCGCGACCGGCGAGGAGACCTACGTCGTCAACAACCACATCGTTCCGGGCATCGAGGCCGACGGGCAGATCCGCAAGGACGTCCCGAAGCGGCTGGCTGTCTACGTCGAGCAGATGGACGCGCTGGCCGAGATCTGTCGGGCGTTCAGCCGGACCGGGGCGGCCGTGGCCGCGACCGGGGACTTCAACCTGGCGCACAACGAGCCGTCCGGGGAGGACCTGCGCCGGCGCATGGGCGCGGTCGGCTTCCGGTCGTGCTGGCAGGCCCTGGGTGACGACCAGCCGACCCACGGCGACCGGATCATCGACTACGTCTGGTTCGACCGGTGCTGGGCCAAGAGTGACCGTGTCTTGGACAAGTACGGGAGTGACCACTCACCGGTCGTTTGTGACCTGAACCCGTACTTGCGGACCTACGTGGTCGACCGGAGTCGATTTGTCGACCCGGACGACGGGAAGAACTTCCTCTGGGGCGTCAACGTCGCCACGGGGGAGGCCGAGCTCAAGCGCAAGCCCGGCTTCGCCATCACGACGGGCGTGGCCATCACCACCATCAAGGGGCGGAAGTGGCTGGTCACCGAGGCCGGCTACCGCTACGCCCTCAGCTTCCTGCGACCCGCCTGAGAGAGGGCTGACCATGACCATGCACCCACCCAGCGTGAAGCTGTGGACCGACGAGGACGTCCTGCACGCCGCCCAGGAGATCGACGCCCTGTTCTCGCGGCCGGACTGGACGAGCACCTACCCCGGGCACGGGGAGAACGGCGCCCGCTACTCGGTCGACTTCATGTGCTCGAAGACCATGGGCGACAAGATCGCTCCGTACCTCTGGAAGAACCGGAAGCGCCTCGGCATCTGGTACGTGATCTGGTACGGCCGGATCATCTCCGAGACCTACGCCTCGGCCGGCTGGCGGCGCTACTTCGCGGCCAACGACCCCAACCCCTCCAAGTCGCACAAGAACCACACGCACGCCTCGTTCTACCCGGGCCGGGATTACCACCCGCTCATTCCCGTGACGCCCGCGGTGAAGGGCGAGCACGCCGTTCCGACTGACCGGGTGATCTACCTGGATAAGCTCAACCCCGGGGTCCGGGATTCCGACTCGGTATTCCACCTGCAGACCCTGCTGAACAAGGTCAACGACAAGGACATCCTGCGGACCGGGAACTACGACGCGGCCACGGTGGCCAGCGTCAAGGTGTTCCAGGAGAAGATGCACGACGACATCGTCGACGGCGACATCGGCGAGTTCGGCCTGGCCGCGCTCATCAACCTGGCCGGCCCGGCGTTCAAGGCCTTCGTGGTCGAGGAGCAGTCGTGAGCGGCCAGCGTTACCTCGACGAGAACGCCGACGGGAAGCCGGACGTGGCCGGCCCCACGCCCCCGAGAACGCCGGTCAGCCCCAAGGTGATCGCGGCGACCATCGCGGCCTTCCTGGCGCCGGCGCTCTACCTGACCATCGGCTACCTGACCACCGACGAGGGCAAGCAGATCTACGCCGGGCTGCACCCGGTGCTGCGGATCTTCATCGGCGGCGTGATCTCGAGCGCGGCCGTGGCCCTGTCGAGCTACGTCAAGCGGGACCGGCTCCGAGAAGCTGGTGCTCGCGCGATGAAGCCCTGACGGGCTACAGTGGGCGCGTCCTTGGGTAGGGGCGCGATACGGGCGAGGGCCCGGAGCTTCGGCTCCGGGCCCTTCTCCTTGCTAGCCTGGCGGGCGTCGAGGCCACGATGAAGCACCGGAAGGTGGTCGTGCGCTCGTGGCGATCCTGCTCGACGAGGACCTGGCCGAGAACGAGACCGGGCATCTGGCCGCTCACGCCGAGCTGAGGACCGCCTACCTGTCCCGCGGGTCGGGGCGGGCGATGACCGAGTTGCTCGACACGATGACCCAGGCGGACTTCCGGGCCGCGCACCGCGCCGTGCACAACCAGCTGCACGCCGAGCACAACGCGCTGGGCGCCGCCGGGGTCCTGCCCAACCCGGTCGGGACGGCCGGCCACCTCGAGCACCACCGCCTGCTGCACATCGCTCACAACCTGCGGAACCGCAAGTCCGCGGTGGGCGTCGGGACGATCACCCAGAGCAACACGGTCTCCTGCGTCAGCTCCAAGGTCGCGGCGAACCGGGCCGGCACCGGGGTGCCGATCATGCAGGCCAGCACGCTGGTCAGCACCGGCGCCCGGCTCGCGGCCGCCATGCCGACGACCGACCTGGCCTACCGCTTGGTGGCCGACGACCTCACCGGCGCCGACTCCTCCGCCCAGGGCACCTGGAACCCGCGCACCGGCTCGGGCGCCGCCGCCCAGGCCACAGCCAACAACCAGCCGCTGCTCAAGGTCGGCGCGCTGAACGGCCACAACACGCTGGCCTTCGACGGGCTCAAGCACACCCTGGCGCTGAGCGGCTCGGCCCTGTCGCTGTCCCGCAACAAGCCCTACCTGACGATCTCGATCATCTACCGCACCCCCAGCTACGCGCTGACCAGCGGCGTGCGGACGCTGTTCGGGATGTCCACGGGCACGGCCACGACCACGGCCCGCACGGTGATCCAGCACCGCAACACCGACGGTGTGCCGGTCGCCCTCGGCCGCCAGCTGGACACCAACTCCTCGGTCGCCGCCATCGGTACCGGCACGTCCACGGGCACCAGCGAGGTGATGATCCTCACCGCCATCTACCGCTGGAACACCTCGGACCTGCTGCTGTTCAAGAACGGCACCCAGATCGCCGCGCGCACCGACTTCCAGGCGGACGGGCTCACCAGCGACACCGCGTCGCTGGCCGGCGCCATCGGCTCGAACACCGCGGGCACGGCCGAGTTCTACCCGGGCGAGATCGCCGAGATCGCGGTGCACAACAGCGCCGACCTGACCGGGGACCTGGTCAAGCAGCTCTCGGCCTACGCCGCGGCCACCTACGGCTCGGTCGACACCACCGCGCCGACCGACACCTCCCAGCCGATGCCGGCCACGGACCTGCCGGGCTGGAAGCTGGTCTACGCCGAGGACTTCACCAAGACCGCGGCGCTCGGCCAGATCGAGACGGTCTACCCCGAGATCCCGCAGTACAAGAACTTCCAGGACACCTCGAAGAACGGCACCTACCGGCCGGACAAGGTGCTCAGCGCGGGGATGCGGCCCGACGTCGCGGACTCCAAGGGGGTCCTGGACTTCTGGATGCACAGCGAGATCGTCAACGGGACCTCCCAGCACATGGTGGCCTGCCCGATCCCGGGCGGTTACACGGGCCGGCTGCTGGTGCGGCACGAGACCCGCTTCCGGGTCGACCGGCCGATCCCGCTCTACAAGATCGCCTTCCTGCTGTGGACCACCCCGGACGAGTGGGACGAGGAGCTCGACTTCGCCGAGGGTGGACTGAACGGCGGGTCCATCGAGCACAACCACCACGCGCTCGGGGCCTCGACCCCCTATCCCATCAACACCGGGGTGCAGATCGGGGTCGGCTGGCACACCTCGCGGGTGGAGATCACCGACAAGTCCACCCGGTACTACGTCGACGGCGTCCGGACGCTGACCGCGACCTTCGCCATCCCCCAGAAGCTCAAGCGCTCGGGGCTGCAGGCCGAGACCAACCTGAACAGCTCGACGCCGCCGGCGGACTCGACCGAGGGCCACCTGATGGTGGACTGGTACACGATCCACGAGGGCATCGCGGGCTACGACTACACGACCACCGACAACTACACCTTCGTGGCCGCCACGGGCGCGGCCCTGCCGGGCCCCTGGACCACGGTGCGGGGGACGGCCGCCGTGGACACGAACCGAGCGAAGCTGACCAGCACGACGGCCCAGTGGAACAGCGCCATGATCCGGCTCAACGCGATGTTCAGCGACGGGAAGCTCACCGCGCTGCGGGTCACCCCGCCGGCCACCGGGGGCACGGCCTACTTCGGCTACCGCTTCAACGCCGCGCTGGACAGCGGCTACGTGATGGCGCTCAGCGGCACCGGGGTGTTCCGGATCGGGCGCTGGGTCAACGCCAGCGTGACCTGGCTGGGCAACTCGGTGACCCTGGACTTGTCCGGGGGCAAGGTCTGGAACCTGGCCGTGGAGCCGTCCGCCGGCAACCACAAGGCCCGGGCCTGGCTGGACGGGACCACCGAGCCGACGACCTGGGACATCGGTCCGGTGGCCGACTACAACGGGCTCCGCGGGGAGGTGGTGGCCATGTCCCAGACCAGCGTCTCGGGAACCGCCGCCACCACGCTGGTCGACGACGTCAAGATCTACACGCCCTGAGGTAGCCTGAGCGGCGTCGAGGCCACGATGATCCTGGAAGGGCTCCATGCCTCTCTCGACCTCGGCCAAGAACACGATGCTGACCGCGCTGGCGGGGGTGGCTGCCTACGCCTCGCTGCACACCGCTGACCCGAGCACCACGGGGGCCTCGGAGGCCACCGGCGGCAGCCCGGCCTACGCCCGCAAGGCGATCACCTGGAACGCCGCGGCCGCGGCGAACCTGGACAACCTGGCCAACCCGGTGTTCGACGTCCCGGCCGGCACCTACACCCACTTCGGGCTGTGGACCGCGGCCACCGGCGGCACCTTCCTGGGTGGCGGCACGCTGTCGGCCTCGGAGACCTTCTCGGCTCAGGGGCAGTACACCCTGAGCGACGTCGACGTGAACCTCCCCTGATGAGCTACGCGGAAGAGCAGCGGCGCTTCGAGTCGATGGGCGAGAGGGCTGACGCCGAGATCGCCGTGGTGCGAGCCGCTCTGGCGGCCAAGGCCGACGAGCTCGCGGCTGCCAAGGCCGACGACCTGTCCGACGAGGCCCAGATCACGAAGCTGGCCGGCGACCTCGCGGCTGCGCAGGCGCGCATCGTGGAGCTGCAGGCGCTGCAGCCCACCGACGACCGCCCCAGCGGCCCGGGCTTCGTGCGGTACGAGAGCCTCTACCGGTCCGGGGACACCGTCTCCGACGTCCTGGCCCGGGTCTCTGACGGGCGTGTGGTGACCTTCCCGGAGGGCCGCTTCGAGGTGGCGGACTTCGCCGCCGGCTACCTGGCGGGCATCAGCGTCGCCCCCGGCTGCGGCGGGATCATCGGCAGCGGCCAGGGCACCCTCGGCGGCAGCAAGGGCACCGTCTTCACGATGAAGGAGCGGAGCTCGACGAAGGCCGCCCTCGTGCCCAAGCAGGACGACGTCACGCCGATGCAGCTGGTCCTGCTCAAGTCGCTGGACCCCACCACCCCGAAGACGTTCCAGAACTTCCAGGTGGCCGGCACCGAGCAGGGGCACATCTACTCGCTGGTGCAGCACTACAACAACGGCAGCGGCGGCCAGCGCGCGCTGATGGACACCCTGTTCCAGGACCTGCTTCTGGTCGGCTGGGACGGCAACGCCGGCGCCCCTCCCGGCGAGACGTCGGCCCTGTCGGTCTCCGGGCCGGGCTACCACGTCCAGCGCCGGGTCGAGATCGACGGTCGTCGTGCGCTGGGCGGGCCGGTGTTCGGGGCGATGGGCCTCACCCACCAGAACGCCTACGGCGCCCTGGCCGAGGACGTCTACTCCCACCACTGCCGGGTCGCCAACTTCGTCGGCTTCCAGTCGGTCAACGGCATCGTGCGCCGGCTCCGCTCCGACGCGGCCACCGGTGTGACGAACGGCCTCGGCAACGGGTCGCTGAACTTCGAGCGCACGGCCGGCTACCTGCTCGAGGGCTGCGAGATCATCGGCCGGCAGCGCAAGGTGCACATCACGCACAGCAACGACCACTGGTCGCTGAACCTGAACGGGAAGAGCTACCCCATCGACGGCGGCTCGCTGACGGTCGTCGACCCGAAGTGGAACGGCCTCTGGCGCCCCGACGAGCTGGCGGACTACCTCTACGTCCAGTCGTGGGGCCCGTACTGGAACGGGTCGACCATGAGCTTCTCCAAGACCGCTCCGGTGGTCCGCAAGGCCGATGGCTCGCACATCCCGTACAAGTACGTGGCCGCGGACGGCCGGGGAGTCGTGACCTGAGCCGATGGCCGGGACGCTCCTCACCCGTGACCCGAACCTCGGCGGGATAGCGGCAGGGACCGCTTGCACCACGGCCAACGTCCCGGCCAGCACGGTCTACGCCCCGAGCGGGGGCTCCGCGACCTTCTTCAAGGACGCGGCGAACCGGATGTGGTACCGGCTGACCAACGCGGCCACCCAGCCGTCCATCATCCGGCTGAACCCCGACGCCTCGAAGGTGCAGTCGGCGCGCTTCCGGTACTGCAGCGGCCAGGCCAGCCAGAGCGTCACCCGCAACATGTTCCACGGGTGGAGCGGTGGCGGCACAGCAATCGTCATCAAGCTGCAGCGGACGGCTGCCGGGCAGATCCAGGTGCTCGGCCTCGGGAACGTGAGCCTGGCCGTCACCACCATCTCGGGCGGGATGGCGGTGGGGGCCGACTACGAGATCGTGCTCGACATCACCGTCGGCTCGACCACCAGCAACGGCGTCTGGTCGCTCAAGGTGTGCCAGCCCGGCACCGACACGGTCATCACCGGTGGGTCCGCCGGGGGCACGACCGCCAACCTCGGCACCGCGGCGCTGACCAACTGGGACATCGGCTCGAACGATGGCACCTCCCAGGTCATGGACCAGCGCTACACCTACGTCCAGCTCCAGTCCGACCGGACCTCTCCGCTGCCGGTCTACTCGCCGCCGGCTAGCGCCCCGGCCGGGAACTACGACATGGTCCTGCTGGTCGGCCAGTCCATCAACGCAGGCGCGGCCATCGACTGGAACGCGACCGACGACTACTACGACACCGGGGTCTACCAGTGGTCGGCCGGGTCGATCCAGCCGGCAGCCGAGGTGCTGTGGTCCGCGGACGTGAACCCGAACCCCTACGGCATGGGCTTCGTGAACCGCTTCGTGCGGTCCTACATCGCCGCCGGCCGCCTGGCCGCCGGCCGCCAGCTGCTGATCGTCAACGCCGCGCGGCGCGGGACCGGCTTCACCACCCCGGACGGCCAGGGTGGAGCCCTCTCCTGGGACAGCTCCGCGGCAGCGAGCTCGAACAACCTCTACACCAACGCGGTGTCCATGTACCAGGCCGCGCTCGCCGCGGCAGGGTCCGGCTCGGTACCAGTGGCCATCCTGGCCGACCACGGCGAGACGGACGGGATCAACAACAACCCGCCGGCCACGTTCAAGGCCCAGCTCTACGCCTTCATCGACGCGATCCGGACGGCAATCGGCGCGCCGGCCGTGCCGTACCTGAACCACCAGATGCGCCCCGACCTGCTGGCCTCCCAGAACAAGTTCGCCCTGCTCGACGCTGCGGTCGCCGTGGCGTCCACCGACAAGACCAAGGTGGCGCAGGCGCTGTCGCCGGTCGGCACCACGTACTACGCCAACGACTCGGTGCACTTCACCGCGGCCGGCGTCCGGATCATCGGCCAGCGCATGTTCGCGCTGCTCGGCGCTGCTGCCGGGTCCGCTGTGCTCAACCAGAACAGCGAGCTGGTGAGCACCGGGGCCAAGGGCGGGGTCGGCACCGCGGTGCTCTCCCAGACCAGCACGAGCGAGGCCGTGTCAGCCCGGCTCAGCCTGGGTACTGCAGCCATCGACCAGGCCAGCAGCGTCGTGTCCACGGGGGTCAAGCAGTCGGCCTCCACCGGCGCTGTTGACCTGGTCTCCGAGGTCGTGGCCACCGGCTCCAAGACCGCCGCCGGCACGGGGGCGCTGGACCAGCCCTCGGTCGTGGTCTCGACCGGGGCGAAGACCGCCGTCGGCGTGGTCTCCCTCGACCAGACCTCGGCCTTGGTCGTCACCGGTCAGAAGCTCACCGCGGGCACCGGCGCGCTGACCCTCACATCCGACGTCGCCTCGATGGGGCTCCGGGCGTCGAGCGGCACTGCGCAGCTGGACCAGGCCTCGACCCTGGAGTGCACCAGCGGCCAGGTCACCTACGCCGACCTCTACCAGGACGACTACGGCCCAGGGGCGGCCGCGGGCCCGGGCCAGGTCGACCAGCCCAGCGAGCTGCTGGCGACGGGCTCGAAGGCCACCAACGGCACGTCCATCGTCAACCAGGCCACGGACATCCAAGTCGCGGGCTCGAAACTTGGATCTGGGGCGGCCACATCCAACTCCGCTTCCACCCTCACCTCGACGGGCTGGAAGGCCGGGGCCGGGGCCGGGCAAATCTCCCAGGGGCAGGTCCTCACCAGCTCGGGCGCGCGCGTCACCGCGGGGACCGGCGCTGGCGAGCTCAACCAGGCGAGCGAGCTCACCAGCACCGGCACGAAGGCCGTGACCGGGACGGCCGCCCTCGACCAGCCGGCGGCCATCGCCTCCTCGGGGGTCAAGGCCGGATCCGGAGCCGGTGCGATCAGCCAGACCAGCACGGTGGTCGTCACGGGGGAGCGGCTCACCGACGCCCGGACGGGGTCCGGCTCGGTCTCGGTCGCCTCCGATGTGGCTGGGGTCGGCGCCAAGGGAGCCGCCGGCGGCGGCGGGGCGCTGTCCTCCTCGAACACGTCGAGCACCGGCATCAAGCTGGGCATCGGCAACGCGCGGCTGGACCAGTCCATCGCCATCGTCGTCGTGGACCTCCGGTCCAGCTTCGGGGTCGGTCACGTCGACCAGACCTCGGCGCTCGGATCCGCCGGCACGAAGATGGTCGGCGGGCTGGGCGCGGTCGTGCTCACTGCGGTCGTGCTCACCGGCAGTGGTGCGAAGATGCTGCTGGCCGCCCGCGACGTCGACCTGGTCTTCGAGCTGGAGAGCGGCCGCTACCAGCTGGACCTCGACGGCAAGGCCGCCTACGCCTTCCAGATGGAGCTGACATGAGGACGATCCGCGTGACCGGGGGCTTCTCGGACTACGCCGTCGGGGTGCTCGAGGAGGTCAACCGCGAGCCGCTGGCCCTGACCGACCTCCGGCTGGCCCTGGTCGGCGACGGCGCCCCGTTGCCCGACCGGGCCAGCGAGCAGTGGCGAACGCCCGACGAGGCGACCTTCCCGGCCCCCCACCGGGCTCGGCTGTCGCTGCTGGTCGACGACAAGGTGACCCCGGGCAGCTACTACCTCTGGGCCCTGCCTATCGACAACCCCACCGCCACCCCGGTCAAGGCCAGCAACCACATGATCGTGGTGACCTAGACTCGCCCCTGGGCGAGGCCACCTACAGGAGGACCACCATGGCTGGTTTGTCCCGCAAGAAGGTCGGGATCGTCAAGAGCGACGGCTCCGGCTTCACCCATGTCGACTTCTCGACAGCGGCGCTCAACGCCCTGCGCGCCGGTCAGGAGCCCGAGGACTTCACCCCGGGTGTGCGCTCGCGCAACCTGCCGCCCTACGCCGGCGGCGACACCCACGTCGAGCAGAGCACGCACCCCTACCAGGACGGCGGCTTCTAGTGGCTGGCCGCGTCCTGCGCGACTCCAAGGGGCGCTACGCCGGCTCGACGCGCGGCTGGGGCGCCGGCGGGCGTCGCGGCGGTGGCTCGCAGTCCGGTGGGAAGCGCGTCAAGAAGGTCGGCTCGGGGGTCAAGTTCTCCCGGCCGGCCGCCGTGCAGAAGGCGATCCACCGCGGGGTCTCCGTGGGCAGCCCCATCGTGAACGTGGGGCTGGCCACGCGCCGACCGTCCGCGGTGGCCACGGGCGTGGCGGTCGCCGCGGTGACGGGCGCCCAGACCTACCGCAAGGCCCGCACCGGGAGGCTGTGAGCCCATGCCGAAGGCCCTGAGCCTGTCCGGGGTCTTCGCCGAGATCGGCTACCGTCCCCACGCCGTCCAGCGGCGGATCCACCGCGAGATGCAGCGCAGCCGCTTCCGCGTGGTCTGCGCTGGGCGGCGTACCGGCAAGTCGACGCTGGGCGGCCACGAGCTCGTGCCGCGCGCGCTGGAGGCCTACTTCAACCGCGACCAGCTGGAGCCCCACGGGAAGCGCTCGGAGCACTGGATCATCGGCCCGGAGTACTCGGACGCCGAGAAGGAGTTCCGGGTGCTCTACAACGACCTGGAGAAGCTCGAGGTCCCCTTCGACCGGCCGGGCACCTACAACGACCCCATCTCGGGGAACATGCACATCAGCCTCTGGGGCGGCCGGTTCCTCGTGCACGCCAAGAGCGCGAAGTACCCCCAGACCCTGGTCGGGGAGGCGCTGGCCAGCGTGATCCTGGCCGAGGCCGCGAAGCTCAAGCCGAGCGTCTGGACGAAGTACATCCGGCCCACCCTGGCCGACTACCACGGCGACGCCCTCTTCTCCTCCACCCCCGAGGGCAAGAACTGGTTCTACGAGCTCTGGCAGCGCGGGCAGCAGGGCCAGCACGGCTGGTGGTCGATCCGGATGCCCAGCTGGAGCAACGACATCCTGTTCCCCGGCGGCCGGTGGGACCCCGAGATCCAGGCCATGGAGTCGGAGATGGCCGCCGAGAAGTTCGCCCAGGAGATCGGGGCCGACTTCACCGAGAACGTCGGCGCCGTCTTCAAGGACTTCGACGAGGAGATCCACGTCGGCCACTACACCTACGACCCGCGCCGGCCGCTCTACCTGGCCACCGACTACGGCTTCACCAACCCCACCGTCGTGCTGTTCCTGCAGACCGACCTCTGGGACAACGTCTACGTGATCCGGGAGTACTACCACCGCCGGAAGACGATCAACGAGATCGCGGCCGAGGTGTCCGCGGACCCCGTGCTGGGGCCGATGGTGCGGATCGCCCGCCAGCTCTACCCCGACCCGGAGGACCCGGGCTCGACCACCGTGCTGAGCAACGCCTGGGGCGTCGCCGGCGCGGGCGGGACGGGTGGCCTGATCCTCGACCGGGTCGACATGATCAGGCGCTGGCTCAAGGTCGGGCCGGACTACCTCGA